>Ga0070741_10010735_pt1 | contig 17182 bp, 16 predicted proteins | sample Coa_R1_4_FD_66440 | JGI IMG/M metagenome (GOLD analysis project Ga0070741, IMG submission 66440) | Surface soil microbial communities from Centralia Pennsylvania, which are recovering from an underground coalmine fire - Coalmine... | ecosystem: Environmental > Terrestrial > Soil > Unclassified ...
CAAGCTCTCTATAAAAGGACCGATGGCATTGTAGATTTTGATGCGAGTCGCTGCATCGGGTGCAAATCTTGCATGCAGGCGTGCCCTTACGACGCGCTCTACATCGATCCCTCTAGCCACACTGCCGCCAAGTGTAACTATTGCGCGCACCGCACTGAGATAGGGCTGGAGCCCGCCTGCGTCGTAGTTTGCCCTGAACGCGCTATTATCGCGGGCGATCTGCATAACCCGGATAGCGAGATTGCCCGCATCGTTGCACGCGAACCCGTGCGTGTGCGCAAGCCGGAACAGGGCACCGGCCCCAACGTCTACTACCTCGGCGCAGAGGAAGCCGCGATCAATCCCGAGGCCGCGCTCGAAGAACTGCCCTCGATGACGATGTGGAGCACGCTGCTCAAGCCTCACTATGACGACGAGCGTTTGCTGGATGGCGGCCATTCTTTGCGCGCTCCCCAGACGCTTCACCCCCTCGTAACTGCTAGCCTGCACGTTGATGGACAGTCGCAGTCGGGTGAAGCTCATATTGTGTACGATACGCCAAAGACCGGCGCCCCCTGGGGTTGGAAGGTCACGGCCTATCTGGGTACAAAGTCTATCGGAGCTGGCGTGATGGTCGTTGCGGCCCTTGCCATTGCCCTCTACGGCGTGGGCGGTCCGCTAAGCGGAGCTATCCGTATCGTGGCTGGTATTGGCGCGGCGGTAATTGGTGGCATATTTACTGCGCTCACCCTGGTATTGTTGGTGGCAGACCTCAAGCGTCCAGATCGGGCCTTATTTTTGTTGACGAAGGCGAACCCGACCTCCTGGCTCGTCTGGGGCGGCTACATTCTGGGCATAACTGGCCTGATTGAGGCGCTATGGTTTGTTGCCGCCATCTTCGATCTCTCACTGCTGCCCTGGCTACTGATCCCTGCGGCACTGTTTGGTCTGGCAGCGGCAGGCTACACGGCTTTTCTCTTTGGGCAGGCCGAGGGGCGCGACTTCTGGCAAAGCCCGTTGCTATTGCCTATCCTGATTGTTCAGGCTACGCTGGCCGGTTCGGCATCTCTTGGCCTGCTCTCCTGGATATTTGCTAGCTCCGGCGTTTTGAGCGCGTTATTCACGACTGTATTGCTGCTCGCGATTGTCGTGCATGTAGGGCTGGTGCTGATAGAGGCATTCGGCTCGCATACGAGTAGCCATGTCGCGACTGCCGCGCACTATATGAGCCGGGGCAGATTGCGTACTATCTTCTGGTGGCTATTCTTTGTCTCAGGTTCGTGCGTGCCCCTGGCGTTGCTCTGTATCGCGCTATTGGTGCCGGTGGCGCAGTCCGTTTTGCTGGGCATAGCGGCTATACTCGCGCTGGTTGGGCTTTTTGCCTATGAGCATTGTTTTGTGGTTGCCGGACAAATTGTCCCGCTGAGTTAGTCCGTTCGGAGAGTAGCAATGACGGAAATTCCTCTAAATGAGCATACCGCTCCGAGCGGTGAGCAGATGACCGTACGCGATCTGACATCATGTCCCCCGCCCGAACGGTGGCATGATTGGGTGGAGTACGATGCGAAGGCGTGGCCGCGTAAGGTTGAGCGGCACTACGAGATTATCCCGACGATTTGTTTTAACTGCGAAGCCGCCTGTGGCTTGCTGGCATATATCGACAAAGAGACGCAGCAAGTCAAGAAGTTCGAGGGCAACCCGTATCATCCAGGCAGCAGGGGACGCAACTGCGCCAAAGGACCGGCTACCATCAACCAGGTTCACGATCCCGAACGTATTTTGTATCCCTTAAAGCGCGTCGGCAAACGTGGTGAGGGCAAATGGGAGCGCACAACCTGGGATGAGGTGCTGGAGACCTTCGCGAGCAAGATTCGCGCCGCTATCCTAGAGGACCGGCGCGATGAGGTGATGTACCATGTCGGGCGACCTGGTCATGATGGCTACATGGAGCGCGTGATGGCGGCGTGGGGCGTGGATGGGCATAACAGCCATACCAACGTCTGTTCATCCTCGGCCCGCTTCGGCTATCAGCTCTGGTGCGGCATTGATCGCCCCTCGCCCGATCACGCTCACGCCCGCTTTATCCTGCTCATCAGCTCGCACCTGGAGACCGGCCACTATTTCAATCCCCAGGCTCAGCGCATCATCGAGGGCAAGATGAAGGGGGCGAAGCTGGCGGTGATGGACCCGCGCCTCTCAAATACCGCGAGCATGGCCGATTACTGGCTGCCAACCTGGCCCGGCTCGGAGGCGGCTGTCCTGCTGGCAATGGCGCGCGTTATCCTGCTTGAGAACCTCTATAATCGCGACTATATGCGTCGCTGGGTGAACTGGCAGGAATATCTCTCTGCCGAGCATCCAGACGAACCACAGACCTTTGAGCGTTTTATTGCCCTACTGACCGAACTCTACGCCGACTATACCCCCGCTTTCGCGGCCCAAGAAAGCGGCCTGGCTGAGGAGACCATTATCGACATTGCGCGCCAGATCGGGCAGGCGGGAACAGCCTTTGCCGCCCATACATGGCGCGCAGCTACGGCTGGCAACCTGGGCGGCTGGCAGGTCTCGCGCGCGCTCTGGTTCCTTTCTGTGCTAACGGGCAGCATCGGCACTCCTGGCGGCACGGCTCCCAATAGCTGGAATAAGTTTGTGCCTGCTCCATTCCTCAAGCCGCCACCGTCCGCCGTGTGGAACGAGCTGCTCTTCCCGCCGGAGTATCCGTTGGCGAACTACGAAATGAGCATCCTGCTGCCGTACTTCTTGCGCGAGGGGCGCGGCAAAGTCGCGGCATATTTCACCCGCGTCTACAATCCCGTCTGGACCAATCCCGACGGCACGAGCTGGATCGAGATGCTCACAGATGAGCAGCAGATTGAACTGCACGCCGCCCTGACGCCGGTATGGAGCGAGACGGCATGGTACGCCGATTACATCTTGCCAATGGGGGTCGGCAGCGAACGGCACGACCTGATGAGCCAGGAGACCCACGCTGCGCGCTGGATCGGCTATCGTCAACCGGTGCTGCGCGTGTATAAAGAGCGACACGGTGAAGCCGTGCAATATACGTACCAGGCTAACCCAGGGGAAGTATGGGAGGAGGATGAATTCTGGATCGAGCTCTCATGGCGCATCGATCCCGATGGCAGCCTGGGTATTCGTCAATACTTCGAATCGCCCTATCGTCCCCAGCAGAAGCTGACCATTGCAGAGTATTATCGCTGGATCTTTGAACATAGCGTACCTGGCCTGGCAGAAGCTGCGGCGAAGGAAGCGCTCTCTCCCCTGGCATACATGCAAAAGTACGGCGCATTCGAGATTCCGGCGGAGCAAGCGCCCGTTTTCACCTTGAACGAGCGCGAACTACAGCCTGCCGAACTGGAGGGCGCGCAGATTGACGAGCAGAGCGGCAGGGTGACGCGCGAGGGCGTTCCTATCGGGGTGATGGTGGATAGAAAGGCATACGAAGGTTTTCCCACCCCGTCACGCAAGCTAGAGTTCTATTCGCCGACCATGAAAGCATGGGGCTGGCCCGAAAACACCATTCCCGGCTATACGCGCAGCCATGTGCATCGCGCCCAGATTGACCATACGCGTGGCGAATATCTGCTCATTCCCACCTTCCGCCTGCCCACGCTCGTTCATACGCGTTCGGGCAATGCCAAATGGCTCTATGAGATCTCGAACGCCAATCCGGTCTGGATTCATCCCAGCGACGCGGAGCGGATCGGCGTGCAAACGGGCGACCTCCTGCGCGTGACCACAGAGATTGGCTATTATGTCAATCGTGCCTGGGTGACTGAAGGTATCCATCCCGGTATTGTCGCCTGCTCTCATCACCTGGGGCGCTGGCGACTGGCGACCGGTAGCGGCGCTGATCGCTGGTCCTCGGCGCTGGTGGAGCTGGGACGCCAGAGCGATGGCACATGGCATATGCGCCACCTTGAGGGCATTCGCCCCTTCGAGAGCGACGATCCCGACTCGGCTCGCATCTTCTGGCGCGAGGGCGGCGTTCACCAGAACCTTACCTTCCCGGTCCATCCCGATCCCGTCAGCGGCATGCATTGCTGGCATCAGAAGGTCACGGTACAGCCTGCTCGCGCGGATGATCGCTATGGCGATGTCTTTGTAGATACGCGGAAAGCCTACGAAGTCTATAAACGCTGGTTGGCAATGACGCGCCCGCAGTCAGATCGGCCCGATGGGCTGCGGCGACCGTTATGGATGATCCGGCCCTACCGGCCTGCCATCAGCGCCTTTAAGCGCGAACAGGGAAACTCATAACGCAATACCGAAGCCGCGCATGATCATCTGCAAGGCAATCACTATCATGATAGGCAGGAAGATCATGCGTAGCGTCCGGTTACTCAGATGGGTGAGGATGCGCGCTCCCAGAATTGCCCCAAGCAACACGCCGAGGGCGACGGGGGCCGCGACGAGAGGGAGCACTTCCCCACGCGCGAAGTAGATACCGGCGCTGGCCGCTGCTGTGACCCCGATCATAAAATTACTCGTGGTGGTCGAAACCTTCATCGGCAGGCGCATAATGGTATCCATCGCCAGCACTTTGAAGGTGCCGCTCCCGATTCCCAGCAGCCCCGAGATAACGCCTGCGACATACATCATCGCCAGCCCGACTGGTGTGCGTCTTACCTGGTAAGTGACTTCGTGCCCCAGCCGTTCGTCCGGGTAGCTGCTTGAAAGCTTTAACGTTGTGGCCCATCGATCATTGCGTACATCCTGGGGCAGCTCCTCTCCCAGCTTGAAAATGAGTGGGACCGATGAAATAAGCAGGATGATGCCGAAGATAATAAACAAAATATCTGGCGCTAGCAAGCCGGCGAGAAATGCCCCGCTGATTGCCCCTGTTGTCGTCGCCACTTCCAGAAACATGCCCACGCGCAAATTGGTCAGGTGATCTCGCACGTAAGCGGCAGCCGCCCCGCTCGATGTCGCAATCACCGCGATAATGCTCGCGCCAATGGCATACTTGATTGGCAGGCCAAAGGCCAGCGTCAGCAGAGGCACAATCAATACCCCTCCGCCCAGACCAACGAGCGCGCCAAGCCCCCCTGCCAGCACTGCTCCCAGAAAAATCAAGAGAGCAATCACAAGCGAAAACTCCATTATGCTCCTCCCTTTCCCAGTAGAAAGCTGACGATCAGTATCGATAGTACCAGGAAGGTGATGACCACATAGAGCCAGTCATGTTCAAAGGCAAACGCCAGCAGCGAGACCGCCACGCGTATAACCGGCGTAGCGATAAGCAGCAGGAGTCCCAGCGCGATCACCGCTTGCGGCTGTAAAGTAAGAAGCCCTGCCCATACCTGAGCAACAGTATGGGGAAATGTTTGCAGATCGTGTGCGGAAAGCTGGTGAGGACTAGAAAATAATAAGAGCCAGCCGATAACAAGAATAAGGGAGCTGACTATAACGCCTCCCTGGAGCGCCCAGGCGATTATCGTCGTCATAATGGGATCTTGTGGGGCGGAAAGTCTGGACGGTTGCCCGGTGGGGGCCGGACTTTCCTGCGCCAGCGTTGTTTCCTGTTTCTTTTGCATTGCTTCATCCTGTAGAGTGTAATGATGATACTAATGATGATCAAGAGTAGGAAGCAAGGTAATAAAAATAAGCCTCCTCGTGTATCTCTTTGAGTACCAAATAAATAAACCCTTGTGACAAAGGGCTTGCCTGGTATGCACTGGGATAAACATGGCGGATCTTGCTGTCTTTAATTCAAGACTAGTCGATTGCTCCTGATAGTAGTGTAGCGCATTATGTGGGATTATTCCAATTTATCAAGTTGCATTTACGGAAGCAATGGTCGCGTCTTTAAAAGAGGAAGACTCGTAGTTATAAGTAAAGCCCCTAATGATTGGGTAAGGCTTGCATCAAAAGATGATGTGGCAGAGGTAACGGTGATGAGGACTGCATAAGCTTAAAAGGAACAATAATGTGGCATAAATTTCTGCGCCGCTCTGTTGTATAATAATGTAGAGCAAGCATGCGACAATGCTAATGTATGCTAGAAGGATTGGCAATGTTGATGTTCAAGTTACAAAAGGTGCGCTTTTCTCGCACTTCGCTAAAGCATATCCTGCTTGGCAGCCTGGGGGGGAGTGTCGGGGTACTGAGTGTGATTGTTGCGGTGGGGCTATATATTGTGGAAGTATTGACACGCCCCAAACGGATAGCATCTCTCTATGATCTTTATACCTTTACGCCATTCGAGTTCGACCTGCCTGCCGAGGAAGTCACTTTTGCCCCTTTGTATGGCGATTATAAAGTCAGCGGCTGGTATATTCCCGCTCCGCAGGCCACGACCACTATCATTCTCTGCCCGGGGTATCGGGGCAAAATCTCGGATGTGCTGGGTGTGTGCGCTCACCTCTGGCGGGCCGGTCATAATATTCTGGCATTTGAATATTATGGGCATGGGGCGATTGTGGGGAAGCCGGTGACGCTCGGCTATCGCGAGATGAACGATTTTCTTGGCGCGGTGGTCTGCGCGAAGCAGCTAGCCCCTGAGACGCGCCTGGGGGCGGTCGGTTATTCGATGGGGGCGGCAGTGGCGATTATGGCCTGCGCCAGATCGACTGAGATAGAGGCGCTGGTGGCAGATAGCGCCTTCGCCACGCATAAAAGCGCCGTCGAGTACGCCGTTCGTCGCACGTTGCACCTGCCCTTTGTCCTCTTTGATTGGGTTACCGACCTATTGCTCTGGTGGCGTGCAGGCTATCGTTTTAAGCAGGTTGCGCCTCTGCATGATATCGGTCGCATCGCCCCGCGCCCGGTGCTGATTATCCACGGCCTCAAAGATACCATTGTCGATCCGCGTGACGCCCCCCTCCTCTACAAAGCTGCCGGTGATCCAAAGGAATTATGGTTGCTTCCCGAAACAGAACATTGCGGCGCATACTTCTCCGACCGTTCTGCTTATGTCAATAAGCTTACCGCTTTCTTTGACCTTTACCTGAAAAAGACCCGGCTCCCCATCCAGCTCAAGGATCATATCGGCGACGAACAAACAGAGGGTGACAGGACGGAAGGGCCGCCCCTGTCCGAAGCGAGTTAAGTATATTCCAGCGTCACCACCATGCCATCTTTAGCCGCTCGCGTGTTCGCAAAAACGCGGCGGGCGGCTTTTTCCGCCTGAGACGGATCATTAATTTTTGGGCTAAAGTGGGTTAAAACAAGCGCGTGAGCCTGAGCGTCTCTGGCTATGCCTGCGGCCTCCCTGGCGAGCATATGCGCATTGGCCTGGGCGAGCGGCAGGTCTTCTGGATTATCGTACATGCTCTCGCAGATCAAGAGATCAACGTCGTGAGCCAGGGCGCTCAGCTCGGGCGTTGGCCTGGTATCCGTAATAAAGGCCCAGGTGATCCCGCGTCTCGCCTCTCCCAGCACCTGCGCAGGGATAACCACTTGCCCCTTAAATTCCACCGCCTCCCCATGCTGGAGGCGCGACCAGAGTTGTACAGGTAAGCCCAGCGCCTGAGCTTTTTCGGGCAGGAACACTGGCTTGCGCTTGAGTTCGACGCGATAAGCAAGACAGGGGACGCCGTGTGAGGCCGCGATACATGAGCCTTGCAGCTCGCCGGGGAGTATGAACTGCTCGCCGCTCGTCAGTTCGTGGATGCGGATGGGAAACGGCAGATTAGGAGCAATGCGCAGCAGCCCCTCAATGATGTAAGTCGTGCCATTGGGTCCATAGATGTCCAGCGGCTCCGTGCGTCCAGCATGGGCCACCATAAAGAGCGCGCCCGGCAAGCCCGCAACATGGTCGGCATGCATATGCGTCAAGCAAATGGCCCCCAGTTGGCGAAAGCCCCAACCGAGCGACTTCCATGGGACCTGCGTCCCCTCGCCGCAATCAAACAGGGTAAGCGTTGAATTATAGCGTACGAGGGCGCAGGATAGCCAGCGACCAGGCATGGGCATCATGCCACAGGTTCCTAATATACAAATATCTATCATAAGTATCCTATCTTATAGTGGGTAGCGACAGCCTGTAGCTAATCATATCATCTTTCTTGCAAATGGAAAGCATGAGTAAAGCCTGTGATAAAATAGTTGCTGCAAAGCTCTGTATTCCCTGCAAAATGAGCGTATAGAAGATTGACATTTGCAGGTTTCTCTGTTATCATGAATTAGGAAAAAAACGTGTGTTATAGGTATTTGTAGCGAGGGAGAGAGATGTCTGGATCAGCCGATTGGCGTGAAGTGTTAGGTCATATAATTAGTAACCCCGCTGAGCGAGATCGTATCGCGAACGAAATTGGCGTTCACCCCATTACTCTTGCCCGCTGGGTGAGCGGCGATTCCTCACCACGTTCGCACAATTTACGCCAGCTTGTTCGAGCTTTGCCCAAGCAACAGCGCCTCCAAATGCTTGCTCTATTGGAACATACCGCAACCGATATGAGCGAGTACGAATTTGATCGCTCCGCGCAAGAGATCTCTTATCAGTTCGTCATGGAAGTGCTGGAAACGCGGGCGACAACTCCCACCCCTTTGCGTTTCTGGTCAATTACCCGCCTCGTGCTGCAACAGGCGCTGCGCCAGTTTGATCCCGAGCGCGTCGGGCTGGCGATTACGGTGGTACGCTGCATGCCGCCAGGTCAAGATGGCAAGATCCACAGCTTGCGCGAAACCGTCGGGCTGGGAACCCCTCCCTGGGGCGGCGATCTGGAGGAGAAAGCCCTGCTTTTAGGGGCTGAGTCCCTGGCCGGCCATGTCACTGTTTCCTGTCGCCTGGAACAAATTGGAGACCTGCGCATTAACAGAACCTTCCTTCCGGCCTATCAGGTGGAGCACGAGGTGAGCGCCGTGGCCTGCCCGATCATGTATGCCAGCCACGTCGCCGGTTGTCTTCTGCTTTCCTGCACCCAGCCGAACTTTTTCCTGCCCGAAGATCGGCTCGCCCTTGTTCGCGGATATACCCATTTGCTCTCCCTGGCGTTCGAGCCCGACGATTTCTTCTCGCCGCAATGTTTTGATCTGCGGATTATGCCGCCCCCCAAGGTGCAAGAGCAACATCTCGCTGGCTTCCGCATGCGCGTGCTCAGATTGATGCAAGGCTCGCCCAACTCGCAAGCGCGCCTGGCCAGCCCGCAAGCCGAACAGATGGCATGGCAGCAGCTAGAAGAGACGCTCTTGAGTCTGCCCCCGACTACAGAGGAATAATCTGGCGACTTCAGGGCGCGACGGCAATATTCAAGCCAGACAGGCATAAGTACCAGGATAGAGGATCATGTCATTAACGCTCATTGATCGTTTTCATTCCGATCTCAAGCAAGAGCAGCAGGCGGCGCTAGATGCCGGACGTCGGCGTAAACGTGACGAACTGGCCCTGCTTGAACCTGAGCAATTACGCCCCCTGGCTTCGTTTAGTCTGCTGCTGCTGCTCATCGGTGCCGTGTTTTTTATCGCGCTGAACGTTGCTGCGTACTACTGGCAGCAGCATACGCTGGCATTAGGTACAACCTTCTGGGGCGGGGTATGGTGGTTTGGCATCAACGTGCTGGCTTACATTCTGGTGTTGCCCCTGCATGAACTGGTGCATGCTCTGGCCTTTCTGTTTTGGGGCGGCAAGCCGCACTTTGGCGCGAAGTTGCCACTCGCGCTCTACTGTGGCGCTCAGGATCAGCTATTTCGGCGTAATCAGTACCTCGTGATCGGGCTGGCTCCTCTCGTGGTCATTACACTGATCGGCATTGTGCTCACGCTTTTCGCTCCCGTTCTTGCTTCATATCTACTCTTCGCGCAGATCGGCAATATTTCTGGCGCTGCGGGCGACGTGTGGACGGTGCTGCGATTGCTGCGACAGCCATCAAGCGTGCTGGTGGAAGATACTGCGGTCGGCTACCGCGCCTGGGAAATCTCCCTTGATTGACTTTCGTTAACCTTCGTGATACAATTTTTTCATATATGATATAATGTCTCAATAGTTATTGACGAAAGATCAGGATTGCATGCCAATTAGCCCTGAAACCATTCTGGATGCATTTAAACAGAAGGGACTGCGTATCACCACACCGCGCCGCACCCTGGCACTTCTCCTGAGCGAAACTATCGGGACCGATTTTACCGTTGAGGAACTATGGGACATGGTGCTGAAGCGCGAACCTGCCGTGGGGCGGGCGACGGTCTTCCGCGCGGTTGAGATTTTGCAGGAGTTGCAACTGCTCGACCGGATCGAGTTTGCCGATGGTTCGCACCGCTTTCGTTTCTGTCACGAGGCCGGTCAGCATCACCATCACATTACCTGTTCCGGCTGTGGCAAAGTGACGGCAGTGCAAACCTGCCTGAGCGTAGAGCAGATCGCCGCTGTCGCCAATATGGCCGATTTTGCCATCGAAGGTCACCGTCTTGAATTCTTTGGCCGTTGCGCAAATTGTCGCACGTAAAAATTTTATTGCGGTGTAATAGCTATTATGCCTGAATTACCAGAAGTTGAATATACCGCGCGCCAGCTACGTGCCTCCATTGTAGGAGCGACTATTTGTCAGGCGCATGTTTTTTGGAGACGCACGCTTGGTCATCCTGATCTTGAAGATTTTCTTGTGCAGATCGCCGAGAGGCGGATAGCAGGCGTGCGCAGGCGTGGCAAATTTTTGCTGCTCGATCTCAGCGGGGATCTCTTCCTCTCAATCCACCGCCGTATGACCGGTAATCTCCTGCTGCTCCCTCCCGGCTGGTGCATTGACACCACATTACAGCAGCTCGATCCGCTGGCCTGGAATACGAGAGGTCCGAGCTTCCACGCGCAAAACTCTGCCGTAGAGACTTCCTATAGTCGCGAAACGGAGTATTGCCGACTTTGCTTCGATCTCGCCGATGGCCGGCGCTTGCTCTACACCGATCCGCGCAAGTTCGGGCGCGTCGGACTCTGGTCACGCGAGGACGAGCAAAAGCTCTTCGAGGATCTGGGGCCAGAGCCGCTAGGCGAGGAATTCACCTCTGCCCGACTGACCGAAGGCTTGATGCGCCATCGCATAGGCGTGAAGCAGGCATTATTAAATCAGCGCGTGGTCGCAGGCGTGGGGAATATCTATGCAGACGAGGCGCTTTTTTATGCCCAGATCCACCCCTCCCGTCGCAGCGATAGCCTTACCCCCGACGAGGTCCAGCTCCTGCGAGAAGGGATTGTCACAGTGCTCAGCCGGAGCATTGAGCACGGCGGCACCTCTTTTAACGATTATCGCGATCTATGGGGCGAGGCCGGCGATAACTACAATCACGTCCGCGTCTACCAGCAAGATGGTCAGCCCTGCAAACGTTGTGGCGCCATCATTGAGCGCATCATGATTGCGCAACGCAGCACCCATTTTTGTCCTCACTGCCAGCCGCTTACCATTAAAGGCGACCAATAAAGGCGGCCAACATCACTAACCCGCTTATAAGATGGTAGGGCAATCCCTTGTGGTTGCCCTGCCCCTAACCCAGGATTGCAGTCCCAACATCGTTTGGAGGGCCAGCAAAATGGTAGGGGCAACCCTTGCGGTTGCCCAGTGCCCCCCACATCGTTTGGAGGGCCAGCAGGGCAGGGACAAGCCCAGCCCCTACTGCGGGGTAAAGAACGCTGGCGTACACGCAACTTGCGTTCCCGAGACATTAAAGCTCACATCGACCGTGGTAGGTACGCCTCGGGGTTGGCGGCCCTGGAGGGAGAGTGTGAAACTGACATATCCCCCGGCGTCGCTCACTGCCTGTTTATTCAGCGGCTGGTCGTTCCCCTGGAAGTGAACCACCCCCTGCGCGGTTGCTCCCCCCACTCCCATCACGTCTTTCGTTAACTTGGCGTAAATTATGATAGTGCTAAAGGCTCCGGGAGCGTTATTTGATGACCATGCGCCGCAGCGATACGTCGGAACCGCCGGAACGGGCGAGGTCTGCGCTTGAAATCCCTTATCAATTGTCACCGTCTGTTGCGGTGCGATCTGTGTAGCGGTGCTCGCACACGCGCTAAGCAGGAAGAACAGGCAGATAAGGAGCATACTGTATATAAAATGATGGATATTTTTCATCTTGCCCTGCGCTAACGGTAGCTTCATCTGACAAAAAAAACACGCTACTATAGTAACGTAGAAACTCATGCCTTCAAATACAAGTATACCACACATCAGATATTTTAATGATATTTTTTTATCTCAGCCTTGTTATAGCCCTTCTTCTCTTGTATAATTATGACTATATTGGGAGCAACTCGTCGTAACGTGCGTGAAGTAGCACGTCTATCATAAGAAGAAGCAGAGGCATCGCCACTTTTTTGCCGGCCAAGTGGCGAGACGAAAGCCAGGCTAACGCAATTGCGCATAAATGAGTACATACTTCTAATAGTAAGAAAAGTACGATATAGCCGCTCATGAGTAGTATTGTACTACTGTTGGCTTGCTGATTGTGATAGACTATGTTACACTATCACTTGTAATGGGGCTCCCAACGAGTAATGCTTATGTAGAGGTCCATTCGAGGTGTGATTTTTGTGAATTATGAAGATAACGAACAACTAGAACTCTTACATCATCTGCTTGGGAATGGGCATTTCGGGCGGGTTAAGAAAGAGGTGAAATGGGTGAGCAAGCAGGAAGAGAAGTTTGATGCTTCAGAGGAATCACAAGGATCGCCAGCGGCCTCAGCCTCACAGCATTCCTCTTCGGACCTGGAAATCCGTCCTGATACTGCCCGTGAGCAACGCAAAGGCACCCCCGAGGTTATTTTCGGTGAAACGAAAGAAACCGCGCAAATCATTACTATGGCCCAGGTACTTCTTGCCAAGACAGGAAGGGCAATCATTAGCCGCCTGCCGTCGGAAGCATTACCGGCGGTCCAGGAGGCTTTTCGCGAGTATGTTATGCGTGTTCGCGAGGTGGCGCATGCTGTGGTTATCTATCGTGCTGATTATGTACGGAGGAGTACTGGTGGACATGTGGGGATAATTAGCGCCGGAACATCTGATATTCCAGTCGCGGAGGAGGCAGCTCTCATCGCCGAAGAGATGGGGTGCCAGGTCACTTGTATCTATGATGTGGGGGTTGCGGGCTTGCACCGCCTTATAGGGCCGTTGCGTGACCTGCTTGCCAACGATGTGGATGCGATTGTGGTCGCGGCTGGTATGGATGGTGCTTTACCTTCGGTGGTGGCAGGGCTGGTTCCGGTTCCTGTTATTGGTCTACCAACGTCGATTGGCTATGGTATGGGCGGCAAAGGTATTGCCGCATTGCTTTCGATGTTGCAAACGTGTGCGCCGGGTCTCTCGGTGGTCAATATCGATAATGGTGTCGGCGCTGGCATTACCGCCGCGCTGATCGCCAATCGGGTGGCGCAGACGCGAGAACATCAGTCGCAGTAGGGAAGCAGCGAGATGTTCTGAATGGAGAATGTCTCACCGCGTTGTATGTTGGGCGAAAGTGGGAGTACGAAGTTTAAGAGAGGCGGGACTTTCTATGGCAAACAATAAACGTGGACCCGAGCCAGGCTCGCAAAAAGCGAAGCATGGCGGTCAGGCTGTGCGTGAGAAGTACGGACCAGAATTCTATTCAAAGATCGGTAAAAAGGGTGGCGACACCGTCAAGGAGAAGCGCGGACCCCAGTTCTATGCCGAGATCGGAAAGAAGGGCGGCGAGTCTACAAAGCGTCAGCAAGGCTCAGATTTCTATTCCAGGATTGGAAAAAAGGGTGGCGAGCGTGGACGTACTATCACTACAAATGGCGACAAGGAGTAGCTCCGTTCCTATCCGATGATTGTGCGCCTCTAGCAGCGCGGTTCCCGGGTCCGTGCCCCTGGGAACCGCGCTGCTAGAGGCGCTTTATATCGCTCTTTCGTTACTCATCGAAACCCTTCAGAAACGGTGGTACGTCAATGGCATCATCATCGGCATCCGCCTGTTGCCGTCTGAGTATCTCCTGGCGACGACCCATGCCACGAATGCCGCGCAGATCGTTCAGACTCCGCTGCTGCCTCGCTGGCTGCCCCGACTGTTGTACCGGTGGAGGCATCCGTGTGGGAGGCGGTGATGGCGGTATATGCTGCCCCATTGAGCGTGGTTGCGGCGTGATCGGACCTCTGGGCGTTGCTCCTACCGCGCCTGCCTGCCCCATTACATTGCGCACCCCTGGCTGTTCCATGCGTATCGCCTGAATTCTTGCCGTTGGCATGTCTTCCATGCCTGCCGCAATCAGGGTGACGCGAATAGCGTCTTGCAGGGACGGATCGATGACGGCTCCGAAGGTAATATCTGCCGAGCTATCAATAGATTCGCCAATGCGTTCGGCGACCTCATTGACCTCGAAGAGCGTCATATCATCGCCGCCACTGATATTGAAGAGCACGCGTTTCGCGCCGCGAATCGTGACGTTGAGAAATCCGCCCGCGATAGCTTCCTCGGCGGCCTGCTGGGCGCGGTTGCGTCCCCGGCCCTGGCCGATGCTCATCAAGGCCGTGCCGGCTTCGCGCAGCACGCTGCGCACATCGGCAAAGTCCACATTGACCATTCCTGGCACGTTGATGACTTCCGCGATCCCTTGCACCCCCTGGCGTAACACGTCGTCAGCGATCTTAAACGCTTCTGACAGATTGCGGTCGCGGTCCACTGTGCTCAACAGGCGATCATTGGGAATGATGATCAGGGCGTCGATCTCCGAGCGCAATTCTGCCAGCCCCTGTTCGGCGATGCGCCTGCGCCGCGTGCCCTCGAAGGTGAAGGGCAGTGTGACAATACCGATGGTGAGCGCGCCAAGCTTTTTGGCAATCGAGGCCACAACCGGCGCAGCTCCTGTGCCGGTGCCTCCGCCCATGCCGGCGGCGATAAACACCAGATCGGCATTGCCCAGCGCGGCACGGATCTCGGCTGCGCTCTCGGTGGCGGCCCGCAGTCCTATCGCGGCGTTGCCCCCGGCTCCCAGCCCTTTGGTCTGGCGCTGCCCCAGGCAAATGCGCTGCTGCGCCTGCGAAAGCGCCAGTACCTGAGCATCGGTATTGAGCGCGATAAAGCGTACTCCTCGTACGCCAGCATGAATCATGCGCCCGAGGGCGTTCATGCCGCCTCCGCCAACGCCCACCACGGCAATATCAACGGCGTGCGGACCCTGAAATTGCGTTGAGAAAGAGGATCGAGAAGAAATGATATCATCGTCTGTGTAACGCTGATTCCGCTCTGATCGGCTATGCTCATCGCGCTTCTGCATATCTTTCCCCTCCACCTCATGCCGCAGAACGGCCCACTGGTCTTCCGGCTCTTCATATACGTCGGGCCTGGCCGCGGCCTTTTCCGCCCATTGCTCCCGCGACTGACTGCGCTTATATGCATCATGCGACATTGGCTGCATACACACCCCCATTTCTTCTCTTACAGAGATGATGGCACAGTTACCGTTGACAGGCAGGTGCCCCCGCTGTTGTTGATCGAGGCTGGTCAGGTTTAAGCCTGTTGCTTGTTACTGGCTGCTATCCCTGAACATAGGGTCCTGACGCTGAAAAGTGCTTCTACCCGCATTGTAACAAGAGTGTCAAGGGTGTATGTTATAGTCGATCTCGTTCCAGTGCAGGGCGTTTGCCTCTATTATGGATAACGTACGAAAACGAGAAAAGTGATATAAATTAGGGGGAAGATGCGTTGTCATAACAGCTATACCACTTCGGAGGATAGCGAAGGGGAATGGGAGTTACACAGCAACGTGTACCTGCCGAAGTGGTATAATGGCCGCTATTCTTTCTTGAGAGAGAAAGAATCTGTACCTGCTTTCGCTGCTTTCTTTTCTTTTTGAGCTTCTTTCTTTTGTTTGTTCGATTTAGGGGGCGCTTTCTGCACCTTCCTTTGTTCCTTATTTGCCACGATTGTACCTCCTAATCTCGTTGTACAGGTGACTGCAACGATGTTGCATACTACCATTGTAACAGATTATTTGACGAGAGGGGTAGTACAGGCTCAAAAACGTTACGAATGTTGTGACTGCTCCAGCAGCCGCCGTTCTTCGTAGGTCGCCAGCACATGGGTGATCATGCGCAGCACGTTGCCAATATCCATCGGCTTGCGCAATTGATAGATCCCCCGCTGTTCGAGTTCCTGAACCGGTAGCGTTGCGCTCATCATAATCGTCGGGAGGTCCCGCGTCTCCTCAGACTCCTGGAGCTTATCGTATAACTCCAACCCGTTCAGCCCGGGGAGGCGATAATCCAGTAATATCAGGCAAGGATGAAGCTCTGGGATGCGCTCCAACGCGATCTGGCTGCTATCGACAATTGCAGTATGATAGGGAGTTTCCTCCTCAATGAGTTGTTGCAGAAAACTTGCGATAGCTGCATCATCCTCAACAATAAGAATAGGTGTGTTGTATGGGCTGTGTGCTGCTGGTGGAATAACTTCCCCTGGCATATAAAACTCCTTTTCAGCTATCATGGATGAGAAAACAACGTAATAGTATATTTTACTCTAACGGATATGATAGAAGATCGGTGACGAAACATGAAGACAAATTTGGCGCCCGCCCCAAATTCTTCTATCTTGTGAGAACCAATCTTGTTCTGTGCGAGAGCTACCTTTCCAGCGGTGGCACTGGCGGAGGGAGTTGGATGGCAGGTATATAAGCTGCGAAGGCTTCTAGCAGTTCTCCAGGCTTCTCTTTCTGTAAAACCAGCCGACTGCTAGATGCGGGGATAAAGCCTTCCGTGGTGACATGAGCTATCAGTGCCAGTAGCGGATCAAAGTAGCGCATGACATTGAGTAATCCAATGGGTTTGCTGTGAAGCCCGATTTGTGCCCAGGTGATGGCTTCGAAAAGCTCGTCAAAGGTGCCGTAGCCACCTGGCAGGGCGATAAAGCCATCAGCAAGATCAGCCATCAATGCTTTACGCTCGTGCATGCTGTTAACCATATGGAGCTGTGTCAAGTGTTCATGTCCGACTTCTCGCTTGAAAAGTCCACGAGGCAATACCCCAATAACTTCGCCGCCCTCTGCCAGGACAGCATCTGCCATTACCCCCATCAATCCTACGCTTGCCCCTCCATAGACCAGTCCCAGTCCACGCGTTGCCAGCTCGTGACCTAGAGTGCGCGCTGCCTCTTCGTATTCTTTACGTACGCCCATGCTTGAGCCTGCGAAGACACAGATACGACTCATGCGGATTCCTTTCCATCTCGCGGTTAAGGAGAAAACAAAACAACCTCTCTCATGAGAGTGGCACAGTATGATAGTAGCACATTCT
>Ga0070741_10010736_pt1 | contig 17182 bp, 18 predicted proteins | sample Coa_R1_4_FD_66440 | JGI IMG/M metagenome (GOLD analysis project Ga0070741, IMG submission 66440) | Surface soil microbial communities from Centralia Pennsylvania, which are recovering from an underground coalmine fire - Coalmine... | ecosystem: Environmental > Terrestrial > Soil > Unclassified ...
CTGATCACCTGGACGCCATCCGACTACCAATGATCGAGGAGCGGGGCAGATGACGGCGCTAGGATTGATGCCCCTTCGGGATCACATTCACGGTGCCGACCATCCCGAGATCGTCGTGGAGCGCGCAGTAGTACCGGTACGTGCCTGCCTGCGTGAACGTGAGCTTGAAGCTCGAACCGTGCCAAATTGGCACGCTGTCCCCGAGAAATCCCGAGCTAATGGTTGGTCCAACGCCCAGTTGCGGATAGGGACTGCTCGGGGTGGCCGCGCCAGCAACGGGCGGGCTGGGTGTACCCACGACCGTCAAACCAACGGTCGCCTGCGGATTGCCCGGCTCAACGCCCAGTGTCACCGTGTGCGGGGTGTTGGCATCGTTCGCGGTGAACGTAACCGTATCCCCAACGTGCACCGTGGTGGTCGGCTGGAGAAACCGTGCGATCATCACACTTTGCAGCGTGCCGCTCGGATTCGACGTCGACGTACTGGTGGCAAACCCGTCGCCGATGGTAACGGCATCGCCGCTGTGACCCGCAACGGTGGCCTGCCGCTCCTCGGCCGCAAGCTGGTTCGCTTCCTGAATGAGCTGACGGGCTTGCTGCTGGCCTTGCTGTGTGTAGAACTGCTGGTCGTGCGGGTACGACGTATTGGCGGCTTGCACGTGAACGGTACCGGTCATGCTTTTGTGGAACAGGCATTGGAAAACATAGTCGCCAGGACTAACCGCGGGGCCAAAGGTGACGGTGAACGTTCCGCCGTCCTGAATGCGGCCGGAGTTCACTCCGCTCGATCCGTCCCAGGTGCATGCGCCGGTATTGGAGTCTGTGCCGTTGCACTTTTCGTGTGTTAGGTTAGATGTTCCGAACGGATAGACGAGTGTCACGGTGTGGGGTTCACCGGTTGGAAAGGTCCAGGTGATGCTGTCGCCGTCGTGTATGACGAACTCGGTTGGAAGGTACGCGAGCGCCTCGATTCCTTCGTCGCCGCGCTCGGCCCCAGCGACGTCTTGCCAGGTCGTGGTTCCCGCCGCCGCCGGCGAGGGAAGAACGCCGTACCCAAAGGGCGTGGCCACGAGAAGCGCGAGTAGGACGGCTACAATTCGTCTAATCGACAAGACCTGCACCTGGGTCACCTCCATGTGTGCGCGTTTGCCGCTTGAGTTCCGCTAAATGGCGATTGTAACGCCCATGTAAGCACGATTCCCCATGTAACGTTCTGTTTACGCGCTTGGGAGAAGCTGCGATTGTCGATAAACGACTTTGTGATAGATGCGTCGTGCTCTCTGTGAAATGATCTCCGATTCCTGCAACGTTGTCCATAATGAACGGGCCAGAGAGCCGGCGCCCAGTCGGCTGAGAATCTTCTCGCGTGAGGAGGGCCTACCATGCGCGCTGTGACCTTCGCCCGCTTCGGCGGCCCCGAGGTTCTCCAGGTGTCAGAGCTACCCGAGCGGGCACCCGGCCCGAATCAGGTCCGCGTGCGGGTTGCCGCGGCCACCGTGAATCCCACGGATCTCAGTTTCCGCTCCGGCCGACAGGCGGCGCAGGTGACTGGAATCGACCCGCCGTACATTCCTGGCATGGAGCTGGCTGGCGTCGTGGAGATGGTTGGGCCAGGCAGCACCTGGCAGCCGGGCGACCGGGTCTTGGCAATCGTCATCCCAAGACGCCCCGAAGGCGGGGCCATGGCGGAGTCCGTTGTGGTGCCTTCCGCGTCTGTCGCTCGCGTGCCGGCGGATGTGACGTTGGAAAAGGCAGCAACCCTACCGATGAATGGCCTGACGGCGCGTTTGGCGCTCGACCTCCTGGCTCTGAAACCCGGGGATGTGCTCGCAGTCACCGGTGCCGCCGGGGCCGTTGGTGGCTACGCCGTGCAGCTCGGGGTGGCTGACGGGCTACGGGTGATCGCGGTCGCGGCGTCGAGCGATGAGCCGCTCGTCAAAAGCTTCGGAGCGGAAGCGGCCGTTCCTCGTGGGCCCGACTTGGCGGAGCGTATCCGAGCCATTCACCCGGAAGGAGTCGACGGAGTCGTGGACGCGGCGGTCATCGGGTCGCCGATCCTTCCCGCGATTCGAGATAGTGGAGGTCTGGCCGCGGTGAGGGCATTCGACGGCGGGACGGAGCGGGGGATCACGATCCATCGGGTGGCGGTAGCCGACTATGCGGAGAATCACGCAGCGCTCAGCCGTCTCGTCGATCTGGTGGAACAGGGGAGAATAACCCTGCGGGTGGCGGAGACGTTTCCACCAGACCGTGTCGCCGAGGCGCATAGGAAACTGGAGGCCGGCGGGGTGAGAGGACGCCTCGTCGTTGCTTTTTAAAACAAGCGGGCAGGAATCCCGCGCGGAGCGCCCGGAGGAGCCGGTCCTCGAGCCGCGTTCAGCTCGTCACCGTTACTGACCCCCGCATTCCGGGGTGAACCGTGCAGTGATATCCAAAGATGCCCGCGGACGTGAAGGTGAACGACCCGGATTGTCCCGCGGGCAGCCGTCCGGTGTCCCACAAGCCTGCGTCGCTCGTTGCGGTGTGGACTGAAGGCCCGTTATTCGTCCAAACCATCGTGTCACCGACGTGCACGTCGGTGCTGGGCGGCCGAAACGCAAAATCCACAATGATCACGGCCGCTCGGGTAGGCGATGGCGCCCCGGTGACCGGCGTGGCCGGCCCCTGGGCGACTGGTGGCTGGGAGCCACTGGGCGTCTCAGCGCACACAGTGCCCGATCCATTCGAGGTCCCTGCGGCGTTCACGGCGGAAACCTTGAAGCAGTAGCCAACGCCGGGAGTGAGCCCGCCGAGGACGAGGGACGTCGCGTTTCGTGGGGATGTAACGACCGTGGGCGGGCCCGACAGGTCTCGCCTCGTGTAGGAGATCCGGAACCCATCCTCGTTATCGGAATTGTCGGTCCAGCTCAGGCCAATCGAGCCGCGGCCCTCCGGAACCGCGACCAGATCTGATGGCGCGAATGGCACGGCCGAAGCAGGCTCTCCCGCATGACTGTTGACCCAAAGATTGGCGACAACCGTGAGCGGCATGCCGGATGGAAACGCTTTCCCCGATACGATGAGAACGCTGGCCCCACTCTCGGTCGCGACGGGCTGCGTTCGTCCGGACACCGAGCAGACTTCATTCACCGGCAAGAGGGCATCGAGCAAGGGAAACGTGGCCGACGTCGAACGCGGATTGCCTGTGCCCGGTTGCGCGCTGGAGACCTGTACCAACGACCCGGGCTGAAATCCCTGCGCCGTCCACGTGAACTGCTGGTCCGTGGATACTGTCGTCTGGGACGGCGTCAGCGTCGCCGAGGTGCACGACGCGGGCGTGGCGTCGTCGGCCCCGGGTATCGATGGCGTGGCGTTCAGATCGGGGCTTGCCTCAGTGGCCGTTGCGGCGGATGGAGCCCGAATCGTGGCGGCCGCGAGGAGGGTCACGCAGGCACCCATCCAGCATGCGCGGATGAGCGCCCGCGCGCAGCCCCGAAGGCGTCGAACGGGACACGCGCTGTCGCCGGTGCTCGACTGGACGATGGCACTCGTCCCAGCGATGGGGCTTCTCGGGGGAGCCCCGCCGCGGACGAATCGACTGTCCGGTCGCGGTTGCGCCACTTTCATGCGCCGAGGTTTGAGAACCCCGGGACCCCGCAAAGTATCGGTGGATTCGCCGAGGCCCCGGCGGCGCTGAGGCTCACGAGCACATAGCACGTAGGCACGCCCAACGTGCTATCCGTCGTGGTCGTCTGGAACGATGAGAGCGATATCGTTCGAACCGGCGCGCCGTTGAGCGGGATTGCTGCCAGGAAGAATTGGGCCGCGTTGCTGGGTGGCACCCAGCGAAGGGTCGCCGTGCTCGACTGATTGAGCTGGATGCTGAAATTGGTCGCCGCACCGGCGCCGGCGGCGGTGTTCGGCAGGACGCACAGCAGGTCTGACTGTCCGAGGAGCCCGCTGGCGCCGAGTGGGAGCACGGCGTAGCAGTATGCGGGATCGGTCAACGGCGATGTATCGCTGAACGACACGGCCGACGCAGGAAGGGGGCCCGACGACGGGAGGATGGTCAGCCCGCTGGTGAGGGAAAGCTTGCCCACGATGTACCCAGCCTGTAGGGTTCCACCGATCCAGCTCATGTCGATAGACCCAAGCCCCAACGTGAACCCGCGCCCGCCGACCGATCCGGACGGTCCTGCGGTTGGTGTTGGCGTGGACGGCACGGAGGTCGTAGGGGTTGCCGCTTCCAGGACCGTGATTGTGCCCACCATGCCGAAGCCGCTATGGAAGGTGCAGTGGTAAGAGAACACGCCCGGGTTCATGAACGTGAACGAGAAGACTCCGCCCGGGTTCAGGACGGGCGAGGACCACACGCCCGTGTCGCTCGTGCTCGTGTGTTGAATTCCTGTGGGGTTCGTCCAGGTTACGGTGTCACCCACGTTGACGGTCAGCGACGACGGGCTGAAGAAGTAGTTATCGGTGCTGACGGACGTTGTGGCCGCGTTCGCAACGTTCGCGCGCCAAGCGAGCCCCACGCCGATCACTCCGGCTGCCACCATGCTTCCGAGTCCGGCGATCATCCAACGCGACACAGTTCCCTCCTCGGCCGTTGTTGCACAACCCCGCTGGCTCGATACGGGTGACCCCATCTAGGCACGCGATGTGTTGCACCCGACTGGCCATCGCTGCGCATCCAGGATCCGTGCGCGAAGGGGGCCCGCTCGCAGCGCCCGAACGCGGGGTGCTACGCCTCGTTACCGAACAAGACGTTGGCCCCGCCTTTCCGGATCACCCGCCGCTGCGCGTCCTACACAGCGCCGGTGGCCGAGAGCATTACCGACGCCCACAAATGTAATCGTGGAACCCGGGGCGTCGGGCGACCCGCGAGCCCTTTAGGGCGAACGGGGGCGCGTAATGGCGGGACATGAGGACGCGACACGCTGTCGGTGGAGAACGCCGTTACCCTACTCGGCCGCTCGCGTCCACTCCGCGAAGCGATAGCCGCTCCTCACCCCGACCACGTCCGCGTTGACGCCCTTGAGCAGGAAGATCGGGGCGAACTCCCAGTACAGTGGCATGAGCGCGACGTCCCCCATCTGCTCGCGGAGGAGCTGGCGATGCAGGGCGATCCGCTCGCTCGGATCGATCGCGGCCTGCAGCCCTTCCAGGATCGCATCGACTTTCGGGTTGCTGTACCCGCTCTTGTTCCCGCCGGTCCACCGATTTGCGTCCGATGCGATGATCTTGGAATACGTCCGCTCGGTGTACCACCGCTCGGGGGTCAGGTTCCCGGTCAGCGACAGGCCCGGCACCGTGGCCTCGTACTGGCGGTCGCCGATGCGCGCCGAGGGGATGGTGTCGATCTGGACGCGCACCCCGATCTCCTGCCAGTTGTCCCGGATGATGTTCGCCTCGCGTTCCTTGCCCGCGCTGGCCCCCTGGGCGAGGGCCAGGCGCAGGACGAGGTCGAATGGCTCACCCGTCTGGCTATGGACGAGCACCCCATCCGGGCCTGGTACCCAGCCCACTTCCTCCAGAAGCTGCCGGGCTCGAGCCGGATCGTATGGGAACTGGGGGATGGCGGACTCAACATCCTTCCGAAGCGCGTGATCCGGTGGGATCCAGCTATCCGCGATCGGCGCAATGCCTTGCGTCAACACCTCGGCGATCGTTTTCCGGTCCACTGCCGTGTACAGGGCCTGGCGGACTGTGCTGTTCGTCGTGCCGAAGAGGTGCGGCCTGGCGTACTCCGTGCGGTGCTGCGGGTCCATCAGACGAAACCGCCCGGTCGGGTCCGCGCGGGCCACGTTTCCGCTGCCCTGCCAGCGCCGCTGGATCTCGAATAGGGTGTCAATGTCCACGCTGGGCGGCAGCACCACGTCCACCTCGCCCGATAGGATATTCGCCAGCATGGTGTTGGGATCTGGGATGAACTTCAGGATCACGCGGTCGAGGGGCGGCCGACCGGCGAAATAGTCCGTGAACCGCGCGAACTCCATCGACGATCCGGAATCCCACCGCGTCAACCGGTAGGGGCCGAGCCCGACGAACTCGGTGGTGAAGTACCGGCTGTTGACGAACGCCTCTTTATCGCCGTGGTAGGCGTCCTCCAGGAGATGCTGTGGCATCGGCAGGACTTCATCGCCGGTATTGGCGCTCGCATACGTTTGCGCCCAATGCACGACGAAGGTGCGTGGGTCCGGAGCGGTGGCGGACTCCATGAGCGGGACGCCGAGCCCTCGCTTGTTCACGATCTCTGGATCCTTGTAGACCCCGAACGAGAACAGCAGATCCGCGCTGGTGAAGGCGGCGCCATCCTGCCATCGGATGTCGGGGTGGATGGTCCACGTGACGTCCATCGACCCATCAGGATTCACGCGCCATCGCCGGTTGTCGACCGACGGCAGCTCGGTCGCGAGCCGCGGCAGGATCGCGTCGTGCTCGTCGACCACCGTGAGCGCGTTGTGGGCGATCATGAGCGCGTTTCCCGCCCCGCGGATCCCGCTGGTGGGCGTGAAGGAACCGAAATCGGTCGGCTCATCCCGGACCGCGATGGTCAGGGTGCGCGATCCACCTGGCGCCGGCTGGTCCCCGCCCGGCGCGGGCGCGCTGCCCGCCGAGGATGGCGAGGCGGGACGACATGCCCCTGCCAGGATGGTGAGAGCGGCGAGCACGCAGAGGGGGACTGACCGCGCGGCGGCGGATCGCGTCGTCATCGGGTCACCCCCACCGTCCCCGATCAGACCCGCCCGGCCACGGCGCCGGCGCCGACCATGGCCATGCGCTCCTCTACTGAGAGGTTGAAGAGGCGCATCCCCTCCTCCCAGGTCAGCCCGTGCTTGTCGTCCGAAGTGATCCGGATAAGCTCATCGGTCTCCTGGCCGCGGGTCACCCCGATGGGGTCCAGGCCCTGGCGCACGCGCTCGACCTGCTCACGCCAGACCTCGCGGTTCAGGAGGAGCCCCCGGTCGCTGGTAGCCAGTCGCCATTTCTCCCAGTCGGGGAGGAAGTGCCGCTCCTCCGGACCCTGGGTCTGCTGGGCGACCTCGTCTTCCCAGAGGTTGCCCTGCCGCCACGGATGGCCGAGGTTCCACCACGCGCCGACCTGCTGGGCCCAGTCGAGGGGAAGATTCTCGACGTGACCGATATTGAACCGCTGGTTCTGCGCCGCCAACGCCTCGGGCGGCGGGTTGCCGTTCGGGTCCAGAGGGAAGAAGTCGACCGTGAACCAACGCGTGCGGTAGTCGTCCACCGGCACGGCCCACTTCATGGAGCGGGCGTCGGTGAAATTGCAGCGCTGGGTGGGCCAGACCGTATGCGTCTCGTGGTACCAGTACCGGCCGGGCGTCTTGGTGCTCTTTACCATGACCATACGGGTCCCCCAGGGAGTGCGCTCGAACTTGAGGGGCGTCGCGGGCTCCCCGTCGCGGCCGTGATGCATCGTCACGGGCCGTGGGCCGCCACGGTACCAACCGTGCGCGATCTCGCCATGCCAGGGATCGAGGTTGTTGTCGTGCATGGCCTGGAAAACATTGCACTGCTCGATGTAGCCGCCATTGCCCACGACCCGCACCCCATGTTCCGCGAAGAGCTGATGGTAGCGCGGGAAATTGGGCTGCTTATCCGGTGGGCCCATGTACGCGAAGATGAGCCCCGCCACCTCGACACACGGGTAGGCGGTCTGACGGACGGTGAGCTTGAAACTGCTATCCGGTGGCTCGGCCGGGGTCTCCAGGCAGTGGCCCTCGGTATCGTAGAGCCAACCGTGGTACAGGCAGCGGATGCCCTCGGCCTCGACGCACCCGTAGGACAGGGACGTGCCCCGGTGCGAGCAGTGCTCGGCCAGTAACCCCGGCTTGCCGTGCCCATCGCGAAAGAGGACCAGGTGCTCGCCCAGCACCGTGAGCTTCAATGGGTTGTTGGCGCCCCGGTAGACGTTGCCGCCGCCTCCGCCGCCGAGGTTTGCGGAGCATTCGACGGGCAGCCAGTACCGGCGGAAGACTTCGCCGGACGGGGTGCCCGGTCCGACGCGGACCAGATCCTCTTCGTCGCGGTTGTTGAACGGCATGCGATCCTCCTCGGGGCAGTGAGCGGTGTGGGTGATGCCGGTATCATGCGCAGCGGCACGTCCGGTGATCCCGGACGGGGAGTTGCGTGATTATATTGACTTCGATGGCTTGATGATGGAGGGGAAGCGATGCCTGCACGGATCAAGCACGTGGCGATTGTGAGCAGCGAGGTGAGCCGGCTCGGCGAGTTCTACGCGGCGCTGTTCGGGATGACCTATCACAACCAAGGCGGCGCGGCGCACCTGTCCGACGGCTACATCGGGATGAACGTGAATGGCCGATCGCCGGGGCGCCAGGCCGGGTTCGACCACTTCGGAATCGAGGTGGACGACATCGAGGAGATTCGTGCGAAAGTGCGGGACGATTACCCGGACATCGAGCTGCTCCAGCGGCCGAGCAGCCGCAGCTTCGCTGGGGTCAGCATGCACGACCCGGCCGGAAACGTGTTTGACCTGTCACCGGTCAGCAAGGAGAACCGCAAGGGCGTCTACCTGGATTTGGCGGACGACCGTCGGAACCCACGCCACATCTCACATCTGTTCCTCCGAACGATCAATGCGCCGGTCGTTGCCCGGTTCTACCAGGACGTGTTCGGGTTCCGCGTGGGGGCGAAGGACGCCGGCGATCCCAATGTGTACCTCACCGACGGTACGGTGACGCTGGTGATCGCCCCGTGGCGGATCAGCAGCTACGCGGGCACCGGCATCGAACGGCCGGCCCTCGACCATCTGGGATTCGAGGTCGAGAGCGTCGAAGCCTTCGAGTCAGACACCCGACGCTTGACGGAAATGAATCCGGCAATTGCGCCCAGACCGACGAAGGCGGGCGCCGAGGGCGAGGCGCGGATGAAGCTGTTGGCGACCTGCCGCTTCGGCGAGTCCCGCCTGTCCGACCCGGACGGGGTGCTGCTGGACATCAGCGCCGCCCGCCAAGTGGCTGCTCCGACGAGCTCCCCTTCGGCGCCGTGAGCGACAGCGGAGGATCCCGGCCAGCGGCTTAGCGTCGGGACAGCCTACGCAGCTCTCCGCGGGCTGGCGATCCATCTACGTGAGGTCCCATTCCTGGGCGTTCCAGCTCAGGGTACCGTCCCGCTGGGTGGGCGGGTGGTAATTCCGTAGCCGATTGCTGACTGCCGCTGGCTCGGCGACGAAGAAGATGCCGATGGTGACGAGCTGATCGGTCTGGATATGCACCATCTCGCCCAGGATGTTCAGCCGCTCTTGCTTGGGGATGGTGACGAAGTACTTGGCGATCAACGTGTCCAGGTCTGGATTGCTGTAGCGCGAGCGGTTGTTGCCCCTGAACCCGTTCTTGGGAAGGGGAATCGACGAGCTCTCGAATCGGGTCGGCACGCTGGGTGACACGGTGAAGTCGAAGCCCGAGAACGTGGCCCGCAGCTCCCGGTCCTTGGATGCCTGCCGCGGAACGATCACCGGGTCGACGCCGACGCCGACCTTCTGCCAGTAGTCGCGGATGGCCAGGACCAGCTTCTGGCGGAGATCGTCGATCGTGGTCTGAATCTCGACTGAGAGCTCCTGCTGGCTACCGTCGCGGACGGAGCCGTCGGAGCCTCTCGTGTAGCCGAGGGTGTCGAGGAGTTGAAGGGCGGAGCGCGGGTCGAAGCCATATCTGACGATGCTCTGCTCCACCGCCCGGTACTCGGATGTGCCGGGCGGATAGGGGCTGTCCGCGACAGGGCCGCCGCCGCCGAACGTTTGGGAGAGCTGCCGCCGGTCCATGGCCATGGTCACCGCGCGACGGAAGCGTACGTCGGCGACCGCGGCCGGGACGGGATTGATGAATTGGGGGAATAGGGTAGGCAGGGCGGAAAATGAGCGCTCCACTCGGCCTTCTTGCCACTCGCTGGTGAGCTGCTGGCCCTGCTCGAACGAGAGACCGGCGCGGAGCGTGAGGTCCACCGCGCCGGCCAGGATATTCGCCACGGTGACGCTGGCGTCGTCGATGAACTTCACGTCGATTTCGTCGATCTTCGGGCGGCCGAGGACGTAAAGGTCGTTCGCGATGAGGATGAGGTGGCTGTCCGGCACCCAGGCTGAGAGCTTGAACGGTCCCGCGCCCACGAAGTCCCGATTCCAGTAGGACAGGTCGAGAAACGTATCGTGGTCTCCGGCGTAGGCCTGGCCGAGGAGGTGCTGGGGCATCGGCATGATCGTTGTCGAGTCCGTGTTGGTGAACAATCGGTCCGCGTCGATGAACGGCTTGCTCCAGGTCACCACCAGGGTCCGGGGATCCGGCGCGTCCAGCGCTTCGATCGCGTCGAAGGCGGGATCGGACACGATGGCGAGGCTCTTGTCCCGGGCGACGGCGGCGGTGAAGATCAAATCGGCGGCGGTCAGGGGAGATCCGTCTTGCCAGGCCGCGTTCTGCCGCAGGTTCCAGGTCGTCTCCATTCGGCCGTCCGGCAGCACCTTCCAGAGGCCGTTCTCCGTCGTAGGGACCGCTTCCGCCAGGCGTGGCTGGAGCTCGCCCGTGTTGTCCACGGCAGCCAGGCCGTTGTTGACGAGCTGCTCGATCTCGGAGAGGCCCTTGGTCTGGCCGGCGCCGGCGGAATCGATGGCTACGCTCAGCACCTTGGGCGTGCCGCGAATCACGGCGGTGACCTTCTTCGGCGTAGCGGCTGGCTGGGCCGCCGCCGGCGCGGTCGCGCGCGCCGGCGGGCCGCTCTGGCAGCCGGCCGCCACCAGGAAAAGCACGAGGAGCGGGCCGCATGCTCGAACGCGGCTGGGGACAAACGAGCAAAGCAAGCGCCAGCGAGGTGACACCCTTCGGCCCTCCATTCTGTCTCGTGCGAATGTGGGCCGAGTATGGTCCGACGTCATCCAAGGGTCAAGATCGCGTGCCGTTCAGGCGGAACGGGGATCGACGACTACCGCTGGCTGCCCATAATCGGACCGGGGATGTCCATCTTGCGGACGCATCTCGCTGTCGGGTGGCCTACGCACAGGGCGGCTGGCGGCGCGAAACCTCGTTAGCCCACGCGGCAGGCGACCCCGCGCACCTGTGGACGAACCGGATATGGACCGAAGGCGTAGCGCTGGAGGCCCTCGACGACGAAGCCTGCGCGCTCGATTGCCGTTACCGTGTCCCGATTGGGGCAACAGCCGTCGTTCATGGCCCGCCAGACCGGCGTCACGAAATCTTGCACGTGGGCCCACCGGGGATCGGAACTGCGTACGTGCTCCATGAATCGCATCCGTCCACCCGGCTTGAGTACGCGCCGTATCTCGGCGAGGCTCCTGGCCGGCGAGGGTACCGTGCAGAAGACGAGCGTGGCGACCGCTTCGTCGAAGGTCTCGTCGCGAAAGGGCAATGACTCACCGGCGCCAACCAGGAGGTGCACGCGAGCTGGCGAGGCGTCGGCACGAGAGCGCGCGCGATCCAGCATGGCGATGTCCGGATCGATGGCGATGACGTGGGAGCCCGGCTGGTAAAACCGAAGGTTGAGACCCGTCCCGACGCCGAGTTCGAGTACCCGACCGGAGGCGATGGAAACGACTTCCCGGCGCATCAGGTCAAGCTTCGCGCCGGCCGGTCGCATAAGCAGATCGTACAGGGCTGCTTTGAGCTTCCCCACGGTCGACGCTCCCCTCAGGCGGCGCTCTTCGGTACCAGGGCGTGGATCAGTTGGTCGCGGCCAACGTGCCCGACGACGATGTGCCCGACGACGACGGGTCTGCCGAAGATGAGCATGGTGATCAAGTCTAGGGCATCCGCGTCGTGGCCGGTAACAGCGCAATCCGCCTCCTCAGGGCACCGGGTACCGCTTGACCGTTTTCGCCGACTGTGATCTGAAGCCTCGACTCCCATTGACACCCAACCTCGTCAGCGTAGGTGACGACCAGTGCGAAGCATTCACCCGGCGATACTGGTGGCGGCACTATTTGTCGGACCACTCTACTGGTTCCATCAGACGCGGGAAAGTCGGTGGCGACCCGGACGGGCGCTGCGTTACCAGGTTCTACGCGCGCTTGAATGTCCACAGCGAAGCCGCCCGACAGACTCGGCATCCAAGTAACAAAGGAGATCTCCCTCCGGTCGACCAGACTTCCGGTGAGAGCAACCATAATGACGGGGTCCGTTGGCTGAGGCGCTCTGAGCAGCATCGGGTCAGGGCTCTGGCGGTTGGACTTGCCAACTCGCCGATAGCCGCTTAAGTTCTGCATCGGCACCGCGACGCCGGGACGCATGGGCTGCGAGCTGAACAGATACATTCCAGCGACCGGCGGGCGATCGGGCCATACCGCCAGGCGAAGGACAGTTTTGCCACTTTCGTGTGTAAGCGTATCAACACACTCCTCCAGCCGAATAGGTCCACTGGACCTTGGATAGTCGGACTGACTTGCTTGTCCGTCAAACGAGATAGCGACGAATCCGAGCGAGTGAACCTCCGAGACGCTCGCCGGCAGAACGGCGAGTAATGCGGACCAGGTTGTAGGCGGTTGCGACCAGACGGCCCAACAGCCCGGTTCGGTCCGAACCCCGGTAGCGGGTGCGACGGAACCCGCCGATGGTCTTCATCCAACCGAAGATCTCCTCGACCCGCTTGTGAATGCGCTGGCTGATCCGATAACCATCATGGCGAGTGGTCCTTCCGTCGATGGCGCTTCGCCGACCGCTGGTGTTCTGGGCCCCGTGGGGGGTGACCTTGCGCTTGCGCAGGTCTTTCACACAATCACGCGTGTTGTAGTCCTTGTCGGTGGCCAGGATCTTGGGGCGAAGCCGCCATTTCTTGGCGCGGTCCAGCAACTCCGGGACCGCATCCCGCTCCGCCGTGCCGGTGGCCTCCGAGACCAGGAGATCGACCAGGATCCCATTGCGGTTCCCCATCAGGGCGTGAGCCATGAACACCAGCTTCGCTACTTTCCCCCGGCCCTTGCGCAGGAGGCGGGCTTCCGGATTCGTCGTGCTCCGGTGGGTGGCGGTCGAGCGCTTCTTGCCGTGGAAGTCCACCGATGGATTGCCTGGGTCATCATCGGTGCTCTTGGACGGCTTCCCATCGCGTGGCGTGAAGCTCTTCAGACTGGCCGCTGCCTCGATCAGCGTCCCGTCCACCGGGAAGTGCTCATCGGAGAGCAAACCCCGCCCAAGCTCAAGAGCTGCGGGCACAGCTGGCTGAGTATGAGGCGCTGCGGGCCGGTCGGGTGGCCGTGCTGGAGTTGAACTCCCTGAAGGATCTACCGGAAGCGCTGATCCGGGCGCGCACCGCGAGCGGCCTGTCGGAGAAGCAGCTGGCGGCTCGTCTCGGGATGAAGGACCAGCAGCTTCAGCGGTGGGAGTCTACTCGCTACGCAGGGATCAGCCTCGACCGGATTCAGGCGGTAGCGCTCGGCGTGACGATTCGCGAAGAAGTCATTCTCCCTGCGCGGCCCGCCGCCGGCTGAAGTCCGTTAGGACTGTGGTGGCGAGCGCACTGGGTGCGGAATCGATCCGTTCGTGGCGGATCGTGCCCGTCGGCTGTGGGAATTCATCGTTCAACCGCTTCTCGAGAGGGAGAACTTCGGAAGCGGTCAGGCGTGGTTTGGTTTCGTCGATATCGGCGGGGGCACCGGCGCCCTGGCCGGTTCGCTGTGCGCATCCGTCGCCGATTGGTCAGGCCAAGCCGGCTTCGATCCCCGATTCCGCCTCGCTCTGGTTGTTGACATCTGCCGGACGACCACCTCGCCGATCCTCTCCGAACCCGAGTTGGCACGGCGCATCGACGCAATTACGCACATCGCGCTGGACTATCGGGCGTGGCTGGCAGGTAGCAGCAGGCAGACCGTTTTCCCGTCTCGGCGCGGCCTTCGCTTCGGACTCGCGTGCAAGGTCTTCGACATGGCCAGCCAGTTCGTCGTTCAGTCGTTCCGTCGAGGCGACCTGCCGGGCCTCCGGCGGCCACTGAGTGGTTCAGTCCCGAAGACCGTTCGCCTCTGGCCTGTCTGGCTCCGCGTGGTCGCGGACCTGAGGAGCTCATGGTCTCTCCGCTTCGCTTCCAGGTCGCGGACGGGCACGTGTTCGCCCAGCCGGCCCTGTCAGACTATTTCGCCGCGCTCGCGTCGACCTCAGAGGGTCAAGCGCCCGGCCTCGAAGGCTCTGTGTCGCTCCCAGTTCGGGTTTTTGATCCGGCCACGCTGGTTACGACCAGGGGAACGAGTGTGCTCGGCGAGATGATGCACCGCGTTGATTACCTGGTGATCGAGGATGCGGACCTCCGCCCGCGTGCGTTGCTGGCGCACCTCCGACGCTTCGATGTCAGCGACATCGTAGTATTCGCCATGACGTCTACGATGCGGCTGACTGGAAACTATGCCTACGTTCCGCTGAGGCGAGGCGACCTGCTGCCTCGACTGGAGGGTGATCGGCTTGCTTAACACCCTTGGCCGTCCTTCACGTCTATCATCGCCGAGGGTCCCCTCACCTAGGCTTGTCCGCAGCCGAAGCGTCCTTACACCGGCCAGTGGTTTCCTCTACGCCTTCACGCACACCCTCAACTCATACATGGGCTGTGCCTGGGGCGCCGGCGGGTGCGGGATCTACTGCTACGTGGCGGAGTCGCCCATCGGCTTGTACGCTCGCCATCCATGGGGGCACTGGCTCAACGCCAAAGCGAATGCGGCTGAAGCGCTACGCACCGATCTGGCTTCTATTAAGGATCGTGGCGCGGTACGGGTGTTCATGAGCTCAGCCACGGACCCGTATCAGCCGGCCGAGCGCAAGCTCCACATCAGCCGATCGATTCTCGAGGTCTTCCGTGAGCTGCCGGTCGGCTTGCTTGTCAAGCGTCAACGAAGACCGTGTTCTCGCCGAAGATGCAGAGCTGGCACAGGGATGTGAGCTGCTGGAGCGGTTCCAGCAGCTTGTGCGCGAGCGGGACCGGGCGGGGCTGGACGGCTGGCTCGCGGCCGTCCAGGAGAGCGGATTGGCGCCATTCCAGTCCTTTGCGAACGGGCTGCAGCGAGACCGGGCGGCGGTGGACGCAGCCCTCACCCTGGAGTGGTCCAACGGTCTGGTGGAGGGCCATGTGCACCGGCTGAAGCTGATCAAGCGGCAGGGCTACGGCCGGGCCAAGATCGACCTGCTCCGCCGCCGCGTGGTCGCTGCCTAACCGATCGACGGGCCGAGCCGCTTGGGTGCCGACGACGATGCGTCACACATTCTGCGGTTACGATGGCGCTGGACAACGTGCCCAACCCGGCTTTCGGCACCCGCGGGCTCTACGTCAGCATCGTCAGCGCCCTCGGCGCGATTCCGCGTGGCTTCCGGGCCGAGTTGATGGCTCAGGCCCAGGGCCTCCTTGCTGCTGAGGAGCAAGAACGCCGCCGCAGGGTGGTCCTCGTCGTGGACGAAGCCCACCTGCTCACTCCTGAACAGCTCGAAGAGCTTCGCCTCTTGACCAATGCCGAGATGGACTCGCAAAGCCCCCTGGCCCTGCTCCTGGTTGGCCAGCCAACCCTGAATCGCCAGCTCCGCCTGGGCGTCTTCGCCGCACTCGATCAGCGGATCGCCATGCGCTACCAGCTCACCGCCATGGACCTCGGCGAATCCGTCCAGTATCTCCGCCACCATCTGGCTCTCGTCGGCCGGGCCGACCCGCTCTTCGCCGACGATGCCATCGCCCGCCTGCATCAGGCAAGCCTCGGCCTGCCGCGCGCGCTCAATAACGCAGCCATCGCCGCCCTCATCGCCGCCGCCAGTGCCGGCAAGACCCTGGTGGACGACGAGTGCGCCAGGAAAGCCGTCGCCGAGATTACTCGCGACTGACCCCTTCGCACTCTCGATCAGCAGAGGGGCGGGGGGCCCCACCACACGGCACCCTCGCTCCTCTGCTCAACTCCCCGGCGATTCGCCAGCTCATGCAGCCCTCACTCCCCGTTCGGCCTGGTCCTCTACCAATTTTGCCGATCCGTGATCACGCAATCCTGCCGCTCGCTGTGCAAATAGCGCCGCCGCTAACAAACGCGATCGATCTCTACGTCGATCAACTCGCCCGTCGGCATCGCCTGCTGCAGGCTCGCCAGCGCATCGACGAGTTTCTCACGGGACAGCAGCAGGATGCGTCTGTTGAAAATGGCATTTGTGCTCATAGCTCTCACCTCCGTTTCTGCTGACGCTCGTTCCACCATGAGAAGTCGACGGAGCGTCCATAGCTGGGGATCCGACTGTAGGCTCGGTCCGACATTGGGCTGAGCGATCAGGGCCCCGGGGCGATCAGGGCGTTGAACGCGACCAAAATAAAGAGCCGAGCGCCCCGTTTCCGAAGCGCCCGGCTTCATCCCTCAGGCTGTTTTGGGCGGCCTGTAGGTGCAGAAGCTGCCGTCGTCCATCCGCTCATGGCATGAGTAGAATGGGCCCTTGCGGCCGTTCATCAGCACCATGGGCACCTGGTGGACCTGGCAGATCGGGGCCTCCTCGGTGTTCGAAGATACCGGTTGCCCTCCGCTCAGCGGCTTGATGCCGTTCTTCAGTCCGTAGCGCTCCACGATTCCCTCGTAGGTTGCCTTGGCCCAGGCATTGGCTGCCTGCATCTCGCCCTGGTTGTCCCCAGTCACGATCACGGTGTGCTTGCCGTCGGTCGACAGGATGATCTGATACGTCATCTGTGCCATCGATCTCACCCCCTTTCTGCGACGCTCCGTCGCACCGACAAAGAAGCTCGCTCGTGCGGTGGCGCTGTCAAGAGAGGAACACGGACGAAGACCGTGGGAAATCTCTTGATGGCTCCGCTGAGCGAGCCACAATGGGGGACCAGACAGGAGTGTCAATCGGTCGGAGACCGAGAAAGGGGCCGGGAACAGTTGGGGGCTGGAGCACTCGCGCGTTATTTCTGGGTGCGCTGGCTTCAGCTCAAGCGGCGCGCCAAATCAGGGTGCCGCGACGGTTCAGCTCCTGGTACAGCAGCCTCGTCGGGTGGCCATGGGAGCCGGGGAGGACGTAGCCGATGTCATGAAGCGCGGCGAGAATGGGCTGCATCGTGCGGGGATGGAACGCATTGCCACTCAGGTGGGCACTCAACAGATGCTCGTGGGAAAGGCGGCGGACGACACTCCACAGATAGGTCAGCAATACTCTTCTCCTTTGGGCTGTCAGACGCTACGTCGGGGATCTCCAGTCGCTCAGGCCATCGGGGATCCATAG
>Ga0070741_10010737_pt1 | contig 17181 bp, 7 predicted proteins | sample Coa_R1_4_FD_66440 | JGI IMG/M metagenome (GOLD analysis project Ga0070741, IMG submission 66440) | Surface soil microbial communities from Centralia Pennsylvania, which are recovering from an underground coalmine fire - Coalmine... | ecosystem: Environmental > Terrestrial > Soil > Unclassified ...
GTCTCGGGATCGCGTTCTTTGCCGGTGAACTTATAGTTGTTGCCGATACCCAAATCGGTGACTACGCGTTCGCCGCCGAAAGGATAATAGTCTGATTCTTCTTTAATATTTCCGAGGGAATCTGTCAACACATCGGCTGAGCCCAGATGGTCGCTAAAGTAGAATGAGTATCCGTTTGTCGAGTTGTAGCGGGCAGTGCGTTTGCCACCGAAGAAGATATATTCGTTCGTCAGGTTGCCATTCAGATCAGTCTCTTCCAGCACCTCGCCGCCAAGACCGTACCAATACAGCGTACTGGCATTCCCAGTCTTCTTTACCCTCAGCCCGTCAGCGTTGTAGTCGTAAGAAGTTGTGACACCAGTCGTCGTCTGGATCAGCCGGTTCTCGGCATCGTAGACATTGGTGAAGTTGGGGCATGGATTCGGGCCCACAAGGTTTCCTGCCGCGTCATAGCACCAGTTGGTTGCCTGGTTCTTGCCATTCACGGTGCTCACGCCATTTACGATTAGGTTCAAAGGCGTGTCACCTCCCGTGACGGTTTTTTGCAGCAGGTTTCCCCAGGGATCGTATGTGTAATTCTGTGTCCAGTTGGTGGAATTTGCCGCCAGCAACCGGTTCAGGGAATCGTAGTGGAAGTTCACTGAACGGGAAGTGTTCTTGTTGTTGGTGACTCCGCATACATTGCCATTATCTCCTCCATTGCTGTAGCACGAGGCGAAGTCGTAACCCAGACTCAACACGGTCTGGCCTGGGGCTGAAGCCGAAAGGAAAATCGGCTGCATACGTGCATTAAAGTAGTTGGTGGTTGTAATGCTGCCGTTCACCAGGCTGCTCAGCGCGCCCCAGGCGGTGTAGTGCGCACCCGAGGCAAAGCTGACATTGTTGTTGTCAATGGCTGAGATTGGCCTTTGTGCTGCGTTGTAGTTATAGGTGACCATCCGGGTACTAGGATAGGTAATCGTTTTTAGGGTGCCATCCAGGTTGTAGGCATAGTTGAATGGCTTGTTCACCTGCACAGGAATACGCTGGTTAAATTGAAGCTGATAAATCGTCCGGCCGGCAACGTCATAGCTATTCAGGAAACCGACACAAGTAGCGCCTACCCCTGGCTGGCATTGCGTATCTGATACGGTGTAGTTGTATTCCACGCCAAGACGGCCAATCCCATTCTGAATACTGGCTCCCCATATGCTGCTTAAATCATAGAGATACGTCGCTCCGCCGCCGGAAGAGAAGGTCTTCGTTCTCAGCCGGTTCAGTTCGTCATAACCGTAATTGATGGTTGTAGGAGATGAGCCCTGGTTGTTGGCAGGCGAAATTTTCGACGTCAGATTACTATCGTTGTCATAGCCATACTGAATGGTTCCTGATTCGGGATTTCTTGCCGTCAACAGCCGTGAAAGCGAATCATAAGTAAAGCGGCGTACACGCCAGGCCGAACTTGCGTCTGAACTCGGCGGACTACTGCAACCTGTCCCGCTCACGTTGCCATGCTGCTCCACGCAGAGCATGTTTCCTAAGCTGTCATAGCTGTAGAGCGTAACCAAAGGGTTAGCGAACTGATTTCCGTCGCTACCGCCGCCTACACTTCCACCCGGACTGCTAAATGAAGGCTGCGCGAAATGGGTCTGGTTCCAAGTGGAAGAACTGGTGACGCTAAAGCTGATCGTCGAACCTGGTGTCTTAGCAGTGAGATTAATGCCGTTGCCTACGGCGCTCCCCGTGGCCTGGCATGACGATCCGGGTGTGATCTGCTCCGCTAACGCGCCAGCTACGAGGCTTGCATTGTTATTGCCGCTTATGCTGTAGGGAGCGCTGACCGTGCAGCCGGGCATGGTCAGCGAAACCGTGCCCGAGTCATAAACGGTCTGAAAGACCGGGTCTTGCCCTCCCGTGAAGGGCGAGGAGAGTGGAATGTAGAATGAGGGGCTGCTGAACACATTGGTACGATAGGTTACAGAATATGAAAATGAATTGCTGTTTCCAGCCGCTCCCGGAGACGCGTACAAGCTAATCACCCCAGTCCAGTCATTTGTTCCAACCGCGGTCACCGGCGAGCCCGCCGCCTGAAAGCCCGCAACCAAGTCGGCAACAATGGTATTCACGGTGCTGTTCATGCCGTAATATGCAGTGGAACTAAAGCCGTTGACAGTGAGTGTAACCGTGCCGGTATCCCAGAGCGTCGCATAGCAATGGGGCTTGCCGCCAATATATTCGCAATCGGGAGTGTAGGACTGCTCCTGGCCGTTGATGGTTACCGTAGCTACCGCTGAAGTGGCGGCCTGGGTCATCACCACGGTGCTCTGCAGGCTACCGTTGATCGGCACTGACCCAGTTGCCGGGGTGGATGGAGTTCCCGAGCTGCCGGGCTCATTCACCTGCACCAACCGGCCTAGCCCGTCGGTTATGTTTTGCCGCTGGCGTCCGGCTTCATCCATGGTCATTACTAAAGGAAAATTGAGGTAGTTGGTTTGCTCTGCGCTGCCATCGCTCTCTGTGGTTGTCGTCAGTCGGCTGAGCGCGTCGTAAATAAAACTGTCGTATGGCGTGGAAGCCAGCGGCGGGCAGTGATAGGTGCCCTGGGACCATCCCGGTCCTTGATACGGATAGGTTTCGTACTGCTTGCGTCCCATGCTGTCATAGCAGGTATCAACATCATCGACGAAATTGGTAATAGGCTGACCGCTGGAATCTTTCTCGCCGTTGGTCTTGGCCGTACGGATAGCCCTGCCTAGTCCATCAAACTGCGTCCATGAGGTCGTCAATGTATTGCTGTCAACCGTTCTGTCTTGCCGCTGCACGTAAGGCGAGTTGAAACTGACGCTGTCGTTATAGATAAACGTCGTCTGCGCCTGCTGGCCGCCATTCTTAGGATCGGCTGGGCCGGTCGCGCTTGTTATGCGGCTCATGATGTCGTAGCTGTATGTGCTGGTATTTCCATTCTGGTCCGTCAAGCTGGTCAGCACGCCCGTATTGAAGTCGTAGTTGCCGCGGGTAATGTGATGGACTGTCGCGCCGTTGCTTGTGGTATCGGGAAGCTGCGTCTGAGTAACATACGCCCCGGCAAAGGCTGGGTCATACGTGAACGTCGTAGTTCGCAGCAGCGGGTCAGTGGATTGATACACCTCACCCGTGTCATAGATGTTGGTATAAATAGTTGGGCAACTCCCTACAACCTGCAGATTGCAGGCAGGGTTATTCAGCCAATGGGTGACTGTGCTGATGTTTCCGCGTACCGGCCCGGGAGCAGCGACGTGCTGTGTGCTGATGTTCGAACCATAGAGCCGGTTAGGATCGTCGTAGGTATAATCCATCTCCGCCACACGGTTGCTGCTTCCATCTTCTTCCACCACCGAAGCCGGCAGGTTGAGCAGATTGGCAGTCAGATAATTCGAATTATTTTGCCACTGATATGCGGTGCTGGTCTGTTTGAGCACCGCGCCCGGCGATCCCTGCCCGTAGTCGCTGGCCGTTTGCAAGATCGGAACGCCATAGAGAGCCGGGTAGGCGCTGACGCTGCCGTCTAAGTTGTAAACATAGTAGGTAAATCCCGGGTCGTATTGGGGTGTTGCAGTCTGGCTGACCTTTCCGCTCGTCGCCCAAGTCGTGGTAACGCTTTGCGGAACGACATTGGTGGGGGCACTAATTTGCAGGTAATCACCTATCGGATTGCTGTCCATTCGGTATTGCGTATCCACGGTCTTCAGCAAAGTGCCTGAATTGTAAGAGCCTGAGTATGACTTCGTCTCGGTGATGTAGCCCTGAGTCGCTACGTTGGTCGTATCGTTACCCGCCGGATCGGTTACGACGTTGAAGGGGCCAGTGCCGTTGAGTGCATTCCACTGATAGTTCCACGTATGAGGACCGCTGCCATCGTTGGCATTCAGCGTTCTTGAAGTCACCACCCGCATCCCGAGAGGGTCGGTCGCCCATGTATAGGTAATGGAGCCACCCGTAGGAAAACTGACCGACGTAAGATCCAGATAATTGTTATATTGGAACTGCCACTTTGTGTGCTCAGCATCAGGTAACACGATGGCATTGATGAGGCGGGCAAACCCCTGGGCTTCGGTAATTCCAGTTAGGCCAAAATTGGTGTGGTAGAAAAAGTCACCATAGCAGAACTTCATCACCGCAGTTCCGCCATTAAACCCTGGCAGGTTCCAGAGCCGGGCCGACTGGGTTCCTGCCGGACAAAGGCTTAAGTCTGAGGCTGGCACTCCTACCAAAAGTTGGTTTGCGTTAAAGGAGCCATAGGTTCCATCGGAAGGAACTGATCCAGGAATAAGCCTGCCCAGCGTATCGTGCCATCCATTTTGATCGGCAATGATCTGATTGCCGTTGCGGTCAGTCCATGTCGTAGTGCTAATGGGCCCGGAAATATATTGACTGCTGTAGCGCACGCCGTCACGGTCAATCAGGGTTTGCGTCGCCCTTTCATAACGAATGCCGGTAGCATCAACGGTTTCGCCAATACACCCTGCGCCAAAAATGCCATCCGCACATGTGATACTCGAGCCGGTAGGTCCCAATAGATGTGTGCTGCCATCCGCCGTAACCGCCTGGTAGATGTGGATCAGCCATGTGCCATCGTTATTGATGCTCTTCACCTCTTGCCCCGTCAAACTGATAGGTTGGTCGGGCACGATCTGCATCCATCCACCGTTGTAGCTCCAGAAACTTTGCGGAGGAGAGCTACTGGTGTGCGCAACGGTCCAGCCCTTATTGTTATAGAGAGCCATGAAGTTGAGCCTGAGTTTGCCGCCCCGCTGCGGATAAGAAACTATAGGGATGTGCAAGATCACGTTGCCGTTGGTCAGGCTGACCGAGTCAATGTTCCCGCCCTGATACGAACCATAGGGCTTGAAGCCTTGTTCCAGGTTCGGGCTCGTCTGTGCAAGGCATGGAGCTGCCGCCAGAACCGCTAAAAAAAAGCACACAAGAACAAAGAATTGAACAAAGGACCGCTTTATCATCAGCGATATGGAGCACAGGGGGGTTTTCACGATCATCTCCTCACCAGTAAGTAATCAATAAGTAAACAACTGAAAGAACCATGCAGCTTACCTGCCCAACATTCAAAAGCAGGGCCATCAGACAGGCTTTTATCCTCAAAATCTGAGGATTTTCACCTGCTACTCTCTAATGACTAAGAACAGAAAAACCTTTCACGTTCGAACAGCTACTAGCCACTAGCTCCAGCTGTGACTGGAATCAGCTGAACGAAATGAGCGTTCTCTCGCCCTCATATTGGTATGGCAAAAAGCTAAAAACCTTTCAGGTGAAACGGAGGCTGCTTTATTGAGAACGATTTGCTTTTGTTTTCTTGCGGTTATGGTTGTTTTCTTGCAGGTCTTGAAAGGCAGGCCAAAAAGGCTTGTTTCAAACAGTTAATACCCGCGTAATGGGGCCCGGTGAAACTGCTTGTCCACTGATCTTCAAATTGAAATCAGAGTTGAAGATTGAACTTCAATATCTACGAAGAAATAAGCTTTGTCAAGGCTGGGTACGACGGATTCACTGCGGAGACACAGAGGCTCAGAAAAAACATTGAGATTAAAAAAAATGGGGAGCGTTTCCGCTCCCCGAAGGACTTACAAATTTGTTGGTTTGCTTAATTTAGAAATTCAGCCGCAGAGCGAACTGGATGAAGCGCCGATCATTGGAGACGCCCGCAGCCGGATTGACGCCGCGCTTCCCGATTATGGGAACGTTGGGTCTGTCGATTCCGGTGACTGGGTCAGCATAGTTGGCGACGTCCTGCGTACCACCACTCTGCACGTAGTAGTTAGAGTGGTTCAGTAGGTTATAGAACTCGCTACTGAACTGCAACCCATAGCGTTCGGTAATTTTGAAGTTTTTCCGAATTGCCAAGTTGTAGTTATACCAGCCCGGCGCACGGAAGGCGTTGCGGTGGGTCATGTTCGCCGGCCAGTGGCAGTTCTGTCCGGTTGAAATCGTGTTGCCGGCCGCGTTTGTGGTCGTGTTGCACGTCGGTAACTCACCTGAGCCGGTCAGAGTTTCAGCGTAAGTCGCCGATTGCGGGCCCAGGACGATATACGAGAACGTATTCACCCCAAGCTGCTTCCCCGTAGCGGGACTAAGGGCAGGTCTGTTGCTCGACGTGCCGCTGAACGGAATGGTTATCCCCGTCGGGATAAAGTAGCGCCCAAAAACCGTGTCTCCACCAATTCCGTTTGCACTGTCAAATACCGTGAACGGGTTCCCGGTGCGAGCATTGATGATAGGCGCAAACTCCCAGCCATCGAGCACCTGCTTTACCCAGCCATGGGTGTCCTTGGCGTAAGGCAAGGCCCAGACCGCGCTGACGGCAACGCGGTGGCGCGCGTCGTAGTCCGCATCACCTTTATCCAAAGCCGGCTGGAACGGATCGAGCAGCCCCAGGTTCTCGGTCTGCGGGGTTTCGCTGAACGTAGAACTCAGGTTGTCAATAGTGTGCGACCAGGTGTAGTTTACGGTGAAATCCAGCCCCTGGTGGAACAGGTTACTCGATACAAAGCGCGTGTTCAGCCCGTTGTAATACGAGAACCCGTTGGCCCCGCGAGTGTTCATGTTGCCATACTGCCGGTTCAGGCGATCAAGCGAGTTGTTCGCCACCGGATCGGTCCCTTCATACAGCACGCCATAACCTTTCTGGTTTAAGTTCTCAATCGAATACAGATGGATGCCGCGCGAACCGGAGTACTCCAGGGCGATGAGGGAATTGTGCAAGACTTGCCGTTCAACTGACATGTTCCAGCTTTCCGTGTAAGCCGTAGGCAGGTTCTGCTTCACGTAACGCAGACTGGGGTTAGAAAGCGGAAACGGCCCGGTTCCAGCGAAGGGTCCCAGGTTGTTGGTCTGGAGCGGTTGTACACTCCCAAAGACGGAATTGAACTGTGCCGGTGGGTTCTGGATCACGTTGAAGGTTACGTTGCCAAAGTTGCGCTCATAGGAGATACCGTAACCACCGCGCACGCTGGTCTTACCGTCTCCAAACACATCCCAGGCAAAGCCGACACGCGGTCCGAAGTTGTGGTTCGGAGCCTTCCACAAGCCACCCACTGGGCTGGCCGGGCTATTGGGCGTTGCCGCCACAGTGAACACCTGCCCATTGCGGAGCTGGTCGAAGATGGTGTTTCCGGTGCCGTAAACAAAGTTCGAATCCAGGTTCTGGTGGTTGTTGTGCTGCACACCGTAGTACTCCCAGCGCAGACCCAGGTTGATGGTCAACCGAGGAAGGACCTTCCAGGAATCCTGCCCGTAGAAGGCAAAATCATGGTAGCGGTTGCTGCGCGAGAAGCTGGGCTGCACGGTCGGCAGATTGACGGTGCAGGCCGCTGTAACTTGGAGGACACCATTTGCATCCTTGATGCAGGGGAACTTGCCCTGCGGACTAACTACCACCTGGAAGTATCCAGCGTTGCCGGCTGCCAAGTTGGCCAAGCCGTTTGGTATTGACTTATTGCCGCCGGTTTCAATCGCTTCCACCGCGTTCTCGTAGGCGCCAAAGGTACGGTTGTCCTGCGTATAAATGTACTCACCGCCAAAGCGGAAATCGTGATTGCCCTTGTTGATGCTGACCGATTGCGCGTATTGCAGCACGTTCTGCGGGCCGCCGAAGGGAATGGAGTTGCCTGGCGTAGTGCAAGAGTAGCCCGGCAGGCAGGTATTGACGCCATTTACTGTGCGCTCGGCAGTGATGTTGAAGTACAAAGTTGGTTGTATGGGTTGCGCCGAGTTGAGAGGTTGCTGCAGTTTGAGCCGGCTGTAACTGAGCTTGGAATCGGTGACGATCTTGGAACTCCAGATGTGGGTCAATGAGTAGAGGAAGTTCTGGTTCACCTCCGTCTGCCCGGTATCGAAGCCCACATAGGGACTGTTGTTAACAAAACCATTAAACTCATTCAAGTTAAATACCGCATAGCGGCCATACATCGTGGTCTTGTCGGAAAGGTTGAAGTCAATGCGGTTCAATGTGCTCCAGGTGTTCTGCGGCGCGCCGCCGCCGGAATTGCTGGGCGCCTGGTAGTTGACGATTTCAAATGCCGGTAGGCCGCCACTTGCGACCTTCTGGGTCACGGTTAACCCCGGGCGGAGGGTAAATTTACTGAAATACGCCTGAGTATTCGCCGCCGTGGTCGCTAAGTACGCGGGATCAAGAATTGCGGCAAGTACATTTGCCTGGCTGCGGACCCGTGTCCACTCAGTGCTACTGAAGAAGAACAGCTTGTCTTTCTTGATGGGTCCGCCCAGCGAGTACCCGAACTGGTTGCGGGTGTATTTCGCTTTGGGAATTCCGTTGGCGTTGCTGTCATAGTCGTTGGATGTATAGGCCGACAAGCGGTTGAACTCATAGAGGCTGCCGTGAAGAGCGTTGGTACCGGTCTTGCTGACCACGTTGACCACGCCGCCCGAGGCCCGACCGTATTCGGCCGTGAAGTTGTTTGTGGTCACGCTGAACTCCTGAACTGCATCGAGCGGAACCGATTGCCCGACCTTGGAGGTATACAGGTCCACATTTTCCACGCCGTCCAGAAGAACGTTAGTGCCGGCAGAGCGCGCGCCGTTGATGGAGACGCCGGTGCCGCGGACGATTTCATCGATCCCGCCCGTGCCTGAGGCCGAATCCTGGTTCACGTTCCCCAGGGTCTGAACGAAGTCATAGGGGTCTCGGGTGAGGCTGGGAAGCTCGGCAACACGCGTCTGATCCACAATCTGAGTCAGGGACGAAGTCTGGGTGTCAACCTGCGTCGTGGTAGTGCCGATGACTTCAACGGTCTCAGAAGTTCCCTGCGCCGATAGGGTCACATTCACTGAGGTCTTTACGCCCGGGGATACCGTAAACTTCTGCTTGTAGTCCCCGAAGCCAGCGTGGGAAACCTTGACCTCATAGGTACCGGGAGCCAAGTTTGAAATTACGTAGTTGCCCAAATTGTCTGTGGTCACTGACCGGGCGGCTGACGTGTCAGAGGTCGCTGTAACGGTAGCGCCGGTGACTACGGCCTTTTGCGGGTCGGTCACCGTACCGCTGATTGTGCCTTTTTCGCCTTGCGCGAATGCGCTGATTGAAAACGCCAGCACCAGCAGTGTTGCGAGTAGAATTTTTGTGGAATTTTTCCAAAATGCGGCTATCCTCATTTGCCCCTCCAAGAGAAAACTTGAGTTTTATAACTTACAGGGAACCGCAAACTTCCGTTTCGGTCCTCTGCGCTGGTATTTAGGAATTACGTTTAGAGAAACTCGCGTCCGAGTCGCTCTGGGATCGACTAAATGCTTTAAAGGTGCAACTCACAGTCCAAAGCGGCGATTCACGTAAACTGTTGTAAACATTACGGATATCAATTGATATGTGGGAAATATGGGCCTGTTCTTCTACAAATTACTGGAACTCACGCTGATGGAATTCCAAATTCTGTAGGTTTTTTGAACCTTTATTCACCCCGTTTATCGGGCTCATTGCTCATGATAGCTATCTGTTGACATCCCCTAAACATTGTCTAGATTTCGTCATGGAGGGGAAATAGAAGCTATTTGTCCGATTTATGAGGCTCGGCGGAAAGAACGCTTCCATGTCTGCTCCGCTTCGCTACACGCATGCCCCTGCGGCAGCACGGAGTTTTATTTTTTAGCGACTTACGGCATGGGTAAACTCGTGCCTTGATACAAGTCTTTCATGGGCGAGACGCCCGGCGTTTGCCGTCTGGCTCAGCATTCAGGCCTCGAACTGAGATAGAATTTGCCAAGCTGGGTTGAGGCATTCGACGAAGTTGCGTACAACATCCACCAAAGCGGAGCGCAAGCTGATGCAGGTGCCCTTGCTGGACCTGCGGCGGCAGTATGCGCAGGTGCGCGAAGAGATCGTGCGCGCGCTCGAGCGAGTATGCGATTCGCAGCAGTTCATTCTGGGGCCGGAAGTCGCGGAATTCGAAAAAGAAGTTTCCGCCTACCTGGGCGTGCAGCACACCGTGGGCTGCGCCTCGGGGACAGAGGCATTATGGCTTGCCCTTGTGGCTGCCGGGGTGCAGCCGGGCGATTCGGTCATTACCACGCCGTTCAGTTTTTTCGCCAGCGCGAGCTCGATTGTGCGGGCGGGGGCACGCCCGGTGTTTGTGGATGTAGACGCGCGCACGCTGAATCTGGACCCTGCACAGGTTACCGCCCGCCTCAAGAGCACGTCCAACCTGCGCGCTATTTTGCCGGTACACCTTTACGGACAATGCGCCGATATGGATGCCTTCCTCAACATCGCTGCCGAGGGGAAGCTTGCGCTGATTGAAGACGCCGCGCAGGCATTCGGCGCGGGGTGGCTGGGCAAGCGCGCCGGATCATTGGGGAGCGCGGCGGCGTTCAGTTTTTATCCGACAAAAAATCTCAGCGCGGCGGGCGAGGCCGGTTGCGTCACCACGCAGGACGCCGGCGCGGCGGAGCGCATGCGCAGCCTGCGGAACCACGGCAGCCGCGAGCGTTATTTCCACGATGAAATTGGATGGAACAGCCGCCTGGATGGCATGCAGGCAGCCGTGCTCCGGGTCAAGATGAAATACCTGGAAGAGTGGAACCAGCAGCGGCGAGCGCGGGCGGGCACATACGACTCACTGTTCACCAGCGCGGGGCTTCGGCAGAGCAACGGCAACGATCCGCAATCGCCGGTGCAGTTTCTGGAATGCCTGCCGCAGGCGCAGCATATCTACCATCAATATGTCATCCGGGCGCAGCGGCGGGATGAGCTCAAAAAGTTCCTGGGCGCAGCCGGTATCGGCGCCGAAGTTTATTATCCTCTGCCACTGCATCGGCAAAAATGCTTTGCCTACCTGGGATATTGCGAAGGCGACCTGCCTGAAGCCGAACGCGCGGCGCGCGAAGTGCTGGCGCTGCCTATGTTTCCTGAGCTGAGCGAAGAAGAGCAAAGCTACGTGGTGGAGACAGTTGCAGAGTTTTACTCGTAATGCACACGCGGCGCTGAAGCGCTGATCTAGTACCCTTCGGGGTTGTTCATCTGCCAAATCCCACAAATTCATCTCACCCGCGGCTAGACCGGTTTAGTTTTTCATGTAGGGAAAACAGTTGTCACACCAAGCAAAGAAGAACCCAGGTCCCTACGCTCCGCCGCAAAAAGCGCGGCTCAGGCCGGGATGACAAAATCTGTAACCCCTTTGCATAAGCCCAGCAGCTTTCGGACATAACTAACATCATGTCCTGATACATGTCTCGAAGCTGCTGTCTAAATCAGTTATGAAACCGCTATCGCCGGCAAGGCGCCGACAGTTTTTCCGGTTGCTGTGAATCCATTCTGGTTCAGATGAAAGCTGGCAGCTTCACGATAAAAGCCGAAAGCCCGCCGAAGCCGGCTTTCCTCGTCGCTTCCCTGCATCGCGTCCGAGGCCATCTTGCAATATCCCATGCGGAACAGCGCATAGGCCAGCAGGTAATGATCTAACCTGGAGCGCGGGTTATCACCAGCCAAGCGCTGGTAGGCGTGGATAAAAAAATCTGTTTCGGAAGGCGACAGTTGCCATTCGATGATGGCGCCGGCCAGGTCCCAGGCGATATCACATGGCCCGGGAAAGAAATGGTCGTCGCCGTGGCTGGCGCCGTCGGTTTTCATCATTGCGCCGGATGCAGCGCGTATCCACTCATGCGGCATCATGCGGGCATCGGCAATTACCGGCCGCTCGCAAGGCAGGAACCCGCCTGCGGGAGATAGCTCAACGCCGAACTCCTCGCTGGCGTTCAAATAGCACATCTCCTCCAAACTGACCTCGCCGGGCGCGGCCTGATGCAAATCGCAGGCAAACTCTCTTGAGCGCCAGGCGCAGTAGCGCGCCAAGCTTCGCAGCACGTCTTCTCTCAGGGCGCCTGTTCCCGGCGCGTATTCTCGTGCTGCATCGGCGCCCAGTTTCCCGGCCGAGCATGGATTCCCATAAAAGGAAGGCCCATCAATCCATTCATAGCAAATGTAACCCCGCGAATCGAGCGCGTGCAGCGGCCTGGGACCGAATGCTGCTGCCGCCAATTGCTGCGAGCGGCCAACGACTTCTTCTCCGTAGCGGCCCAGACCTTCGAACTTGCAGAGCGCAGAGCCGCCGCGGGAGAGATACTTGGCGCGTTCCACGTGCGTCCATGAAGGCGGCCATTCCAGCCCGGGAGAGCTTGTTGCCGGCAGCAGATACGCGCGCCAAAAGCCGGCTCCAAACCACTCCTCGGCGTCTGCCGGCTTTCGAGTTCCGAAAGGAATACTCTCGCTGCGAAAACTTCGCCAGCGCCGGGCGGCATCGCGCGCCAGCAAACGTGCAGGGTCAGGCTGATGACTGCAAAACAGGGTAATTCGCTCGGATGAGACGCCGGCCGCAACCAGGGCCTCAGCAACCGACAAAAGCGATGAGCCGCTCAGACCTGGGCCTTCATCTACCACAAAAAAGTGAGCGGAAGCCTGAAGCTGGGAGCGAAGCCATTGCGCCTGCTCTCCGCTGAAACAGCATTGACGATCGAACGGGTGCCCCTGGGGACGAGTCGTCGTGCGCTCGGCAAGTATGCCACTGCGGCGCAAAGCCGCGGCCACTACTGCGCTCAAGGTAGTGCCGATGCTACGAAGGCCGATGACCGCGGCGCGACGGACGCCCACGCAAGAAGAGTTGGCCAGAAGCGCATAGTCAAGCGGATGTAAGGCGTAATAGGCAAATCCTTCAGGCTTGGAGATGCAAAGGGTTTGCGGGGGCCGCAGCCGCGCAACACTTTCCAGCAGCCGGAGAGAAGGAGTGGATGGCTGCACCAGACAATCGGCCAAGGCGTCGGTGATGGAGCAGATCAAGGTGAGTTGATAGGCGTCAGTACCGGCATCGGCGAGAGCGCATTCCAATTCACCCGCCCGGAGGAGCGCGTTCAGCGCTCCATCGGGCACTCCGGCTGGAGAAGCGCAGGATAATGCATTGCGCAATCCGCCAAGCAAGCCCTCTCCGGGCACCACACGGCGTTCACTGCGAAAGACGTACATGGAGATGGGCGATAATTGTCAGGCGACTTTCTTGCTTCTGGAGGCTCGAGGCGAGCGCGCGATATCACCATCCTTATCAATAAAGTACAGATAGTTATTGTCGCGGTCCACGGCATGCTCCACCAGAGTTTGGGCTTCGCCTTCGCCTGCCTTGGGTTTGGCACGCACGTTACCTGCCCCGTCAATAAAATACAGGTACTTCTTATAGTCCCGTTCCAGGTTCAAGCGCTTTACTTTTTCTGCCATGGAGCCTCCTCTCGCAAATGATTGGATTCACGTAGCTGCGCAGGGGTTCGCTGGAAAAAGCAGCACTCAGCATTCAGCAATCAGCATTCAGCCAAGACAGATGAAGTCAGAAGTAGGAAGTAAAGCAGTTGCCGGCATTGCCGAGCGGCCGATACGGTGGTTTCTAACTGGGAACTGGGAACTGGCTACTGGCAACTTCTTATTTCTTACTTCTACGATGTGTTGATCTTGGCGGAGGTTCTTCTCCGGGGGCCAGGACGCGTTTTACCATGACGCCTTTGAGCCGGTATTTCCGTTCGGTGAGGTTGCCGGAATCGTCGCGCACGTGGATTGTGAAAACCGGCAGCGTGCCTTCAGCCCCAAAGTTTTCCTGGCCGGCCGAGGCTGGCAACATGCCATTCAGGTTGCGTTCACGATAAGCAGTTTCATAATGATGGGGGCGTTTGTTCCAGGTGAAAACCCGTATCTGGTCGAAATCGACCGGGCTGCCTTCTTTCGATTCGTTCAGCAATAAAAGATATTGCGGCACCTGCTTGCCGTTGTCATCCACCTGGTTCAGAACAAAGTCTGCCATGATGCGCTGTCCTTCGGCATACTGGGCGACATCTACGGGTATATCCAAATCGACCATGCGGGCCAGCACCCAGCCGTAATGTTTTTGCGAGCTGCGGACAAGCCACCAGTCTTCCAACACCGGCGGAGGCAAGGGAGCGGCGTTGCTATCCGTGGCCGGCTTAGCCGCGCCTTTGACGGCTTTTTCCGCGGTGGCGCGCTTGAGCAGATCAAGCTTTTCTCCTTCCTTCAGCAGGTACAAATGTTCGCTGTCGCGGCCGGGAGTGGCGTGCATATTCAGGTCAGCGCGGGTGACCGCACGCGCCTGCACGGGAGTATTGCCATACTGCTGTTCGAGACTCTGAAAGCGATCAAAGACCTTCTCGTCGGCAAGGTAGCGTTGCTCTACCCAGCCTTCTTCTCCGCGCGCGGACCGGACACGCACAAAGCGCCCGTTCTTGGTGCGCTCCAGGATGCTGACTTTCTCACCGTTATCCACGATGCCGGTTTTGTTGAAGACCGCAGCCACGCGGTCACGCAACGTAACCTGCGCGGCAGCAACATAGGCAGCCTCGCCCGGTTTTACCGAATTGTGATTGCATCCGGCAATGAAGATCGTGCACAGCAAGAGCGCGGAGAGGGCGGCTTTTCGCAGCCAATATTTGCGAAGAAAAGAGAACATGGCCAAACAGACAAATATAACACTTCAGTTCTCAGTTCTCAGTTCTCGGTTCTCGGTTCTCAGTTCTCGGTTCTCAGTAGTGTCAGTTGCCGTTTGCCGCACGCCAGACAAGTCAGCAGTTAAATGGAAACTCCCGCGGTTGGGAGAAGTGAACCTCTCTCGGACGCGCCGCAGAAAAGCAAAAACTTTTGCCGCAGATGAACGCAGATAAAGTGATTGTCACCCCGGCAGGAGCGAATTTCATTGCGACTTGCCCCGCGATGCCCACTCATACCAACGAAAGACAGCATTTGGCCGCCCTTTGTTGTTTAAAAGCAAATTACTGGATGCAAGACCCATGGGTGATACAATCCACCTCTCTAAAGTCAGCCCAAAATTCTTGCACGCAACGGAGGCTTCCATGGTCCGGCCGCTTCGTATCCTATTCCTGTTTACTTTTTTGTTAACAGCTATCGCTAACATTCATGCCCAGCAAGCACAGCCGGTGGAAATGGCCAGCCTGCGCGCCAATCAGCAACTGCGCTGGCAGCGCAGCTCGCCAACGGCGCAGCAGACCGATGGGCCGGTGCTTTATCAGCTTGTCTTCACTCCGGGAACCACGGGCACCATCGCCAAGTTCGACAGCAATACCCGGCATCTGGTTAACTCTGACATTACCGACGTTGGCAGCGTTGTGGCCATTGGCAATAGTGGGTTTACCATCAATGCCAATACGGGAGTTGTTACCTTCGTTAATGGGCAGACATTTCCCGGAACGGTAACCTCGATCAGTAATACCGATAACTTTCTCACCATCACCTCACCCACCACGACTCCGGTCATCAACCTGAACACCACCAACACAGATGCGCGTTATGTACTGAAGGCCGGCGATACGATGACGGGCACTCTTACTTTGCCGGGAAACGGTCTGGTGGCAGGCGGCAGCCAACTGGTTCTTTCCGGGGGCAAGGTGGGCATCGGCACAAACACTCCGTACGCGCAGTTACAGGTGCTGGGCGCTGCCGGTGCGGACGCATTCCTGACTGGAGGCGCCGGTGATGCGGCATTGAGTGTGCGGGGTGGCGCCGGCGGGTCCGGTGGATCTGGAGGAGCCGGAGGCAGTCCCTCCATCGCTGGTGGCGCCGGAGCATCCGTATCTAATGGTGGAGCTGGAGGAGCTGGAGGCAGTCCCTCCATGGCAGGCGGCGCCGGAGGAGCAACCAGCTTCGGAACTGGCGGAGCTGGAGGCGGCATCACGATGACTGGGGGCGCGGGAGGGGCGATCACTAATGGCCCAGTCGGTCACAGTGGAGGAGCCGGAGGCAGTATCACCCTGGCGGCAGGCGCTGGAGGGGCGGCGGCCAACCCTAGTACTCCCGGGCAGGGAGGAAATATATTGATCGAACCCGGCTCGGGCACTCCGCCCGGAATTGTGTTGATCACAACGGGAGCAGTGCTGGATTCCGCCGGCAATGATAACGGCACAATGATCAACGGCGGAAACAATAACCCAAATCTCCTGCTTTTTGGGACCAGCACGAGCGGTGAGGCCATTGGCTCCCAGCGTACCGGCAGTGGCGGAAGCAATGGCAACAACCAATTTGGTCTGGACTTTTATACCAACTACACCAGCCGCATGTTTATAGACAATGGTGGTACGGTACACATTCCCGGCAACCTGAACGTTACCGGCACCAAGAACTTCAAAATTGACGACCCGCTTGCGCCAGCAGAGAAATACCTGGTTCATGCCAGCATCGAATCTTCCGAGATATTGAATCTCTATTCCGGCAATGTCGTTCTCGACAACAAGGGCATGGCAACTGTGCAACTGCCACGATGGATGGAAGCTGAAAACAAGGACTTCCGTTATCAATTGACCTGCGTAGGCCGCTTCGCTCCCGTATATGTAGCTGAAGAAATCCATAACAACCGATTTGAAATTGCGGGCGGGCGGCCGGGCATGAAAATCTCCTGGCAGATCACGGGCGTGCGCAATGACGCGTATGTCAAAGCGCATCCCATGATCGTGGAAGAGGACAAAGGCGAAAACCGCGGCACCTATTTGCATCCGGAGTTGTTCGAGAAGCAGGAGACGGCTGCGGCAGGGCGAAGATAATGGTTGAACAGTCTACCTAAGTGCAAATTTCGAGCGATAAGACAGATCAGCGAGGTCCTTGTTTTTCTCGGTCCAAAAAGTAAAGGCGGCTTTGGGCCGCCTTTGTTGTCTTGCAAAACCCGAAAACGTTTAGAGAGCCTGAACGTTCTCTGCCTGCCAGCCTTTGGGTCCCTTGATGACGTTGAACTGCACGGCTTGGCCTTCCTTGAGACTACGGAAGCCCTCGTTTTGAATGGCGGAGTAGTGCACGAAAACGTCTTCGCCATTCTGACGGCTGATAAAACCATACCCCTTGGCATCATTGAACCACTTTACTGTTCCTTGTTCCATTGTGTTGCATTTCCTTCTTGTTGATTTAGGCTGGATGAAGCAAAGGCTAGTGCAGGCAGGTGCGCTGAAAAGCGGTACTTCCATGTACTAAAACTTCGTTCCAAAGCAGCAACTTAGTATACATAACCGGGTAGGGAAGGCAAACAGGAAATGATTGTTGGGACAGGGGTGGATATCGCTGAGGTAGGGCGGGTGGCCGAGGCCCTGGAACGCTTTGGAGAGCGTTTTTTACGCCGGGTCTTCACCCCGCTGGAGATCGAATATTGCGGCTCCAAG
>Ga0070741_10010738_pt1 | contig 17180 bp, 16 predicted proteins | sample Coa_R1_4_FD_66440 | JGI IMG/M metagenome (GOLD analysis project Ga0070741, IMG submission 66440) | Surface soil microbial communities from Centralia Pennsylvania, which are recovering from an underground coalmine fire - Coalmine... | ecosystem: Environmental > Terrestrial > Soil > Unclassified ...
GGTTCCGGTCACGCCAGGTGGCAACCCGGCCACGCTAAAGTTGATCGGTCCGACAGAGCCGCCGATGCGCAAGATATTAATGTTCACCAGCGTCGGAAGGCTGCCCGCGAGCACGCCCACCGCGGCCGGGCCGTCGAGACTAAAATCGGGCAGCATCGTCGCGTTGTCTTCAAATGACAGATCGGAGATCGCCACCACGTCGGTCTCGGCGATGCTCTGACCGACCTCGATCGTCGCCGCTGCGATGCGCGCAGTCGGCACCGTCACGGTTAGCGCGGTCGTGAAATCAGTGCCCGAGGTGACGTTCACGCTGGTCGAGCCCAACACGTTCCCACCGGCGTCGTACACCTGCATGAGGAGCGGCCCGGTCACCGCAGGCGTGGTCGAAGCCAGCCCGGCGTGAAACGTGACCGTCTGATGGAGCGTGGAGAAGACGACCTTCCCGCCCGAGTTGTAGAACTCGCAGGCAAAGCACGAATCGAACTGCGCGACCTTTCCCGTCGCGGCGGCTCGCACGACGCCATTCACGCCGTTGTAAGGCAAGAAGGTGACGCCCTGCGCTTGGAATTGCGTGCCGAGCTGCGTTCCCGGCGCGAGCCCCGCAAAGTTGATCGTGGCTGCGCCGGCTGCATTCGCCCAGCACAGCGCCACGACCAACGCCACCGACCCCGTCCTCGCCATCAGCCGCCCCTCTCGCGCGCGACTATACCAACACTCGGCCGTCACGTCGCCGCGGCAAAAAGCCGCAGCCCGGCCGTCGAGGGCGACTACTTCACGAACTCGCAGTTCGCCATGACGATTTGGCCTGACGCTGGATTCAGCGGATCGAGCCCCAGCACCATCCCCTTGAGCGTGATGTCGTGCTTCGAGCGATCCCACGCGTTGAGTTGCTGTTTCGGGAATCCGTCGGGGCAGGTGATGTAGCTTCGGTCGGGGCAGTTGATTCCGTTCGGCCACTGAGCTTCCTGAAAGCCGTTGAAGCCGCGAACGAGCCCCGTCCTCATTGGCCCGCTGACGACGACGCTACGCGCCTTGTACGTCGCGTCCGCCGCTGCATCGTCGCCATGATACGCCTGACAAAGCCTCCAAGCGGGAACGGTCATCGTCGACGGCGTTTGCGGCGCATCGCTCGCCTGCTGCTGCGACCAGAAGAGCCACCCGGCACCAGCGACGAGGAGCAGGCCGGCGCCCCACGAAACGGTCCGGCTCCAAGCCTTCGCCGCGTCGGCCTTGCGCTGACGGTACTCGCGATATTTTCGTTCTGATTCAGCCCGAACGCGCGCAGCCTTCGTCGAAGGGGGATCGGCTCCAGGAGAGCCCCGGTTGATGTCGTCGTTGTCGTTGGGCATGGGGCTGTCTCCTGCGCTCTCGTCGGATCCGTCGAGATTTTACCAAGCTAGATTGGTTTTTAACAAGGAACCAGAGCCGTACCGTCGCGCTCACGCATGCGACGACGGAAGGCCGCGCGAACGAGCCAGTACCAGGCGGCGACCTTCCGCGACCTTCGTATCCGCGCCGCCGCCAGCGTTCGGAAGCTGCGCGACAAAGCCGGCTGGAGCCAGGAGGAGGCGGCGCATCAGTGCAAGATGTCGACGCAACTCCTCCAGCAAATCGAGACGGCGACGGCCAACCTCACGCTTACGACGCTGGCGCGGCTGTGCGACGGCTTCGATGTCGATGTCCGTAAGTTATTCAGGCCAGCTTCGATGCCTAAGGCGCGACCGCGGGGCCGCCCGCGAGGACAAGTCAAGGGCGGTTCGCGAAGATAGAGCAGAAACTAGTGCCCGGATGGCTTGGCAAGGTACGTCTCGATCTCATCGATTTTCGCCTCATCTGTGAGGCCGTTCTTGTTAGCGATCTTAAAGAGGCTAATCAGCATGTCGTCCCACTGGTGATGGCACGACGCAACACCTAGACCGGCTCCAATCCACGAGCTCCCGCGCGCCTTGACGATGAATTCGATGGCGTCTCGGAGCACTAAATAGGTAACACCTTTTGCTTGGTAGTACTTGTTTGGCTGTTGAGCAATGACGATGTAACGAATCCGACAACGTTTATCCTCGTAGCAGTACTCACTAGCAAGGGCCTTGGCGACGCATCCTATCTCGTCTGCAGCGTGCAGCCCGACGAACCGAACCAGATATTCGATCGGATATAGCGTCCCTTTGCACCAGACAGGGTTCGGCTTACTGTCATTGCCAGACTTCACTTCGGCTATCACTACGTCAATCAGTCCAGCGGTCGGGCCAGCTCCGTCGAGCAGCAGTTCGTGATTCGTAATTTCCATCGGTGCTAATTCAAGCGAATTCGGCATTCGAACAGCGAGAACGTCGACCTCGGTGTAGTTACCGACTTGCTCGCGCGAGATCCGCTTCCGGTCGTCGCCGGCGTGAACGACGAAGCCAGGGACAGTGAAATATCCGTTCAACCTGAGATACGAAGTGACGAACCGCTCGTAATTGTCCGGCATGCGTGCCCTCCCCAATTATTCGAACGTCAGAAACTGTCATGATGCGGAATCTGAGTGATGGCTTCCGTACCTGAATTCGTCCTTGTACGGCGAATATACCAACGCATGGTCGCGTTGTCCCTGCGGCAAAAAGCCGCACCGGACCACTAAGACAGAGAACCAAGCGACCGATGAGACGCTGTTGCGCCAGGAGAGCCCCGCCGCTGTGCCAGCCCTCAAGAGAGGCGCATGAGCGCATCACTCGCCTTCTTCATCTTGTAGACACGGCGGAGGATGGCGCGTAACCTTGCTCCGCACCATGGGGCATTGAGCGAAGCGAGCAGTGGACCGAATACGGACCCAAGCGATCCTGGGGGTAACAAGATGCCGTTTGATATTTCAAAGTTGACCGCGAGCAATCCGGCCGATACGACATTGGAGCCGCGAAAGATCTTCGGGGCGCTCTCCGACAAGAAATACAGCTACCTGCGTGATGTGCAAGCGGAGGTACTCGAACGCTGGTTCGCCCGACGCATGGAACGCGACTTGGTAATCAAGATGAACACTGGTGGTGGGAAGACTATCGTTGGATTGCTTCTCCTGAAAAGCTGCCTCAACGAGGGGCAATTTCCGGCCGTTTACGTCGCTCCCGATAACTATCTCGTTAAACAAGTGCAAGCCGAAGCTGGAAAGCTCGGAATAGCGACAACGGAAGATCCGCGTAATGGTAAGTGCAAAGAAGGGAAGGCCATTCTCGTTACGAACATCCATACTCTTTTCAATGGAAAGTCAAAGTTTGGAGTGGGAGACGAGGGAACAAAAATTCCGATCGGCAGCATCCTCGTCGATGATGCTCACTCCTGTCTTGGTACCGTCGAAAGGCAATTCACACTCCGTCTTCCATCAACGCACGAAGCCTATCGAAAGCTCCTTCTTCTTTTCCGCGAGGCGCTCGCCCAACAATCACCAACAGGAATTCTCGACGTCGAGGCTGAGGATCCGCAAAAGCTTCTTCTTGTGCCGTTCTGGGCCTGGCAGGACAAGCAATCGGAGGTGCTCAAGGTTCTTCATGCCCATCGACAAGATAACGAGTTCATGTTTATTTGGCCGTTGGTGCACGAGGCGCTTCCTCTGGCGCAATGTGTTTTCGGGAAAGGGGAACTCGAGATATCGCTCGGCTGTCTACCCATCGACATAGTGCGCAGCTTTGCCGGAGCAAAGCGCCGAATCTACATGACCGCGACTCTGGCCGACAATAGTGTGTTGGTGAGCGATTTCCAAGCGGACTCAAATTCAATCGCTAAGCCTATTACGCCATCTACTGCCGATGACCTTGGCGATCGCCTTATTCTCGCGCCACAAGAAATCAACCCCAACATTGATGACGCTGCGATAAAGCAATACGCAAAGAGCCTAGCGACAAGTTTTAATGTTGTTGTCATTGTGCCTTCGAATTCGCGGGCGAAATTCTGGGAGGACGTGGCCGATCTAACGCTCACTGCAGACGGCTTGTACGAGGGGGTCGAGAAGCTCAAGGCTGGCCATGTTGGCATCGCTGTACTCGTCAACAAGTATGATGGCATCGATCTCCCCAAGGATGCCTGCCGAGTTCTGATAATCGATGGCATCCCAGAAGTGAGCCGCTTGATCGATATTGTCGACGCCTCGGCGCTCGAAGGGAGCGAGTTCCTCCTTGCTCGTGCCGTCCAGCGCATTGAGCAGGGCATGGGCCGGGGCGTGCGGTCAAATGACGACCATTGCGTGGTCCTGCTGCTCGGCGCTCGGTTGGTCTCCCGCATTCATGGACCCGACGCGGCGAGGCTGTTTAGTGATGCAACTTGGCGACAGATCCAGCTCTCACGTCAAGCGTCGGACCAGATTGCTGGACAGGAGATTGCCCAAATAGACGAGGTCATCCAACTTTGTCTGAAGCAAGACGCCGAGTGGCGAAAGGCTAGCCGAGGAGCGCTCGTAGGCGTCGAGTACAAGCAAGAGGAGAAGGTCGGCCCCGTCACCGTCGCCGAGCGTGGAGCGTTCGATTTCGCGCAAATAAGGCAGTACCGAAAGTCGGCGGACGTTCTTCAAGAGGTGATTAACAATGTCTCCGATGGGCGACTGCGGGGTTGGCTAAAGCAGCAACTCGCCCAATACACACACTTCTTTGATCCAGTCGCTGCACAGGTACTGCTGCTTTCAGCGCTCGCCGACAATCGGTTGCTCCTCAAAGCGATTGAAGGCGTGACGTATTCTCGCCTCAGTGCCAGCGCAAAATCTCAGGCTGAGAATCTACTGGATTATGTGGGCCGACTCTACCCAACGCCGAATGATTATCTCATCGCGATAAATGCGGTGCTCGACGACCTGCGGTTTGCGGATAATTCTTTTCGACGATTCGAGTCAGCCCTCAACGATCTGGCACTGCACATCGGCTTTGGCGGCCAGCGACCTGAGACCGAATACAACGATGGAGGCCCGGACGTTCTCTGGGCGCTTGGAGAGCTGCGGTACTTGGTAATTGAGTGCAAGAATGAGGCGGTCGCCGAGATTATTTCGAAGGATTACTCAAATCAACTGAGTGGCGCAATGAACTGGTTTTCCAGTCGGTATGACGTGTCATGCCGTGCTACGCCTATCATTGTCCATCCGTCGGCTACGTTTAGTAAACAGGCATCACCCAACGTCGACACAAGAGTTATCACTGGTGAGCGGCTTGTGGCCTTGAAACACTCCGTATTGAAGTTGGCGCAGGGCATCGGTGTGCAAAGCGGGTTCAAAGGGGCAAAGGAGATAGCAGCCCTGCTTCATCAGCTTAATCTGACTGCAACGACGATCGCGGCGGCATATACTTCGCCCTACTCAAAGGAGCATTAGAGTGGTTGTCGAGCGTCAGAGCTGCGCTCGAGCTGGGCGACAGGCTATGTCAAGCCGCGGGTTTTCCCGATTGCATGTCCCGACGCAAACGGCGGGACGATCGCCTAACTTCGAAGGACGAACCTGTGTCAGGAGGAGAGTAGGATCGGGACAATCCTACGAACGACACGCTAATGCGTCGAGCCCGCTTGCGATGGCTACGCCACTAATTCAGCGTCCGTCGTCTTTTGCAATTGGCCGCTGATCAATCGCTTTATTGCGAGGCCAAAAACAAAACCTACGTGAATGGGGACTGCGTTGCCGAGTTGTTTAATTGGCGTCTTCCAAGCTCCGCCGATAGTGAAGTCATCCGGAAATCCCTGCAGACGCGCCATCTCACGAATCGTGAAATAGCGGACTGATCCGCTGGAGCCAACAATGATGTTTTCTCCGCCTGGTACTCCATGATCTCCTGCTTTAAGTGCCTTGGCCGGTTCGTCCCAGGAGCTTCCGGTGTGCTTCGGATAGAGGCGCGCGCCAGGATGTAACTGGTGATTGGGTAGCGCCGGATCACCGTTGAGACGAGGTCGTGGAAGGTCACCAATCGCGTCGCGAACCGTTCTCCAAGGGAGTTCTTTGGGGGCGGTCGGTCGTTTAATAACGAGCTTATCAGTCTCATCGAGGGGCGGGCGCCGACCAAAGCCGATGCCGTGCCTCTTCCAGTAGTCGCCTGTGACTCTTTGACTCCAGACAAGCGCATCGTGGGAATGGGTTGGCGGTGGGAATGAGAGGTCAGGAGCTAGATCAGACCGAATGCCCATTATGATCGCTCGATGTCGCTTTTGTGGTGCGCCATAATCAGCGGCGTTGATACCTTGTATGAGCACGCTGTATGTTGGCGCGCGGCCGGTTCTCTCGTGACGCAATAATCTCGCGAAGTGATCTAACCAAGGTTCGCCCTGTTTGGGGGCGATCTCGGGCCATGAGAGTTGGAGGCGAAGGAAGGTCAAATAGCAGTCAAACGCGGGGCGTAGGAGTCCTCTCACGTTCTCAAACAGAAATGCCTTGGGGCGCAACTCGCGAACAGCCCTGATTGCCTCGGGCCACATATTTCGTTCGTCTTCAGGGCCACGATGATTGCCACCAATTGAGAAGGGTTGACATGGTGGCCCACCGCTGACGAGGTCGATGCGCTCTTCTAAGGAGCTGTAGTCGACCTCGCGCGCGTCGCCAGAAATTAGTTGCCAATCAGCGACGTGAAGCACTCCACGCTTTTGGTTTGCCAACAGGGTTGCATTGGCGGCGGCATCCTGTTCAATCACCATTGCATGCTTGAATCCTGCTTTTGCTAGGCCGAGCGCGAGGCCGCCACACCCAGAAAACAATTCGACGCTAAGCATCGAGAAACTTCTTAATGCGTTCTGCGATGGCGCTCAGATCAGTCCGCAGAACGCGACCGCCTCTGTTGGTCAGTTGACATTCCCATATCACTAATGCTGTCCATCCTTCTGATCTGAGTTGTTGTAGATTCCGCAGGTCGCGATCGTGGTTCGCAATAAGCTTCGGCGCCCAAAAACCGAGGCGAGACTTCGGCATCCGTCCAAGATGACAATTGTGTCGGTGCCAGAAGCAGCCGTGGACAAATATTACTTTGCGCCGACTTGCAAACACCATGTCGGGCTGACCTGGTAGATCTCGACGGTGTTTCCGATATCGATAGCCCATCTGGTGGACTAAGCTTCGCACTGCGAGTTCGGGGCCGGTGTCTTTTCCCCGTACCAAACTCATGCGTGCGCTGCGCTCGGCCGCAGTCAACGTGTCCATGCTAGCGAGCGCGCTCGAAGTCGAGCGCAAGCTGCGAGCCTTTTTGCCGTTCTTCAAGGAAGAATCGGATCGCTCGACTCGCGATCCATGACAGGCTCCGATCCTGCGCTTCCGCTATCTGCTCCAGAACCTGTCGGTCCGCGTCTTCGAGCGCCACGCTGACCCGTGGATGTGCCCTTCCCTTTGTGGTCTTGACCTTTGTACTCATCTCATGCGCTCCCATGCTGCGCTGTGCTGCACGCTGCTGCACGATGCGGCAGATTGCAGCATACTGCTGCGCGATGGTCAAGAGTCGAGTGGAAGAGGCGTTGACATCTGGGCGTTTTATCGTTAGGTAATTGATCGCTGCCGAGTTTCATGGCGAAAATTTAAGGACGATATGAAAAAAGACGAACTAGAACAGGGCCTTAAGCAATACACGGAGCATCTCCAGCGTACCTCTGAGACGTTCACTCGCTGGGCGAGGCACAAAGGATTGCCCGTGAGAATGGACGCTGCGCGCGCCGTCAAATCGGTCAGCGACGGCATCGGTCTCGCGCGGATTGCGCCGTTCTGGTCGCGCGTGGATGATAGCGGCATTGTCCACGAGACGCAGCTCAAGACAGCTATCGACTGCTTGGTTGAGCTGCGCGACAGCCCGAAGCGGTGCGGTCACGTGGTCGGCGCGATGCAGTCTGGCAAGACGACCACGTCCCTCGCGCTTCAATGGGCGGGACCGGCGCTCTATCTTCTGACTGGGCGACGAGCGTACCCCTTCTACATTATTGGCAGCCAGACAACGCACGAGGATCAAACCAACACCGAGCTCGATCGGTTCATGGCGTACTACGGCAACCTCGAGATCCTTTCGGACTCGACTGAGTCATCTTCATCGCTCGATGCGGTCTTCGCCATGTCGCCGAGTCTCGCGAACTACCGCGAGCATGTGCTGCGCGACGCGCTACCGGTCTACTCCGTGCCGCACCTCGAGGATCTGGTTCACAGGCGTGTTGGTGGCGATCAAGGCGTGCGCAAGATTGGCGATCTGTGCCGACGTGCGACCGAACAGGGCTATCGCCCGTTAATGATCATCGACGAGCCGCAGTTCGGAGCGAGCGATCGAATGGTCGACGGCGACTCCGGGCCGGTTCGGCGTCCCTGCGTGCTCGTGCAGATATTCGATCGCATCGAGCAGGAGATCGGGGCTACGCGCGAGGACCATTGGTTCGTTGGTTTGTCGGCGACGCCTTTCGAACTCAATGATCTCGAACGCGTTTGGGAAGTACGCCAACACCTGACCGACAATTATTCTGGCTTCAACTTCTTCAATGGGCGGCCCATCGACGAAGGAGTGGTCATTACGCCGCCCGATACCATGAGCATGTCGGATTTTGCCGACGAGATCGACGTCCCGTTCATCGCTGACATCTCCATGGCCGCGTACGACGGTCCTACTGCGCGATTTGCGCGGCACGCGAAGAAGATCGGCTATGACGACGATCAGGCGAGCTATCAGATGGCGGTGGAGGACGCGCTAAGGAGCGCGATCTACGCCGTACTCGAAAGGTATCACGACGACGGTCATCCCGTCGGTCTGTGCATTCGGGCTTTCAATGACAACGCCCGCACTCAGGCATTGATTGGGCGACTCAAGCTGGATGATAGGCGCATCGAGGTGATCGAGTATTATGGTCCTCAATCTGCCAATCTCTCTGTAAAGCGTGCAATCGCCGGACGTGCACGGCCGGATCTCCCGTACGTGGTGTTTGTGACGAATCGCGCCCGAATGGCTGACGCGTTCCCCGTGGAAGTGCGCTTCTTCATGGACCTCGCGCAAAAGGCGAGTGACCTAAACGCCCTTCTCCAAGGCTTGTTGGGACGCGCGTGCGGCTACGGCAAGGATTCGACAGTGGTGCTCTCGGATGCGAACGCCGGCATTGTTGATGCTTATGTTGCGACGAACGGCGGCTATGTACACAAGACCAGCCGCCACAGCATCGCCGTCGGCGGCTTTCGACGTGGAGCTCCGGCCGGGATGATCAAGCTTCGAGTCGAGATGGACGATCCGACCGTGAAGTCGTTTTTCCGCGAGATCGACAAGCAGGTCGTCGCCGCTAACATCAAGGACGGCTCGACCAAGCTCAACGTGCCGCGGGCATCGAAGGGCTCGGCGAAATTTCGCACTGGCCCCATCCTTACGATTGCCGACACGCTGGGGCTCTTCGATCATCTTGAGCGACCGGAAGTGCGAACCCTCCTGTTCCCTCAGATCCCGACGGGCTTCAAGATCGCTCGCTCGGGAGATTCGGTTCGTCATGCACGTCAGGCAGGCGTCATGTTGGGCTACACGCTCGACGCCGCCGGGAACTGTCGGTACACGTTCCGCTGGTCCGATCGAGACTCGGCCGCACGAGGTGGTGCCGCCGGTCGCGCGATGGGCAAGAAGGACTCGGTTCAGCACATGGAGCCGACGATTTACGTCGAGAAGTTTGACCCCGCGACTGGCGAGGTAATTAGCGATCAGTTGCCGGGGAACTGGCGGGCCTTCATGGTCACCTTTCCCCTGCGTGAGCCGGTGCGCGAGATCCGTGCCGCGCAAGTCGCATATCCAACGAAGCTCAGCCCGTATGACGGATGGATGGTCCCCGAGGAGCGTGCTGCTCGCGACCAAGCGCAGCAGCCGAAGGGGACTGCGTCGCCGTCGTCCTCGAGCTGACTCTAACCTGCGCCAGCTAACAGAGGCGATCAATTTGAATACGCGGGGAGAGCATGTCGAGCTTGCTAGTCTTGCGCCACGCCGACTCCTTCCGACGGGAGTTGCTTGGTACCTTCTCGCCGAAGATCTGGACCATCAACATCAGCGGGCCACCTGTACGGGCGATTGAACGTCTGGGCGACCAGCGTCGACGGACTTTTGATCACGAGTTTGGCCATCTGCTCCACTACTTCACCTCGTACCTCGGCTTGCTCGATTTATCGTATTGGCTGAGGTGTCTGCGAATTCTGACTGAACGTGATCCGCCAGACATGACACCAGAGGCGGCGATCACGGAGCGCTCCCGGCGCTTGGTGGCCGTGGCGCGCGAGAAGCAGATCCTTTCGATCGACGACGACTACTATTACGAGCCGCATCCATGGCGGTACGCTGAAGCCCGACTTCGAATGAACGAATGGATATGGAAGGAAACAACTGGGGGGCTGTTCAAGACCGACGCGACAATCTCTGACCATCGCTTTTGGGCCTTGCGCTTCTGTTTGGGTAGTCTCGACGACGAAGCGTCATTCATCCGCATCCCCGCGGGCATTCGCTCATTTCTCGAACACATGGCTACATGTGTCGACTTCCTCGGGGAGTATTCGGCCACGGCCGGCGCCAAACGGCAGGGTTACATGGAGCAAGTCGGGCTGGCCCTCTATGACCCGGAGTTGTTGCACTATCACGCCTTCGAGCACTACGTCTATTCGGGAATCCGGAAGTCGAATATCGTAAAGACCTTCCACTTGCCGTTCGTCGCCTGCTCACAGATCGTCGATCTGGTCACGCGCGTGCCATACGACGTGAAAGAAATATGGGATCTGCTGCGGACTGCGGCGTCTACACGAGGAATGTCCATCGAGTCGCATATGACCCACCCTCATCCGTCGTTTGTCTTCCCTCTCCTTAGCGCGGCGGCGCTTGAGCTTCCTCTGTCGATGGGTGAGTGGCTTGATCCGGGGCTCTACGACGACAGAGAAGAGCGGATCTTGGATGCGGTCGGGCTTCCCTCGATGTCAAAACTGGACCTCTATCGTGACCAGCTCCTCAATCGAATCACATCCGATCTTGGTCCCTTCGACAAAAAGGTTCGTGCGTTGTTGGGGGCTGTCAACGAGTACGCGTCGTCGCTTTCCCGTGCAGAAAGAGTACGTACACCAACAGCTAAGCTAAAGCGATGTCCAGTCCCGATTGTATTCGACAACGGCGAGGCGCTCGATGGCGACATCCTGACCGCGGCCGCGTGTCAGGATCTGGAGTGGTTACGTCAGCGCTACTACGACATGATTCAGTATCCGCTTGTCCGTGACATCGTTGCCTGAGCTTACCCACGGATTACCGTCCTTCGGCGGGGCGTAGCACGCCCGGCGGGCGGCTCCTCGTCTTCGTCTTCGTGTTCGCGTTCGTCGACTGCTGGGACATGGCTGTCGATGTTGGTGTCTTCCTCCTCGTCTTTCACCAAGTCGATGATGCGGAACAACTCGTCGCTGGTGTCGCGGGCGATCCTGGCGATCGCGGCGGCGCACGACTCGACGATGCTCTCCGATCGCTCGCCGGGATTGACGTACTTGGAATAGACGGCGAGAGCGCGCGCCGCGCCGTACATCTCCTCGACGCGGTGGAGCACCTCGACAAGCTGTTGGTGTATTGGAATCGCTTTGTCACGGGCCATGTGGCTTCCTCCACGTGGTTCGAGGCCCCCGGTCACCGTCGGTAGCGATGACCGGGGACCGCTCTTTCCCTCTGCTTGGGGACGGATTCGAACCATCGACACGCGGATGCGGAGAGAGTCGTTCGGTGGTGGGACTCGCCCGGGGCCCGGCTTTGCCCGATGATTGCCCTCTGCCCAATGATTCGGGCGGCTGCCTAATGATTTGGGTTATTCGACGGCGCCGATCAGATCGAGCAGATCAACGCCGAGTATCAAGAGCCAGCGGTCGAGGCTGTCGAAGCTCGGAACGTGGCGCCCCTTCTCGCACTGGTAGACGAAGCTCACATCCAAGCCAAGGCGTTGCGAGACTTCGAGCGCACTCAGGTCGTGCATGTGGCGCTGCTCGCGGAACCAGCGCGCAAGGCACAGGCGCCGATTGTTGCCCGGCATCATCGCCGCCTGCTCGCGAATGCCTAGCTCGGCGCCGTATAGGTCGAGCATCGCGATCAACGTCTCGACCGTCGGGCCATGGACGCCGCGCTCGATGTTGTAGATCGCGCTCGTATGCTTCCCGATACGCTTTGCCACGTCGCGCGCTTCAAGCTGGCGGCGCTGGCGAAGTTGCCGCAGTCGCGCTCCGAGCGCGGATAGGCTGGCGACGCTCATGCGCGCTTCCGCTTCACGGCGCGCGCGTAGACGATCGGCGCGAGATAGTTCCGCGTCGTGCGCCGTTCGATCTGCCGATGGCGCACACGCTCGACGGCGTACACGGCGCCGTCGATCTCGATCTCGTCACCGACGAACGGGCGCCCGTTCAAGCAGGTGTAGAACTCGACCTTGCCGTCGACAGATATCTCGACTTCGAAACTGCGGTAGACGCGACTCATGGGCGCACTGCCCGCGAAAAATTGCGCCGTGTTCTCGTCGGTGGTCTGCTTTGGTTAGCCTTCATGGCGGATGGCCTCCGTTGTGAGGGTTAGGCCCCGGTCGCCGTTCGTAGCGGCGACCGGGACCGTTTTACTGGGAGTGCTGATGCGCGAGGCAAGATAGAGGGGCGGGGCGGGGTCGCGATATGTCACGCCGGCGTCACGGGTCGAATGCGAGGCTGGGTGGGACGAGCTGGTTCTCGGGGGTGGAGCATGGGTGATCGAACCTTAGGACCCCGTACTGAAAATCCGCGTGTCCCTGGTTCGATTCCGGGTCCGAGCACCGCGGCTACGGCTACCGACTGGCTATGTCAGTGCGCGAGGACGGCGATCGCCGCCGACAAGCCGAGCGAGACGAGCGCAGGGGCCATCTTGGCCAGACCATGGTGAGCGCGCACGTGCGTGACGACCGCGCCAACCATCACCAGGCAGAGGCCTACCGCGGCCCACGTGCGCAGCGAGGGCACGAGCAGGCCGGCCGCGCCCGCCAGCTCGGACGCTCCGATGAATCGCAGGAACGCCGGAGAGAACGCCAACCCGGATTGCGCCGCCCTCTCGGCATCGACACCCTTGAGCTTGAGCCCGCCGACGACCACGAACTCGAGCGCGAGCAGCGCGCTGACGCTCCAGATGAAAATGTTCATGCGTCCTCCTCACCTCTCAAATAGTCTATTGTTGTGGGACGTGCAGTGACTTCTCGTCCGAAAAACATGACTCTTCGTCCAGACGGGCGCGATCCGCTGACGGATGCGCTGCAACGCAGCCGTCTGCGCGCGGCCCGGCTCGTGCGGCTCGAGCTGGGCGCGCCCTGGGGATTTGCGGCGGGCGGCGAGGGAAGCGCGCGCTTCTATGTCGTCACGCGCGGCGCCGGCTGGATGGAGGTCGCGGGCCAGAAGCGGCCGATCCCCTTTGCCGGCGGCGATCTCCTGTTGTTCCCTCGTGCGAGCGCGCATCGCCTCTACGGCAGCGACCGCGGCGCGCTGCGTCGCCTCGACGAGCTCGTCGCGCGCGCCAAAGACTCGTCCACGGTGCGCGCGGGCGGTCGCGGTCCAACGACTTCGATCCTCGCGGGATGGCTCACTGCCGACGGCGCGGAGAGCAGCTGCCAGGTCGTCGGCGAGCTACCGAGCGTCGTGCACGTGACCGCCGAGCAGCGCAGCGCCGCGCCGGGCCTGGCCGAGACGTTGGAGCAACTCTCCGCCGAGAGCGCGCGGACCGCACCGGGGCGGGAGTTCATCATCTCGCGGTTGTGCGAGGTGCTGTTCGTTCACGCGCTGCGCGCGCTCGTCGCGGGACGCACCTGCCCGAACCACGGATGGCTCCGCGCGCTGACCGACGAGCATATCGGGCGCGCGCTCGCCATCATGCACGAGCAGCTGCACCGTCCGTGGACGGTCGCCTCGCTGGCGCGCGCGGCCGGGCAGTCGCGCTCGGCGTTCGCGGCGCGCTTCCAGTCGCTCACCGGCGAGTCGCCGCTCGCCCGCCTCCGAACCTTACGCCTGGAAACCGCGGCGCGGCTGCTCGCCGATGAGCAACTCTCCGTCGACGAAGTGGCGGAGCGCGTCGGTTACCGTGCGGGCGCCGCGTTCGCACGGGCGTTCGCGCAATGGAGTGGTCAGCCTCCGGGAAGCTACCGGCGAGCCCGACGCTAGAGCGGCAGCTCCTTCGGCGACGGCAGGCCGTGCTCCGACCGACCGACCTCGGCGTCGTAGCGCATCGTCGTCTTGTACAGCTCGAGGTGCCCGTCGGCGGCGTCGCCGGCGCAGCGCTGCCGCAACGCCTGCATCTCGCTCGACGACATCGCTCGCTTGAAGGCGCGCGCGATCGCCAGGTTCTGCCGCAGCACCGCGAGCGAATCGATGCCGCTCACCGTCGTCGCCACCGGCAGGCTCATCGCGTAGCGCAGCGCCTCGTCGACGGTGATGGCGCCCTGCTGGATCGCCTCGCCGCCACCGCCCAGGCTCTTCATGCCGAGCGCCGCCGCCCCATGCCGGCCCACCGCCGGCAGCACCTCCTGCTCGAAGCTGCGAAACGTCGCATCGAACGCATTGAGCGGCAGCTGCACGCTGTCGAAGCGCACGCCATGCTGCTCCGCCAGCTCGAGCATGCGCAAGTGGATCTTCGGATGCTTGTGTCCCGTGAAGCCAATGAAGCGCGTCTTGCCTTGCCGCTTGGCTTCGACGATCGCTTCGATGGCACCACCCGGCCGGAAGATCAGCTCGGGATCGTTCCAGTAGACGACCTCGTGGATCTGCCACAGGTCGAGGTGATCCGTCTTGAGGCGCCGCAGCGACTCGTCGAGTTGCTGCATCGCGACGTCCTTGCCGCGGCCATGCGTGCACACCTTCGTCATCAAGAAGGCGCGACCACGGCGCCCGGCGAGCGCGCGGCCCATCCACTCTTCGCTGCGGTGCGCGTTGTACTCCCAGGCGTTGTCGAAGAAGTCGAGGCCGGCGTCGAGCGCTTCGTGGACGATGCGCTCGGCTTCTTCGTACGAGGGCGCCTGGCCGAGCGAGTATCCGCCGAGGCCGAGGATCGACAGCGTCTGCCCGGTCGCGCCGAACGGCTTGCGTGCGATTCGACCGCCACGCGAATCGATGAGCGCCACGCGCTCCTCGGCGAGCGCAGCACCACCGACGGCGATGGACGCGCCGATGGCCGCCGCCTGCTGCAGGAACTCCCGCCGCGTCGATCCCTCTTCGTCTTTGCTCATGGGCTCTCCGTCGTGCGCATGGAATCGACGCCGGGCAGCGCCGCGCGCTCCGACTCCTCGTCCTTGATTTCTTTCTGCTGCTCGTCGATGGGGAAGCCGTGCGGCCGACGCGTCTCCGGATTGTCGAACTTGAGCGACAGCTTGTAGACCTCGAACCGTCCGTCACCGGAGAAGCTGGCCACCTTGTCGCGGACCGCCTGCATCGCGGCCGCATCGAGCGGCTGGAAGCCGCGCGCGATCGCTAGATTGCTTTCCAGAATTTCAAGCGACTCCATGCCGCAAATGGTGGTGCCGACGCCGGGCAGGCTCATCGCGTAGCGCAGGCACTCCTCGCCGGTGAGCACGTTCTTCTTCACCACCGTCGCCGTACCGCCCATCGGCTTCATGCCGAGCACCCCGACACCGCGCTTGAGCGCCTCGGGCAGCACCTTGTGCGTGAAGCTGTGGAAGTGCCAGTCCATCGCGTTGAGCGGCATCTGCACCGTGTCGAACGGAAAGCCGCGCGTGAGCATCTCGAAGTGGAAGTCGGGATTCTTGTGGCCGGTGAACCCGACGAACCGCACCTTGCCCTGCCGCTTCGCCTTGGCGAGCGCTTCGACGATGCCGCCGCGCGCATAGGCGAGCGCGGGATCGTTGTCGTAGCTGATGGCGTGGATCTGCCACACGTCGACGTAGTCGGTGCCGAGCCGGCGCAGCGACTGCTCGAGCATGGCGAGGCCGAGCGCGCCGTCGCGGCCGTGCGTGCACACCTTGGTCATGAGGTGCACGCGCTGGCGCCTGCCGCGGAGCGCGCGCCCCAGCCACTCTTCGGACCGGCCGTTGTGATACTCCCAGCAGTTGTCGAAGAAGTTGACGCCGGCGTCGACCGCGCGCGCCACGATGGCTTCGGCTTCTTCGTACGTCTTCGGATCGCCGATGTGATGCCCACCAACGGCGAGCACCGAGACCTGGAGGCCGGTCTTGCCGAGCGCGCGGCGAGGAATCTCCATGCCGGGATATAGGTCACCGTCCCGCTGTCGGCAATCCGTTCTTCACGGAAACGCGGCGGCGCGACGGCCGTGAGCCGAGTGGTATCTTCGCGCCATGAGGCTGCACCTCGTCGATGGGACGTACGAGCTGTTTCGCGCGCACTACTCGAAGCGGCCGGCGCGGCCGCGCAAGGCGATCGTCGGGCTCATCGATTCGCTGCTGACGCTGGTGACGGACGCCGACGAGCGGCTGACGCACGTGGCGGTGGCGTTCGATAATCCAATTCGATCGTTTCGCAACGATCTGTTCGACGGCTACAAGACCGAGGAGGGCGTCGAGGCGGAGTTGCTGGCGCAGTTCGATGGCGCGGAGGCGGCGACGCGCGCGCTCGGCATGACCGCGTGGCCGATGGATCGCTTCGAGGCCGACGACGCGCTGGCGACCGCGGCCGCGCGCTTCGCCGGCGCCGTCGAGCAGGTGCGCATCCTGACGCCCGACAAGGATCTCGGGCAGTGCATCCGCGGGCAGTCGGTGGTGCAGGTCGATCGCATGCGGCGGCGCGTGATCGACGAGCCGGCGCTCACCGCGCTGCGCGGCATCGGGCCCGAGAGCATCCCCGATTGGCTGGCGCTCGTCGGCGACGTGGCCGACGGCGTGCCCGGGCTGCCCGGCTTCGGCGAGAAGAGCGCGGCGGCGCTCCTGGCCGCGTTCGTTCGCCTCGAGGACGTGCCCGATGATTTTCGCCGCTGGCCCAAGGCGGTGCGCGGCGCCGAGCGATTGGCGGCGACGCTGGCGGCGCGGCGCGACGACGCGCTCCTCTATCGCACGCTCACGCGGCTGCGCACCGACGTGCCGCTCGCCGAGACGCTCGACCAGCTCGCGTGGCGCGGCGTGGGCGCCGGCTTCGACGCGTGGTGCACCGAGCTCGACGCCGATCACCTGCGCCGCCGCGCGGCGTCGCTGTAGTACCATCGGCGCGTGCAGCTCCCGGTCGCGCCGCCGATCCTGCCGATGCTCGCCAAGCGCGTCGACGCGCTCCCCGACGGCGACGGCTGGCTGTTCGA
>Ga0070741_10010740_pt1 | contig 17179 bp, 19 predicted proteins | sample Coa_R1_4_FD_66440 | JGI IMG/M metagenome (GOLD analysis project Ga0070741, IMG submission 66440) | Surface soil microbial communities from Centralia Pennsylvania, which are recovering from an underground coalmine fire - Coalmine... | ecosystem: Environmental > Terrestrial > Soil > Unclassified ...
CCGGGGCGCCACTCTCGTGGGCGGCCAATCACCGGCTGCACCATGCCAAGGCAGATACCCCCGCTGACATCTCTAGTCCGCAGGTCGGTGGATTCTGGTGGGCGCACCTGCGATGGCTGTGGCAAGCCGAGGTGGCATCCTCAGCCCACTACTGCCCCGACCTTACGGGGGCGTCGTACCGGGTGTGGCGTCTACTTCAGATCCCGCTCCTGGCAGTTGCCTTTCTGGGCGGTTGGGCGTTCGGCGCCGCCGCCTTCTTCTGGCTGGGGGCCATCCGCCTGGTGTTCGCGCTGCACGGGCAGTGCTTCGTCAACAGCGTGAGTCACTTACGCCCGGGCACGCGGGCCGGTGAGGATTCCAGCCGGAACGTGCCGTGGCTCGCACTCTGGCACGGCTTTCAAGGCGAGAACTGGCATCGTAATCACCACGCGCGTCCAGGCGTGGCCCGGTTCGGGTGGACGACCACACAAGTAGACATAGGCTGGTGGGTCATTCGGGGGCTCGAACGGCTGGGGCTGGCCACGGAAGTGCGGCGGCCGCGCGAGGGCTCGCCCCGACTGGCGGAAACGGGGAATGACGTCGCCGGTGTGCCCCCGGACGCGAGCGGAGCTCAGACGACGCACGGAAGACAAGCACAGTTTGTGAGTAACCCTCACCCAGTCGGGCGAAAGCCGCCTGCTGAAGTCACTCTTCAACTTGGCCACTTTACCGGCCTTGAGGGGGAGTTCCCTCGCGGTCATCGAGAAAGGACCCTATGAACAAGATTCTCTTTGTTATTCCCCTGGCCTTGAGCGTCCTTGGCGGGTCTGCCGGTTCCGCGCAGTCGGGCGACACCACGACGACCGCGCCGTCCGCCCAGACGGCCCCCGATAACACCGGCCGCAACGCGCGCGACCGGGACGGCAGCACGCTCACCCCGGGTGACCAATCCGAGAGCAAAGCAGATCTCGACCTCACGCAGCGCATTCGCCGGGCCGTCGTCGCGGATAAATCGCTGTCGACTACGGGACATAATATTAAGATCATCACGGTCAACGGGACGGTAACGCTGCGAGGACCGGTGAAAAGCGAAAAAGAACGGGAGAAGATTGTCGCGCAGGCGCGGAAGCTGGCAGGCAAAAAACAGGTCGAGAATGAACTTGAAGTCGTAGCTCATTAACCCTTTTATCCATAAAGATAAGGAGAACAGTATGGCAAAAGCAGTCTTTTGTATTACAAAGAGTGAGGCCCAGGCGACTACGGTTGTGGATCAACTGAAAGCCGCAGGTTTTTCTAACAACGATATCTCGGTCCTGTTCCCCGATAAGACGGGGACGAAGGACTTTGCGCATGAGCAGAATACTAAAGCCCCGGAAGGCGCGGCGGCCGGAGCGGGCACGGGCGGCGTGCTCGGCGGTGCCTTAGGCTGGCTCGTGGGCATTGGCGCCTTGGCGATTCCGGGCTTAGGGCCTTTGGTGGCCGCCGGCCCCATTATGGCGGCCCTCAGTGGTGCCGCTGCAGGTGCGGCCGTCGGCGGTCTGTCCGGGGCGCTGATCGGCATGGGGATCCCCGAGTATGAGGCCAAGCGCTATGAAGGCAAAGTGAAGGACGGCAACATCCTCATTTCGGTGCACACCGACGATAGTCATGAGCGGGATCGTGCGAAGGAGATTTTCACCCGCGCCGGGGCCGAGGACATCTCGTACACCGAAGAGGCACGTGTGTAAGGAAGTCCGTGCTTGCTAGAACCGTCACGACGATTCGTGGCGGCAGGTACGGCTCAGGGCTGGGTCATCGGTGTGCGGCTGATGACCCACAGAGTACAAGTCCAGCACAGAAAGGCATCCGATGAACGCGATCCAACTCTTGAAAAAAGATCACGCGACGGTGAAAGAACTCTTTACGCAATTCGAGCACGCGGGTGACCGCGCCTATCAAACCAAGCAGGCGATCTTTGGCCAGATCCACCAGGCCCTGGGAGCGCATGCGGCGGTGGAAGAAGAACTCTTCTACCCCGCCGTCAAGCACCTGCGCTCAGAGGACGTAAAAGACCTTGTGCGTGAGGCGACTGAAGAGCATAAGATTGTGAAAACCCTTCTGGCCGAGATTGCGGCGATGGCGGCGCGGGAGGAGCAATACGACGCCAAGGTGACCGTGCTCAAGGAGAGTGTGGAGCACCACGTCAAGGAAGAAGAAGGCGAGATGTTTCCGGCGGCCACCAAGCAGCTTTCCACAGAGCGTCTCGACGCCCTGGGCGCTGAGATGGCAACCCGTAAGGAAGTCCTGACGGACCAGGAATAGGCTATTCCTAGCAGAACGTCTCGTGCTTCCATCCCCCCCTTAAGAAGATATGTGTAGAGACGAGGACTGATTTTGATGAGCTAGGGCAGGAGCTTCTGTTCCGTCCTTCAGGCTGAGGCTGTTACGCGAGCCATTCCAGCTGGCCTAGGCTCCGGCGCCGCCGCTGGGGTCACGTAGTGTTCTTGTTAGTGATAGCCGCTGTTGCCGCTGTAGAGCGGTACGCGTCACGGCCGAAGGAGTTGCGGCTCTGTACGTTCTATGAGTTGAAGGATACGCTATGCCGCCGTTGCCGGGGCCTGCTCTCGCTGACGCCCTGATTCCCCTCGTATACGTGGCGACGATCGCGTTGCTCGTCACCATCCTCGCGCAGGTGCACGCGGTGGTCATTCCGGTGGCGTTGGCGATCATGCTCGCGTTTATTCTCACCCCGGGTGTCACCGCCTTAGAACGGCGCGGCCTCCCGCGATTCGGCGCCGTTGCGGTGGTGATTGTACTCACGCTTGGGATCGTTGGCGGGTTTAGCTATGTCCTGAGCCGACAATTCACCGAGTTCGCGGCCCAGGTCCCCCGCTACTCCAATACGATCAAGCAAAAGTTGACGACCCTGCGTGCCAGCCGCACAGGGGCGATCGCCGACATGCAGAAAACGGTCGCGGAGGTGAGCCACGAACTGGACCAACAAGAAGGAAAACCAGAGCAGCAGGGCGGCAAAAAAGCGAACGAGAAGCCCCTTGCGGTCAAGCCCACCGTCCAGCCGGTGCTGGTTGTCCCCAGCGAACCCACCGATGTGGAGCGCTTCTGGGGGATGGTCGCACCGGTCTTCGAGCCGCTCGCCACCGGGGGCATTGTCCTCGTCTTAACGATTTTCATGCTGATCCAGCGCGAGGATCTGCGCAATCGCTTCATTCGTCTGGTCGGCCAAGGCTCGCTCACGCTCACGACTCGGACGCTGGACGAAGCCGGACAGCGGATCAGCCGCTTCTTGCTCACGCAGACCGCCATCAACAGCGGGTTTGGCTTCCTCGTGACCATGATCTTGTTGTGGATCGGCGTGCCGTATGCTGTCCTCTGGGGGGTCACCGCCGCTCTCTTGCGCTTCGTGCCCTATATCGGATCGCTGCTGGCGATGCTCCTGCCCACGGCGTTGGCTTTCGTGCTGTTTGAAGGCTGGGCCCGGACGCTGGCGACTGTGGGCCTGTTCCTGAGCCTCGATGCCGTAACCGCCAATGTGGTCGAACCGCTACTGATTGGGCACCATACCGGCGTCTCCTCCCTGGCCTTGCTTGTTTCCGCACTGTTCTGGACCTGGCTTTGGGGACCTGTGGGGTTAGTCCTCTCCACCCCGCTCACCGTCTGTCTGGCCGTCATGGGCAAGCATGTGCCACGGCTGGAATTTCTTGCGGTGTTATTAGGAGATGAGCCGGCCCTAGAGACGGACATCAGCTTCTATCAACGCCTCCTGGCCGGCGATGAGGATGAAGCCAACGAGATAGTTGAGCAGCACCTAACCATCGCCAGTATGGAAACTGACAGTCGCTATAGCTCCGGCGTGGTTACAGCGTCTTCGAGCGTTTTGCGTATGAATCGCGTGTAGGGAATGCCGCTTGCCTTGGCCCGTTTCTTCACCGCGTCGAGCAACGATTTCGGGACCCGCATATTCAACTGCTCATCCTTTTTCTCGAACTCAAATCGTACAGGCTTTGCGCCGGAGAGATCGTAGTGCGTGAGGTCGGCAGTCGCCACGAAGTGCTCTGCTTCGGCGTCGCTCTTAAAGGTCGGGATTTTCTTCTTCATAGTGCTTAATCTCCTTTGCATGCATGTACCGGGCGCTGATTGGACGAATGAGTCTTTTCTCACCCTTCTTCCTGATCGTAAAGACGAGGAACACGCTCCGACCCTCCTTCGTTTTGCCTATCGCCCTCAGGCGCGTCTTAGTGCGAGAATGCGCCGGATCCGGCAAGACCATCACCGGACGCATGAACACGTCTTCAATCTCCGCAATCGAAACGCCGTGCGCTTGACACTTCTTCCGATTGCCGCTGTCCCACTCAAAGCCTGATGCCTTCCGCACATCCCGCTCATCCATCATACCTAATCACTACACAAATGTACAGGCAAATGTCAGGGCGAACTACTCGTGTTCTAGGGTAGGAAAGGGGAAGGCTTTGTTGCGCAATTCGGAACGTCACAAACAATTCTTCCTTTGGGAAGCCTCTGATCATCCCACCCGCATGGTCTTGGGCATCCCCAACTGTGTCATGCGATTGAGCACGGCACATTTCACCAATGCTTCCGTACGTTGGGTCGCCAGGCCCCGCGCCCAGAGGTGCCCCCCGTACAGCCCCTTGAACCGGAACATAGTATTCTCCGCGATACTCTGACGCATGTACCCACTGCGCACCCGCCAGGCCGCGCGTCCGTGTGCCGCAATTTGCTGCAGAAGGTGATTACGTACGGCGCGCCATCTAGTGGGATCCTTGGCTGGACCCGGCTGGGCCGTGCACCGAGGGATGAAGACCGGCGTCGCGCCACGCTGGAGCACCGCTTCGTAACACGTCCGTGTATCATAGGCCCCATCCCCGAACACTTGGGCGATCGGATCGACAATCTGTTCCAGCAGCGAGGGTAACTGTCGGCTATCGTGTGCCCGACTCCCTATGCACCCCCTCACGCGCCAGTTACAGTCGGCGTGTCTGTCGCTGCGCCATCGGGGGGAGGAGCTGTTTGAATTTCTCAAGGGAGCGGTTGGGGCCGAGCGCACCACGCATTGGGCGGCTTATGCGCTGCCCATTCACTTGCTGTGTTGTTTATTGGCCTATTCGTTGCACAAGTCCCTGATTGCTTGAAACATTTCGCCGGGAATCGCGTTGGTAGAGTACGGGGTTGTGGTGCGAATCGGAGGGGCGAAGTAAGAAGTGCCAGAATTCAGAATATTTTGGTCGCAACGCGATTCCCGCCAAAGATTGAAGAGCATCAGGCCGAGTTCATCTCGCCGGTTCCTGTTCTATCTGTCGGCGTTTGGCCTTTGGGGTGGATCGCCTCCCACCGTGAGACTTCTTGGCCTCACGCGCGTGGGGCGTTGTGGCTGCCTCTTGTTTTCCTGCCACTGGTGTAGCCCCGCCTGGGGTCGGCACCTCCTTCAGGACGACTCCATGCGGATCCTTCTCTTGGAGGCCGGTGATGAGCGTAGCGCAATCAATGTCCTTGCCGAACCACAGATCCCTGGGCTGGACCACACCGGACACGAGCACCATGAAGACGTTGGCAATCTTCGCAAGCAGTGACTTGGTCCCAGTCTTGAGCGGATCGGGAAATACCGAGACCTTCTTGAAGGTCCCCCCCACGCGAATAAAGTTGCGAAGGCTCAGCGGACTAAAATCTTTCGGCACCGGAGTCAAGACGATGTCCGGTCGTTCGTTGCGGAGGTCGATCTTCCCCTCGCCAAAAATGACCGTATCGGTGGTATCGAACACGAGCGTTTGTACGTCCATCTGTCCGTCTTGTCCGTGCAGATCGACCACCGCACAGCGGACGGGGACGGGCGTGTCGCCCCGGACGAGCACGCCAAGGGTTTCAGCGACGTCCAGCCCGACTAGCTCAATGAGCAATTGACTCACTTCCCCACCCGACATTGCCACGAAGCTATTGCCGGAGGCAGTCGCCATGAGCTCACGAAACGATTCACCGGTCCCCGCTATGTTGATTCGCCCTTCAATAGGGCCGAAACTTTTTTGCGCGAAGATACTCGTGCCGAGGAGTCGCTTCAGGTCCAGCTGCAGGAGCCGGGCATCGATATTAACCTTTGCGGGGTGTTGCTTTCCGTCAAACGTGCTGTACAGTTCGATGCGGCCGTCAGCGACCCCGAACGTCGCCGGCGCGAATTTCAACACGCCGTCGGTCAAACTTAACTTCGCGGCGAGTGTGTCTATGGGCAGATTAGGCGCGCGAATCTCCTTAGCGCGCAACTGCACATCGGCGTCCATTGCCCGCAATCGTTCGAGATCGTAGTGTTGATCGGGAAAGAGACGGTCGTCGTTCTTTTCGACAGCGGCGGGTTTTTTTTGCTCCTCGGCAGTGGTCCCCGCTGTCGCTGTTCCGGGCGTCGCTCCGATGAACCCGCCTAAGTCCTTGAAGTCGAGTAAGGTGGAGACAAGATCGGCCTTCATCACGGGCCGTTTCGGTCCCGTGTCCACCCGCATAGTGCCGGATAAATCGCTCCCTCCGACGCGTCCCGAAAAATTTGAAAATGACCAGATCTGCGCCTCATGTTTCAGCCGACCCTTCAGCTTGTACGGGGGTGTTGGAGGAAAAACGAGGTGGATGAGCGGGAAGAGATTCGCCATATCATCCCCTTGAATATCCAACGTGACATCTTCCCCTTTCATCGCTAACGGCTCGATCATCTTTCCCTGGATGACGGCTTTGACTTTTCCGACGCCGAGTTTGAGATCGAGAGGGTACGGCTCCCGGGCGCTCCTCAGGTTTTTGTACGAGCCACCTTCCAACGACACCGTCAGCGGCTGTTTCTGATACGTGCCCTCCGCCGTAAGCTTGACCGGTGTCTCCCAAAATCCTGCCGCTTGCGCGTGCGTGAGCTGCAAGTCAAGCTGGGTTTTTGTTTGCTGATTGGCAAACAGCAATGTACTGTCCTTGATGATAAGTTTTTCGATGACCGGAAACTCAGTGCGCTGCTCCGGGATTGGACCTGTCACTACGGGAGCCGCGCCAAACTCCCAGTTCGCTGAGCCTTCCGCCGTTTTTTCGAGAATCACTGTGGCGCGAGAAATCGTGACTGTGGGCAGGACAAGCCGCCACTTGCATAGTTGCCAGAGATCGACCGCCACGTCGACGAGGCCAATTTCGACCATCTGGGGATGTGTGCTCCAGCGCGCGTTCGCGAATTGTATCTGGCTGGCGCGCACGGTGGAGGTCCACCCGAGCTCGACTGTGAGATCCCCATTGATCTTGAGCCGACGCCCCGTCGCCTTGCTCACCCCTGCGACAATATATTTTTTAGCCTTGTTCCAATCGAGCGTCGCAATAAAGATCGCTATTGCGACGATAATCACACTGAAAATAGCCCCTACCCAGAGTAAAGCACGCCATTTTCGCTTGGTCATAAGCCAATCCTGCTCTTCGCGCCGGTAGCTTTATTAATTCGTAAATCTGCAAGAGACGTGCCAACAAGACTTCGGCTGGCTCAGAAATAGGAGCATGCACAGTCAAGCGAATTCCTGAGGAAAGTAGGGGGAGGGGCAGTTTTGTTCCTAAAACTGGAGCAAAGAAGTTTCCAAGGAACGTGGCTCACTCGCCTGCATTCACCCACCGGAAGAGCAGAGTATCGGTGTTACGAGATAAGAGAGTTGGTAGATCGTGCAGAAGCTTACTCTTACGACCAAAATTCGCGACTCCTTCGCGCCTAATTCTCGGTGATCACATTCTTAGTCACCGGTCAACCTGACCCCGCAAACGCCTCTCCTCTCCTCCGTGTCCGATAATGCGGTTGTATGTCCACTCTCCCCCACCCGAACCCCCCGGTTTTCCTAGAGTTTGAAAACTCCTTGTGAGGACAATGCAATTCGCCCACTGGGAGTGCCTGTTAGCACGCCTGTTAGCGGCTCTTTTGGTCAAGTCAAAACACGGAGGAAGGAAATGTTTGGGATATTTCCGAACTGAAAAAACGTTATTGCGATTCATAGATCAGTCACGGTCAAGTAAGCACTTTACCCCCCTATCCGTCAGGGTGCGGCCATAGCTCAGAGTCTGTTGCTAAAGAATTCACGCACTGCTTCTATCCGTGCTTCTTTCAGCACGCCCTCCCTATGTTCCGGACCAACGACCTTGAGAAGCGGCGCCGCCTTTTGGTCAGCAATCCGGTCGATCTCGGTTCTCTCTTCGGGGGGACACGTCAGGTAAAGACGGAGGAAGCGCAGTTCGTCGTTTGGCTCGCTCTCAGGAGGGCGGGGCTCAGGATGGCATTGGGGGTCTTTGGCTTCTGTTCTCGTAAACTGCGCTTCGATATCACGCTCCGTAACGAGAGGCGCCCCACTCTTTTCAAACGCCGCCTTGACCCATGCGTTATGATTCCGAATAGGCTGCTTCGCGGTTTTGGCTTGCTCTACGAGATATGCGAGTGAAAGCCGAAACTCTATTGCCGTCATATCCGGTAAGAGTTCGGCTATCTGAGTTAAGGTCTGTTCCCTTATCGCCCATGCCCGTGGTGTCACACTGAGAAGTCGGACGACGTCTGTTTGTTTTATATTTATATTCTTACATACAAACATACGCAGACGGTCTGGCCCTAGCATAAGGGACGCACGGTCTGGGGTCTGTGCCAAGCTTAATCCCCGCTTTAGAATTGCTTTGGCTTGATTAACCGTACCTTTGTGAAAGGAAATTGACCGATTGAGCTTGAACCGGAACCCTTGCATTTGGGCAGTTCTTACGGTTTCTTTGCCGACGATACCCCCTTCCCTTTCGATGATGCGAATCGCTTTTCTTACGCCGTTTAGCGTACATTTCGTCGTCTTGGCTATCTGTCGATAGGACGTGATCGCATTAGCAGCCTCGAGATGCAGGAGCGCTTGCCATACGGTCCATTGGACAGGTGCGAGGAGAATGGAGACAAGAGGACGAGCGGTATGTTTCTCTAGGGTATGACCGTCTGCCCCTAGTTCATCAGCAGGATTTTCAACTTGGGTCTGACCCAAGGAGGGACAGACGGTCTGTCCCAAGGACAGACCGTCTGTCCCATGTAGGCCCAGACCGTCAACGGTCTGTCCTTGGGACAGACCGTCTGTCCCTAGTGGAGAGGACAAATTTTGCTCCTCATCCATGCTATTGTTCAGAGAGGAGTTTATACTTGACGACTCGACAGGATTTGAGGGATCTAACTGGCTTCGACCGACCTCCTCAGTACTCGAGGAAGTAGCAATGACATCACTGGGCGGTACGGGGTTATGAGTCTCGAATCCGGACCCGGATTCGAGACTTTCTTTCTCCTCAACAATGTCGCTTAGCCCTGTAGGTGCTGTCGAAGTAGAGAGCTGCGTGCTCTCGGTTTGGTCACGGTCAGCAGGAGTTTCCTGCCTCGCGTGTTCAGACACTTGTTCTTTGCCTTTACTCAGGTTTTCTAATTCTGAGTTGCCATTGTTTCTACGTGGGCGAGTACGAAGCAGAGTTCTTGACTCAGACACTGCGGGAGAGGCGATAGGTTGACTGTGGAGTTGACTGAATTCTCTTTGGTCTGGTCGTAGTGCTAAGGTACGACGGTCTGTCCTATGTACTTTGGTATGAGTACGGCTAATATTCACTGCTTTTTTAGAAGTTAATTTTCTCCTTCTTTCGATTCCTTCGTTTTCTCCTTTCTGTTCGTCTGTCCCTTGTATATCGGTATGACCGTCACCTCCTAATACATCGGCCATACCAGGCGTTACCGTTGATTTGCTAAGAGCAGCCAAGCTAGATGTGTCATTCCCTAATGTATGGGTATGACTGTCTGATCTATGTACATGGGTAGGACCGACTAACGCTGTCAGCTTCTCTTTATTAACTGTGTCCTCTAATCCAATACCATTTTTTAATTCGTCGGCGGTTGGAGAATTCGATAAGACTTCACTAGATTCGGCCGTCAACCCAAGTAAGTCGAACGCCGAAAAGCGTCGAGCCTGCTGATCGAAAACTTCTTCAAACAACTGTCTTGATTTCGATTTCTTATTCGGCCCTGGCATCTCCGGCCTCCGTAAACACCTGGCCCTCAACGCCGTTCTCGACTTCATCTCTCAAATTCTTCAACGGTACCAAGCCAAGTCTTGAGAGTACTTCTCGTCCAAGCTCCATGAAATCTCGAGCCCCTGTACTCTTCCGATCGTGTTGGAAAATGGTCTTTTTGATCGTCGGTGTCTCCTCGATCTTCACTGAGGGGGTAACAGTCGTCGAAAACACCTTGTCAGCGAAACGACGACGGATTACATCACTCATGGCTTGGTGTATTTTCTTTCTACCGTCGAACCGGTTAACTAGGAACCCGAGGATATCCAGTTCGGTATTGACCAACTTCACATCACGAATGAGCTCCTCAAGGTCCTCGTACCCATCCAAAGAGTATTTACTGCCGGACTCCAGTGGCACAATACACGACTCAGAAGCGACCAGAGCGTTAACAGTAAGCATTGAAAGGCTAGGGGGGCAATCGATAAGAACTACTTGATCGCCCCCCAGCGCCATACGCTCGAGCTTGGAGCGCAACATCAAGCCAGGCATGGCCATACTCATCATGAGTCGTTCCACTTTTGTCAGCGAAATATGCCCATAAATTAAAGTTACGTCATCTTCTATCGTGTCATACCAAGGCGATGGCGGGGAGCCATCGGTCTTGTCGCTTAAGAGTTTAGCCGTCGTCCATAAAACCTCATGGGGATGCTGACGGCCAAGTGTTTTTGAAGCATTAGCTTGAGGGTCCATGTCAACAACCAAAACCGGATAGCCGAGACGTGCCAGCGACGCCGACAAGTTAATTACCGTGGTAGTTTTTCCCACCCCACCTTTTTGGTTAATAATACTGATAACATGAGCCATAGAGTTATCTACCTCTCTAAAATCCCAGAAGCGGCCCCATGGAGGATCTCTTAAGGAATAAGTCTAACATGTGGGCATTATTTGTCGACATTGCCGTGGTCGCTTGTCCGTTGCAAAAAGAAAAAGAGACTTGTCGGAATAATCTGGTGGTGGCACCATTAATAATCCACCATTCCATTCAACTCTCTATTAATGTCCATTGATGAAGTTCGAAGGATCGGAGGCTTCGAGAAACTTTGACCGTATGCCTTTCAGTGTAATCGAGTAAGAGAGTCACAAAGAAGGGGAGGCTGCGCAATTATCTGATGTACTATTGCGAGCACAACGGTCCACGCCTATAAGTCGATCAGAGCTCGCGTTGTAAAAGAAACACCGTGTGAGACAAAGAGGAGGGGATGACAACAGAGCACGCGAATCGGGAACAGCGCACCTATTGGAACGACCAGGCCGGTCCACGTTGGGTCAAGCTGCAACAGCGCCTGGATGCACAAATCCAGCCGCTCGGGTTGGCTGCGATACAACGCGCCGAGATCACACCCGGCGAGCACGTCCTGGATGTCGGCTGTGGGTGTGGACAGACGTCGTTAGAACTCGCCGAACGGGTAGGGCCCCAAGGCTCCGTAACGGGTATCGATCTGTCTCTACCAATGTTAGAGCGCGCCCGCGAACGGCAGCAGGATCTACACCTCCCGAACATTATATTTCTTCACGGAGACGCGCAAACGTACAGGTTCGACCCCGGACGATGTGATCTCGTATTTTCTCGTTTCGGGGTAATGTTTTTCGACGACCCCGCGGCCGCGTTCAGCAACATCCGAACGGCACTGCGACCCCACGGACGTCTGTGCTTCGTCTGCTGGCAGGGGTTAGACAAAAACGAATGGGCAAGGGTCCCGTTGATGGCGGCGGCGCACCACGTTCCGTTACCGCCACCCGCCGCACCCGGCACACCGGGCCCCTTCGCGTTCGCCAATCATGAGTGGGTGAAACAGCTCTTGAAAACAGCGGGGTTCACCGAAACTCATTTTGAGTCGTATGAAAGCCAACTCAGTGTCGGAGGTGCGACCAGTGTTGAACAGGCGGTAGAGTTCTCCATGGAGATAGGCCCCGTCTCCGCCCTGGTGCGTGACGCGGAACCACAGGTACGCTCCCGCGTCCGTGACGCCCTCGTGACTGCGTTGACTCCCTATAGCAAACGGGGCGGCGTAAGGCTGGGCGGCGCGGTGTGGATTGTCAGTGCGCGAGCAACACGGTGAGGGAGGTTTTTCCCCACGCACGTGGCCTAGAAAACCGCGACGCAAGTAACTATGAGTGACGTGATTTGTACCCCCGATGCCGCCGCAAAAGGGTAGGGGAGAGTCTGTTACCGGCCCAAAAGTTCCGAAGAGTTTTGTATTCCGTGTTCGTATTCGATCACCACCTGCTAACAACGGCGCTCACTTTCGGACATTTCTGGATAGGGTGGCGGTCCTTCCGAGTGGTGAGACATCTCCGCCTTACGCGCCCGCCCGCGCCGAGCTTTCGCTTGTCGGTAGAGCCATAAACCAATTCCTCCAACGAGCATTAACGGCAGAAGCGATAAAAGCACCCCAGTCGCCAAAAAGGCCGTGAGATTTTCCTTCTTTGCCACAAAGCATACCGGGCACGCAAATGCCGGCTGAGCGACTACTGTGCTCAATACACATAAGCCTATAAGTGAAATAGGTCGTGAAACCATCCTTGCCTCCTACGCCGAGCCCTACACCATATAGACTAACACATACAGGATCGGCCACAGTAGGACGACGAAATACCAGAATAGTTGGGTCGCGGAAAAGACGGTTCGCGTCAGCTCTCGGTGGTGGAGTCTGCGACTACAGTATCCAAGCGTTAACAACGCTGCCACGGCATGGAGCGCGTGGGTGCCGACAATGAGATAGAAGAATGCGCCGTAGGTGCTGGATTGCACCGTTAAGCCAAAACTCAGCAGTCGTATCCACTCATAGCCCTGAAACGCGACAAAAAACGTGCCTAGGCCGATTGCAGTGTTGAGTAACTTCTTCGCACGCTCAACATTAAACCCGATGAATGCTCGCTGTGCGTTCCATAAGACTAACCCGCTGGTGACGAGAACAAGCGTGTTCAACGCAGTCGCTTCGACCGGCAGACGGGGTTGGTCTGCCGGTGGCCACACTACGCCGGCACGCGTGACGACAAAGGCACTGATGAGGCCGGCGAAAAACATTACCTCTGTCGCAATGAACAATAACATCCCGACAACACCATTCGAGGCGAGTTGCAGGGGGAGGGGATGTGCGTGTTCAAGTTCCATCGGGAACGTGCTCACGGCGAGGCGTGTATTCTCACTCGAGTCCATGAAGCCTTCACTTTAGCAGTGATCAAGCGTAGTTCGCCCAGGCAGACGTACTGTGGACAGGATACGAGAGCGCCAAGTAAAATGCGAGGCGTACGAAGTTTTTTCCTTGCCGGGTGTCTGAGAAGTAGGAGAAAGGTATCATTGCGAGGAGGCGCGCCGACGAAGCAATCTCTTTTCCGGGCAAAGACTGCTTCGCGGAGCCTGTCCTGTGTCCTGAGCCCGTCGAAGAATCAAAGGGGGCTCGCCATGACTCGGCACCCTGCTGTTCAGACACCCTCTGGAATCGCTCGGTTGTTTACCAGTCCAGAAGGATCCAATTCGTTGTCGGAATAGGATAAGAAAAAAGCTATGAACACCCTCTTGCCGATCTTTCTGAGTGTCTTTCTCGCGGAGCTGGGCGATAAGACCCAACTCGCTACGATGCTATTTGCGACCGACCCTAGGCTCAGTCGCCCGGGAATCTTTCTCGCGGCCTCGGCGGCGCTCATGCTGAGCACCCTCCTGGCGGTGGTGGTCGGCGAACAAATCGGCCGCGTGGTGCAGCCGGTTGCGCTCCGCGCAGTGGCGGCCTGGGGATTCATTGCTATCGGTGTCTGGATGCTATTCACCGCACGGGCGTAGTGCTGGCTCACCAGGTAGGAGGCCAGATGTTAGAGGAATACCCCAAAGAGATTGTGCTAAAAGATGGTACGGCCATTACCCTGCGGCCGGTGGAACGTGGCGATGCCGATCAGTTGGTCGCATTTTTTCGGCGCATTTCTGCCGCAGACCGCTGGTACTTACATCACGATGTCAGCGACCCCACAATTGTCCGCGCGTGGGCCGAAGAGGTAAATTACGAGCGGGTGATCCCGATCGTAGCCCTAAATGACGGAGAAATTGTCGGCGATGCCACTCTGCATCGTCATCGCCACGGTAGTCGTCACCATGTGGGTGAAATACGCTTAGTCATCGATCCGGCAATGCGTGAGAAACGCTTGGGGACGTGGATGGTGCTTGACCTGATCCAACTCGCTACCGCACTCGGACTGGAGAAACTCGTTGCCCAGATAGCCAGCAGCGAGGTCGTCGCGTTGCGCGCGCTGCGCCATCTCGACTTTGTGCGGGAAGCAGTTATCCCTGAGCTGCATAAGGACGCCAGCGGCACCCCCTACGACTTGATCATCCTGGTAAAGAACCTGGCCCCGGCCTGGACGGATTTTTAGAAGGCCCGATAGCACCCAACAGTAGCCCCGATAGTAACGATGCGTGATCTACCCACACCAGTAGGCACCCACCTCGTGTCGGGGCGCCATCCGACCCCGCACGAATGTACCCGAGCTTCGGCCCTCGGCCCCGTACAGATTTTCACCGTCTGTGCGCCCGAGAGGCTGCGCTCCGTGACGACCGACGCCGGCATTGGGCGCTTCGCCCGCTATCGGTCTATCATCTCCGGGGTTCACACGTTAGAGAAAATCGCGGCCCTCCCGGACGCCAATGTCACAATCGCCTTATCGCCGACGCGGCAAATGGTCGGGTACATCGCATGCAGCTATCCCGACGCAGCGGAGGGCTGGCGCGATAACGCCGACGGGCTGTGCTACGAACTCGGCGCGATTGAAGTGAGTCGCAACTGGCGTCGAGTCGGTATTGCTCGTGAAATGGTCGCCGCGATACTCACTGACGAATTTATTGAGACGAAGATTTTCTTTCTCACCGGATACGCGTGGCACTGGGACACCGACCACACCGGCTTATCGGCGTACGCCTATCGCAACCTGTTAGTGCGGCTGTTCCGCCCCTTTGGTTTCCAGGTCTTTCTGACCAATAATCCGGAAATCCGCATGTCGTCGGCCAACGTGCTCATGGCGCGCATCGGGCGCAGTATCACTGCGCAGCAGCGGCAGCGTTTCCAGGGTATGCTGTTCACGTTCGAGGAGTGAGACTGAGCCGACGCCACTCAATCAGGGAGCGGGAACTGTATCTGCATTATGACATCTCCATTGATTTGCCAATGAGATTCCGTCTGTGGTTCGTACCTCCTAGAAACTCGTCCGCTCGTCTCGAACAAGCCCTGAGTATTTATACCCACTTGCTCGCGCCATTTTGCGGTTGCCGGATAGACGCGGAACCGCCATAATGCCGCAGCGGCAACCACAAATATCGCGCCGGTGCTGTCGCACCAGTGCCTCGATCCGCGAAACGACATAAGGAGGGACGCAGGATGAAAACGCTTGAGCAGCAAGTTCAGGAACTCGCCGACCGTGAAGAAATCAAAGAACTGACCGCGCGCTACGCGCACGGAGTGGCGCGCGGCGAAGGCGCGTCGGTAGCAGCATTGTTCACCGATGACGGGGTGTTTCTCAACCACTTTCCCGGCCAGCCGGTCACGGAGGTGCGTGGGCGGGAAGCCCTCAACACGTTCTACGGCGCCATTAAACGGAACTTTGCGTTACCCTGTATCCACAATCACTTGATTACCTTGGCCGGAGACGAGGCGACCGGCACCTGCTCGATCGAGGTACGCATCACCAGGAACGGGCAAAGCATGATTGGCTCGGGGTACTATGAGGATCGCTTCCGGCGTGAGAACGGGCGCTGGAAATTTGTGGTGCGCGATTGCACATTCTTCCACTTCGTCCCCATTCAGCAGGGGTGGGCTGACGCGGCAAAGTCCTAAATGGCGAGGAGGAGAAAAACGATGGCAGGAATTCTCGAAGGCAAAGTTGCCTTGATCACTGGGGCGAGCTCCGGCATCGGTCGCGCCACGGCAAAAATTTTCGCGCGCGAAGGCGCGCGGATGGTGTTGGCTGACGTGGCCGAAGCAGGAGGCCAGGAAACGTTACAGTCAGTGAAAGAGACGGGCGCAGAGGCTTTGTTCGTCAAAACGGACGTATCAAAGTCACAAGACGTTGACGCGATGGTTGCCAAAGCCGTTGAAGCCTATGGTCGGCTCGACTGTGCCTTCAACAACGCCGGGATTGGCGGACCGGGTGTACTCACGCATGAATACAGCGAAGAGGCCTGGAATCGTGTGCTGGCGGTAAACCTAACCGGGGTGTGGTTGTGCATGAAAGCCGAGATCATCCAGATGCTCAAACAGAAGAGCGGAGCCATTGTGAACACGTCGTCGATCATGGGACTGACTGGTGCCATCCGCGTCCCGGCGTATACGGCCGCCAAGCACGGGGTCGCAGGAATCACCAAAGCTGCCGCGCTGGAGTACGCGCGCCACGGCATCAGGATCAACGCCGTCTGCCCTGCTCCGATTTACACGCCACTGTTGATGGGCGCGTTTGAAAAACGGCCCGACATTGAGGAACGCTATGCGCGCTCGGAACCAATGAAACGTATCGGCCAACCCGAAGAAGTCGGCGAAGCGGTCGCGTGGCTCTGTTCGGATCGCGCGTCATACATGACCGGCCTACCGATGCCGGTGGACGGCGGTTATATGGCGCAGTGAGTGTGAGTTTTCCCGGCGGTTTCTCGGACACGTTGCGATGTCATAAGGAGTTCTGTATAGCGCAAGAAGAACTCAACACACTTCGGAGGGGACTCGTCCATGCAAGGATTAGAAGGTGTGAAAGTCGTCGAACTCGGCCACATGGTGTCGGCCGCCTACGCAACCAAGCTCCTAGCCGACCTCGGGGCGGATGTAATCAAAGTCGAGGAACCTGCCGGTGACCACGCGCGTCAGCGCGGTCCGTTCCCCGGCGGTGTGGTTGATCCCGAACAAAGCGGGCTGTTTCTCGCCTTGAACACGAACAAGCGTAGTGTGACCTTAAACCTACAAAAGGAACGAGACGCACTGCACGGATTGGTTCGGTGGGCTGACGTCCTTGTCCATAATTATCCGCCCGCGCGCATGTCAGAGCTCGGACTTGATTATGACACTTTCTGTGAGTTGAATCCCCGCTTGGTGATGTGTTCGGTTACGCCATTCGGATTAACCGGGCCGCACAAAGACTATAAAGCCTACGAGTTGAC
>Ga0070741_10010741_pt1 | contig 17175 bp, 9 predicted proteins | sample Coa_R1_4_FD_66440 | JGI IMG/M metagenome (GOLD analysis project Ga0070741, IMG submission 66440) | Surface soil microbial communities from Centralia Pennsylvania, which are recovering from an underground coalmine fire - Coalmine... | ecosystem: Environmental > Terrestrial > Soil > Unclassified ...
TGAATTCGGTCACGAATAAGATCTATGTTGCCAACAGCATCAGCAAGAACGTAACGGTGATCGACGCGGCCAGCAACAACAGCGTCACCGCATTAACCGACGCCAACGCCTCCGGCCCTTCGGCGATTGGCGTTAACCCTGTGACCAACAGGATCTACGTGGTCAACCGCAGCAGTGGCAACATGACCGTAATTGACGGCGCCGGCAACACCATCATTACCACGATCACTGTAGGATCCACGCCCGATGCCGTGGCCGTGAACCCGGTTACCAACAGGATTTACGTAGCCAATGAGAACAGCACAAGCGTGACCGTAGTTGACGGCGCTTTGAACACCACCATCACGACGGTCACGGCGGGAAGCTTGCCATATTCTCTGGCCGTGAACCCGGTCACCAACAAGGTCTACGTGGCTAACTTCGGGGGCACGACCGTGACCGTGATTGACGGGGTCACCAATGCCCCAACCAGCGTGACCGCAGGCACAAGTCCTGTAGCTGTGGCCGTAGACGTGGTGAGCAACCGGATCTACGTAGCCAACTATATCAGCAACAATGTGACAGTAATCAACGGGGCCGATAACACCACCGTGGGCCCGCTGGGAGTGGGCACAAACCCGCTGGCCATGGGCGCCAATCCGATAACCAATAAAGTCTATGTGGCGAATAACGGCGGCGGCGTGAGCGTGATTGATGGGGCCACCTACAACACAGTCACAGTAGCGGCGGGCTCTCAAGATGTTACCCTGCTGCCCAACAACAACGTAGCTGTGAACCCGGCCACCAACAAGATTTATGTCGCTAACAACGGTGATGGCGTCCATACCAGCACAGTAACCGTGATCAACGGCGCCGATAACACCACTACCAGCGTGAATGTGGGCGTGCAGCCCGTCGCCGTCGCCGTAAATCCCGTTGCCAATAAGATCTACGTGGCCAATTCCCGGAGCAATAACGTCACCGTGATTGACGCCGGCCTCAGCAACGCCACCACCACCGTCGGCACGGGCAGCGCTCCTGATGCCATCGCGGTGAATCCGGTGACCAACAAAATCTATGTCGGCCGGAACGGCGGCGTGGCCGTCATTGATGGCAACACGAACATTGCGACCGGAGTTACGACTGCTGGTCTGTTTTGTAGCGCCGTGGCTGTTAACCCGGTCACCAACAGAATCTATGCAGTCAGCGTAAACGGGCCTTCGAGTGGCACCCTGACCGTGATCAACGGTTTCGATAACTCCATCGCCGCCGCAGTACCGGTGGGAGTCAATCCTTTTGCCGTAGCCGTGAACCCTGTGACCAACAGGATTTATGTCGCCAATGCGGCCGACGCCACCGTGACGGTGGTGGATGGCACTATCAACAGCGTTATCACCACCGTGGTCGTTGGCGGCAGTCCAGTTGCCGTCGACCTGAACCCACTGACCAACAAGATTTATGTGCCCGCACAAGGCGGCAATTTAAGGGTGATTGATGGGGTCACGAACGTTCCTGTGCCGGTTACGACAGGTAACGCTCAGGGTGTCACAGTCAATCCCGTAACCAACAAGATTTATCTCTCGAACGGTGTTGTGGTTGACGGAGCTACCAACAGCACCAGCAGCGTGAGCACAGGCGCCGGTCCTCTGGCTCTGGCTGCGAATCCGGTCACCCAGAAGACTTACGTGACGAACGCCAGCGGCAACGTGATTGTCATAGCCGAGCAGCAGGTGCAACCCATCCCCTTGACCACAACCATCTTGCCGCTCACGAACAATACCTTCACCAACCCCGGGACGCCTGTATTCAACTTTACGACCGCCAGCTCGTATTTTCCCACCGCTCCCCTGGTGCAGAACCTCTACTACCAGTTCGATACATGGCAAGGGCCGTGGCTTCGTGCCACAAGCACGGGCGCAAATGCATTCAGCGGCGCGGGGCCTTTGCTGGCGCCCGGCATCCACATCGTCTACGCTTACGCCGCCGACAGCCAGTTTGCGGATTCCACTCAGACCGGCCTCGAAAGCAGCCCCATCCCCGGCGCCATTGCGGCTTACGTGTTTTTAGTCGTGCCCACCAGCTCCAGTACGACGCTGGCTTCAAACGACAATCCAGCCCATTACGGTGATACGGTGACTTTGACCGCCACGGTTACAGTGAGCGGGACCGCAGCCACCGGGATCGTCGATTTGCTTGATGGACCTACGTTGCTGGGTTCCGCTCCTTTGAGCGGGTCACCGGCACAGGCGACCTTTACCACCTCCGCGCTTTCCTCCGGCACGCACCCGTTGACCGCGCGGTATGACGGCGGTGCAAACTACACCACCAGCATCTCTCCCATTCTCAACCAAGTCGTGAATCCGGGAGTGAGCAGCACCGTGGTTTCCCTGTCGACGGGTACAAATCCCTCGAGCTTTGGCCAGCCTTTGACCTTTACCGCTGCGGTGACCGTTGGCTTGGGTACACCGACCGGCACAGTAACTTTCTATGACGGCGTCACAGCGCTAGGCACGGGAACGCTAGACGGTTCTGGCCATGCATCGCTCGCAACCAGCGCACTACAAATCGGTGCGCGCTCCATTACCGCCGTCTACCCAGGAGACATAAACGTCACCGGCAGCACCTCAGCCCCAATTACGCAAACGGTAACTCAAGCCACCAGCGGCACCATCGTGGCTTTGACTACGGGAGCAACTCCATCTGTCTTCGGCCAGACGCTCACCTTTACGGCCACCGTAGGCCCGCAATTCACCGGCTTGCCCACAGGCACGGTAACCTTCTACGACGGCAGCACAGCACTGGGCACGGGAGCCCTGAACGGCTCAGCACACGCCACATTGACAACGACTACACTGCCAGCGGGTACACGCTCCATAACCGCTGTGTACGCCGGCGATACAAATTTCAGCGGCAGCACCTCAAGCCCGATCACGCAGACGGTAACCCAGGCCACCAGCAGTGTTGTGGTTACTTTGACTGGAGGAACAAATCCTTCTAAGTTCGGCCAGGCGGTTAGCTTCACGGCTACTGTGAGCCCGCAATTCACGGGCACGCCCACGGGACAGATCATTTTCAAAGTAGGAAACACCATTGTGACCCCGCATACATTGAACGGCAGCGCCCAGGCTGTGATCACAGACCCGTTCATGGGGATGGGCGTAACGGCCATCACCGCCGCCTACAGCGGAGACGCAAACTTCACAAGCAGCACCTCTCCTGCTGTGAACCAAACGGTGAACCCAAACTCCGGAGCCGCGGTTGCCTTGATGTTCACGACGACGCCCACAATTTCTCCGAATACTTCTCTGTTCCGCAAGACTGTGACTCTCACCGCCACCGCCAATCCCAGTGCAGCGACCGGCACAGTAAGTTTCGTGGATGGAAACACGCTTACGCTTCTCGGCACCGCAACCTTGAGTGGCGGCGTAGCCACGACTACAACCAGCCAGTTCGGCCTGGGTGAGCACTTCATTGCGGTCTCTTATTCAGGAGATTCAACCTATATAACCACTAGCTTCATCGTCGTGCTCTATCACTCGCCCAAACCGCATTAAAAAAGTACCCCAGTACTCGGTACTCAGTACTCAGCTCAAAGCCCGGATGAACGAAAATTCAGTTCCATAATTTGGCATTAGCCCTACAAAATTTCATAACCGGGGATTATGAAATATCCTATACTTAAACTTAAGTACTTTCTTGACATTGACTTATGAGCGAGTCTACGGCATCACGGGTGGTATCCGACGTGCAGAATACGACTTGGTTCTCCTCTCAGCAGCGACAAGGGGACCCGAATCAAAGAAGTTCCCAGTCCATGATGAAACGGGACTATCAATTCCGCGTTGCCGCTTTCCTTCTCGGTCTCGCTACGTTAAGCGCGATTGTCTTTGCCGCTATTAATCTGAAAATGGAGAAGAGGGTCTTGGTGCCCGATGACGGCATCTGGTGGACCGAACAGCAGCCCAGCACCGGCGAAGAGGTTCTATTTGCCCAGCGCGTAGATAAGGATGGACCGGGTGACAGGGCGGGCATCAAGCCAGGTGACCGGCTGGTGGCCATTTCACATGTATTCATCCGCAGTAGCGCCGAGCGCATGCAACAGCTCTACCGGCAAGGTGTTTACTCCAAAGCTGTGTACACCGTCGTGCGGGATGGCGTCCAGGTAGACGCCCCGCTGATTCCCGAGCCGGCCGACAAATCTTTGAACGACGGATTGCGGCTGATCGCGCTGATTTACCTGCTCATCGGGCTGTATGTGCTCTTGCGGCGATGGACCGCGCCGAAATCCACGCACTTTTACATCTTTTGCCTGGTTTCGTTTGTTTTTTATTCTTTCAAGTACACCGGCAAATTAAACACCTTTGACGAGATCATCTACTGGTCAAACGTGGTCGCCTGGTTGTTGCAGCCTGCGCTCTTCCTGCACTTTGCGCTGACCTTTCCCAAACATCGGGAATTCATCCGCAGCCGCCCTTGGCTTCTGGCAGCCGTGTATGTGCCCGCGGCCGTGCTTCTGACGCTGCAGATTTTCGCATGGCAGCACCTGGCTGCCAGCGAAATATTGCGCTGGAACCTTGATCGCCTGCAGATGGCGTATCTGGCCGCATATTTCATCGCCGCCGCGGCCATCTTGTGGGATAGCTACCAGCGTACCCGCATTCCTATCGTGCGCCAGCAGATGAAATGGGTAACACGCGGCACCATTCTGGCCGTTGTGCCCTTTTTGTTCTATGTGCTCCAGTTCCTGCGCGGCGAAGCTCCCACAACTGCGACCAAGATCTGCGTGCTGGCGCTGGTGTTCCTGCCGCTCACCTTCGGCTACGCCATCGTTCGTTACCGGCTGATGGATGTGGACGTTATCTTCAAGCGCGGCATGGTCTACACTTTGGCCACCGGCGCCATCGTTACTGTGTACCTGCTGGCTGTTTCCGTGGGCGCGGTGCTGATTCGCACGCGCATCTCCAACAGCTCTCCGGCGGTCCTGATTATCGCCATCTTTGTAACGGCTCTGCTGTTTGACCCGCTCAAGAACTGGATCCAGAGAAAAATTGACCGGCTCTTCTATCGCAACCGCTATGACTATCGCAATACCCTGGTCGAGTTCGGCCGCGACCTGAATTCAGAAACCGATCTCGATAAGATGTTGAGCGCGGTGGTCGACCGGCTCTCCAGCACGCTCATGGTTGACCGTCTGGCAATTTTCCTGGCATCCAGCGACGCCCCCACCAGTTTCACCGTGGCCAAGTCATTCGGCATTAATTCGACCCAGGATCTTGACTTGAGCTTCTTGAGCAAAGACCGTCCTGAGTTCCGGGAAGGCCACCTTTTCTTCGATAGCACCCGGCAAGCAGTACGCGAGACTCCCACTGCCCAACAGGCCATCGCGCAACTTGACTTGAACTATTACATCCCCTGCACCGTACAAAACCGTGTAATCGCCGTGCTCGGGCTGGGCAAGATCATGAAGGGCGACTTTCTTTCCAATGAAGACGTGCAACTGCTGCAAACGCTCGCCGGATATGTGGGCATTGCCATCCAGAACGCGCAGTTGTATGCCTCACTGGAGCAAAAAGCTCTGGCCTACGAGCGCCTGAAAGACTTCAACGAGAACATCGTGGAATCCATCAGCGTGGGCGTGCTGGCGGTGGACCTGGCGGACCGCATTGAATCCTGGAACTCGCAGATGGAAGTGATGTACGCCATGCCGAGGTCTGAGGTCATTGGCAGGCCGCTGAGCGAGGTGGCGCCGGCAGCGTTCATGGAAGAGTATTATCGCGTGCGCCAGAACGCCGGAATTCATAATTTGTATAAATTCCGTCTCAGCACATCCGCCGGAGACACCCGCATCGCCAATATTGCCATTGCTCCCCTGGTCACGAAGAGATTCAGCGTCATCGGCCGCCTGATTATCGTGGATGACATTACCGAGCGAATCCAGCTTGAGACGCAGCTCTCACAAGCTGAAAAAATGTCTTCCATCGGATTGCTGGCGGCGGGTGTGGCCCACGAGGTCAATACTCCGCTGGCGGTCATCTCATCCTACGCGCAGATGCTCTCTAAGCAGCTCCAGGGCGACGAGAAAAAGAATTCTCTGCTCGACAAAATTACGCGGCAGACCTTCCGCGCCTCCGAGATCGTGAATAACCTTTTGAATTTTTCACGCACCAGCGGCACAGAGTTTGCCGAAATTGATATTCATCAAGTCATCAATGACACCTTGGCCCTGCTGGAACACCAGTTCAAAACCGGTAAAATAAAGATCGAGCAGGAAAAATCGGAGCATATGCCTTTCATCTTCGGCAATGCCGGAAAACTGCAGCAGGTTTTTCTGAATCTTTTTCTGAATGCCAAAGATGCCATGCCCCGGGGCGGCACTCTGCGCATCAGCACCCGGAACGGTGACGCCGTGCATGTGATCGTCTCTGATACGGGCAGCGGCATCGCGCAGGAACATATTGAGCGCATTTATGATCCATTCTTCACAACCAAGAGCGCGGCAAGAGACGGGCAGCGCCGCGGCACAGGACTGGGCCTCTCGGTCACTTACGGCATCATCCAGGAGCATGCCGGCAAGATTCGCGTGGAGAGCCAGCCAGGAGAGGGCACCACGTTCTATTTGGAATTTCCCATGGTCAGGATCAGGAAGGCTGTAAATGTCTGAAGCTGCTGTGCTACCGCGGCGGACATCCTCTCTCGAAAGTACATCGCCGGGTGCAATTCTCATTATCGACGACGAAGCCGCGATCCGCGAGTCGCTGGAAACCCTGCTTGATCTAGAGGGCTACACCGTGCGGAGCGCGGAGAACGGACAGGAAGGATTGGCGCGCATTGCTGAGCGGCCTTTTGACCTGGTGCTGCTGGATTTTGCCCTGCCCGATATCAACGGCATGGATTTGCTGCACGAAATCCGCGACCGTGACCCGCACCTTTCAGTGATCATGATTACCGCTTTCGGCACCGTGGAGAACGCGGTCAAGGCCATGCAGGGCGGAGCCGTAAATTTTATCCAGAAGCCGTGGGACAACGAGAAGCTGCTGGCCGATGTGCGTGCTGTGGTGGCCCGCCGGCGCGCGGAAGAAGAAAACGTCCAGCTTAAACGCGCCCTCAAGCAGCGCTATAACTTCGAGCACATCGTAGGCAAGAGCGAGCGCATGCTGCGCATCTTCGACCTTGTAGCCCAGGTTGCGCCCAGCCGCTCCACCATCCTGATTCAAGGCGAAAGCGGCACCGGAAAAGAGCTGATCGCCAAAGCGATCCATATGAGCTCGCCGCGCAAAGACCGCGCCTTTGTTCCGGTCAATACCGGCTCTATGCCTGCGGACCTGCTGGAATCGACACTGTTCGGACACGTCAAAGGGGCCTTCACCAGCGCGGTCGTCTCCAAGAAGGGATTGTTTGAGGTTGCGGACCGAGGCACCTTATTTCTGGATGAAATTGGCACCATGAACCTGGAGACCCAGGCCAAGATCCTGCGCGTATTGCAGGACCGCAAATTCATGCACCTGGGCGGTATCCAGGAAATCCAGGTAGATGTGCGCATCATTGCCGCCACCAACGTCGACCTGAAACAGGCGGTGCGCGAAGGCAAGTTCCGCGAAGACTTGTTTTATCGCCTGAACGTCATTACCGTTGACCTGCCTCCGTTGCGCGAACGCAAAGAAGATATTCCGTTGCTCACCGAGCACTTCATCCACAAATTTGCGGAAGAAAACGCCCGCGCCGTCAAGCAGATCACACCCGAGGCCCTGCGCCCTCTGATGGATCACACCTGGCCGGGCAATGTGCGCGAGTTGGAGAACGTGATGGAGCGCGCCGTCGTACTCTCTTCCGGCACTCACATTGGGGTAGACATGCTGCCCGATGAAGTTGTGGGCCGCGGCCGGACGTCGCACCTGCTGGAACACCGTCCGGATGCATCGCTGTTCGACATCATGGAAGACTGCGAGCGCCGCGTGATCCTCGATATGCTGGAAAAATGCGACTGGAACCAGACTGAGACCGCCAACCGTTTCCGCATTCCACTCTCGACTCTCAATCAGAAAATCAAGCGGCTGAACATCGAAATTCGCCGGAAAAGCAATAAAGAATAACTTGAGCCCGTTTTTGTGGGCGTCTGGGTAGCTCTTGCTCAGCCCGGCAATCCCGAATTTTGCCTGCTGGGGTAAGAACGGCGTCGCAGCCTTGTTTTGGCTGTGCAGCCCTTAGAACAAAGCTCACCGGGCGAAGTTCCCGAGCGAGCGTAGCGAGTCGAAGAATCTGCTCTTAACGATTTTGCAGGGGGCGGAGCATCTGTTATATTCCGAGCTTCAATGGAATTGTACTCTCCAACCGAGTACCTCAAAGGAGCGGTGCTGGCGGTGCAGGAATATAGCCTGCTGGCCGCGCGCTCCATCTCCAACCTGTTTCGCCAGCCACGATATTTTGCCGATACCATCCAGCAGGCCGACATCATCGGCGTGGGCTCGCTGCCCATCGTGGTGCTCACCGGCTTCTTCACCGGAGCCGTGCTGGCCCTGCAGACCTCCAGCACATTGCAGCAGTTCGGCTCGCTCTCGCTGATCGGGCAGTTGGTCTCTTTCTCCATGGTGCGCGAACTGGGGCCGGTGCTTACCGGACTCATGGTGGCCGGTCGCAACGCTTCCGGCATGGCCAGTGAGTTGGGTTCCATGCAGGTGACCGAGCAGATTGACGCTATGCGCGCCCTGGGAACCGATCCGACAAAAAAACTGGTGACACCGCGAGTGGTTGCCAGCGTGGTGATGATGTTCTTTCTCACCATTATCAGCGACATGCTGGGCGCGGTTGGCGGATTTGTCATGTCGTTTTTCGTACTCGGCCTTGACGCCAACCAGTATTGGGCCTCGTCGTACCAGAAGCTGCAGTACGACGATATTGAGATGGGACTGGTTAAACCGCTGCTATTCGGCTTTGTGATCGCCACCGTAGGTTGTTACTACGGACTGACGGCCAAGGGCGGCACCCAGGGTGTGGGCCGGGCAACCACCCAGGCCGTGGTAACGGCGTCGGTGCTCATTCTGCTGGTTGACCTGTTGATTACGCGGTTGCTGATGGTCCTTACGTGAGCGATACCGTTTCCATCTCACGCGCTGGCGCTGTGGTCGAAGATTTTCGCCATAGGGCCATCCTCTTTGAAGACGTCGCCATTGCATTTGAAGACAAGCAGGTGCTCAACGGCATCTCTTTCGAACTGGCGCGCGGCGAAAGCAAGATTCTGCTGGGGGTTGCTGGATCCGGAAAATCGACTATCCTGAAAATGGCGCTGGGGCTTGTCAAACCCGACCGCGGTAGCATCAATGTGCTCGGCTATGACGTTACCAGCATGAGGGAAGAAGAGCTCTTCGACCTGCGCCGCAAAGTCGGCATCGTGTTTCAGGAAAGCGCCCTGTTCGATTCGCTGACGGTAGAGGAAAACGTGGCCTATCGCCTGATCGAAGAAGGCTACATTCCGGCGGACGAAATTCGGCAGCGCGTAATTGAGGCCCTCCGATTCGTAGAGCTGGAGCATACCCTGGATTTGCTGCCGGCAGAGCTCTCTGGCGGTATGCGGCGGCGCGTGGCCATTGCGCGCGCTATCATCACCCAACCCGATGTGCTGCTTTATGATTCCCCTACAGCCGGGCTTGATCCGATTACCTCAACCCGCATCATCGAGCTGATTGTGAAGCAGAGGGATGTCTACAAAACCAGCGCGCTGCTGGTCACGCATCGTCTGCAAGACGCCTTTATCATGGCCAGCTCTTATTTTGATACTGAGACCAATCAGATGCTGCCCGTGGCGGAAGGCTCCAAGCGCGATGTGCATACCACATTTCTGATTTTGCGCGATGGGAAGGTCCTCTTCGACGGCACCGCTATCGAACTGGCGCACTCTGACGATGAGTACATTCGGGAATATATCGCGTAACCGGCAACACCTGCGTTGCCGGCGAGTTATGATCGTAAGGCAAAGCAATTAAACTTCAACCGGAGGAAGATTATGATGACAAAGCGTTCACTCAAATTGACGATCGCAACCGTTGCCATCCTTTGCGTTTTGCCGGCGGTAGCGCAGCAAAAACGCCTTAGCCCTCACGAAACCGTGAGCGCCGTCATTGATGGAAACCGGATCACGGTTGTCTATGGGCGACCTTACACCAAGGATCCCAAGACAGGTGAGACCCGGAAAATCTGGGGCAAACTGGTGCCCTACGGCAAGGTCTGGCGCACCGGCGCGGACGAAGCCACGCTCTTGATCACGCAGAAAGCAATTGTTGTGGGAAAAACGACAATTCCGGCAGGCGCATACACCTTGTTTACCCTGCCGGCAGAAGACGGTTCGGCCAAGTTGATCGTCAACAAGCAGATCGGGCAATGGGGACTTCAGTACGACGAGAAGCAGGATCTGGCGCGGATTGATTTGAAGAAAGACGCTCTGCAGACACCGGTCGACCAGTTCACGATCGCCATTGAAAAGAATCCGGCAGGCGGGGGCACGCTGAAGATGACATGGGAAAACACGCAATATTCAGCGCCAATTACTGTACAGCAATGATACCTGCAGCTCTCAGCGCGGCTGAAGTTGCCACCCAAAGAGCTGCTCAGAACAGACTACTTACCTGCGGCTGCGGCACGCATTTCACGAATCTTCTTCTGCCGCTGCTGCAGGTGTTGGCGGCGCTTGCGTCCTTCGGCATCGCCTTCAACCACGGTTTCTACATGCTGCAGGAATTCCGCCACGCCCATGACAGCGCGCACTTCGCTGATATACGGTTGGATTTTCGCCCATAGGAAATACATCTCGCTTGCCCAGGTATTGAATAAGTTCTTGTCCACAACACCCTGCACGACCAGCGATGCCGCCATGTTCCAATAGCTGAATACCTGCCGGAAGTATGCATTCTCTTTTGAGCCGAATGTCGTCGCTATCTTAATGAAGTCTTCGGCCGATTCGGGGAAAAATTGCACGGCCAAATACTCGCGGGCCTCGCGCATCCTGGTCTCGCGGCGAAGATCGTAGAGTTGCATCACAATTTGAGCATCTTTCGCCGACGGGCCGGACTTTTTTGCAGACTTCTTGGCCATCATTCCTCCTCAGATTCCCAGCTCGTAAATTTTCAGGCCCCGACGGAAGAGGCTTCTGATGTCCCGGCTTCCGGAGGCAGAACCGGACGCGAATACGTGCACTTCACCGCCGGTTTGTCTTCGGCTTCAGCTTTTTTCTTGCGGCGTCGCTTTGGTGCTTCTTCATCCTCGCCCGCTGTACGGTTCGGACAGGCAATGACCGTCCCTGACTTCAGGCTCTTTTCTACCAGGTATGGATGTCCGCACTCCGGACATTTTTCATCAATTGGCTTGTAGTTGGAGGTGAACTCGCATTTTGGATAGGTGGAGCAGCCGTAGAAAATATTGCCGCGCCGGGCTTTCTTTTCCACGATGTCGCCCTCTTTGCAATCCGGGCACTTCATCCCGATCAGGTTCTGCTTGATGTATTTGCAATCGGGATATCCGCTGCACGAGGTAAATTCGCCAAAGCGCCCGTGACGCAGCACCATATTGCGTCCGCATTGCGGGCATTTTTCTTCCAGCGGAATATCGGGGACCTTCTTGCCCTGATCCAGCCGGCGGGTGGTTTTGCAATCCGGATACCCGGTGCACGCCATGAACTGGCCGAAGCGTCCGCGCTTGAGCACCATGGTGCGTCCGCAGTTCTCGCAGTATTCTTCCTGCGAGGTCTCCTGCAGGTCGGCGGAATCGAGGTCAGGCAGGTCAATCGGATTTTCTTTGGTGAAGGTACAGCTATTAGGATCGTCTTTCTTATATCCGCTGCAGGCAAAAAACGAGCCGTGCTTTCCCCACTTGATGACCAGCGGCATGCCGCAACGCTCGCACTTTTCGTCGGTCGGCTTTTCCATCCGCTTTACGTTCTCCATGTGTTTCTCGGCATAGGCAAGGTCTTTGGAAAATTTCTTGTAGAAACCGGCGAGCGCCCGCGTCCACTTCTCTTTGCCCTCTTCTATTTCATCCAGCTCCTCTTCCAGGCGGGCGGTGTAGGTGAAGTCGAAGATGTCGGGGAAGTTGGCGACCAGCAGATCGGTGACGACCAGGCCAATTTCCGCGGGAACAAACTTGCCGCCGATCTTCTGCACATACTGCCGCTCCTGGATGGTGCCGATGATGGCGGCGTAGGTTGAAGGTCGTCCAATGCCACGCTCTTCCAGTTCCTTGACCAGCGAGGCTTCGTTGTAGCGCGGCGGAGGCTCGGTGAAATGCTGCTCAGGTTTGAGTTCTTTGAGTGTGAGCGCCTCGCCGGCTTCGAGCGCCGGCAACTTGTTCTTGAGCGCCTCGTCTTCTTCATCGCGGCTGTCTTTGGCTTCTTCGTAAACTTTCAGGAAACCATCGAATTTCAGAATGGAACCGGTCACGCGATAAGCATAGGTTTCTTTGTCGGTCTTGGCGTCAATGTCAACTGTGGTCTGGTCGAAAACCGCCGGTGTCATCTGCGAAGCTACAAAGCGCTGCCAGATGAGTTTATAAACTTTGTATTCATCATCCTGCAGATACTGCTTGATCGAATCGGGATGGCGGGCCGCCGAGCTGGGACGAATGGCCTCGTGTGCATCCTGCGTATCTTTCTTCGACTTGTAGAAATTCGGCGATTCCGGCATGTATTGCGGGCCGAATTCTGACCCGATCATCTGTCGCACTTCAGTCAGGGCCTCATTAGCGACGCGCACCGAGTCGGTACGCATATAAGTGATGAGACCGACCTGGCCCTCCGCGCCCAGTTCCACGCCTTCGTAAAGCCGCTGCGCCAACCCCATGGCGCGCCTGACGCTGAAGCGCAATTTGCGTGAGGCATCTTGCTGGAATTTGCTGGTGGTAAACGGAGGCGCGGGGCTGCGGCGCCGTTCTTTCTTCTCTACGTTACGCACCGACCACTGGGCTTTTTCCAGCTTGGCGCGGATGGCGTCAGCAGTTTCCTGATTGCCGATTTCAAACTTGTCACCGGTCAGGCCTACATAACGCGCATCGAAGGCCGGCGGCTTGTCCGCGGCCAGGTTCGCGTCCATGGTCCAGTATTCCTGTTTTTGGAACGCTTTGATCTCGCGCTCGCGGTCTACGATCAGGCGCAGCGCGACTGTTTGCACACGTCCGGCGGAGATGCCGCGGCGTACCTTGTCCCACAGCAGCGGCGAAACCTGGTAGCCCACGATTCGATCAAGAACCCGGCGCGTCTGCTGTGCATCCACCAGGTTGCGATCGATGTCGCGGGCCTGTAGAAAAGCCTCCTGCACGGCGCGTTTGGTGATCTCGTTAAAAGTCACGCGGCGAATCAGCGGGCCGTCTTTCTTCTTCTTGGTCTTCTTTCCATCCACGCTGTCGCCGCCCAGCTCTTCGGCCAGATGTGCGGCGATGGCCTCGCCTTCTCGGTCCGGGTCAGGCGCAAGGTAAATCGCGGATGCAGATTTGGCCATCTTCTTCAGCCTGGCCAGGACTTTTTCTTTTCCCGGAATAACGATGTACTCGGTCTCAAAGTCGTTTTCCAGATCGACCCCGAGTGTCTTTTTGGGCAGGTCTTTCACATGGCCCAGCGAGGCCTCAACTTCGTACTCCTTGCCCAGATATTTATTGATCGTCTTCGCCTTGGCCGGCGATTCGACAATGACTAATGACTTTGCCAATTTTGCTCCCTTGATGCTCTTTGCTGCTTTTTACACTCTTGATGCCTTTTACGCTTCCTAAAGCTACCACGACTTAGCTCCTAGCTACTAGCTTCTAGCTGTTTTTGTGCATAATTGCTACATGCTTTTTCTTTCACATCCGCCTTTCGCAAGTACGTTTTTCGCCGATCCCATTTGCGTTCTCAGCTAGCGGCCTGCCGCCTTCGTTTTTACTTTCGCAACCGGCGCCTCATGCTCGAAACTATCTTTTGACAATGTTTGGATGAACGAAGTCAACATTCGTTGCACTTCATGAATTTGCTGCAACAAAGCCAGGACTTCGTCCTCTTTCAGAAATCGCAGATCTCCACTTAACAAAACATGACATTCAAGCTCAAAGGCCGAGCCACGGGCGATCTTTAGAAACCGCGTAAGCTCTGCATCAGACCTGCGGCCGCACCCTTCAGCGATATTCGCTCCTATGGAAATAGCACATCGCCGCATCTGGCTGGTTAATCCATAAATTTCCCGCGCGGGAAATTTACCGGTGCATTGATAAATCGAAGTGGTCAGTGCTCGGCTCTTCTTCCAGACTTTGAGTTCCTTGAAATCTTTCAGACAAACCTCCTATCAACAGCCAGAAGCTGGCAGCTAAGAGCTGGCGCTTCCCTGGAAGCTCCTTAAAAAATTCTCCGCCGCAAAGAGAAGCTAGAAGCTTAAATGCTCAAAAGCAGCTAGGAGCTAGTAGCTAGAAGCTCTCTTTAGAAACTCCTTACAAAATTTTTCCCCGGCAACTGTTTTATCCTCCCCGCCATCTCCAGCTCAAACAACACCGCAAAAACTTCCGAGGATGAAATTGCCGGCTCGAGCTTCACGATCAGCTCGTCAATATGCACCGCTTCATCGGCCCTGAGCAGCGCGTAAACTTTCTTCTCGTGTGGTGAGAGCCCTTCGCTGCTTCCAAACAGCGACACTGTTTCCGGCTGTTCTGCGGCGGTCTCGAAAGCAGCCGCGAGCTGGGCCTTAACCGGAGGCGCGAGCTCCTCCCAAACATCTTCCCATGTGGCCGTCAGCTTGGCCCCCTGCTTGATGAGGGTGTTAGGCCCCCAGGAATTCTTGTTGGTCACGTTGCCGGGAACAGCATACAGCTCGCGGCCCTGTTCGAGGGCATTGCGTGCGGTGATGCGCGTGCCGCTATACTCTCCGGCTTCGACTACGAGCACGCCGATGGCGAGTCCGCTGATTATGCGGTTGCGAATCGGGAAATTCTGCGGCGCGGCGAATGTGCCCACGGCGAACTCGCTGACCAGCGCGCCGCCTGTGGCAAGAATTTCTTCCGCAATTTTCTTGTTTTCGCGCGGATAAAAAACATCAATCCCGGTGCCAAAGACGGCGATGGTTTTCCCCTTGGCGGTCAACGCGCCGCGATGCGCAAAGCTATCCACCCCCCGCGCCATGCCGCTGATGATCACCAACCCGCGCCCGGCCAGGTCGGCAGAGAGCCGCTCCGCCATTCCGATGCCGTAAGGCGTGGGATGACGTGTGCCCACGACTGCGATGCCGGGCAGGGTAAGCAGTTCAACATTGCCGCGCACATACAGCGCTACCGGAGGATCGTAGATTTGCCGCAGCAACGGCGGGAAGGCGGCGTCATCGAGGGTAATCACCTGCGCTCCGGCGGTGGTTGCGCGAACCAGCTCCTCCTGCGCCATCTCCTGTGACTTGCCGGTCGCAATGGATTGCGCCGAGTGCGCCTGAAGGCCTGCAGCCTCCAACTCAGTTAATGATGCGCGAAAAACGTTTTCGATTCCGCCGAAATGCTGTGCCAGCTTGCGAGTGCGTGTCGGACCAAGCCCAGGCGTGAGCGCAAGCGCCAGCCAATGCAATGCGTTACCGCCAGAAGAGGCCGCGGGCTGCGATATTCCGGATTGTGGAGCTGAACCCATAGAATGTCTGGGACTGGGCGGAGCGTACACGTTAAGAATTTTCTCTGTCAAGCGAAAAGCTTCCAGCTTCTAGCTTCTAGCTGTTTTTGGGCGTGAATGCTGCCATGCAGCTTACACGTCCAAAAACAGCTAGTGGCTAAAAGCTAGGAGCTGCTGTTTGTGATTAAATCGTTAACAGATGCAGAAGCTGCGAATTTCCGCCATTTCTTTTTTGAACACCGCGCCTCTGATGTGGGATTTTGAGCATCCTGAATCGGCACAGCGCGATCTGCAGACCGAATTTGATATTTCCTACACCGTGCCCTCTGCCTGTGCCGAAGCCCTGCGCATGGGAAGCGCCGATATTGGCATTATCCCTGCAATCACGTATCAAACCATTCCTGACCTGGTTGTAATTCCAGAAATTGCCATTGCCTCGAATGGACCGGTGCGGTCGATTTTGGTTGTAAGCAATAAGCCTCTGGAACAAATAAAAACTCTGGCCATAGATACTTCCTCACGTACCTCGGTCGTGCTCACGAAGATCATGTTTCAAAAATGGTGGCAGCCGGGCAGCAGCGGGCCTGGGTTCATTCCCGTTGACCCTGACTTGAACAGGATGTTAACGCGCTGCGACGCGGCCTTGCTCATCGGTGATCCGGCGCTGGCTGTAGATCCTTTAAAATACGCGTTGGCAATTGATTTAGGCGAGGAATGGACCCGCCGCACCGGCAAGCCGTTTGTTTACGCCTTCTGGGCCGTGCGCCAGGCTGCGCTGGCCAATCATCCGCTGGCAGAGAGTCTGGCCGGCATCTTTCAGCGCTCGCGCGACCGCGGGCTCGCACATGTTGCAGAGATCGCACAGGAATGGGCTTCGCGGCTGGGAATTAATGAAGCCGGCATACGAGATTATTTGCTGAGCAATATGCATTATGGCTTCGACCACGAACAGATAGCCGGCTTGAACCTGTTTTTTAAGCTGGCGAGCGAAGTCGGCGTTATGCAGGAGGTGCGGAACATAAACTTCACCACCTCCCGCGGTGTTTCCTCGCGATGACAACGCAAGACGTAAATTGACGCATCGAAATTTCTTATTACAAAATTTAATTTTGAACACGCCCCGCTGAATTAGAATAATCGGTTATGTCATTGAGCCATGCCCAAGCCGTGGAGCTGTTCCACTCCGATGACCTTATCGGCATCGGGATGGAGGCTGATGCCATCCGGCGCAAGCTGCATCCTGAGGGTGTGGTCACCTATATCATTGACCGCAACATTAACTATACGAACTTCTGCACCGAGTATTGCACCTTTTGCGCTTTCTACGCTCCCGTCAAAGGCCCCGGCCGCAGCAAAGGTTACGTGCTCGATTACGAGACCATCTACGAAAAAATCCGCGAGACCGTGGAGCTGGGCGGCACGGGCGTGCTGATGCAGGGCGGGCTGCATCCTGACCTGAAGCTGGAGTGGTATGAAGACATGATGCGCGGCATCAAGCAGCGCTTCCCTAAAGTGCACTTGCACTGCTTCTCTGCTTCAGAGATTATTCACTTTGCCGAGTTGAACGGCCTGAGCATTCGCGACACCATCGCGCGTCTGCGCGATGCCGG
>Ga0070741_10010742_pt1 | contig 17174 bp, 8 predicted proteins | sample Coa_R1_4_FD_66440 | JGI IMG/M metagenome (GOLD analysis project Ga0070741, IMG submission 66440) | Surface soil microbial communities from Centralia Pennsylvania, which are recovering from an underground coalmine fire - Coalmine... | ecosystem: Environmental > Terrestrial > Soil > Unclassified ...
CAGCATGCTGGGCATCCGCATGGCCGCCAACGAGCTGGTTGCGTTCCAGCAGCTCGGGCAGATCAAGGGCCAGCTCGATCCGCGCTCGTTCACCATCGCCACCTACGCGCTCTGCGGCTTCGCCAACTTGAGTTCCATCGGAATCCAGATTGGCGGCATCGGGGCGCTGGCGCCGGAGCGGCGCGGCGACCTGGCGCGGCTGGGATTCCGCGCCATGCTGGCGGGCACGGCGGCCAACCTGATCTCGGCCAGCATCGTGGGGCTGCTCATCCAATGACGCCGATGATGCAGCAGGCCCGCAATCACGACGACTTCTCACGCGCGGAAACGGCCGCGGAATTCGTGCTGGCGCGGACGCGGCATCGCCCGCGCATCGCGCTGGTCCTCGGCTCAGGCCTGGGCGGCTTTGCCGATTCACTCAAGGACGCCACAGGCATTCCCTATGCCGATATTCCCGGATTTCCGCAAACGTCGGCCATCGGGCACGCCGGGCGCCTGGTGATCGGCACATCGGCGGGCGTGGCGCTGGCCGCGATGCAGGGGCGCGCGCACTTCTACGAAGGCCATCCCATGCGCGATATCACGTTTCCCATGCGCGTCTTCGGACGGATGGGCGTGGGCGCAGTGGTCCTGACGAACGCCGCCGGCGGCATCAACTTGAACTACGGGCAGGGCGCGCTGGTGGTGATGAGCGACCACATCAACCTGCAAGGCACGTCGCCGCTCGTCGGCCCGAACGACGAGCGCTTCGGCCCGCGCTTTCCCGACATGTCGCAGGCCTACGACCGCAATTACCGCCGCTTCGCGCAGGAAGAAGGCCGGCGGCTGGGGATGGAGATCCATGAGGGCGTCTACGCGGCCCTGCACGGGCCGCAATACGAGACGCCGGCCGAGATCCGCTTTCTGCGCACCATCGGCGCCGACCTGGTGGGCATGAGCACGGTGCCGGAGGTGATCGTGGCGCGGCACATGGGCATGAAGGTGCTGGCCATTTCGTGCGTCACCAACATGGCCGCCGGAATTCTCGACCAGCCGCTGAACCATGAAGAGGTGCTGGAGACCGGACGGCGCGTGCAGGCACAGTTCGTGGCGCTGCTCGAAGCGGTGATCCCGCGGATCGCGGCGGATGTCGGCAATTAGCGCTTAGCAGTTGGCATTTGGCCGCTGGACAGTGCGCGCTAAGTACGTGGGATGGTGCAAGGCCGGTTCACACGCAGGACACAAAAAACACACGAAGTCCGATCGTGAACAGTGATCTGTACCGGGAGGGCTGGTTGAAGATCCGACGAACGATCTGGTTCGCGATGATCGCAGGCATACTGCTAGCTGGGGCCCAGTCGCAGCAGACGACACCGGCGCGGAAGGCTTCGGTGCAAGGCGCGAAGTCCGCCAGGTCAGAGGCCGCACCCGCGGCGAGCGCGAAGCGTCGCGTCAATCTTTCGACGTCGAAGATCCTGCTCGATCCGGCGCCCGGCGCGGCGCAGAGCGTGAACAGCCTGCCGCTCACGCTGGCGGTAAGCCCTGACGGGCGCTGGGTGGCGTCGCTGAACAACGGCTACGGCACGCGCGAGTCGGGATTGCGGCAGTCCATCACCATCCTGGACCGCCAGAGCGGCACGGTCACCGACTTTCCCGACGCGCGGCTCGGCAACAAGGCGAAGCAGACCTACTTCCTCGGGCTCACCTTCAGCCGCGACGGCAGCAGGCTCTACGCTTCGATCGGCTCGCTGACCGATCCGAAGGGCGAGAAGAAAGGCGACACCGGGAACGGCATTGCCGTGTACAGCTTCAACCACGGCACGCTGGCGCCGGAAAGCTTCATTCCCATCGCGCCGCAGAAGCTCGCTCCCGGGCGGCGGCCGGCGCTCGCCTTCAGGGACCTGACGCCCGGCGCCGTGGCGCCGTTCCCCGCCGGGATCGCCCTGCTGGCCGACGGCACAATGCTGGTGGCGAACAACCTGAGCGACAACGCCGTGCGGCTGCACCTGGCGGACGGCGCTCAGCAACAAGCGTTCGATCTGAGCTCCCCCGGCACCATTCCCGCCGCATTCCCTTACGCGGTGGTGGCGACGCGCAACGGCGCCCGCGCCTGGGTGAGCCTGTGGAACGCCTCAGCGGTGGCGGAGCTTGATCTGCGCAGCGGACAGGTCGCGCGCCGCATTGCGCTGCTCGGTCCGGCGACGAAGACCAGTCCGGGCTCTCATCCCACGGCGCTGCTGCTGACGCCCGACGAAAAATATCTGTACGTGACGCTGGCCACGCGCGACGCGGTGGCGGTGATCGAAACGGCGAGCGGACGCATGGTCCGCCTGCTTTCCACCCAGCTGCCGGGGCAGAAGTACGGCGGCCTGTATCCCTCGGCGCTGGCGCAGACCAACGACGGAAAACGGCTGTTCGTCGTCAACTCTTCGGCCGATGCGGTGGCCGTCTTTGACACCTCGGCGCTGGACCGCGGCGGGGCGGCCACCATGCCGCGCACGGCGATGGGCTTTATCCCCACCGAGTGGTATCCCACGGCGCTGGCCGTGGTGGGCGATGAGCTGGTGATCGCGACCGGCAAGGGCAAGGGCGCGGGGCCGAACAACCAGACGATCCCGGGCAAGGACCCGGCGGCCCGCACCTGGTTCGGTCCCGAGAAGCAGTTCGGACACCCGTACATCCTCTCGCTCCAGGGCGGCTCGATTGCGCGCGTGAACATCGCCGAGGCGCAGCGCGACCTGAAGCGGCTCACGGCGGAGGTGCTGGAGAGCAACCTGATGAGCGGCCGCGCCGGGCGCATCGAGATTCCCGGCGGCGGCAAGATCAGGCACGTAATCTACATGATCAAAGAGAACCGCACATACGACCAGGTGTTCGGCGACATCGCCGGCGCCGACGGCGATCCCAGCCTGGTGATGTACGGCGAGCAGATCACGCCGAACCAGCACAAGCTGGCGCGGCAGTTCGGCGTTCTCGACAACTTCTACGACTCGGGCGAAATCTCCGGCAACGGGCACGTGTGGTCGAACGCGGCCATCACCAGCGACTACAACGAAAAGATCGTCCACCTGAACTATCGCGGCAAGGAGCGCAACTACGACTTCGAGGGCGTGGTGATGTTCGAAGTCCCCATGGAGCATGAGATCCCGGACGTCAACGAGCCCGGCACCGGTTACCTGTGGACGCACGCCGCCCGGCACGGGCTTACGCACCGCAACTACGGCGAGTTCACCAACACGATTTACTGCGCCAAGACCGAGGAATGGGACGCGGGCCCGCCCCCGCCGGAGAACACGCCCGCCTGTCCGCGAAAAGTGGTGCGCAAAGGCGAGCCGCTGCCGCCGCACTTAGGCGATCCGCCGGGCGGCCCGAGCCCTTATCCCTGGGACGTGCCGCTGATCGCCTGGACGAAGCCGCTCAAGCCGGAGCTGAGGAACCACTACGATCCGAATTATCCATATTTCAACCTCAGCATCCCCGACCAGTTGCGCGCCGATGAGTTCCTGGCCGAGTTTCGCGGGTTCGTGCGCGCGCGTGAAACGGGCAAGGGCACGGAATTGCCGCAGCTCATCGTCATGCAACTGCCCAACGACCACACACGCGGCACGCAGGCGGGCTCGCCGCGTCCGGCGGCCATGGTGGCCGACAACGACCTGGCGCTGGGACGGATCGTGGAGGCGGTGTCGCACAGCCCGTACTGGGACGATACCGCGATCCTGGTTCTGGAAGACGACGCGCAGGACGGCGCCGACCACGTGGACGCGCATCGCAGCATAGCGCTGGTCATCAGCAAGTACGCGCCGCGCGCGACCGGCGAGATGCCGGTGGTGCATCACCAGTTCTATACCACGGTGAACATGGTGCGCACCGTCGAGGCGCTGCTCGGCCTGCCGCCCATGAACAACAACGACGCGCAGGCGGCGGTCATGGCGCCGCTGTTCTCCGGCGCGGGCGACCAGCCGCCGTTCAAGGCGGACTGGCGCAACCGCGACAACGGCCTGCTCTACCAGATGAATCCGCCGAAGGCGCCGGGCTCGATGGAATCGGCCGCGATGGACTGGTCGCGTCCCGACGCGGCGGATTCGGAGAAGCTGAACGCCATCCTGTGGCGCGAGGCCAAGGGCGATGTGCCGATGCCGGAGCCGATCTACGCCGTGGTCCCCAAGCGCGGCGGCCGGGACTAGGCGCGCTGCCGGCGCGCCCGTTGCCGCGCCGCGCAGGCCGCCACCGTGCCGCGGTTGCCGCAGAACTGCACGCCGCACCAGGGGCGCGCGCCCTTCTTGCTGACATCGAGGAAGTGCGCAGTTTGCTCAAACCAGCGCGCCGTGCTGGCATGATTTCCCGCCCTCAGCCGCGTGGGCGCCCTGCAAAAAACGACGGCAGCGCTTTGGACGCTGCCGTCTGGCCGTGGCCCGGGTTCCGTTCTTCTTAGAAGTGGAACCGAGCCGCGAACTGGATCTGGCGCTCCTTGAGCAGCGTGTTGCTGGCCGCCGTGACGGTCCCGACGCTGGGAACGAAGGTGAGCGTCGGCGCCGTGTTGGTGCCGCCCCAACTGTAGATGTTGGTGAGGATGGCGGTGCCGTTCACGTGGTTCGCCAGGTTGAAGGCTTCGGCAAGGAACTCCAGGTTCATGCCTTCCTTGATCCTGACCCGGCGCGAGAGGCGCAGGTCGAGGTTCCAGGGGTTGGGCATGTGCAGGAAGTTGCGGGCCAGGCCGGGGACGCGGCTGCCGCCGCCGGTGGGGCCGGCGCCGTTCACGCCGCCCGCCTGCGTGCCGGTGATCGGGTTCGTGCCCGTCACCGTGCCGTTGCGGTTGCGCCCGGTCTGCGTGTTGAAGATCGGGGCCATCGTCCAGTCGTTCAGCAGGCCGCGCACGAAGCGGTTCTCAAACTTCGCCGTGGGCGACCAGACGATGCTGGTCACGAAGCGGTGCCGCACGTCGAAGCTGGAGTTGCCCTTTTCGCCGCTCAGGTCGAAGGGATTGAGGGCGTTGTTGCCTGTGCTGAAGGTCTGCGAGTCCTGGCCGGTGTCGAGCGCGTGCGAGAAGGTATAGCTGGTCTGGAACTGCAGGCCGCCGCTGAAGCGCCGGTTCAGCTGGATGACGCCGGCGTTGTAGTTGGAGTCCACCTTGCTGCTGATGGCAGTCATGCGGCCAAAGCCCGCGTTGGGGCGCGTGCCGCGGAAGACGGCCATCGAAATCACCTTTCCATCCAGCGGCCCGCCGATGTAAGTGATCGGCACCGTTTCGGTCGGCGCGGTCAGGTTGGTATCGAGGAAGATGGGCAGGTTGGTGCCCTTGCTGAACAGCCACGACGCCGAGAGCACTGTGTTGCGCGCCACTTCCTGCTCCAGGACCAGGTCGGCCTCGTGGATCATGGGCAGGTTGAAGTCCTTGGCGAAGAAGATCACATCACCCGCGCTGCCGCTGCCGCTGGTGACCGGCGCGGCGGAGAGCACGTTGGGATAGGTGGGCGCGCCCGTCGCCGTGGGAAACACGGTAAACGACTTCTGCGCGTTCGCCGTGCCGGTGTTGGTGATGGCGTTGGAGATGGTGGAGTTGATCACCCGGCCGTAGTAGATGCCGTAGCCGCCGCGAAGCGCCGTTTTGCCGTTGCCGGAGACGTCGAGCGCGAAACCCAGCCGCGGGCCGAGGTTGTTGTTGTCGGAGGGGAAGCTGCTGCTGAGCGGCAGCAGCGGGTTTGGGTTCTGCGGATCAGGCAATTGCTCGTACTCATAGCGCATGCCGAGGTTCAGCGTGAGGCGGCTGTTGACCCGGAAGTCGTCCTGCACGAAGAAGTTGTAATCGTTGGTGGTCAGAATTGAAGAGCGTGGCCCGAAGCCCTGCTGATAGCCGGAATACCGCCGGTTCTGCGGCTGGGAAAAGTCAATCACCCAGTCCACCAGGTTCGTGTAGTTGTACTCGCCGCCCTCCAGGAACAGGTTGTCGAGCAGGTCCCACACGTGGTTGTAATCCACACCCACCTTGAACAGGTGCCGCCCGGCCGCGATGGTGAAGCTGTCGGCAACCTGGTTGCGCTTTTCGTACGGGTTGGCATAGCGCTCCAGGAACTCCGGCTTGCCGATGCGGATGCCGGCGTTGTTGAAGCTGCCGCTGCTGGAGCATCCGATGCAGGCCTGCGGGGGCAGTCCGCCCGGGCCGGTCGTCGGCTCGCCTGCCAGGGGCGCCTGGCTGAATTGCGGCTCCTTATCACGTCCCCATTGGTAGCGGAACTCGTTGGAGAACCGGGAACCGAAGGACGAAGTCAGGCGCGCCTGTACTGAATCCACGAAGACGAAATCGTTGCCGAAGGCGCTGCGACCGCGCGCCACCACCGCGCCGGTCTGCACCCCGGCGGGCGAGTTCCAGCGCATGCGGTTGTAGCTCAGGAACAGGCGGTGATTGCGCCCCAGATTGAAGTCGAACTTGGGGAACGCCAGGTATTGGTCGCCCTTGCGCGGAACCAAGCCCTGCTGATTCAGCAGGTAGGCGATGGCCGCGTCGGCCTGCGCCTGGCTCACGCCGCACACTGCCAGCTGCTGGCCGGCGGTCAGGCCGGACAGGCCGGAATTGGTGCAGGTACGTCCCGCCACCGGAGCGGCCACGGTAAACGGCGTGATGAAGCGCGGGTCGGAGGTCGCGGCCACGCCGGGGAAATTGTTCTTCTGCTGGTCGTAGTTGAAGAAGAAGAAAATCTTGTCCTTGATGATCGGCCCGCCGATGTCGCCGCCGAACTGGTGGCGCACGTTTTCCGGCTTGATGGGCTGCGTCACCACCACGCCGTTCACCAGCGTGGACTGCCGCGTGAACGGGTTCGTCGCCCCCAGTTCGTTGTTGCGGTTGTAGTAGAAAACGTCGCCGTGCAGGCGGTTGGTGCCGCTCTTGGTGACCGCGTTGACCACCCCGCCGGCCGCCCGTCCGTACTCAGCCGAGAAGTTCGAGGTGTTGATCTGGAATTCGCGGATGGCGGTCTGGCTCACCGAATACGGGCTCCGGGTGCGGCCGCGCTCCTCGGAGAAGAACGCCTGGTTGTTGTCGCCGCCGTCCACCGTGTTGTTGTTCAGCAGGCCGGAGATCCCGCGGAAGCTGATCAGGCCGAAGTCGCCGTCCGGCGAAGTGCCGGGCGTGAGCAGCGCGTACTGCGACCAGCGGCGGCCATTGATGGGCAGCTCGTTCAGCGAGACCTGGTTGATGTTGGAGTTGAAGTCGTGCTGCTCGGTCTGGATGACCGGCGTTTCGGCCCTCACTTCCACCACTTCGGTCTTGCCGGTGATGGCCAGGGCAACATCGAGTCCGGTCACCCGGCCGACTTCCACCACCACATTTTCCTGCTTGTAGGCGGCGAAACCGGCGGCGGTAACGCTGACCGTGTATGTCGCCGGCTGGAGATGGATCACGCGGAAGCGGCCGGCGGCGTCGCTGGTGGCGGTGTCTTCGCGGTTCGTCCCGTTGTTGTGTACGGTGATGGTGGCGTTGGGAACCACCGCGCTCTGCGGGTCGGTGATTACGCCGCCGATGGCGCCTTCGGTCGTCGACTGGGCTGCGACGGTAAGGCACAGCCCGAGGCATGTAAGGGCCAACAGAACAATGCGGACCAAGCGTCCGGCAAGGCCAGAACTCATGACCTACACTCCTGTACTCAGTTGAGCTTTTCCTGGGAACTCAGGCCGGGAAATTAAATCACGCAACTCTGAATCCGGCCATTGAAAATTTCATGAATTTACGTGCAGTTCCGGAGGATTTTTGTCTTAGCACGCGCCGCAAACCTTCCTATGAAAAACCGTAGCGCTTCGCACCAAGAATGATGCACACGGTTCGCCCGCAGCGCAGGTTAAGGAATGATTAGGAAGCTTGTCGCGAACCCATCCGCTGCACTAGGATTTCAGCGCACTCCAACTCACAATTCGATGAGCTCGGCTTAGGAAACTCTGGCCCTCATCTGCACGTGTTCTCAAGGAGAAGTTGTATGAAGATGCGCTCCCCCGTGGTGGTGATCTCATTCGTCCTGCTGTTTGCGGCGTGCGCGCTGGCGCAGCTTGGCAACCAGGGCACATTGCAAGGCACAGTTACAGACCCGTCGGGCGCGGTGGTGCCCGGCGCCAGGCTGACGGCGACCAACACCGCCACCGGGCTGAGCGTGACCACCGAATCGGGCGGCGAAGGCTATTACCTGTTCGCGGTGCTGCCGGTGGGATCGTATGAGGTGCGCGCCGAAAAGGCCGGCTTCAGCCCGACGGTGCAGAAAAACGTGGTCATCAGCGTGGGCGCCAAGCTCTCGCTCGACCTCAAGCTTGGCGTGGCCGGCGCGACCGAAACGGTGAACGTCACCGCGGAAACGCCGCTGGTGGAAACCACGCGCACGCAGTTCAGCTCGGCGGTGGACGCCAACTCGGTGGCCAACCTGCCGGTGAACGGGCGCAACTTCATCGACTTCGTCCTGCTCACGCCCGGCGTTACGCGTGACAACGCGCGCTCGGGCGACATCAGCTTCGGCGGCCTGCGCGGCACGCTGAACTCGCTGACGGTGGACGGCGCCGACGACAACAACACCTTCTTCGGCCAGACCTCGGGCCGCACCGGCTCGGGCCGCGCGCCTTACCAGTTCAGCCAGGACGCGGTGCAGGAATTCCAGGTGAACTCCAACGGCTATTCGGCCGAGCTGGGCCGGGCCGGCGGCGCGGTGATCAACGTGATCACCAAGAGCGGCACCAACCAGCTCCACGGGACCGTGTTCGAGTTCTATCGCGATCGCGGGCTGGCGGCGAACGACCCGATCACCAAGCTCAACCACGCGTTCAACTCGGCGCTTTCGACACGCAAGCCGCCCTACCACTTCCATCAGTTCGGCGGGAACATCGGCGGGCCGGTGATCAAGAACCGCGCGTTCTTCTTCTTCGACTACGACGGCCAGCGCAACACGCAGCCCAACATCATCGATCCGTTCCCGGCGTCGGCGATTCCCGCCGCGCCCGACGCTTTTCAGGCAGCCGCGCTGGCGTACCTGAGCGCGCGAAATGGTAACTGGAGCCGCACCCTCAACCAGGACACGTACCTGGTGAAGGGCGATGTGACGATCAACTCCAGCAATCAGTTTTCCGGACGTTGGAACCGGCAGAACTTCACCGGAGCGGGATTCGAGAACGGCGGCAGCACGCAGTCGAGCGAGCACACCGGCGCCTCGAAGGTGAACTCCGATTCGGTGCTGGGCACGCTGACTTCGACGTTGCGTCCCACTCTGATCAACGTTTTCCGCTACAACTACCAGCAGGACAACGAGCCCGGGGAGGCCAACAGCGACAACCCCGAGGCCACGGTCCGCAACAACGGCCTGACGTTCCTGATCGTGGGACGCAATTCCTTCAGCCCGCGGTTCACGAACATCGAGCGCAACCAGTTTGCCGACACGTTGACCTGGACCAGGGGCCGGCACACGCTGAAGTTCGGCTTCGACTACCAGCACGACGCGATCGCCAACTTCTTCCCCGGCAACTTCTCCGGCGTGTACTCGTTCAACAGCCTGGAGAACTTCGGCCGCAGCCTGGCGGGCCAGCCGCTGATTACGACGGCGCCCGGCGCCGCCGGCGACAGCTACTCGCAGGCATTTGCCGGTCCCGGCACCTCCGGTCCGACGACGCACCCGAACATCAATGAGTACTCCTGGTTCGCGCAGGACGACTGGCGCGTGCGCAGCAACCTGACGCTCAACATCGGCCTGCGCTGGGACCTGCAGGACACGGCCAAGCCGCCGGTCACCAATCCCGTCGCCCTGGCCGCCGGCATCAACACCGGCCAATTGAACCTGGACACGAACAACTACGGCCCGCGTCTCGGCTTCGCCTGGCAGCCGTGGAACACGAGCACGACCGTGGTCCGCGGCGGCTACGGCGTCTTTTACGGGCGCACGCCGTCCATCATGATCGGCACGGCGCATTCCAACAACGGCATTAACGTGCAGACCAAGACGTTCACCGGCGCCGACATTCCGGCGTATCCGAACACCAAGTGCGGAGCGCCGGTCCCAGCGCCGAATTGCGCCGCGCCGGCCACCGGCACCGCCGCTGCACCTTCGATTTTCGTGATGCAGCCGGGCTTCCAGGAGCCGATCGTGCAGCAGGCCAATCTGAACCTGGAGCACCAGCTCGGGCGCGACTATTCGCTCACCGTGGGCTGGCAGATGGTGAAGGGCAACCACCTGCAGCGCACGCGCGACATCAACCTGGGCACGCCGACGCCGGTCACGTTCACGATTGCCGGAACTGGACAGGCCGTGGTGGTGAACCAGTACCCGGCGGCGCGTCCCATCGCCGCCTTCGCCCGCATCGAACAGTTCGAGAGCTCGGCGAACTCGCTCTACCACGGCGGCTTCGTACAGCTGCGCAAGCGTTTTGCCAGCAACTTCCAAGGAATGGTGTCGTACACCTTCAGCCACGTGATTGACGACGCCCCGGATGCCACCTCGGTGGTGCCGTTCAGCTCGGGCGACGACGGCAAGATGCTGTTCGATCCCAAGTGCGCCCGCTGCGACCGCGCCAACAGCGTGACCGACCAGCGGCACCGCTTCGTGCTCAGCGGCATCTGGCAGCTGAACTACGCCAACGGGCTGAATCCGGCAGGCAAGGCGTTCCTGGGCGGATGGGAAGTTTCCACCATCTTCACCGCGCAGAGCGGACAGCCCTACACCGGCAAGGTAAACAGCGACATCAACGGCGATAGCAACAACCAGACGGATCGCGCTCCCATCTTCGGCCGCAACGCCTTTACTTTGCCCGCCAACTGGAGCCTGGATCCCCGCTTCACCAAGAACATCAACTTCAACGAACGCGCCAAGATGCAGCTGTTCGTGGAGGCGTTCAACATCTTCAACCACACCAACACCTACGCCGTGAAGACCACGCAGTTCTCGCGCAGCGGCACGACGCTCACCCCGGTGAACACCGGCGTGGGCGCGTTCGGGTTGCTGGCGGCGGCGCCCTCGGGTTCGATCTACAACATCAACCTGAACGGCGCGCGCGTGTTCCAGCTGGGAGCGAAAGTCACTTTCTAGCTGCTCGCTGCTACGCTGTTGGCTGCTGAAAAGCTGATCGGGGCCGGGATGTTCCCAGCCCCGATTTTTCTGTTCATGTTTGAGTGTCACCCTGGGCGAATCCCGCGAAGCGGGAGAGTCGAAGGGTCCCTGCGCGCGACACGGACCGTGGTGAGGTAGGCAGGCTTCGACTCGCGCCGCGCGCTCGCTCAGAATGACGGCGGCACGCGGCGGTGGCTACACTCCCGAGTACACGGCGCGCTTCAGGAACTGGCCGGCGCCGGCGCGTCCGGTGAAGCTGTCTTTTTCCACGATCACGTTGCCGCGTGAGAGCACCACGTCGGGCATACCCTTCACCTTGATGCCTTCAAACATCGAGTAGTCCACGCGCATGTGGTGCGTTTTGGCGCTGATGGTGTGCTCGCGGTTCGGATCGAAGACGACGATGTCGGCGTCAGAGCCCACGGCGATGGTGCCCTTGCGCGGGTAGAGGCCGAACAGCTTCGCCGGCGTGGTGCTGGTGACCTCGACGAAGCGGTTCACGCTGAAGCGCCCGGCGCCGACGCCGCCCGAGTACACCAGCGACATGCGGTGCTCAACGCCGGGGCCGCCGTTGGGGATCTTGGTGAAGTCGCCCTTGCCGAGTTCCTTCTGCTCCTTGAAGCAGAACGGGCAATGATCGGTGGAGACCACGGAGAGCTGGTCGGCCTTCAGTCCCTGCCAGAGTTTTTCCTGGTTCCACTTTTCGCGCAGCGGCGGGGTGAAAACGTACTTGGCGCCTTCAAATCCCGGCGCGTCCATGTTCTCCAGCGATAAATAAAGATACTGCGGGCAGGTTTCCGCGTAGACGGGCAGGCCCCGGTCGCGAGCTTCGCGGACGCGTTCCAGCGCGTCGTGGCAGCTCAGGTGGACGATGTAGAGCGGCGCGCCGGCCATTTCCGCGAGCGCGATGGCGCGGCCGGTGGCTTCGGCTTCCGCCGTTGTGGGACGCGTGAGCGCGTGGTACTTGGGCGCGGTCTTTCCCTCGGCGAGCGCCTGCTTCACGATCACGTCAATGGCGCCGCCGTTTTCCGCGTGCATGCACACCATGCCGCCCTTCTGCGCGGTGTGGCGCAGCGCCTTGAAGATCGAAGCGTCGTCGAGCATGAACACGCCCGGATACGCCATGAACAGCTTGAACGTGGTCACGCCCTCGCGGACCAGCGCCGACATTTCTTCCACGCGCGCGTCGGGCAGGTCGGTGATGATGCAGTGGAAGGCGTAGTCGGCGACCGCGCGGTCTTGCGCTTTCTTCATCCAGGCGTCGAAGGCGTCGCGCAGCGTCTGGCCCTTGTACTGGATGGCGAAGTCAATCAGCGTGGTCGTGCCGCCGAAAGCGGCGGCGCGCGTGCCGGTCTCAAAGTCGTCGGCGCTGGTGGTGCCGCCGAAGGGCATGTCGAGGTGCGTGTGCACGTCAATGCCGCCGGGCATGACGAGCTTGCCGGCGGCATCGATGATTTTTTTGGCGCGGTCGCGCGGCAGTTTGTCGCCGATGGCGACCACCTTGCCGCCGGAAATGCCGACGTCGGCAACGTACTTGTCCGTCGCGGTGACCACGGTGCCGCCGGTGATGAGCGTGTCGAAGGCCATGAAGGGTGCTCCTGGAGTTGAGCGGGCGAAAGCGCATTCTATGCTACACTCCGCCGTTTACGCGATGTTGCCGGAGGTCTCATGCAGTTCGGCATCACTCTGAAACCCGATCTCTCCGTGGAGCGCATCGCCGGGCTCGCGCGTCAGGCCGAGGGCGCAGGGTTCGAGTACGGATGGATTTTCGACTCGCACGTTCTCTGGAAAGAATGCACGCCGCTGATGACCCTGATGGCCACCTCGACCAAACGCATGCGCATCGGGCCTTGCGTCACCAATCCCGCGGTGCGCGACGTGACCGTGGAAGCCAGCGTCTTCGCCACGCTCAACATCGTGAGCGGCGGACGGATGGAGCTGGGCATCGGGCGCGGCGACAGTTCGCGCCGCGTGCTCGGCAAGAAGCCCGCCACGCTGGAGCGCATGGAAGAGTTCATCAATGAATTTCGCGCCCTGACTTCGGGAAAGGAAATCACCTACGACGGCAAGCCGACCCGGTTTCCCTGGGCCGAGGGCGCGTCTCCGCGCGTGTGGGTGGCCGGCTACGGGCCCAGGGCGCTGAACCTGGCGGGCCGCGTGGGCGACGGCGTGATCCTGCAATTCGCCGATCCTGACCTGATCGAGTGGTGCTGCGGCTTCGTGAAGGAAGGCGCGCAGCAGGCCGGGCGCGACTACTCGAAGATCGAGATCATGGCGGCGGCGCCGGTGTGGGTGTCTGACGACATGAAGGTCGCGCGCGAGCGCGTCCGCTGGTTCCCGGCGCTGGTGTCGAACCACGTGATGGACCTGATCTCGCGCTACAAGCCGGAGGAGTTGCCGCCGTCGCTGACATCCTATGTGCGCAACCGCGGCGGCTACGACTACCAGCACCACGCCGAAGTGGGCTCGGCGAACGCGCAGTTCGTCACCGATGAAGTCGTGGACCGCTTCTGCGTGCTCGGCTCGGCGCAGAAGCAGATCGCCAAGATCGAGCGCCTGGCGAAGGCCGGCGCGACGCAGTTCAACATCTATTTAATGTGCGGCGACGAAGAGCAGACGCTCGACGACTACCAGCACGGGGTGCTGCCGCACTTCCAGAAGGGTGTGGGCGCAAGGTAGACCGCGCTGAGCGCCTGGCGGTTAGCCGTTGGCCATGCACGCGCGGGGCCCGCCGAGCAAGCGGCAACGGCTGAGCGCGAAATGCGGCTCAGGGCGCGAGGCCCAACTCGCGCGTAATCTCCACCACATCGGCGTAGAGCTGCCCTTCCCACGGCCGTCGCGCAAAGCCTTCCGCGGCCTCGCGCAGCGCAAGCGGGTAGTTGTGCTGCGCGCGCAGGATCGCAACTCGCAGAATGATGACCGTGTCTTCGTCCATCCAGCGGGAGGTCTGGTAGGACGTGGCAAGCGCGGCGGAAAGGTCTCCGCTCTTGGCCAGGGTGCGCGTCAGATTGAACCACGGCGTGCCGTTGGTGGGATCGAGCGCGACCGAGCGCCGGTAGTCGGCAACAGCGTCGGCGTAGCGGTTGGCGAACTCGCGCTGCTCGCCGCGCTGCGCCAGGTAGCTGGCCTCGATTTGGCGCGCGCCGAACCAGCCCGACAGCGCGATGGCGGCAAGAGCTGCAGTCCAACCCAGAAAGAAAATCGGTTTCGAAGTTTCTAGGTTTCGAGGTTGCGAAAACCTCTGCGCTTCCTCGAAACCTCGAATTTTTGAAGGCTCGAAACCTGCTACTGGCAGCGCCAGCCAGAGCCACAGCAGCATCCAGATTTCGGCGCGCTGCATGGGTCCTTCGGCGAGCGCGGCGACGCAGATCGCGGCCACTCCGCCGGCTGCGGCGGCCGCGATGGCAGCGGGCTGGAAGTCGTCGTTTGGCGCGCGCGCGACGCCGGTCACAAAGCGTCCCCAGACAGCGAGCAGCGCGAGCAGCGTGAAAAGCCCGGGCCAGCCGGTCTCGACGATGGCCTGCACGAAATCGTTGTTCGCAGTTCGTTCGTAGGTAACAAAGCGGCGCTGCGTGGGATCGTTCAGCGCGATGTAGTAAGGACTGACGCGGCGGCCGTAGACGTACGCCAGGGTGCCCGGCCCGGTCCCGAGCGGGCGGCGCCGCGCGTCATCCGAGAGTGCGACCCGCCACACGAACACGCGCGCCTTGCCGGCGAGTCCGAAGTCGTGCTCGTTGCGGCTGAGCACCAGGAACGTCGAGGCGGCGGCCAGCAGCGCCATCCAGAGCACGAGGCGCGGGCGGAGCCAGTGACGCGGCGGGCGCCGCAGGTTGCGCATGAGCAGCGTCACCGCGGCCCCGGCGAGTGCGGCGGCGAGGCCGGTGCGGCATCCCGTGCCGATGATCGCCACCAGTTCCATCGCCAGCATCACCCACCAGAACGTCGTCCACGCGCGCGAAGTGGATGCGAAATCGCGTGCCAGCGTGAGCGCCGCCGGCACGGTGGCCGCGATGAAAACGGCGACGAAGTCGGGATTACCGAACGTGCCGTAGAGGTGCATGCGCTGGTAAAGCAGCGTGGAGCCGTGGAAAAAATCGAGTCCCAGGAACCACTGCGCGATGGCGATGGGCGATTCGGCGGCGCCGGCAAACGCGATGGCCAGCAGCATCAGGCGCTCGCGCCCCGCCAGCGCCGAGATGGCGACCCACGCGAGCATGGGCCCGGCGAGGCGCAGCCAGACGACGCGTCCGCCAAAGTGCGGAAACGGCGATGCCGCCCAGGCGAGCACGATCACCACCATGAGCGCCGCCGCGGGCCACGCGGCGGCACGCGGCGGCCTCTTGAGCACGCCACCGGCGGCGGCGAGCGCGAACAGCGATGTCCCGGCGAAGATCAAGAGGGCGTTTTTTGGCGCAGAAAATGGCGCGTACAGCGCCGGGTGAAAAACCAGCGCCATCAAAGGAACGAGCAGGCAGATGGCGGCGGCCAGCGCGGACGCGAGGCGAGGCGCAGGTACAGTGGCCGAGGCGGGTGAGGACATCGATATCAGATTAATTGCTCTGGTGCCTGGCTGAGGCCAGAATTCCGTACACCACGAACGCCACGCCGAACCCAGCGAACCAGGCGTAGTCGTACAGCGGGCGAAGCGCGTGCACCACGAGCCCAATCCACGCCGCCGCGCAGCCCAGCAGCGTGGCCGCAATTCCCGCCCGGCTCCATCCGGCGTAAATCCCATTCTCAAGGTAGAGATCGTCAACCGCGAGCTGGCGCTTGCGCACGACCCAGTAGTCGCAGATGAGCACGCCGGCGATCGAGCCCAGGCCGCCAGAGTACCCCAGCAACCAGTTGAAGATGTAGCCGGAGGGATCGGCGAGCAGCTTCCAGGGCATCATGGCGATGCCGATGAGCCCGGTGAGCAGGCCGCCGCGGCTGAAGGTGATGAGGCGCGGGAAGGCGTTGGCGAAATCGTTCGCCGGTGAAACCACGTTGGCCGCAATGTTCACCGAGAGGGTCGCGACCACGACGGTGAACATGGAGATGGCCACGATCCAGGGCTCGGTAAACTTGCCGACCAGTTCGACCGGGTCCCAGATCGCCTGCCCGTAGATGATGGCGCTGGCGCTGGTAATGACCACACCCATCGCCGCGAAGACGGTCATCGTTGTGGGCAGCGCGACCACTTGGCCAACTGCCTGCTCGCGCTGGCTGCGGCCGAAGCGGGTGAAGTCGGGCATGTTGAGCGAAAGCGTGGCCCAGAAGCCGATCATCGCCGTCAACGATGGCACGAACACCGGCCAGAAGTCGTGCCAGGTGGCGAACTTTCCGCGCTGCTGAAGAATTGGGCCGAGCCCGCGCGCCGCCTTCAGCGCCCACCAGACAAGAAACGCCGTCATGACGAGCACGAACGGCGCCGCCCAGTTTTCCACTTTGCGCAGCAGGTCCATGCCGCGATAGACAACCAGGATGTTCAGCCCCCAGAAGAGCAGGAACGAAATCCACTCGGTGGGCGTATGTCCGCCGAAGCGGCCGGGAACCGCATCTGTCCAGCCGGGCCAGAGCGAGCGAAAGAAAACGTGCAGCGCCTGGCCGCCGATCCACGCCTGAATTCCGAACCATCCGCAGGCGACCAGAGCGCGCATCAGCGCCGGCACATTCGAGCCGCGCGTACCGTAGGCGGCCCGCGCGAAAACCGGAAACGGTATGCCGTACTTCGTTCCGGGATGCGAATTCAGCAGGATCGGAATGAGGACGATGATATTGCCGAGCAGAATGGTGAGCAGCGCCTGCCGCCAGCTCATCCCGGCGCCGATCAGTCCGGAAGCGAGCATGTACGTGGGGATGCAGTGCGCCATGGAAATCCACAGCGCGGCGAAATTGTACGTGCCCCACACGCGCTGCTGCGGAGAGGTGGGCGCGAGGTCGAGGTTCCAGAGCGGGCTGGAGGTGATGTCGGGGCGGGTGGCGTTGGAAACGGCCGTGGGCTGCATCGGTGGTCTACGATGCCGCACCGCCGGCAAGAAGGCAAAAGGAAAAAGTAAAAAGGCAAAAAAAGCGCCGCTCACCCCAAGAGCGCGGGTCAAGTAGGGATGCTTCGACTACGGCCCGCTGCGCGGGCCTTCGCTCAGCATGACG
>Ga0070741_10010743_pt1 | contig 17174 bp, 17 predicted proteins | sample Coa_R1_4_FD_66440 | JGI IMG/M metagenome (GOLD analysis project Ga0070741, IMG submission 66440) | Surface soil microbial communities from Centralia Pennsylvania, which are recovering from an underground coalmine fire - Coalmine... | ecosystem: Environmental > Terrestrial > Soil > Unclassified ...
CGCAGCGGCGGCTGCGCAAAATGTGCACAGCACGCTCCGGCTCGGCATGCACGCTGATGACTTTGGCGCGCATGCCAACGGCGTCACCGTGTCGGCCCACGGTCCTGCCGGAGCGATCGACGAGCGCGGCATTGCCTTCATTGCCGCCGACGGACTGTGGTCGGCAACACGGACGCGCCTCGGTTATGGGGGGCCGCCGCGCTTCGCCGGGCGCACAGCGTGGCGCGCCTTGGTGCCGGCCAAGGACGTGGCGCCGCAATATCGCGAACCGCTGGTCCAGCTCTGGCTCGGCCGAGACGCCCATCTCGTGCACTACCCGGTGCGAGGCGGCAGCCTGATCAACGTGGTCGCGATCATGGAGGATGCCTGGAACGCGCCGGGCTGGAGCGAACCGGCGGCGCGGACCGATCTGCTGCAGCGGTTTTCGCCGCAGCATTGGGCGCCGCAAGCGCTCGCCGTCATCAACGCGCCGGACGCCTGGCTGAAATGGGCGCTGTACGATCGCCGACCCCTGCTCTCCTGGTCGCAAGGGCCGGTGGCGCTGCTTGGCGATGCCGCCCATCCGATGCAGCCTTATCTGGCACAAGGCGCCGCCATGGCGATCGAGGATGCGGCGGTGGCGGCGCAATGTCTGGCGCACAGACCGGACGATACGGCCGCGGCGCTGCGCACCTATTCGTCGGTGCGCCGCGCGCGGGCCACGAAGGTGCAGCGCCTCGCTGTGCGCAACGGCGCGCGCTATCACCTGACCGGACTGCCCGCCGTGCTGCGCAACGCGGCGATGCGCGCGCTTGGCGGCGGTTGGCTGCTGCGCCATTATGACTGGCTGTACGACTGGCGCCCGCCGCGCGCCTTGTCGCTGTCCTGATTACCCGCCTCCATTGCAGCAGGCCGCCATGCCAAGCCGATCCACCCCTTCGCTGTTTCCCACCACGACGGCCGGCAGCTTGCCGAAGCCGGCCTGGCTCGCCGAGCCGAACCGGCTGTGGCCGCAATGGCGGCTCAAAGGCGACGAACTCGCGTCCGCCATAGACGACGCCACCGTGCTCGCCATCAAGCTGCAGGAAGACGCCGGCATCGACATCGTCTGCGACGGCGAGCAATCGCGCCAGCACTTCGTGCATGGCTTTCTCGAAGCCGTCGAGGGCATCGACTTCGACAAAAAAATCGAGATGGGAATTCGTGCCGACCGTTACAAAGCGCTGTGCCCGACGGTGGTCGGCGAATTGAAGCTGCGCCGCCGGGTCCATGCGCGCGAAGCCCAGCTGGCGCGCGCCCACACCGCCAAGCCGCTGAAATTCACCCTGCCCGGTCCCATGACTATCGTCGACACCATCGCCGACGCCCATTACGGCGACCGCGTGAAGATGGCGATGGCGTTCGCCGGATTGTTGAACGAGGAAGCACGCGGCCTTGCCGCCGACGGCGTCGACGTCATCCAGTTCGATGAGCCGGCGTTCAACGTCTACATGAAGGAAGCCGCCGGCTGGGGCATCGACGCGCTGCATCGCGCCATCGACGGCGTTGCCTGCAAGAGCGCCGTGCATATCTGCTACGGCTACGGCATTCCCGCCAATATCGCCTGGAAATCCGGCCTCGGCGCCGAATGGCGACAGTACGAAGAGTTCTTTCCGGCGCTGGCGCGCAGCCGCATCGATCAAGTGTCGCTCGAATGCATCCACTCGCACGTGCCGATGAGCGTGCTCAAGCTGCTCGACGGCAAGGACGTGCTGCTCGGCGTCATCGACGTTGCGACCGATACCATCGAAACGCCCGAAGAAATCGCCGCGGTGATCGGCGAGGCAACGCAGGTCGTGGCCAAAGAGAACCTGATCCCTTGCACCAATTGCGGCATGGCGCCGATGCGCCGCGACATCGCGGAAAAGAAGCTGCAGGCGCTCGGCAAAGGCGCGGTGCTGGCGCGGCAGAAACTTGGTTAGTAGCCTGTAAAGAGTGGCGACTGCGGGTTACGGCTTTTCCAAAATTTCGCGCAACACCTCGCCGTGACTCAAGTCGAGCTCACGCGTCGCCGTGACCAGCGTCGCCTTGCGTCCTTTGATCAAAGCACGCAAGGCGTCGAGTTCATCCTGGTGGGCGGCCAATTCCTCACGATAGCGGCGGCGGAACTCGGCAAAGCGCTCCGGATCGTGCCCGTACCATTTGCGTAAGTCATTCGACGGCGTGAGCGCGCGCGGCCAGGCGTCGTGCTTGAGTGCGGCCTTGGTCATGCCCCGCGGCCACAAGCGGTCGATCAGGATGCGCAATCCGTCCGCCGCGGACGGCTTGTCATAGGCGCGCTTGATGGCGATGCGGTGCGTCGGCGAGCCGCGGCGCGAAGTACCGGCTTTGACCGCTTTCTTTGCCATGGTCGGGCGCCACCTAACGGTCGCTGCGCGACAACACGTCGATCAATTCGCTGACCTTGCGCCGCTGCTCGGCCTTGGTGCCCGAGGCGATGGCGTGCTCGACGCAATGGGCGACGTGATCGGCGAGGATTTCCTCTTCGGCGCGGCGCAGCGCAGCGCGCGCGGCCGAAAGCTGGGTGACGATATCGATGCAATAGCGGTCGTCTTCGACCATGCGCGCCAGTCCGCGCACCTGGCCCTCGATGCGTTTGAGCCGCTTGAGCACCGACGTCTTGGCAACGGGCTGCATGCCCGCTATATACCCCTACCGGGTATCCGTTTCAAGGTTTTTCGCCATGGATCACGCGCACAGCACGCATCCGCCTGCCGGCACCGAAGCAGCCGCGCGCGATCCGGTGTGCGGCATGCGCGTCGATCCGGCCAAGACGCCGCATCGGTTCACTTTTCACGACCGGGATTTTTTCTTCTGCTGCGCCGGCTGCCGCAACAAGTTTGCCGCCGACCCGGAAAAATATCTCGGCGGCGACGCGGCGCCCGTGAAGCCGCCGCCGAACGAGACAAAGCCGCAGCCGGGCGGCGCCATCTACACCTGCCCGATGCATCCACAAGTCCGGCAGGTCGGCCCCGGCGCTTGCCCGATCTGCGGCATGGCGCTGGAGCCGGAAGCCGGCGCCGCAGCCGAGGAGGATGGCGGCGAGCGCGCCATCATGGTGCGACGGCTGTGGATTTGCGCGCCGCTCGCCGCGATCGTGGTGGCGCTCGACATGGGCGGCCATTTCGGCCTGTGGCATGCCTCCGGCGCGCTGAGCGACTTCACTGAATTCGCGCTGACCACGCCGATCGTGCTGTGGGGCGGCTGGCCGTTCCTGGTGCGCGGCGCCCAGTCGCTGGTCACGCGCCACCTCAACATGTTCACGCTGATCGCCATGGGCACCGGCGTCGCGTATCTCTACAGCGTCGTGGCGGTGCTGGCGCCCGGACTGTTTCCCGCCGATTTCCGCGACGCCCATGGCGCCATCGCGCTCTACTTCGAAGCCGCTACGGTCATCACCGTCCTGGTTCTGCTCGGCCAGGTGCTGGAGCTGTCCGCCCGCGCCTCGACCATGAGCGCGATCCGGGCGCTGATCGCGCTTCAGCCCAATCAGGCGCGGCGCGTGCGCGACGACGGCGGCGACGAGGATGTGCCGCTCGATTCCGTGCACGTCGGCGATCGATTGCGCGTGCGGCCCGGCGAAAAAGTCCCGGTCGACGGCGTGCTGATCGACGGCCGGTCCGCGGTCGACGAATCCATGGTGACCGGCGAATCCATGCCGGTCGCCAAGGAGCCCGGCGGCAAGGCGATCGCCGGAACGCTCAACGGCAGCGGCAGCTTCATCATGCGGGCGGAAAAAGTCGGCCGCGATACGCTCTTGGCGCGCATCGTCGAGATGGTCGCCGCCGCACAGCGCTCGCGCGCGCCGATTGCGCGGCTTGCCGACCGCGTCGCCTCGTGGTTCGTGCCGGCGGTGATCGCGGTGGCGCTGATCGCGTTCGCTGCCTGGGCGATCTTTGGACCGCAGCCGCGCTTCGCGTACGGACTGGTCGCCGCCGTCACGGTGCTGATCATCGCCTGCCCGTGCGCGCTCGGCCTCGCCACACCGATGTCGATCATGGTCGGCGTCGGCCGCGCCGCCTCGCTCGGCATTTTGATCAAAAACGCCGAAGCGCTGGAGCGCATGGAGCGCGTCGATACGCTGGTGGTCGACAAGACCGGCACGCTCACCGAAGGCAAGCCCAAGGTCGTGGCTATCACGCCGGCTTCGGGTTTCGACGAAGCCGCCCTGATCCGCTTCGCCGCCAGTCTCGAGCGCGCCAGCGAGCACCCGCTCGCCGCCGCCATCGCGGCAGCGGCCGCGGAGCGTAGTATCGCGACGCCGCCAGTCACCGACTTCGACGCCGCCATCGGCAAGGGGGTGCGCGGGCGGGTCGAGGGCCGCCGCGTTGCGGCCGGCACCGCTCGGTTCCTCACCGAATTTGGGGTCGCGGTTGACCCCTTGCGGCAAGCCGCCGACCAGTTACGCGGCGACGGCGCAACCGTGGTGTTTGTAGCGATCGACGATCGGCTTGCCGGATTGGTCGGCATTGCCGACCCGATCAAAGCCACCACACCCGCCGCACTGGCGCAGTTGCAGGCGCAAGGCATTGGGATCGTGATGCTGACCGGCGACAACAGCGCCACCGCGCGTGCGGTGGCAAAAAAGCTTGGCGTCACCGAGATCGAGGCCGAGGTGCTGCCCGACCGCAAGAGCGCGGTAGTCGAGGCGCTGCGCCGACAAGGCCGCGTCGTCGCCATGGCGGGCGACGGCGTCAACGACGCGCCGGCGCTCGCCGCCGCCGACGTCGGCATCGCCATGGGCAGCGGCGCCGATGCGGCCATTGCCAGTGCCGGCATGACCCTGGTCAAAGGCGACCTCGCCGGCATCCTGCGCGCCCGCAAACTCTCCGCCGCCACGATGCGCAACATCCGGCAGAATTTGTTCTTTGCGTTCCTCTATAACGCTGCCGGTGTGCCGATCGCAGCCGGCGTGCTTTATCCGCTGTTCGGGATCTTGCTCACGCCGGCGCTCGGCGCCGCCGCCATGGCGCTGTCGTCGGTCAGCGTCGTGTTCAATGCGCTGCGGCTGCGCCGTGTGTCCGTCTAGGGCAATTCGCTTCGCCGTCCGACCGTGCTAGCGAATGATGTGGTCGCTGTTGTAGCTCGGTGCCAGCTCGCATTTCTGTGCGGCGGCCGCGCGCTTGACCAGTGTCTGCATTTCCAGGACCGAATCGTAGTCGCTGCGGTAGGCGAACGCGCCGATCACAGAGCCGCCGCCGCCCTCGCTCGCCTTGTCCATGAGATTGCGCAGGTCGCGCTCACGGTTGGCGAGGTTCTGCGACTCGGTGATCAAGTCCTTGCAGTGAAGGGCAGAGTAGCGGCCGGGATCGACAAAAAACGCGCCGGCGCCGTCGCTCAATCCGCAGCCCACCAGCGCTGCAGCCGCGACGAGCAAGGCCGCCAGCAGCACTGCGTCCGACATACGCGCGCCGCAACGCTTCGCCCGCGCAGAGACAACCATCGCTCAGCCCCGGCCCCGCAATGCACTACCCCCAACGACCGGCGCACCTTGCCGCGCAAATAAGGCACGGTGGCGACGCCAGCCAACGCGCGCTGCCTATCGGATTTGCTATTCGTTTTGGTTAATCAGGTCAGCGCGTCGCCTGCTCGCGCCCCTCGCCACCGCCTGCGGCCTTGATCTGCGGCGCCATGACGGCCGCATATGCGTCGACGAGGCCGGCGCCCAATTCATCGTGCTGGGCCGCCATTCCGAGCGGCTTCGCCGTCGCTGTCAGGATGGCGCGGATTTGCGCCGGCTTGAGCGCCGGATCGCGCTGCAGCAACAACGCCGCGATGCCGCTCACATGCGCGGCGGCGACCGAGGTGCCGGTCGTGGTCTGATAGCTGGCATCGGGCGCCACTGCGAGAATGTCGACGCCAGGCGCCGCGACCGCGATGTATTTGCCGTGATTGGCCAACTTGAACGGCCGGTCGTCAGCGTCGGTCGCGGTCACCGCGATGACGTCGGGATCCGCTCCCGGATAAGCCGGCGCCGCGTCGGGGCCCTTGTTGCCGGCTGCGGCGATCAGCACGATGTCTTTGGCGTAAGCCGCGGCCACCATGCGGTGCAAGGTCGGATCGGCCGGACCGGCGAAGCTCATATTGATGACGCGCGCGCCGTTGTCGGTGGCCCATTCCAGGCATTTGAAGATGTCGAACGACGTGCCCCGCGCCTTGCGAGGCGCATTGTCGAAGGCGCGCGCCGCCAAAAGCTCTACGCCCGGTGCAATGCCCAACAGTTTGCCGTGCGCGGCGATGGCGCCGGCCATTTCGGTGCCGTGCGGCTGCGGATCGGCTTTGCCGCCCAGCGCATTGAAATTCTTGACGATCGAGTGCGCCAAGTCCGGGTGGTTGCCATCGATCGCCGTGTCGATGACAGCGAGCAAAATGTTTTTGCCGGTGGCGAGCTGGTGCGCCTGCTCGACCTCCAGCTTGCTCAAGACGTATTGGGCCGGATCGCCGTGCATGGCCGTGGCGCTGGGCACCATTTCGTCTTGCAGCACGAACAGATGATTAGGCTGCACCGCGGCGATGATGTTTTGACCGCGGAGCGCGTTCGTAAGCGCCGGCACAGTGCGCCTGCCGCCGATGCGCCAGCGATAGAAGGTGCCGCCGATCAGGTCGAAGCGCTGGGTTTCCAGTTGCGTCAGATTGAACCGGCGCGCCAGCTGCGCGATGGCAAGCCGCGACGTATTCGGCCTGAATTCGGTGATCACTTCGTCAGGCACGAAATCTTGCGGGCTGCGCTGCACCCGGTTACCGGCGCCGCCGCCACCCCCGCCGCCTTGCTGCACGACTGCCGCGCCGCCGCCACTGTTCGCCGGCAGGCCGACAACGCCGACGCCGCCGTGATGCCGCGTGCCGCCGCAACGGTCGCGCCGATAATGGCGCCTGTCGCCGCCGCAATCGTTGGTGACGATATCCCTATCGATCGGATGAGCGTGAAGCTTGGGATGATAGCTCGGCGGAATGCGCGCCGTTCGGCCGCCGCCGAGATTGCCCGGCAGGCGGCGATTCACACGAGCACCCGCTATCGGTCCATGCGTCATTGGCCCGCGCGCGAGCGGCATGTGCGTCATCCGCATCATGAACTGCGCATCGGCAGGGCGCGACGCGCCCATGAGACCCGCACTCACCGCGAGTGCAGCAATGGCCGCCACGAAAAAGGGACGCGCCTGCGTGATCCGCATCACGATACTCCAGGACCCGCCGCGCTGCGCGGCGAGCCAAATCCGATGGCGAAGTCAGAGCTCGGCGACGTTATTCGGTCTGCGCCGCGATGAAGCCGATGACCTTGTCTTCCTGCAGCTTCTTGATGCGGTCGACGAGGGCATCGCGCTGCAGCTTGGTCGTGGCGACCATCACCCGATAGAGCCCGCCGGCGGCAGGGCCGCCGACGATCATCAGCTTGTTGGCTTCCAGGAATTGCGTGATGTCGGCCATGTTGGCCTTGGGCTGAAAGCGAATCATCGCGTAAGAGCCGTTGCCGGGAGTGCTCATCACCGCCGATGCGGTCTCGAACGTCTCGGTATGGCCGCCGCCGTGATCCTTGAGCAGGAAGCCGCCGATCACGCCGGCCTGCAGCATGATGGCAAGCGCCGCGGCGCTGGCCGACCAGGCGAGCGTACGCGGCGAACGGCTGGCGAAGAATTCGCGCACCCGCGCTGCGAGCGTCACCGACAGGTGTGGCCGGCGCACCGGCTCGGCGTCGATCTTGGCGAACAACTCGGCCATGACCCGCGCCGACGGCGCGCCCAAGGTCTCGTTGAGCTCGATGGTCTGGCCGAGTTCCTCGCGCACCGCCTCGTAGCGGTCCGCCAGCTCGGGATCGTCCGCCAGCGCCGCTTCGACGCGTTGCGCATCGCGCGCGCTCAAGGTGCCCGCGGCGTGCCAGGGCAGCAGCAACTCGATCTCGCTCGCTTCGTTTCTATCCGCCGCATTCATGGCCAACCTCGATCGATCCCATGCTCCTTGAGGAGCTCAGAGAGTTTCTTGCGCGCGTAGAACATACGCGTCTTCACGGTCGCTTCCGGGATGCCGACGATGCTCGAAACTTCGGCCACGGATTTCTCGTGGTAGTACACGAGATCGACGATCTCGCGATGCTCGGCCGAAAGCTTCTCCAGGCATTGCCGTAACGCCGCACCTTTGTCCTTCTTGGCCAGCGCCGTCTCCGGATTGTCCTCCGGGTCCTCGATGGTGCCGGCCGTCTCGTCGTCCAGTTCGTCCTCAGTACGCCGCCGCAGCGACGACAGCGCCTTGAACCGCGCCATGCTCAGGATCCAGGTCGACACCGCCGACCGGCCCTCGAATTTTTGGGCCTGCCGCCAAACGTCGAGGAAGACCTCGCTGATCAAGTCCTCGGCGGTGGCCTCGTTGCGGACCAGCCGCAACACGAAGCGGTAGACCCGGACATGGTGCCGCGCGAACAGCACCTGCATGGCAAGCCGGTCGCCGCCTGCAATCCGCCCGATCAGAACTTCATCCGAAGTCGTTTGCATCGGCAGGCTACGGCTCATCCGGTTGGTCGCCCGGAACGGGCGGAAGGTTCAAAGGCGGCCGAGGAAAGTGGGCCTCGGCGGGCCGGTTCCGGTGTTCCATTCCGGTACGCCGGGCGGCGGTCCGCCAGGGGCTAAATAGCACATTTGTCAGGGGGTTAGCGACTGGACTAGAGGATATGGGAAGTCGATGCACGACGGCCCTTCGCTTGGTGCCGAAGCGGTCCGTACGGAATGGGAAACAGCGTAAACAAATCATGCCAGCGACGTGCAGACGCATGCTGGTGTCCAGCTTTGAATAAGCCCGCCATTTTGGTGCGGACGGTGGGACTCGAACCCACACAGCCTTACGGCCAAGGGATTTTAAGTCCCTTGCGTCTACCATTTCGCCACGTCCGCGGAGCGGAGTCTTTGCCGAGGAGCAAGTCCGCGCGGTGCTGCTTTTAGCATGCGCGGCGGGCGCGCCGAAGCCGGCCGCCGGCAAGCCGCATCAAGCCACCTACGGCCGTTACGGCTTGCCCTTCTTGGCGCTCTTGGTGCCTGCACCGGCCCCGGGCGCCGGGCGGATGTTGCCCCACGGATCGGCGGCGGCATTCTGCTCCGGGATTTTTTCCTTCGCCGCCTTGTAGGCTTTCTCGAGCGCTTTCTGCTTCTCGACTTGTTCGGGCGTCGGCGCCGGCTTGTCGTGGGCGAGGCTCATGCTCATGGGCAGTTGCGCCGCTGCGCCGACAGGCGCCAGCGCCAGCACCGCTGCGGCGCCGGCCGCGAGCGCGAGGCCAGACCAGTGCAAGCCGCGAGACCGGCCTACTCCTTGAAGATGTGAGCCCATAACGTGTCCCAATCGGTTCCGGAAATATCGGTGACGCGGCCATCCTTCTCGTGGAACTTATTGGGCACCTGGAACATGGCGAGCATCAGGCCGCCTTCGGGCGTCCAGGCGACGTGGCGGCTGCCGGCTTCGCGCCAGACGAATTCGCCGGCGTTGACGGTAAGCCCCTGTGCCGGGCCTTCCTTGTCGCAGAGCTTGCCTTCGAGCACGTAGGTCTGCTCGACCCTGACGTGCTCGTGGTCGGGCAGCACGGCACCCGGTGCAAAGCGCATCAGCGCGGTGACGAGGCCGCTGTCCTTGTCGAACAACAGGCCTTTGACCTCGCAGCCGGGGAAGCGGGTCTTTTTCCACTCCATCTCGGCGGGACGCACCACGTGCGAGTGGGTATCGAGCGTGTCGTGCTTGGCTTTCGGCGTTATGGCGTCCATCAGGCGGCCTCCTGTTCGCAAAGCTTGCGGCGGCTTTGCGCCATCATAGCCGATCCGGCATTAGTCCAAAACCACGTAACGAGCTACAGCCCAGCGTCGCGGATCGGCGGCTGGAACGCGAGCCCGGTGTCCCAGGGAAAATAGATCCAGGTGTCCTGCGACACTTCGGTGATGAAGGTATCGACCATCGGCCGGCCCATCGGCTTGGCGTACACGGTGGCGAAATGCGCGCGCGGCAATAGCCCGCGCACCACCTTGGCGGTCTGGCCGGTGTCGACCAGGTCGTCGACGATCAGGACGCCGGCGCCCTCGCCGCCGCCGAGCGCGACCACCGCAGGGGCGATGTCCTTGACCACGGAGACTTCGCCCTGCTGGGTGTGCGTGTAGCTCACCACGCACACCGTCTCGATGATGCGGATGCCGAGCTCGCGCGCCACGATCGCCGCCGGGACGAGGCCGCCGCGGGTGATGCAGACGATGGCCTCGAACGGGCCGACGCCGTTGAGCCGCCAGGCCAGCGCGCGCGAGTCGCGGTGGAATTGATCCCAGGATACCGGAAAGATCTTTTCCGGCGTCACGGTCTTGGCCGGCGGCGTCTCGCGCGTCGGGCTTGCTTGCTGCGCGCCGCTGGTGCGCTCCGGTTTTTGCTTCGACTGAGCCATGGCGACAAATCCAAAACCGCGCGGCCCGCCGCGGCGTCAGCGCTTGCCGGCGGCAAGCTCCGCCCTGACCCGCTTGAGCATGACCTCGACCGCGTCCTTGGCGGCAGCGAGCTTTTGCGCATCGCGCGAGCGCACCACGACGTGGGTGTTGCCGCCGATCTTTTCATCCATGAAAGGATACGAGCCGATCACGACGTCGGGATGCGCCTTGGCGATGGCGCCGAGCTCGGTGCCGATGTCGCCCTCGCGACAATCGGCGCGCACCGATTCCGAGAGCATACGGACGCCAGTTTTCAGGTTCGGCGTGACGTATTCCAGCATCGCCTGCATGATGTGCGGTACGCCGGCCATGACGATGACATTGCCGAGCCAGAAGCCGGGCGCCGCCGAAATCTTGTTGAGCACGAGCTCGGCACCCTGCGGAACGCGGGTCATGCGCATGCGCGCCTCGTTCATGACGCCGCCGGTCTGCGCCACCCGCTCGGTCATGATCTTCACCGCGCGCGGATCGTGGCCGATCGGCACGCCGAACGCCTTGGCGACGCAATCGGCGGTGATGTCGTCATGGGTCGGGCCGATGCCGCCGGTGGTGAACACATACGTATAGCGCGGGCGCAACGCGTTCACCGCCGTGACGATCTCCGGCTCCTCGTCGGGCACGACGCGGACTTCCTTCAGATCGATGCCGATATTGGTGAGATACTCGGCGATGAAGCCGATGTTCTTGTCCTTGGTGCGGCCGGACAGGATCTCGTCGCCGATCACGAGCAGCGCGGCGGTCACGATGCCGCTGTCGTCGTCCGTCCCGCTGCCGCTCATGCGCGCCTCTCCGTGCTGCGACTTCCTGTAGCGCGGCGGCGATGGCGGCTCAAGCGCGTGTCCGGTATGGTCGGTCCGCCGTTCACGTCAGTCTCAGCCGGATTTTTTATGCGCTTTATCGTCGCCTTCCTGCTCGCCGTCTGTGCCGCCGCACTGGCCTTCGCGCCGCCGGCGGTCGCCCAGACGCCGCGGACCTTCGCCGGGCCGATCACCATCTATGTCGCCGGCACCGCAGGCGGCGGCATCGACCTGTTCGCGCGCCTGGTCGGCCGTCATCTCGGCGGGCATATTCCCGGTCATCCCAACGTCACCGTCGAAGACATGCCGGGCGCCGGCGGCATCCGCGCCGCCAATTTCTTGGCGCGGCAGGCGCCGCATGACGGCACGGTGTGGGCCACGTTCGCCAACGGCCCGGTGCTCGAGCCGCTGATCGGACCGCGCAATCCGGGTTACGACATGAGCCAGTTCACCTGGATCGGCGCACTGACCAAAGACGTCGGGCTGTGCCTGTCGTGGGGCGCTTCCCCGTTCAAGACCATCGACGACGTGCGCAGCAAGACGATGGTGGTCGCCGGCACCGGCGCCGGCTCGGAGACCGACACCTGGCCGGTGATCATCAACGAGGTGCTCGGCACCAAATTCAAGGTGGTCACCGGATATCTCGGCACGCAGGAGACTATCCTCGCCATCGAGCGCGGCGAAGCGAGCGGCCGCTGCATCATCAGCCTCTCGGCGCTCAAGACCGCCAAGCCCGATTGGCTCAGCGGCAAGAAGGTCAACATCCTGCTCCAGGTCGGCTTGAAGAAAAGTGCCGAACTGCCGGACGTGCCGCTCCTCCTCGATCTCGCCAAGAGCGACAGCGACCGGCAGATGCTGAAATTGCTGTCGGCGCCGACCGACATGGCGCGGCCGTTCGCCGCCCCGCCCGGACTCGACGCCGGCACTGCGGCCGTGATGCGCCGGGCCTTCGATGCCACCGCCGCCGATCCGCAGTTCCTCGCCGAGGCCAAGGCGATGCACGCGGATATCGCGCCGACCCGCGGCGAAGACGTGCAAAAGCTGGTTTCCGAAATCTATGCAACGCCGCGGCCGATCGTGGACCGGGCGAAGAAATTTTTTGCCCGATAAGGGCTGCAGAGAGACGAAGTGCAGCGTCCAGCCGGCGCATCGTCGCGCTCTTTTACAGAAAATTAAGTCTGCACGCGGAATCGGCCGCGACAATACCTTTGAGCACTCGAATAAATTGCAAGCGATTTGCAATCTTTGCTTTTTATGGTTCCGGCGAACGCCATAGCAAAGGATAACAACGTGCCGCCGTCGGCGCAGCAGCGCACCGTCGGGGAAAGCCAGGGCTCGCGCTGGGAGCGCGCCCGCGTCAGCCTTGTCGTGCCTATCGGCGTGATCGTCGCCGTCGCCATCGTCTGCGTCGTGGTGGCGGTGCTGACCTCGGCGCAGCGCGCCGACGAGGTTTCGATCCGGCACGAACAGGGCCTGATCCGCCAAGCCGTCGTCGACCACGGCGAACAGGTGCTGCAGCAGCTCGATAGCGTGGCCGGAACGCCGCGCGCCACCACCTCGATCCGCGCCAGCTACGATCCGGGCTGGGTGCAGCGCCACGTCGGCGACTGGCTGCAAACTTATTTCGCCCACGACATCGTCGTCGTGCTCGACGGCGCCGACCACATCAAATACACGCGCCTGCGCGCGACCGGCGGCGAGGCCAGTGCCGACATGCGGCACGATCTGGCCGCCAGCGTCGACCTGTTGCGCCACCGGCTGCAGGCCCTGCCCGACCGCGCGCTCGACGTCTTTGCCGGACAAAACCCGCAGGCGCCCGGCCGCCGCACCGCCTTGCTGCAGCGCTTTCTCGATCGTCCGGCCATCGTCGCCGCCGTGGCGGTCGGCAGCGAGGCCGATCTCGCCGCCGGCAACCAAGGCGCGCCGATCGTCGTCTCGATCAAATATATCGACCAAGCGATGCTGGCGGACATCGGCAACGACCTGCAGATTTCCGACCTGCATCATATCGGCGCCGCCACCGAGCGCGGCGGCGACGCCGACGTCGAGCTGACCGACGCGCGCGGCGCGGCAATCGCCCGCTTCGCCTGGAAGGCGACGACGCCCGGCCATCAGGTCGTCATCAGCGTCGCGCCGTTCATCGCCATCGCGTTGGCCGGCTTTGCGCTCCTCGTCGCGCTGGTGATGCGCTACATGCGCCGCACCGCCGCGGCGATCGCCGCGGGCGAATCGCAGCTGCGGCATCTCGCCATGCACGATCCGGTCTGCGGCCTGCCCAACCGCATCTATTTCGGCGAGCGGCTCGAGACCGTGATCGCCGAGGTACGCGCCGGCGGCCCGTCGGCCGCGGTGTTCTACATCGATCTCGACCACTTCAAGGACGTCAACGACACGCTCGGCCACCCGATCGGCGACGCGCTCATCCTCAACGTGACGCAGCGCCTGAGCCGCATCATGCGCGGCGACGATCTGGTGGCGCGGCTCGGCGGCGACGAGTTCGCCATCGTCACCACCTGCCCGTCGGATTCCTATTCGCTGCAGACCATCGCCGGCCGCATCATCGCCGCGGTCTGCGCACCCTATTTGATCAGCGGCCACAACATCATCATCGGCGCGTCCATCGGCATCGCCGTGATCGATCGCCGCGCCGGCGCCGCCGCCGACATCCTGCGCTACGCCGACATGGCGCTCTACCGCGCCAAGAACGAGGGCCGCAACCGCGCCTGCCTCTACGACGCGGCGATGGATGCCGACCTGTCCAACCGCAAGCTGCTCGAAGGCGATCTCCTGCAGGCGATCCAGAACGACGGCCTCAATGCCGCCTATCAGCCGATCGTCAATGGCGCCGGCGATACCGTCGTCGGTGTCGAAGCGCTGGCGCGCTGGACCCATCCGACAATCGGCGAAATTCCACCCTCGCAATTCATTCCGATCGCCGAGCATTCCGGCCTGATCATCGAGCTCGGCGAATGGATGCTGCGCCGCGCCTGCCTCGAGGGCCGCAACTGGCCGGGCCTGACCGTGGCGGTCAACGTCTCGCCGCTGCAATTCCGCCGCTCCAACTTCGTCGAAATCGTCGAGCGCATCCTCAAAGAGACCGAATTCGACGCCGGTCGCCTCGAGCTCGAGATCACGGAAAGCACGCTCCTCGGCAATCTCGAAAGCGCCGAGCAGTCGATGCTGCGGCTCAAGGCCATCGGCGTGCGCTTTGCGCTCGACGACTTCGGCACCGGCTATTCGAGCCTGCTCTATCTGCGGCGCTTCCCGTTCGACAAGCTCAAGATCGACTCGAGCTTCGTGCGCGCCATCGAGACAGCGGCCGATGCCGCGGCCATCGTCCACGCCGTGGTCAGCCTCGGCCGCGGGCTGGGCATGAAGGTGACGGCCGAAGGTGTCGAGACGCCCGAGCAGCACCTGTTCCTGCGCGCCGCGGGCGTGCACACGATGCAGGGTTTTCGCTTCGGCCGGCCCGGTCCGGCGAGCGAAATCACGGCGCGCCTCGCCTCGCCCGACGATTACCGCGTCGGCCGCCCCGATCAGGAAGTCGCGCTGGCAAGCTGAGCAGCGCGGCCTTTCCGCATCTCGCATAGACTTGTCTTGCCCGCGTAAGCGGGCATCCAGTAATCGTCGGCCGTCGTGTAAAGTTGCACAGTCGAGGATACTGGATCGTCCGCCTGCGCGGACGATGACGCGTAACAAGGAGGGGCGCCGATGGCCGCACAGAAAATCGCGTTGGTCACGGGAGCGGGAACGGGGGTCGGGCGTGCGGTGTCGCTCGCCTTGCTGCGCGAAGGTTACGCCGTGGTGCTGGCCGGCCGCCGGCAAGACAAGCTCGATGAAGTCGCGCGCGAAGCCAACGGACCTACGCTGGCGGTCCCGACCGACGTCGCCGATCCGGCGTCGGTCAAGGCGCTGTTCGCCAAGACCAAGGAGACCTACGGCCGGCTCGATCTTCTGTTCAACAATGCCGGCATCGGCGCGCCGGCCATGCCGATCGAGGATCTGCCGCTCGACAAGTGGCAGGCCGTGGTCGCCACCAACCTGACCGGCGTGTTCCTGTGCACCCAGGAAGCCATCAAGATCATGAAGGCGCAGAACCCGCGCGGCGGCCGCATCATCAACAACGGCTCGATCTCGGCGCACACGCCGCGCCCCGGCTCCGCCGCCTACACGGCGACCAAGCACGCGGTCACCGGGCTCACCAAACAGACCGCGCTCGACTGCCGCAACGACGCGATCTGCTGCGGCCAGGTCGACATCGGCAATGCCGCCACGCCTTTGACCGAACGCATGGTGCAGGGCGAAGGCGTGCTGCAGCCCGACGGCCGCAAGATGATCGAGCCGCGCATGGCCGCCGAGGACGTCGGCCGCGCCGTGGTCTACATGGCAGGCCTGCCGCTCGACACCAACGTGCTGTTCATGACCGTGATGGCCAACAAGATGCCGTTCGTCGGCCGCGGCTGAGCAAGCCTCATGCTTGCGCCATGGCATGAGTTCTACGTGCTCCTCGGTACTGCCGCCGCCGCGCTGGTGGCGCTGTTGTTCGTCGCTGCCTCGATCGGCGCCGGGCTGATCGATCCGGCGCGGTCGACGGCGACGCGCACCTACATGTCTCCGATCATCTTTCACTACACCTGCGTGCTGTTCGTCAGCCTGATGGTGCTCGTGCCCGACATGACCGAAAGGCGGCTCGCCGTGATCGTCGCGCTGGTCGCCCTGGCCGGCTTCGGCTTTTCCGTCGCGGTGCTGATCGGTGTTGCACACAGCGCTTCGAGCGATATCGCCGACCGGTTCGGCTACGGCGCGGGCCCGCTCGCCGCTTACGTCGCCGCGCTGATTGCCGCCGGCTTTTTGTGGGCTCATGCGACTGCGGGCCCGAACATTTTGGCCGGCGCGCTTGTCCTGTTGCTGCTGATCAACATCCGCAACGCCTGGGACTTGACCATCACCTTCGCCCGACGCCGCACCGGCGGCCCGCCGCAGGGGTGAATAATACGAACGGCGTCTAGCAGTGACCCTCATCCTGAGGCGCTCGGCGCCAAGCGCCGAGCCTCGAAGGATGCAGGCCCCGGCGCCTCGGCCTGCATCCTTCGAGGCTCGCTCCGCTCGCGCCTCAGGATGAGGGTCATGATATAAGTCGCGAGCAGAGTTTCGCCGTTAATCCAATTTGGTCACCTTGATCTTCGCACCGGCGCGCACCTTGCCGAGTGTCTTTACGTCGCCGAGCGCCTTTGCCCAGATGTTGCAGGGGCTGGCGAGCCGGGTTTCGTCGCCCTTGGAAATCGGCGTGCGGCCGAAGCCGATGGCGATGGCGTGGCCGTCCGGCCAATAGGCGATCTCGCCCGGCGTCACGACCGCACGCGCGTCGCTTTCGCGCGGCACCTTCACCGGAATATCGAAATACACCTCCTCGCCCCAGGTCAGCGCCGAGCCGCTGATCGGCAGCGCCGCCGCAATCGCCTTGGCGGTCGGCGTCTCCAAGAGTTCGGCATCGAGCGTGACCGCACCGAAGTCAAAGCGAATGCGCATGGGCGGGGCCTCCTGCATCAAATCGCGCAATCATAGCAGTTCACTCATAAGCGGACCTCTCTGCCGTGAGCCTCAACACCTCATCCTGAGGTGCTCGCGCGCAGCGCGAGCCTCGAAGGATGCAGGCGGAGGCGCTGGGGCCTGCATCCTTCGAGGCTCGCTGCGCTCGCGCCTCAGGATGAGGGGGTAAGCATGGGGCGAGCTTCACTGCTCTCGCGACGCCTTTTGCGCCCGAGCCTTGCCAACGCCATTCCCAAGTTCTTTGCCTCCAATAAAAGAAGGGAGGCGGAGCGCCGATCGGCGCACGGGTAGAATCCGCACCGGCACTTCGGATGAGCACATCCGAACCCGCGGCCAGTGCGGCGAGCGCCACGATCGATCCGCGTTACCG
>Ga0070741_10010744_pt1 | contig 17174 bp, 13 predicted proteins | sample Coa_R1_4_FD_66440 | JGI IMG/M metagenome (GOLD analysis project Ga0070741, IMG submission 66440) | Surface soil microbial communities from Centralia Pennsylvania, which are recovering from an underground coalmine fire - Coalmine... | ecosystem: Environmental > Terrestrial > Soil > Unclassified ...
ACGCTCAGCGCGTCCGGTTGCTGCCGGCCTGGCTGCACCTGTACAACCACCACCGGACCCACACCGCCCTGGGAGGCCGCTCACCCGCGGAGCGTGTCAACAACCTCCCTGGACGCTACAGCTAGGCGGCGCGGCTCCATTCGCCGTCGCCGCTGACGACGTCGGACTGGCCGGAGATCAGCTCGACCATCTCCTCGCACCAGAAGGCGAGCCCGCAGAACTGGTAGGTGAAGAAGCCCTTGGTCAGCGCGGGGGAGTTCTTCTCGAACACCCTGTGCCCCAGGACCTGCAGCGCCCAGCCGCCCAGGAAGAGGGGCACGCCCGCGCGCGGCCGCGCCAGCATCAGCGGGAGCGCCATGGTCACGGCGGGGATGCCGACCAGGTGGGTCGCGCGGATGCCGCGGGTGGTGTGCTGCGAGCGGTAGTACTCCATCTTCTCGGAGAACGGCGCGCCGCTCGGCGGCGGGCTGCTGTCGCGTGTGACCGGCGTGAGGTCGCCCATGCCAGCGCCTCCTTCCTCATGCGTGGATGCGTCGACTCGATGATCGCATCCCGTGCAACGCGGACGGTTCCGCGGGCGTCCCTCTCCCGGAGGCCCGAACTCATGCAGCCATCGCTTCGCCGCGTCCCCCGTCTCGCCCTCGCCGTCCTGCTGCTCAGCGCCGCCCTGCCCGCGCTGAGCGCACCCGTCGCCGCCGACCGCTGGTTCAGCGACCCCGGGGCGACCTCGTCGACGGCGGCCGCCGGCGCCGGCGCCGCCAGGGGCTGGACGCCGCCCCCACCCGACAACTGGTCCGGCCACGGGCTCGACCCCGCCAACCCCGCGGGCTGCGATCCCCTCGACCCGGCGCAGTGCATGCTGCCGTACCCCAACGACTGGTTCACCAAGCCCGACCCGAGCAGCGCCACCGGCCGCCGCCTCGACCTCACCGTCCTGGGCATGCCGCGCAACGCCGAGGGCAAGCCGATCGAGCCACAGGAGTGGAACCGCAGCGACGGCTTCAGCGCCGGCGCGCAGATCCTCACCGTGGTGCCGGGGATGACCAGCAACGCCGACCTCGTCCCGTCGGGGCTGCCGCCGGTCACCGCCCTCAGCCTCAACGACTCACTGCGCAACCCCGGCGTGGTCCTGCTCGACACGCAGACGGGGCGGCACGTCCCGGTTTGGGTCGAGGTCGACCAGTACACCCAGGAGTCGGGCGTGGCCAGCACCGGCTCGGTGCAGCAGGACCTGATGATCCACCCGGCGCAGAACCTCGCCGACGGCCATCGCTACATCGTCGCCCTGCGCCACCTGGTGACCGACGGCGGCGCCGTGGCGCAGCCCTCGGCGGCCTTCCTCGCCTACCGCGACGGCACCGCGCCGACCAGCGACCCCCGCCGCCCGCACATGGAGAACCTCTTCGCCACGCTGAAGAGGGCGGGGGTGCGGCGCAACGACCTCTACCTCGCCTGGGACTTCACCACGGCGAGCACCTGGAACGTCACCGGCCGGCTGCTCAGCATCCGCAACGACGCCTTCGCCCAGCTGGGCGACACCGACCTCAGCGACGGCGTGGTCAGCGGCGGCGCGCCGGCGTTCACCGTCGACTCCGTCACCAACTACACGACGGCGGAAAACGCCGACGTGGCCCGGCAGGTCACCGGCCACTTCACCGTTCCCTGCTACATCGCGCCGACCTGCGAGCCGCCGGCGAAGTGCGACGCGGTGTCGCAGGGGCTGTTCAGCACCTGCCCGACGCCGGGACAGTTCGCCCTCGACCCGACCAATCCCGACGCGGTGCCCTCCCAGGTGCCGGGCCAGACGTACTCGGCCAACTTCATCTGCAACGTCGGGCGCAGCGGCTTCGACAACCACCGAGTGATGCGTCCCGTCGAATACGGGCACGGCCTGTTCGGCAGCGCCGACGAGGTCAACTCCGGCGCCGAGACCAGCATGGTCCGCCGCTTCGACCTGATGTACTGCGCCACCGACTGGTTCGGCATGGCCTCGCAGGACGTGCCCAACGCCGTGGTCGCGCTCGAGGACCTCTCGCGCTTCCCGCTGCTCACCGACCGCGTCCAGGAGGGTGAGCTGGCGTTCCTCTACCTCGCCAGGCTGATGGTCCACCCGCAGGGCTTCGTGAGCAACGCCGCGTTCCGGTGGAGCGACGGCACGCCCTTCGTGGACACGCGCCAGGCCTTCTACGACGGCAACAGCCAGGGCGGCATCTACGGCGGCACGGTGTGCGCGGTGTCGGTCGACGTGCGCCGCTGCGTGCTCGGCGTGCCGGGCATGGACTACTCGATCCTGCTGCCGCGCTCCAGCGACTACGTCGCCACCCAGGCCGTCTCGCAGTTCAACCCGCTCACCTTCGATCCCACCAACCCCACGGGACAGGTCGGCTACTCCAACGTCTTCGACGCCGCCTACCCCGACCAGTCGCAGCGCATGCTCATCCTCGACCTGCTGCAGACGCTCTGGGACCGCTCCGATCCCAACGGCTACGCGTCGCACATGACCGGGGGACTGCCGGACACGCCGTCGCACCACGTCCTCCTGCAGGCCGCCTACGGCGACCACCAGGTGGCCAACATCACCGCCGAGGACGAGGCCCGCACCATCGGCGCCGCCGGCCTGTACCCGCCGCTGGTGACCCAGCGCTACGGCCCGTACCACGACGTCTTCTGGAACATCCCGCAGATCAGCACCTTCCCGTACGACGGCAGCGCCATCACCCTCTTCGACACCGGGCCGGTGCGCGGTGCCAGCCCCGACGGGACCAATCCGCCGCCCACGTCCGACGTGCCCAACCGCTCCGGGGACGACCCCCACGAGGCGCCCCGCCGCGCCCCCTGGGGCCAGGTGCAGAAGGACGACTTCCTCCAGCTCGGCGGCGTGGTCACCGACCCGCAGCCGGGCGGCGCGCCGTACTTCGCCTGGGGATGGGACGGGGTGAGCGGACTGTAGTCCCGCGGGCTGCAAGACCGGTGGGATCGAGGCGGTCTTGCCGATTGTGCTGAGGAGAAAGGGCGCACCGGCTGCAGCCGCCGGCGCCGTCGCCAGCCTGCTCTCCGCCTGCCTCGCGCCCGCGGCGCCGGGACTGGCGGCGCTCGACGCGCCCGGCGTCCACGGCGGCGCCCCGACCGCGACGGTCGCCGGCGCCCGGGTCACCCTCGGCGACCGCCAGGTGTCGCGCAGCTGGCTCGTCAGCGACGGTCCGGTGGGCGGCTTCGTCACCACGGCGCTGGCCGACCCCGCCCGCGGCGAGGAATGGGTCGCCGGCCCGGGGTCGCCCGACTTCGCCCTCACCCTCGACGGCGTCCCGCTCACCTCGGCGCAGGGTTGGGCCTCGGTGACCGTGCAGGCGAGTGACGGCCCCGGCGTCGCCTCGGTCACCTTCACGGCGACGACCGCGCCGGCCCCACTGCTGCCCGCCGGCGTCACCGTGGTGCGCACCTACACGCTGCACGCGGGCTCGCCGACCATCGCCGTCACCGCCACGCTGCACGACGGCACGCCCGCTCCATTGCGCGTCGGCGCATACACACTGGACGAGGTCACCGCGCCCGTGCAAGGCAGCGCCGAGGTCGACGCCTACCGCGGCGGCTCGGACTTCACCACCTCGTTCCGCAGCACGCTGACCGCCACCGGGACCTTCGACGACGAGGGCGAGGTGCTGCGCGCCGACGCCGGTGGCGCGGGCTGGTTCATCGTGGCGCAGCGCCGCGGCGGCGCGATGAGCCGCGTCGGCGCCGTGGCGTCGGGCACGACCTGGCGGACGTACGCCGGCGTGGACCCCGCACGCGACCTGCTGGACACCGGACCCGAGACGGTTCCCAACAGCGACGACAACCGGATCGCCAACCCCGCGTACCCCGCGCCTGTGCGAGAGCGCACCGTCCTGCCGCTCAGCGACCTCGACCTGGGAGCCGCGTTCACCGGTGTCTACGCCGGCGGCACGCAGGAGGCTGCCGCAGCGTTCGGCGCCGAGGCCTTCGCCCACGGCGCTCCCGCGCTGCCGCGCAGCGTCGACCTCAACACCTTCCATCCCTGGAGCCACGGCCCGGGGCTGAGCGACGCCAACCTGCGCCCGCAGGCCACCCTCGCCAAGCAGCTCGGCGTCGAGACCTTCATGCTCGACGACCAGTGGCAGGGGAGCAGCTCCGGCGACTGGACCTGGGACACGGCGCGCTTCCCCCTCGACCCGAGCGGCGTGCCGCAGTTCGTCGACTACCTGCACGCCATCGGCCTCGACCTCGGCCTCTGGATGTCGCCGATGGAGTTCAACCCGTCCAGCGCCACCTACGCCGCCCATCCCGACTGGGCCTGCACACCCACCGGCGACGCCACCGCGCAGATCCCCAGTGACGCGGGGCTGGGCGTCTGGGACGCCACCAACCAGGCGTTCCTCGCCCACATGACCGGCGTCGTCGACCACGCCATCGCGGCGTGGGGCGTCACCGAGTTCAAGTTCGACTTCCTCACCTGGCTGGACTGCCCGCCGCACGACTATCTCGACTACGAGGACGCCTTCGTGGGCTGGGTGCGCACCCTGGAGCAGCGCCACCCCACCGTCGGCTTCGAGATCGACGAGACCAACGACCAGCGCACCTGGCCCTTCGAGTCGGTGTCGCTGGGCACGTCGTGGTTCGACAACGACCACACCGCGACGCCGGTGCAGAAGCAGCTCCACGACGTGTGGAGCGCGACGCCGTGGATCCCGCCGTCGACACTCGGTGTGGGGCTGTACGACGGCACGCTGGCGCCGCCCTACACGGCGTCGTTCCTGATGCCGCTGGCGATGCTCACCCACGTCACCTTCTGGACAGACCTGACCACGATCCCGGCCGCGGACCGGGCCGAGACGTCGTGGTGGCTCGGCTGGTACGCGCAGCACCGCGCCGGCCTGTCGGGCGTGGTGTTCAGCCTGACCCCGGCCGCCGACCCGCTCGACGGGCAGTCCTGGGCGGCCTTCCAGCCCTGGCAGGACGGGCATGGGTACGTCGTCGCCTTCCGGCAGGGCGGCGCCTCGCCGTCGCTGACGGTGGCGCTGCACGGGGTCGATCCCGGCGCGGAGTACTCGCTCACCGACGTGCGCACGGGCGCGTCGCTGGGCGAGGCGACGGGCGCGCAGCTCAGCGCAGGGTTCACGGTGACGCTGGCGTCGTCATGGATGGCGCAGGTGATCTCGGTCGTCCCGGTCGGGGACTGAAGGAGGAAGTCCGGTGGCAAGGAGAATGCGCGGGGGCCGCGCGCGGCTCGTGGCGGGAGTCGTGCTGATGGCCTCGGCGGGAGTGATGTCGGCGGGCGCGTCCCCGGCAACGGGCGCGCCGGCAAGCGCGTCGCTCGGAGGCGCCGGCGCCTCGTCCTCCACGCCTGCCGCGGCAGCATCCGCGGCGGCGACGTCCGCCGCTGCGGCGAACGCCACGGCCGCCGGCGGCGGCCACAAGGGCGGCGGCGGTGGCGGCGCTCCGCACCCGCAGCCCGCGCGCTTCAGCGTCGGCGCCGCCGTGGTGAGCTACACGCCCCCCTGCGGTCCCGACGGCACCCCCGCGGTGAACAACTGCACCCCGGCGCCACCCGGCTTCGTCGACCCCGCCGGCTGCGTGGCTCCGCCGCTCTTCACGGGACGCCGTCTCTTCGCCTTCGAGGAGCCGTACATCGACCAGCAGGGAACCGGCCACTACGACGGCGGCGACCCCTTCGTCGACTGCAACGGCGACGGCCGCTGGGACGGCAACTTCCTCGGCGGCGGCAGCAACGCACCGCGCTACTACGACCACGTCGCCGATCCCGTCGGCGCCCGGGCCATGGTGGTGTCCAACGGGCACAGCACCGTCGCCGTCGAGGTGCTCGACAACGAGGGCGCCTTCAACATCTACCTCTCGGCGATCCGCGCCCGGGTGGCGGCGCTGCTTGGCCCCCACAGCGCGCTCTCTGCGGACCAGATCTTCATCTCCTCGACGCACGACGAGTCCGCGCCCGACACCATCGGGCTGTACGGCGTCGACGCCACCGGCGCCGGGATCACCTCGACGACCTCCAGCGCCAACCCCTACTTCGGCGCCTACATGGTGCAGCAGGCGGCGCAGGCGATCGTCGACGCGTACAACGCGCGCCGCCCGGCCACCATCCGCTACGCGGAGGCCATCGAGCCGGCCAACTTCCGTGAGTGCTGGTCGTCGTACCCGTACGTGGACGACCAGCTCGTGCCCACGCTGCAGGCCGTCGACGCCGTCACCGGGCGCACCATCGCGACGCTCGCCGACGTGTCGCAGCACGCCGAGACCCTCGGCTTCAACGGCGGCTCCGCGCCGGACCCGGGTGCGCCCGCGCCGACGACGCTGCAGCAGGAGAAGACCTGGGTCAGCGCCGACTGGCCGTACTGGTTCCGCCATTCGCTGGAGAGCGCCTACGGCGGCGTGGGCATCGAGATGGCGGGCTCGGTGGGCAGCAGCGAGACGCCGCAGGTGTTCCCCACCGCGGTGAGCCGCACCCCGCAGCAGTTCGTCGACGCCGACCATCCCGCCGGCTGCCGCACCGAGTTCACCGCCAACCAGAGCACCATGGTGCCGCTCGGCTACTACAGCGAGGACGTCGCCCTCGGCTCGCAGCTCGCCGCCGCGGTGGAGCAGGCGCTGACCGGCGGCACGCTGTCGACGAGCAACCAGCTCGACGGCTCACGCGCCGACGTCTGCCTGCAGGACACCAACGGGCTGTTCGCGGTCGGTGGCGCGGCGGGGTTCTTCGGCGGCCGCCCGTCGTACGCCGATCCCGGCTGCACCGTGCAGCAGCCGGTGCCGCCGAGCGGCAACACCGCGGCCGCGTTCATCAAGACCGAGGTCGCCGCCTTCCGCATCGGCGACGGCACCTTCGTGTCGATCCCCGGCGAGGTGTTTCCCTTCACCTACCTGCGCAGCTTCCTGGGGCCGGACGACATGCCCTGCCCCGATCCCAACTCGAACGGCACCGACGCCAACGGCGGCTGCGTCGGCCCGGCCTCGCCGACGCTCTCCTGCGCGCAAGGCAACCCCTACCCGCTGCCGCCCTGGCTGATCCCGCACATGCACACGCCCTACCGCTTCATCGACGGTCTCGGTGAGGACATGGTCGGCTACATCTTCCCCTGCGGCAACGGCGTCGGCGTGCCGGGTGAGTATCCCGAGAACCCCACCGGCTCGGGCTCCGACCGCTTCGGCTGCGGGCACTCCGACGACTCCGAGGCGGCCAGCAGCGACGCATCCGACGCCCTCGGCGCCGCGGCGGTGACGCTGCTCGACTCGCTGGACGGTGCGTCGGCGCCGGAGAGCATCGCCAGCGGGCGCTACGTGCTGCCGGACGGGACGCTGTCGCGCAATCCCCTGGGGACCCCCGGCTCGATCGGCTGCAGCGTCAACACCGTGTTCACCGCCAGCGGTCCCGCCGTCGCGGTGCGACTCGCCGACGGCAGCACCGTGGTGCCGGCGCAGTGGATGTCGCTCTCCGGCAGACCCCAGCCCGGCGGTCCCGACCGCAACACGCGCGGCTGGATCGACGCCTCAGGGCAGCGTCACTGGCTGGACGTGTTCAGCGGCTGACCTGGGTCAGCGGTGGGTGACGGCCACCACCACGACGACGAGCATCAGCAGCGAGACGGCGGCGATGGCGCCCATCGCGCCCCAGTAGCGCTCGAACGGAGTCAGCAGGGGCGGGGCGTAGACGTAGCCGTCGGGCTGCCAGCCGCAGAGCGGGCACTGGCCGCCGGTGTACAGCGGGGTGAAGGCCCAGGAGTCGACGGGGCAGATGGCGTGCGCATGGCGGTCGGCACGGCGGCTCCGCGCGCCTTGCAGCGCGGTGCGCAGCCGGTCCAGGACGTCGTTGACGGCCCTCATCGTGGCGACCTCAGTGCGGCGCGATGCAGGTACAGCGCGCCGGCGAGCGCGATCATCAGCGCCTGCCAGGCGAGGTAGAGCAGGAGCAGCCACCGCGTCGACAGCGGCTGGCTGGTGAGCACGGCGGTGAGGGGCACGGTCGCGGCTCGCGGCGCCGGCGTCGCGGCGGGCGCCGAGGGGGCGGCGGCGGGCGCGCCCGCCACCGGGGCGACCGGGAGGATCGGCGAGGTGGTCGTCGTGGTCGAGGGGATGGTGCTCTCCGTGCCGCCGAGGTCCGTCGAGGCCCCCGTGCCGAGGTCGGCCTGCAGCGGCGAGTTGACCGCCTCGTTGTCCATGGTCACCACGCCGAGCGTGTGCCGCACCCACTGCTGGGGCACGCCGCCGACGACGGGCACGTTGCCGACGTCGAGCTGGCGGACCTCGACGACCACGCCCTCGGCGTCGACGTGGAGGTTGTCGCCCTCCTGCGCGAGGGCGGGGGCGACCGTGTGCACGCTGATCCCGGCCTGGTTCAGCTTGGCGTTGAGCTGGTCGCTCACTCCCTGCACCTGGTCGAAGGGCGCGTTCTGCTGGGCGACGGTGACGCCGTTCTGGTCGATGACGACGGGAACCTGCGTGCCGCCGGCGTTGACGTAGGCGTCGCCGACGGTGACCGAGACGCTCTTGGTGAAGTGTCCCAGGCCATCGGTGCTGACCTGCACCAGGACGTGCACGTCGTCGAGGACCAGCATGCCGCCGCCGAAGGAGGCGTGATGGACGCGGGAGTCGCCGACGGTGACGAAGCCGAGCGCGCCGTCGAAGTAGGAGGTGGTCCGCGCGCTGCCGCCGTCGCTGCCGTCGGCGGGTGAGCCGATCGGTGCCGTGGTGGTGTTGCCCACCGCGCCGTAGGTTGCAGCCGCGGTTCCCGAGGCATCGGTCACCGACGCGGAGGCGGTGGCGGTGCCCGCGCTGAACGACGGCGGGTTGTGCAGTCCCGGGTCCTGGGCGTGGACGTACTGCGGCTGCTGCCCGTTGTAGCCGGGGTACGCAGGCAGGCCCGCGTAGACCGCCTGGGCGAACGGCCCGGTGTCCGCAGGGCTGGCGTCCGCGCTGGTGCCGGCGGTGGTGACGCCGACTCGCGCCAGCGGGTAGAAGTTGTCGACCGCGCCCTGGTCGAAGCCCGGGTTGGTGCTGGTGAAGACCTGCTCGCGGTCGGCGGCGGCGGCCACCTGCCCGTTGAAGAGGCTGTAGTTGACCGCCTGGGTGTCGTCCTGGGCGGCGTGGCCGCTGATCAGCAGCGCGTCGCTCGCCCCCATGGCGACGGCCACGGTGGCGGCGCCGGCCAGCGCGATTCTCCGTCCCGATCTGCTCATCGCCGTGCTCCCGCTGCTGTCGTCTCCACCGGCGTCTCGGGCGCCAGGGTGCCCTCGATGGCCCGCTGCAGCAGGTCGGCGAGGGGAACGCCCTCCCGCTCCGCGCGCTCGGTGAGTGAGCGCATCAGCGCGGGTGGCAGCGACACCGTCACGTTCTCGCCGGACCTGGCCCGAACCCGCCGCCCTGCCCCGGTGAGCTCGGCCGGCTTCTCGGCCTCGGCGCTGCCGAGGTAGGAGCTGGCCACGAAGTCGGGGTCGGCGGCGAGGTCGGCGGCGTTGCCGGCGAAGCGGATCACGCCCTTCTCCAGGACGTAGGCGCGTGACGCCATCTCCAGGGCCTTGCCGACGAACTGCTCGACGAGGAGCACCGAGGTGCCCCGCAGGGGGAAGTCCTTGACCAGGTCGAAGAGCTGGGCGACGACGGTCGGCGCCAGGCCCTGCGACATCTCGTCGATGAGCAGCAGCCTGGGCCGCGCGATCAGCCCGCGGGCCAGGGCCAGCATCTGCTGCTCACCGCCGGACAGCGTGCCGGCCGGCTGGGTGCGGCGCTCGCCGAGCCGGGGGAAGATCGCGTACATCTCGCGGATGCGGTTGTGGACCTCGCCGCCGCTCACTCCCGCCATCCTCGCGGCCAGCCCGAGGCTCTCGTCGACGTCGAGGCTGGGGAAGATGCCCCGTCCCTCCGGGACGTGGATGAGGCTGCTCCGCGCGATGACGTCGGCGCTGCGGCCGTCGATGCGGCGGCCGTCGAAGGTGATGCTGCCCGCCATCGGCCGCAGCATCCCGGAGATGCAGCGCAGCGTCGTGGTCTTGCCTGCGCCGTTGGCCCCGAGGATGGCGACGATCTCGCCCTCGCCGACCTCGAGGTCGACGCCGAACACGACGGGGATGCGCTCGTAGGCGGCGCGCAGCCCGCGGACTTCGAGCAGGGTGCTCATGCCGCCTCTCCCAGGTACGCGGTGATCACGACCGGGTCCGACCGGATCGCCGGCGGGTCGCCGGCGGCGATGACCTTGCCGAAGTCGAGCACGGTGATGTGGTCGCAGACGCGCATCACCAGCGACATGTCGTGGTCGACCAGCAGCATGCTGACGTCGAGGCGGTCGCGCGCGCTGCGCAGGAAGCCGGCGAGCTCGATGGTCTCGTCGGCGTCGAGGCCGGCGGCCGGTTCGTCGAGCAGCAGCAGCGCGGGACGCAGGCAGAGCGCGCGCGCCAGCTCGATGCGGCGCTGCAGTCCTGTGGGCAGGTCCTGCGCGCGTGAGTGCGCGAAGCGCTCGATGTCGAGGAAGTGCAGCATCGCCATGGCGCGCTCCCGGGCACGGTGCTCCTCGAAGCGCGCCCAGGGCATCCGCAACGCGTCCGCCACCATGCCGCGGCGGGCGAAGGCGTCGAAGGCGGTCATGCAGTTCTCCAGCACGGTCATGGAGCCGAAGAGCTGCAGGTTCTGGAAGGTGCGCGCGATGCCCAGCCGGGCTCGGCGGTGCGGCGACATGCCGGCGAGGTCGTTGTCGTCGAAGGCGATGCGCCCGCTGTCGGGCGTCTCCACGCCGGAGATGCAGTTGAACAGCGTGGTCTTGCCCGCGCCGTTGGGTCCGATCAGGCCAACGATCTCGCCGCGGTGGACGATGGCGGAGACGTCCTGCAGCGCCTGCACGCCGCCGAAGCGCTTGCCCACGCCGCGCACCTCCAGCAGTGCCATCTAGGCGGCCTCCGAGGTGACCGACACCGCCGGCGGATGCCGCCGTGCGGCCAGGCGGTGGAGGAGGTGGACGACGTCGCGCTCGGTCTTGACCACGACGCCGTCGGGGTTGAAGACGAGCTGGACGATGAGCAGAGCGCCGAGGACCAGGTTGAACCACTGGTGCGAGAGCGGGGTGAGGTCGAGCAGCCAGGTCCCGAAGACGATGAAGAACCCGGTGACCGCGGCGGCGAAGATCGAGCCGGCCCCGAACACGGTGACGGTCGCCACCAGCGCCACCGAGTACTGGAAGCTGTACGAGCTCTGCGAGCCGCCCGCCGCCGACGATTCGGCGACGGCCAGGAGTGCGCCGGCGAGGCCCGCCATCGCGGCGCTGACGCCGAAGGCCGCGAGCTTCCAACCGGCCACGTTGAGGCCCAGGGTCGCCGAGGCCACCTCGGAGTCGCGCACCGCGCGGAGGACGCGACCGGTCTTGCCGTTGCGCAGGTTCCACACCAGCAGCGCGGCGAGCAGGAAGACGCCGAAGGTGAAGAGGTAGAGCTGGTAGGTGTCCAGCTCGTGGCCGAAGATCGCCGGGTGGGGGATGCCGGTCCAGCCAGAGCTGCCGTTGGTGAACCCGTCCCAGGTGCCGGGAGCGAGCAGGGAGACGTCGACGAAGAGCGCGACCGAGACGGTCAGCACCGCCAGCAGCAGGCCGCGCAGCCGCAGTGCGAGGAAGCCGACGACCACGCCGACGACGCCCGCGAAGGCCGCCCCGAGTGTGGCGGCCAGCCAGAAGCTCACGCCGTGGCCGACCATCAGCGAGCCGACGGTGAAGGCGCCGAGGGCCGCGAAGGAGAACTGGCAGAAGGAGACCTGCCCGACCATGCCGGTCAGCAGCACCAGCGACAGCGCCAGCAGCGCGGTGCAGGCTGCCGTGGTCGCCAGTCCCTGGGCAAAGAGGTCGGTGAACCAGGGCACCGTCGCCGCCACGGCGATGCCCACGACGACGAGGCTGCGGCGCAGCGTGGTGGGCGACATCACACCGTCCTCAGCGCGCGAGTGCCGGGGCGGAACAGGATGCCCAGCGCCAGCAGCACGACGAGGAAGGTGACCGCCTGCTTGGAGGCGCTGCCCGCCGCGCCGAAGGTCACCGGGACCTGCTCGGCGACTCCCAGCAGCAGGGCACCGATGACCGTGAAGGTCAGGCTCTGCAGCCTGCCCAGCAGCGCCGCGGCGAACGAGTTCACCACGATCAGCGTCAGCGTGAAGGGAGTGAAGAGGATGAACGGCGTGATCAGCACGCCGGCGACCGCCGCCATCGCGGAGCCGATGACCCAGGAGAGCGCGGTGACCCGGTCGACGTTGATGCCCCACAGCCGCGCCCCGCGCGGGTCGTCCGAGACCGCGCGCATCGAGGCGCCCAGAGTGGTCCGCTGCAGCAGGTATGCCGTGCCCAGTGACATCACCAGCGCGACGATGAGCACCATCAGGCTGTTGAAGCCGAAGCGGGTGCTGGTGCCGGGAATCGGGAAGGTGGCGTCCTGGCCCACGAGGTTGATGCCGGGGTGGTACGAGGTGAATTCCCAGACGAGCCCGGCAACCTGCTGCAGGATGAGCAGCCAGCCGATGGTGACCGCCACCTTGACGATGGCCGGCCGTCCGGTGAGCGGCCGGATGGTCAGCACCTCGATGAGGAATCCCAGCACGCATCCCGTGACGATGGCGGCGAGCAGGCCGAGCCAGGGCGCGAAGGCGCGGTCGGGGAACCACTGCCAGGCGAACGTGTAGGCCACGAAGGCGGACACCGTGGCGACCGCGCCGTGGGCGAAGTTGAGCACGCCGCTGACGCGGTAGATGAGCACCAGCCCGAGCGCGGCCAGCGCGTACACGGCGCCGTCGGCGATGCCGGCCGGCAGGTCGTTGACGAACTCGGCGAGGTTGCCGAGCGGCGCGGCGGCGAGAAGTGCCGTGTGCATCGGCTAGAAGGGGTTGTAGGGGATGTCGACCCAGCCGGTGTCGGTGACCCAGCCGTTGGCCGTGCCGTCCGCGTTGTGCATGAACTGCATCGCGTGGTTGGGGTCGTTCCGGCCGCCGCGGCCATAGCTGAGCGGCTGGGTGAGGCCACCGGTGTCGAAGTTGGTGAGGTTCTGCGCGGCGCTGACCAGCGCCGCGCGGGTCACCGTGCCGTGGATCTGGCTCAGCGCACCGACGAAGACGTGCGCGGCGATCCACTGCTCCTCGGTGTAGACGTCGAGGGCGCTGTACTGGCTCGGGTAGTACTTCTTCACGGTGCCGAGGTAGTCGGCCATCGCCTGGTTGTCCGTGTGTCCCACCGGCTCCAGCACCGGCGTCAGCGACTGCGCGCCCTTGAAGTAGGCGCCGTAGTACGCCTCGGCGCTGGTCTTGTCGAGGCCGGCGCCGCCGGTCGGCTTGTTGAAGCCCTGCCGCTCCTCGGCCTGGTAGAGGCGCGCCATGGAGAACGGGTCGAGGCCGGCCAGCACCGACTGAACCCCATCGGTCTGCCAGGGCGCGACGATGCTGGTGTAGTCCTGCTGGTTGGCGATGTCGACGCCGACGTCGTCGTTGCCCTTGGGATGCTGCCCGCACTTGCTGAGCCCGGCGAGGATGCCGTTGTTGACGCTGGCCGCGAAGCTGGCGTTGAGGTAGACAACCGCGGTGTGCTGGTAGCCGAGGTCGCAGGTGTGCGCACCGCCCGCATAGCCCTGCCGGCCCAGCGGGTCGGCGACGGGGAACGACAGCGGCGACTGGAACTCGGCGTCGACGCCGAGGCCGCCGAAGATGGGCACGCCGCACTGCGGGCAGGACGACGTCTGCGTGTCGAGGTAGGGCGCCTCGGTCTGCTCGCCACTGACCGAGGTCCAGCCGACGATGGCCAGCACGCCCTGGCTGAGCAGGCGCTGGGAGCAGGAGTGCGCCGTGGAGGGGTTGTAGGCGGAGTCGCAGTCGATGAGCTGCAGCTTCTGGCCGTTGACCCCGCCGGCCGCGTTCACCTCGTCGAAGTAGGCGCGCACGGTGTCCCGCTCGACGGTGGCGTCGAGGGGACCGGACTCGTCGAAGATGCCGCCGACGGTGATCAGGCCGTTGTGGACGAAGTTCTGCGTGTTGTTGACGTGGGGGACGGACGCCTGAGCGGCCGCGCCGGTGGTGCCGCCGGTCGTGGTGGTCGTGCCTCCGGCGGCGGCGGCGGCCGGCGCGGCGGTGGCGGTCGCACCCGCGTTGGTGGCGGCCTGCCCCGAGGTCGTGCCCCCGGCGGCACCGGCCAGGGAGCTGCCTGTCTGCACGGTGACCGAGGTGGCTCCCGAGTGGGTCAGGGCGACGGCTGCGGCCGAGCCCAGCCCGAGCGTGGCCAGCACGGCGACGGTGGTCAGCACCACCACGATGCGCTCGCGAAGCTTCATGGCTCTTCCACCACCGAACTCTTCCCTCCAGAGGTCGCAGGCGTCTCCGACCTGTCAGTTAGACACCCCCTGTCCGGGCTTTCTTGCGCGGCCTGCGGAGGGGAGCCCAGGCGGGGGTCCGAGCCTCAGCCCTGGCCAGTGGCCCGCGGCAGGTGGACCCACCCCTGCACCGAACGCGGCTCGTCAGCAGGTCTCGAGCTGAGCCCGGACCTCGACGCCGTCGGGCCGGCCCTGTCTGGCTCTCGACGTACCGGGCCTGTTCCCGGTCCGCCTGCCCGTTGGCTCCCCGCCGAGCACAAGCTCCACCCCCCGACCGAGAGGTCAGGGATCAGCCTCGTCACCGCACCGGGAATCGCTCCAGACAACGTGTCCACCACGTCGATTGCCCCAAGCCTCCCGTCCGTCTATCATTCCCCCCTTGGCGGGCCGGAGCGCTCGCCGAAGTGCTGTCGCACTGCGCACCGGGGCGGGCCCCGGCGCGCGAAGGAAGGGAGATCGCGAGTGTCGCCGGGTATAGGGCAGTGCTGGCCTCAGGCGCTGGCCAAGGATGCGTGGCGCGGGAGCAGGCCTGGAACTGAACCCCAGCCAGGCCTCGCTTCTAGGAGGAGTGCCTAGAGACGCCACGTCCGCACCACACCGTCGTCAGGAAGGGGAGGCGCCAGCGGCGGGCGCGGCGCCATTAATGATCGGCGCACCCGCCCGGTGATTCAGCGCCGCGGGGAGCGCATCACGGAGGACTGTTTGTCATGGTCAAGAGGCGTCTCTTGCTCGGCGTGGTGAGTGCCATCATCGCCACTGCAGCGGGGTTCGGCGGCACAGTCACAGCGACGCACGCGGACTCGGTGGGGCCGTGCGTGCCGGCTTCGCCGCTGACACCAACGCCGACGTGTCCAGGGGAGCTGGTCTTCGGCGCGAACATCAGCGTCTTGGGCATCGGCCCTGAAGGCGGGGGTTGCGGAGCCGTGTGTTTGAACGGCGCCACCAACGCGACATGCACCAGCAAGGCCTTCGGGCATGCGCTCACGCCCGGCGTGGGCGAGAGTGCAGGTTCGGTGACAATTCCCGGCTTCACTCTTGGCCCGGTCACGACGCAGCCTGCGACCGAGGAGATTCCGGCGCTCAACGCCCCGGCGCAGGCACTCGCCGGAGGGCTTGGGGTCTGCAACGCCACCCCCCCGGGGCCGACCGGAGACGTTGTTCCCGTGATCACCGGACTCGTGTGTCAGCAGTTGTGGGCGCAGATCGCCACGACCAATACAAACACGGTTCCGCCCACGGTGACCACCGCGTGGGTGGAGGACGGCAGTGAGAACTGCAACCCGTTGGTCGGTTCCGCGCCGGTTGCTGCGGGGCAGGCGAACCAAGTCTACGCCAATCTGCCGGGAAGCGGAAGTGGCACCTGGTACAACGGCTCGCCCAATCAGATCTACACCGGGCTCTACGACTCCGAAACCAGCGCCTTCGGCTATGAAGACGGTATCGCGCTGCCCTCTCCGGGCTGTCTCGACAACGCCACCTCCTGCGACAACTACCCCTTCACGGTGTAGCACGACAGAGGAGGGCGGCCCACAGCGGTCGCCCTCCTTCCGCGACGCCTCAGACCAAGCCTGAGGGCCGGCAAAGCAAAGGGGATCCTCATGATCCGGAAACGAAGGATGTGCTCCGCCATGGTGACGGGCGTCCTGTGCGCGGCGCTGGCCGGTCCAGTGTCCGCGAGCGCGAGTCCGACAGCGGCCACGGGTCCAGTTGGTGTAGTTACCTATCCGGGCCCAGGCGCATGCGAAGTCAAGGCCGTGGGGTCAGGGACGCAGCCTGGTGGGGGTTATCCCACCCAGACTGTGACGCTGCCGCCGGTGTCGGTGACCTTGCCGAACGGCCAGCAGTATGGTGTCGGTGGCGGCTCAGTGCAGGTGCCGGGGGCGGCACTTGCACCGGGGCAGGTTGCGTGGGGTGGCGTAGCGAGCTGTCAGGGGGTGGGGAGCAACCCGACGGTCGCAACCGTGCTGTGTTACGAGTTGGCCGGCGTCATTCAGTCGGCTCCGCCGCGTCCGTACGTCAGGTTCACCTCGCTGATCCAAACGGCCTGCACCAGCTCCACAGCGGCGAATGCCAGCACCGTCGTCGAGGTCTTGCAGAGCTACGTGCCTGCTCCCGGTACCCCAGCGGTCTGCCCGTGGGAGGACTGTACGCCTGGTGCGTTCTGGACTGGAGTGTATGGGGTGACGGTGACAGTGGGCGGTCAGATGGACGGGGTGTGGATGGGCCAGGACGTGACCCTGGCCACCGATCAGATTGTGCTCATCAACTGAGCCGAGCCGACGCCCGGCGTGCCGAGGGCGTCCGACTTTCGGTCTGCGAGATTCGGCGCGTCGGCACGTCATACCAAGTGGAGGAGCGCGGAATGAGACGTCTTAGGCGGATGGTAGGCTCGGCGGTGGGACTCGCTTCTCTGCTTGCTCTCGCCGGAGGGGGCGCGACGGATGTTGCCGTTCGGGCTTCCACTGTCGATCTTGCGGGAACGACAACCATCAGCGGGGATACCGCCGGGACAGCCGCGGTTCACTTGCCTGCTCCGGCGACTATCACGGCGTCTCCCTCCGGCTCCCCGGACATCACTTTCAGCGGCGGCGGGCGGGTGATCGGGCTGGAACTGGTGAAGACTGACGGGTCGTTCGGGCTCACGGCCTATCAGCTGAACGGCTGCCAGGCGCCCAATTGCATGCCACGACCCTTCTCCGCCTTCAATGGGGTGCCGTCCTTCGTGCAAGGCATGGGCGGGAGCGTGTCCGCGGGCATGGCGACGATCCCGCCCGGCGACTACGTGTTGACGTACGTCGCCGATGGTACGGGCGATTCCATCGGCCTGAC
>Ga0070741_10010745_pt1 | contig 17171 bp, 16 predicted proteins | sample Coa_R1_4_FD_66440 | JGI IMG/M metagenome (GOLD analysis project Ga0070741, IMG submission 66440) | Surface soil microbial communities from Centralia Pennsylvania, which are recovering from an underground coalmine fire - Coalmine... | ecosystem: Environmental > Terrestrial > Soil > Unclassified ...
CGTGTGGCAGATGGTAAACAAAGCCTCAGCTTCCAGCCGCCATGCCAGCCCGCACATGCTGCGCCATAGCTGTGCCACGCACATGGTGGAAAACGGCGCAGACCTGCGCACAGTGCAGACGATCCTTGGCCACGCCGATATCTCCACCAGCCAGATTTACACCCATGTGGCCCTTGACCGGCTGAAGAACGTTTATCGCAAATTTCATCCTCGCGGCAAAAGCACGTCCGCGCCGGAGAACAACCAATGAAGCAGGCGACAAGCCCGGTCAGTCCAGAGATACAGAAAGGTATCAGCAAATTTCTGCAATCGCTGGGCGGAGAACGAAATGCCTCCGCGCATACGCTCCGCGCGTATAGAAATGAATTGCTTCGCTTTGCTGAGTACCTGGGGCCGGAGATGCGCTGGAAAGATATTGACCACGTAACCATCCGTGGCTTTCTCTCGCATCTGCATTCCTGTGGGCTGAGCAAGGTATCAATGGCGCGCGCGCTTGCGGCGTTACGCTCCATGTATAAATGGCTAGCGCGTGAAGGGATGGTTCAGCAGAACCCCGCAGCTCTGGTATCCACTCCTCGGTTGCCCAAGAAACTTCCTCGTGTGCCAACCATGGAAGAGATCAACGGGCTTCTTAACACTCAGATGCCGGAGACGGCGGCGTTTCCAGAGCGTGATCGCGCGATCTTTGAACTGCTCTACGGCTGCGGGCTGCGCAACTCAGAGTTGGTTGGAATAGAGCTGGGCGATATTGAGGAGGCGAACGGCGTCATCCTGGTGCGCGGAAAAGGCAAGAAACAACGGTACGTACCGTTGGAAGGCGCCGTGGCGGAAGCGCTGCAAGCTTATCGCGGAGCACGGCAGAAAATTCTAGATCAGATACGCAAAACAACACGCCGCTTATTTATCAATCAGCGTGGCGGCCCGCTCACTACGCGCAGCGTTGGCCGGATTGTGAAACAGATTGCGGTAGCTAAGGGCTTGCCTCCGGACATACATCCTCACACCCTGCGCCACGCATTTGGCACGCACATGCTGAGTGAAGGCGCTGACTTGCGTGCGATCCAGGAACTGCTGGGGCATGAGCGCCTCTCAACCACGCAGAAATATACCCAGCTCTCCATAGGCCTGGTAATGGAGGTATATGATCGGACTCACCCGCGAGCCAAGTAACCTATGCTGAGGCGCTGTTAACAAAGTCGATCAAAACGTTTGCGGGCTAGCCTAAACGCAGGACTTATGCAGCCCGCTTTGGTGGTTTCTTTTTCGTACGAGCCTTAGAATTTATCTCTACAACTGATTCGCGCTGTGACGCCTCAACCCGCTGCGGACCTTTCTTTTTGCCTTCCATCTCTGCCAGGCTCTGCTTGAGCGCTTCCATCAGATTTGCAGGAGCTGCTGCCGGCCGCGCCTTCTCCACGGCAACAATCTGCTTCCCTTCCATGTGCGCCTTGATTAGCTTTTTCAGGTTCTCTTCAAACGTATCGTAATATTTGGCTGGATCCCATTTAGCGGCCAAAGCCTGAATTAGCTGGTGCGCCACCTTCACCTCGCCATCTTTCAAATTGGCATGCTCGGTGCCAAAATCCGGAGCTTCACGGACTTCATTCTTGTAATACATGGTGTGCAGCATCAGACCTTTTTCATACGGACGCAGAAACGCGGTGTATTCACGATTGTGCATGGCCAGTTTGGCAACGCCTACATAGCCGGTGTCCTTCATGGCCTTCACCAGCAGGGCATAGGGCTTTCTCGCTGCTTCTTCCGGCGCCAAATAATAAGACGACTCGAAATAAACCGGGTCGATCTCCTCCTGCTTCACAAACTCCAATATCTCCATGGTCTTGGCTGTTTTGGGTTCGATCTTCTTAATTTCAGCCGGTTCTACCACCACGTATTCGCCCTTGCGGAACTCGTAGCCCTTCACCACCTCGCTGCGGTCGATGACCTTTTCGTCATTCGGACAGTAAAGCTGCTGCTTCACCCGGGTATTATCGTCGCGATGCAGCATGTGAAATGAGATTCGCGTACCGCGCGCTCCGGAAAAGAGCCGCACAGGCATTGATATAAGTCCAAAAGTCAGATATCCAGTCCACACGGAAGCAGCCATACTCACCCCAATTCCGGCCGCCCGGTTCCTATAGCGGCCTTTTCTTGTGTAGGATGCGTTACAGGAGCTTCCATGCCGCCACCAGCCCCAACGGAGCTTCAGGAGAAAGAAAGACTGCAGAACTCGCGCACATTCAGGATGGGCGACACGCTGGCGCTCGCCTTTGCCATGATTATTGTGGCCATCTTTGAGTTGCTCCATCATGCAGAGTTCCCGCCCGCAGAAAAACGCTTTTTATCTGCCTTGGCGATCACTGCTGTTTTTGCGCTTCTAGCTTGGTTTGCGGGAGGCGTAAATATCAGCGGCGCGCTGGCCGGCTCTGCCGTGGCATTTATTATGGCCATCCGCGATCTCCGCATGTTTCTGGCGCTGCTGGTGGTCTTTGCCGTCACTTTGGTTGCTACCCGCGTTGGTTATCGTCGCAAGCAACAGTTGCGCACAGCAGAACCTTCCGGCGGACGCACAGCCGCACAAGCCATGGCCAATTTGGGCATCGCTGCTCTCGTGGTCGCCGTGGCCCCGGCAGGATGGCCGGTGCTGGCGCTTGCTGCCCTGGCTGAAGCCGCTGCTGATACCGGTTCCAGCGAAATCGGAATGGCCTTCCCAGGAAAGACCATTTTGATAACAACTCTCAAACCAGTTCAACCTGGGACAGACGGCGGCATCAGCCTATTCGGCACTGTTGCTGCATTGCTTGGTGCGGCATCCGTAGCCGTGGTGGCTATTTTTTCGCACATGGTTCCCGCAGCAGCAGCCGTGCCAATCATTACAGCAGGTTTTCTCGGAACGCTTGTGGATAGCTTTCTGGGATCTGTTTTTGAACGCCGCGGCAAACTCGATAACGACCTGGTCAACCTGTTCAGCACTGCGGCAACAGTTGGTATAGCATGGCTTTTCTTCTGAGAAGTAGGAGCGTGCGATCGGAGCTAATTTGCCGGATTCCGTTCTTTCATTAAAAGCCTGGTACTATTGCCAAAATTGCTGATGACCACAGTAACCACAGTGTGGCCGTTTTCCTTTCGTTTCTTTCCTCATCGGCTCAAAAATAGGTTGGGTTCCCAAATTTCCAACTTGTGAGCTAACGATGAAATCTAACCGGCTCAAAATCTGCCTGCCCTTGTTGCTTGTCTCCATATCCACACTGGCCTTGGCCCAATCGCCTCGTGTCGTACACGTTTCCGGCCTGTCGCCTGCAGCCCAGCAGGAGATTGTAAAGCACGCGCGGCAGTCATATTACAGCCTGCGCGCAGCAGGGTTGGACGGGTTTCAGTCCACCATCAAGCCCAACTGGGAAAAAGTATTGAAAGACCAAGGCGTGTCTGACTCAACGCAGTTGGCAGCTGCATTGCAGCTTCTGAACGGGATCCACTTCACCATGCTGCTGGATGAAAATGGCACGGTCACAGTCAACCATCGCGCGGATACTGAGCCACCGAATGAGCAGGTACGGCAGGGCTTTGAACAGATTTACGGCGGTATTGAGCAGGCAGTCTCCGGCTTTTTCTCTACATGGTCACTCTTCATGCTGAACTCGCCTTTTCCTGAAGCGGGCAGCGCGTTCCAGTTGGAAGACCTGGGCAACCAGTATCGTCTTTCCTATAAAGAGGGCGACTCAGACGTTGTGACGCTCATGAGCAAAGACCTGGTCATTAGCGAAATCAAGGTGACCTCGCCGCAATTTTTGAGCATCATCAAGCCGCAGGTTCAGAAAACCGCCAACGGCTTTATCCTTACCGAATACGTTGGCGATTACACTCCTACCTCCGGCCCCGGAGTAGTTCATCTGCAAGTAAAAATCGAACACAATCCAGTGAACGGCCTGCAACTGCCAACCAGCCTGGTTGCCGACAGCACCATGGACGGAACTCCTACTCACATGGAGCTGGCATTTTCTGAGTATCAGGTAAAGTCACACTAAAGCTCGCCGGGACAAGTTCTCTTGCCGCGGCCGCGGCCCGAAAGGGCCGCATTTTTCTTGCGCAAATTCAAGAAATCGCGGCAAGCTGAAAACCAAGTTACAGCGATTGCGCAAGAGATGTAACCACTTCGTTTTCTTTTGTGCTGGGCAGCTCTCCCAACCAGACACGTTTGACGACGCCTCCCCGATCCACCAGCACCAGGGTTGGTGTGCCGTTGATATCGAGGTCTGACAAGGTGGCTTGCCGGATCTCGTCAACGCTTACACCTTCTCCCGAGAGATACGCCTGAGCCTCCGCCGGCGTTTGCGGCAGCACAGCAACGGTATGGACGTGCTGTTGTTTACATGCTTCCACCAGCTTCCGGTAAAACGGGGCGCTCGCCGTGCAAAAGTGGCAGGCGGTGGAGACGCCAAAGACAAGGGTCTTGTCATTGGCTTGCCAGTTCACATCTTTCAACGCAAATTTCGAGTTCAGAGCAACCGTGCGATTAGGATCGCTCTGCCGATGCGTGTAGTTCCTCACAAAAAGAATGACTACTAAAACTGCGGTAATCACAATGCCGATATTCGCGGCCATCTCGATCTTTTTCGATAAGCCACCTTTTTTATTCTCAACAACGGTCTCTGCCATACTCGCCTCTCTTTTTCTTATTTCAAGCTAACGATTAATAAAAAGGAAAGCTCACTTTGAGTGGTAGGCTTTCCAAAAATCTGGCTCTGGCTACTCCAGTATGCAGGCCGGACAAACCTCAATACACGTCTGCTCCTGGCGCATACAGCCGCTCCTGCAAATTGAAATTTGCAACGGAGTGCCCGTGCAACTGCTCAGGCATGTCTGCTCGGCATTTCGGCAGGTTTGGCAGCAGTCGGTAAGGGCCAATGCTGGTTTTGGTTGGGTCAAAACAATCACGGCCATGACTAAGACAAAAAGAATTGACATCCGGAGCAACGACTTAACGTAATCGCGCATATAGTCCCTCCATCATCGCTCTTGCGATGGAATGCAAAAAAAAAGTCTAAGCCAGGCAAATGAATGTATTCCACAAGGAGGGGACTAAATCCGGTTATTGGAACAGAGCCGAATCGGCGAAATGCTACAAAAAAGAAAAATGAGATCGGCTGACCAGCGCACAAACGTGTTCCCAGAATGAACCGATAGCGCGACTAATTTTTATTTGCGAGACAAAGGTTTCAAATCGATACCGACTAGAAATTTAAGACAAATGCAGCAGCCACACCGTATAGCTGCCAATTTCATGCCACACTGACTCCTGCCGTTTCCAGAACGTTTGCGGGCGGGAATTAGGCCGCGGCGCGCCATAGACTATTACGCCTTCGCGCCCCAGCATCTGCTTGATGCGAAAGATATGATAGCCGTCACTCACAGCGAGGCATGAGTGCAGGTTGTTGGCAAACATGATGGTGGCAACGCGGCGCGCCGATTCAGCAGTATCAGGGCTTTGTGTTTCTGCAATGAGCTGGCTGTCAGGAATACCCAGAGTCTTCAGGTATTCTCGACCAACCACGCCTTCACTGAAGAGTGGATCTTTGCCTGAACCTCCGGTAATGATGACTATGGAAGCCAGGCCGCGATGATAAAGCTGGGCGGCATGATCAAGCCGGGCCTTGTAAACCGGAGAAGGCCGCCCGTCATACTCAGCCGCGCCAAAAACTACAATGACGTCTGCAGGGCGCGCTTCATTCTTTTCAGACTGGTCTAAAATCCGCCGGTAAACCACGGCGGCAAAAATCGCGGGAACAAGCACGATTGGCCACAACCATTTTCTCCAGCGTCTGATCATTCAATTCAGGAACTCAGACAGTTCGCTTTCCGGGATGGCCCCGTGGCGCAGAACGGTGATACGATCGGGCTCGCTCATGTTGATGATAGTGGAAGCCACGTCGCGCGGGCTGGTGCCACCATCGACGATCAGGCTGATGCGGCTGCCCAGCTGCTGGCGCACACCTTCAGCAGTTGTGCATTCACTGGCGCCACTGATGTTAGCTGAAGTCGCCGTAATCGGCACTCCTGCTGCACGGATTACCTCCACAGCCACGCGCGATGCCGGCACGCGCAGCGCTACGTTGCCGGTATTGGCTGTGACCTTGAGCGGCAAGCGCGATGACGCTTTTACGATAATGGTAAGCGGCCCCGGCCAATACTTGCGCGTAATGTTATAAAAAGCATCAGGGAGCGGACGCGCCAGGTATTCTGCCTGCTCCACGCTTTCAATCAGCAGAGAGAGCGGCTTATGGCGGCTGCGCGTCTTCACTTCATAGATCAAATCAACGGCGCGCAGGTTCAGCGGATCAGCCGCAAGACCGTAAAAAGTATCGGTCGGCATACCGACCACTTGCCCCGCTTTGATTTGGGAAGCAACATAGGAAACCAGACGAAGATCAGGCGTCTCAGGATTGATTTTTACAATTTCAGCGGCCAAAAGGGACTCCCCCGGAAGACAATAATTCGAACCAAGGCCTGCGTTTCTACAAAAATCGACTCGCTCAGCCGGTTCGACAAACGATTAAGAATAAACCAGCTTGCAAAGAAAGCCTAGAGCAGGACTTTATAAATCCCGGTCCAGGTAAGTATGATGGCATCGAATGACCGTTCAAAATGAGGTCGAATCCCGCCTTCGCCGCATTACCAGCCGCCAGAATACGCTGGTAAAAAATCTGCGTCAGGCCTTTACTCAGGATGGGACCGCTGGGGATTCCCTTGCTGTGGAAGGCATCCGGCAGATAGAAGAAGCCATACGCAGCGGTCTGCGCTTCCAGGCAATCTTTTTTAGCGATGCTGGTCGCGGGCACGCGACCCGCCTGCTGCCGCAAATTGCCAGCCAGGTTGAAGCGCTGCTGCTGCCTGATGACGTCTTCTCCAGCGCTGTAAGCACGGAATCCCCGCAAGGAGTGGCTGCGTTGGTAAAGCTGCGTCCGGCCAAGTTTGAAGATGTTCTGGAGCAGATTCCGTCGACTCCTTTGCTGCTGGGAGTGGCTGGCTTGCAGGATCCCGGAAATCTGGGGACCATCATCCGTTCGGCAGAAGCCTTTGGTGTGCGTGCGGTTTTATTAGGAGAAAAAACCGTCAGCCATTTCAACCCCAAAACAGTGCGGGCTTCGGCAGGATCGCTATTCCGTCAGCCGCTTATCCGAATAAAACTGATGGAAAGTATTCCGCTCCTGAAGCAACATGGCGTGCGCATGCTTGCTACTTCGTCGCACAAAGGCAAGCCGCTGCAAGAAGCAAACTTCACCGGCGCAGCAATGATTGTGATTGGAAATGAAGGTGCGGGAATATCCCAAGAATTGTTGTCATTGGCAGACGAGCGCATTACTATCCCGCATTCTGCACGGGTGGAATCGTTAAATGCGGGGATAGCAGCGTCGATTCTGCTTTACGAAGCTTCGCGGCAAAGAAACAAACACCTCACCACGGATGAACACGGGTAAGACGAATTTCTTATAGTTGGAGAAATCCATTCGAATTCTTTTGATCCGTGTTATTTGTGTTTATTCGTGGTAAAGGGTTTTTGCATCTTTTTGCTATGAGTCTTTTTCAGGCACTTCCGGAGCAGCAAAATCGCGGCGCACGACCGCTGGCGGACCGCATGCGTCCACGCACGCTGGATGAGTTTGTCGGTCAGGAGCACATCGTTGGCCCGGGCAAGCCACTGCGCTTGCAGATTGAGCGTGACGATCCTGGTTCCATCATCTTTTGGGGGCCACCGGGAACGGGAAAAACCACGCTGGCGCAAATCATCGCGCACGTGACCAAGGCCGAATTCATTGAGTTCTCCGCCGTGCTTTCCGGGATCAAAGAGATCAAGCAGGTAATGGCCGATGCGGAAAAGGCACGCGCTTATGGCACGCGTACGATCCTCTTTATCGACGAGATTCATCGCTTCAACCGCGCCCAACAGGACGCTTTTCTGCCTCATGTAGAGCGCGGCAACATACGGCTGATCGGCGCTACAACAGAAAATCCCTCATTTGAGATCAATGGCGCTCTGCTTTCGCGCTGCCGTGTTTACATCCTGAATCAGCTTACGGAAGAACAGATTGTTACGCTGCTGAGGCGAGCGCTGGAAGACACAGAACGCGGGCTGGGCAAGATGAAACTGCGAGCGACCAATGAAATCCTGCAGCAGATCGCCTCGTACTCCAGCGGCGACGCGCGTTCCGCTTATAACGTTTTGGAAGTAGCTGCAGCAACCGCCGGTGAAAGCGGAGAGATCACCGAGCAGATCGTGAAAGACACGTTGCAGAAGCATGTCCTGCTCTATGACAAGTCCGGTGAAGAGCATTACAACCTGATCTCGGCGCTGCACAAGTCGGTGCGAAACAGTGACGTTGACGCGTCACTTTATTGGCTTGCCCGCATGTTGGAGTCCGGAGAAGATCCGCTGTACATCGCGCGGCGCGTGGTGCGCATGGCCTCAGAAGACATTGGCCTGGCCGCGCCAGAAGCGTTGAATCTCTGCCTCTCTGCCAAAGACGCCATTGATTTTCTGGGCATGCCGGAGGGCAATCTGGCTTTGGCGCAAGCGGTCGCTTATCTCGCACTGGCGCCGAAATCCAATGCGCTTTACACCGCTTACGGAGTGGTTCTGGAAGACGTGGAAAAAACCTCAGCCGAACCAGTGCCACTGCATATTCGTAATGCGCCGACCAACCTGATGAAGCAGGTTGGCTACGGCAAAGGTTACCAGTATGCGCACGACCTTGAATCCAAAGTCGCAGACATGGAGTGCATGCCGGATAATTTGCGCGGCCGCGAATACTATCACCCGACTCACGAAGGCAGAGAGAAACTTTTGGCGCAGAGAATGGAAGAGATCAAGCAAAAGAAAGAAGAGCTGCGACGAGCGGAAGCGGCGAAACCACAAGAAGAAAGACCAAAATCTATAAGACACAAAGGAAAGACGGAAGAAGAGGGCTCAAAATAAGACTGCTCCGTTCGGGTCGGTAATCTGCGCTATACTCTGATTGGTTTTACTCCTTCGCGTGATGTGGCGGGCGCCAAATCTGTGCAAAGGAGAACTATCATGAACTTCCAGTTTGAAGAACAACTTACTTTAGTCCGCAGCAGCAAGCGCCGCCGCGGGTTTCCCTTCTGAAACCAGCGTCAAACGTGGCTTTCAGAGCGCTCAAGGGAGGAATCAAAGACCTGCAAGAGAAGCTGGGCAGAAATGACCTTTGCCCATGCGGCTCAGGACGCACGTTTCAAGAAGTGTTGTATGAAGTCTAAGCGCTATGACGGCGCAAATCGAAACTACTTCAGCAGATAATCAAAGGGCATTAGCATGGCTAATGCCCTTCAATTCATCTGAACCGCGCCCGATGCTCTTTTAAAATGCACCGGTCCATCACCACTAAGATTCCCGCCTTGCGCGCCTTTTCCGCGGCTTTTTCGTGGATTACGCCTTCCTGCAGCCAGATGGCCGTGACCTTCAGCCGGATCGCTTCATCTACCACTTCAGGAACAAATTCTGAGCGGCGAAAGACATCCACGATATCGATCTTTTCGTCCACATGGGACAAGGTCGGCACCGCTTTTTCTCCCAATGCGCCCTTGATTTCAGGGTTCACCGGGATAATGCGATATCCGTGGCTCTGCATATAGGCTGAAACTCCGTGGCTTGGACGCAGCGGGTTGTTGGAGAGCCCTACCACGGCAATGGTCTTGCTTCGCTTAAGGAGTGCGCCGATTTCATCAGTTGCGGTAGTTTTCACACTGGTCTCCGGTCTCAGAGCAGAATTTGCACCCATCAGAATTCTCAAGTGCACAACGCTGATACGACTATTCTTTTTTTTCCCCGCCCCTTGATGCCTTCTCCTGGTAAAGCTTGGCCGCAATCTTGCGGATGGTATCCGGCACGCTCTTGCTGTGGCGCAAGCTTTTCAGGTCGTGCACCATCAAGGTCTTAATCAGCGTTAGTGAGATGTCCAGCGGGCACTTGGGGTTATTCACCAGGTTTCGCACCACAGGATAAAGCTTTAAAAAACGCCTCTGACGGGCGATCTCGCGAAAAACATTTTCATGCAGGTTTTTAGCGCCGGCAAAGCTTTCCACCTCAGGATCGGTGAGCTTGGGCGATTGGAGGACCGCGTTCTGCACCAGGCGGGCTGAGTCGCGAATCAGGATCGTGCGCTCTTCCCTGCCGCCGATAAACCCCAGTTTGATTCGCTGCCCTACATTCAATTTTGAAATTTTCTGCAGGATCGTCAGTTTCTTCTGCTCTGCTTCATCAAATTCGCTGGCATCGGCACGTCCCAAAACTGATGCTGCAAGCGCTGCTGTGTTGCCTAACTGATTGGCCGGCGTTTCCGGCTGGTTATTGCCAGCGGGAGCTACAGTCCCTTCTGGCATTTCTTCCGGCGCTAGCTCAAACGGCCTGTCTTCAGCCGCTGCGATTTCCGCCGCATGTTCTTTTTGGAAAGCCTGGAGAGCAGCTTCTTCTTCTGGGCTTGCTGCAATCGGCTCTTCTTCAATTAGCGCTGGCTGTACTCCACCCGCGCGTAAAGCATCAGCTTCTGCCGGGGTCAGATATTCATTGGTCAGCAGCGCTTCCACCACAGCAGGAGCGTGTCGCGCACGTTCGCTTGCCAGCAGCATAATCACAATCTCTCTGGGAGCGCTGCTACCCAATTCCATGAGCAGCGTTTCTGGAATCGCCGGGTTCTCAATCAGCGTGGGCATCAGCCCGGGACGACGGTTCGCATCTTGCCAAAAATACAGCAGCACTTCGGCTGCTGTGTCGTCCATGCGCAGGACATCGATAGCAGATTGCGCGTCCCACTTGGCAAGGGTCATGCGCGCATCCTGGCCGAACAGCGGGTTTTGCGTAAGGTAGACCAGGACTTCAAGCATCTCCGCGGCAGGAAGCGGCAGCCCGCCCTTGGCGGCAGAGCGCATTACATTGACGGGTACTGCATTTTTTTTAATCAGCTCCAGAATTGGGGCCATAGTATTTTTTGGAGTCCCTCGCGGAGCGAGGGAACCCTATCGCTACGAAATACTTGTTGTTCACCTGTCGGACAACTCACGATCCCGATCACCTAAAGTTATATTCACCCTTGTGCTTCGCGGGAATAGCGATCCCTCGCTGCGCTCGAGATTGCAGAAAATTAACTGCTCCCCTGATCTCGCCTTGCGACAAGAAAAGCCCGGATGAACGGCTTTAAGTCTCCATCCAGCACGCGATCCACGTCTCCCACTTCCACTTTAGTGCGATGGTCCTTGATCAGCCGGTACGGATGCAAAACATAAGACCGTATTTGCGAGCCAAAATCAATATCCAATTTAGAGTCTTCCAGCTTCTTGCTGATGGCGCGTTTTTTCTCCAGCTCAAATTCGTAAAGCTTTGAACGCAGCATCTTCATGGCGCGCTCGCGGTTCTTATGCTGTGAGCGCTCGTTCTGGCAAGCCACCACAATTCCTGTGGGAATATGCGTGATGCGCACAGCAGAATCTGTAGTGTTCACGTGCTGTCCGCCCTTGCCGCCGGAACGATACGTATCCACACGCAGGTCTTCCTGCTTGATATCAACCTGAATTGACTCATCGATTTCCGGTGAGACAAATACGCTGGCAAACGAAGTATGCCGGCGCTTGGCCTGATCAAAGGGCGAGATGCGCACCAGCCGGTGCACGCCAATTTCGCTCACCAGCAGCCCGTAAGCGTAGTCGCCGGTAACAGTAAATGTGGCTGACTTGATCCCGGCTTCTTCCGCCGGCTGATACTCGTTCACTTCCGCCGTAAAGCCTTGGCGTTCCGCCCAGCGCAGGTACATGCGCAGCAGCATCTCCGCCCAGTCCTGCGATTCTGTTCCGCCAGCGCCCGGATGAATCGTTACGATGGCGTTGCGCATATCATTCTCACCGGAAAGCAACGTTTGCGTCTCCAGCTTGTCGGCGATCTCGCGCAGTTCGTCGATCTCTTTGCGCAGATCGTCGGTAACCGCTTCGCCTTCATGCGCAAGATCGAAGTAGGCATTAATGTCGTCCACACGCCGGCCAAGGTCGGCATCCATGGCCAGCGATTCCTCTAGCCTGCGGCGCTGACGCATGAGCGTCTGCGACTTCTCCTGGTCAGACCAGATGGCTGGATCGCCTACTTGCTTTTCAATCTCTTCTAGTTGTTTGCGCAGGACGGGAGCGTCAAAGATAGCTCCGCAGGTCGTGCACCTTGCCACGCACGGTGGAGTATTCGCGTTCGAGTTCTTCAACCATAATTACGTAGAGCGGGCTTCAAGCATAGTACGCGCGCGGATGCGCCAGCGCACAAACACCGCCAAGATTGAGATTACCACACATATCCAGGCAAAGACGTCGCCATAGCGGCTGTAAAACGTGCTTTCATTGTCTGGCGCGTAAGGGGCCAGCAGCGTGGTTCGCACGTTGCGCGGCGACTGCTTCACAATGCGGCCAAAAGGATCGATGGCAGCGGTGGTGCCATTGTTCGTTGCCAGCAGCACCCAACGATGGTTCTCCATGGCCCTCATGCGCGCCATCTGCAGGTGCTGCCCCGGCGCGCTTGTTTCGCCATACCACAAATCATCAGAGATATTAATGAGCACCTGTGCGCCGTTGGCGGTGAACTCCCGCACTTCATCCGGGAAGACCGATTCGTAGCAGATAAAAACGCCAACATGCGTGCCGTTCAGGTCAAAGACCTTGTGCTCTGTACCGCGGGCAAAGTCACCAACCTCGCGAGTAAGCTTGTTGGCAAAAAACAGAAGACCCTGGAAAGGCACGTATTCGCCAAAGGGCACCAGATGAATCTTGTCATAGCGGCCCAGCGTGTTGCCGCTTGGATCCACGACCAGAGCAGAGTTCAGAAGCTGCCGTTGTCCACTTGGCGCATCGGTTTCACCGAGGCTGCCCACCACAAGGTAAGAATTTCTGTCCTGCGCCAAGACCGTCAGCCAGTGTTGTAACCGTGGATCGGCAATAAAGAACGGCGCGGGCGACTCCGGCCAGATAATCAGGCCCGGATCGTTGGCTGGTTGTCGCGGCTCGGCGTCAACGCTCGCCTTCACCAAGTCAGCGATGGTCTGGTCAAAATACCGTGGAGTCCATGCCGGCTGATCCAGCAGAGGGACATTTTCCTGTAACAGCACGGCTTGCTGGGTTGTTGGAAATGGAGCCGGTTTGGCCACTACACCGATTTGCAAGGCAATGGCCGCGGCGGCGGCGGAAAGCAGGAGATCTTTGCGCCGCTTGCCCACAAGCAACAGCGCGGCCACAAAGGCGCAGTTCACCAGCATGACTGCGAATGACAACCCGTAGACGCCGGTGGTTTGGGCGATCCGGGCAAACGGGATGTTATCAATTTGCGAGTTGCCCAGCGGCTCCCAGGGAACGCCGGTCACGCGATCACGGAAAAGTTCAATCGCTACCCAAAAGACCGGGGCCAGCAGCAACGGGCGGCGGATTCCCAGCGTCGATCGCCGGGCCATCAGCACCACAAGGAAACCAAAAACGCCATGATGCAAGCCCATAATGATGCAGTAGCCAGCTGTAATCAGGAATGCTAGCGGAACTGCCAGGTTGCCGTAGCTGTGCATCACGGGGTAAATCCAGTAGCACGTTCCCACATACCAGACAATGCCGCTCACCCAGGCGATCAGGAAGCCCTGCCACAACGTAAACGGGCGCAGGGAACGGCCTTCAGAATCAAACAGCTCGCCTTCCCCGCCACGGCCGCGCAGTAGCGCGTAAAGTAGGGGGACCATTGCTATCCAGGCCAGAAAATAGAAATTCGGCTTGGGAAAGACAAGAATTTGCAGGCCGCTGGAGACCAGCGACAGAACCCATGCTCTGGTGGGAATGTTGCGCACTGAGCTCAGATTTTAACAAAACCGCTTTTTTTTGATTCCTCTCACGCGCGGGGCTACAATTACAATCGTGAATTTCGTGCTCCACCATTTTTTGCTGTTGTTCCAGTATCTTTTTTTTGCCGGGCTGATCGGCGCCGTGCCGGTAATTATCATCACGGCAATTAAAACGGCCCAGAGCATGCTGGAACACGATTAAAGGACCACGAAGCGGAAGAGGATGGGGGTTGAGGCGGCCCTGCAGTTCTTGTTTGTAGGGGCCGCGTTTACGTTTAAAAATGTCAGCAGGCTCAGGAGCTGTCCCACCACTTTCGAACCGGGTTCGCATTGTTGTTGCGACCTCGGTCATGCTCACCTTCATCTCCTACTGGCGGGCTGCCGCCATTGTGTTGAATGACCTGGGGTCTTCGGCTTTCTATGCCGGAGGCATTGCCGAACAGGCTGTTGGCAAATCCGCACCATGGTTCATTCTGGGCGTCATGCTCTTCGCTTTCGCGGTGCGCTCCGTGTATGTGGAAAGCTGCTCCATGTTCACCCGAGGCGGCGTCTATCGCGTGGTGAAAGAGGCGCTGGGCGGGACATTCGCCAAATTTAGCGTTTCTGCCCTGATGTTTGATTACATCCTTACCGGCCCGATCTCCGGCGTTTCTGCAGGCCAATACATCGCTGGGTTGATTAACGAGCTCTTCGCTACTGCTGACGCTCATGGCTGGGTTCCCCGGGCCATGCACGCCATGTTTCATGGTACGCCTCAATTGGACGTGAACCATGCGGCCGCCGCCTTTGCCCTGATTGTCACCCTTTACTACTGGTGGCAGAACATCAAGGGGATTGAGGAGTCCAGTGACAAGGCCCTGCGCGTTATGCAGATCACTACGGTCATGGTAGTGATTCTGCTCGTGTGGGCGTTTTATACGGTGTTCAAGACCGGGGCCCACCTGCCGCCGCTCCCGATTCCAGCAAACCTTAAATTCAGCCCTGAGGCCCTGGGCTTCCTTAAGAATACTGACATTGGGAAGACATTCGGGTTGTTCGGGATCATTATTGCTTTTGGGCATTCCGTGCTGGCCATGAGCGGTGAGGAATCGCTGGCCCAGGTGAACCGCGAAATCGCCAGCCCCAAACTGCGCAATCTTAAGCGCGCAGCGCTGATTATCGCCATCTTCAGTTTCGTGTTCACAGGCATCGGTTCCATGCTGGCGGTAATGATTATTCCCGACAGTGTCCGCGTTCCCGTCTATCGCGACAATCTGATCAGCGGCATGGCCATGTACATGGTTGGTCCGCATGTGCTGAAGCTGATTTTCAGGGTATTCGTGGTAGTAGTCGGCTTCCTGATTCTCTCCGGCGCTATTAATACGTCGATCATCGGCTCCAATGGAGTGCTGAACCGCATCTCGGAAGACGGCGTTCTTACCGACTGGTTCCGCCGTCCCCATAAAAAATTCGGTACCAGCTACCGCCTGCTCAATTTGATTGTCGGCCTGCAACTGTTCACGATCATTGCCAGCGGAGGCAATGTGATTCTGCTGGGCGATGCTTACGCCTTCGGCGTGATCTGGAGCTTTACGCTGAACAGCGTCGCCATGCTGGTGTTACGCTTCAAATACAAGGGCGAACGTGGCTGGCGCGTGCCGCCTAATATCAAGATCGGAAAAATAGAGCTCCCGGTTGGATTGGCTTCAGTATTTCTAGTCCTGGTCTCCGTGGCCGTGGTCAACCTGTTCACCAAGCAAAACGCTACCATTGCCGGATTAGGTTTCTCCGTGGTGCTGCTTACTGTCTTCACGGTTTCAGAGAGGATCAACAAGCGCAAGTTCGCCCACGTTGAGCAGCAAATGAAAGAGCACTTCCACCTGCTGCACCAGGAAACCATTGAGAGGGAAACCGTGCAGGTGCGTCCCGGCAATGTGCTGGTGACGGTGCGCGATTTCAACACGCTGAACCATCTCCGCTGGTCCATGGAGAATACTGACACGCACGATACCGACATTGTGGTGATGGAAGCCCGGCTCACCGGTTATGGCAGCGCTGAACGCGATCTGGCTATGGAACAGATCTTCAGCGAAAACGAACAGACCCTCTTTACCAAAGCTGTCTCGATTGCTGAAAGCTATGGCAAGCGCATCTCTCTGTTAGTCGTCCCCGCACGCGACGTCTGGTCTGCAATCGTCCAGACGGCCAATGCCCTGGAAACGTCGCTTGTGGTCTCAGGCCTTTCCAGCAAAATGACAGGCGAAGAGCAAGCCTTTCGTCTGGGGCAGGCTTGGGAAGCTATGCAGGAACCTAAGCGTCAATTCGTCTTCAATGTGGTGCGCCCAGACAATACGGTGGAAACCTACCGTATTGGCCCGCACACGCCGACCATGAAGACGGAAGACGTTCACCTGGTGCACAAAATCTGGCTCGATATCAAGAAGTTCCAAGGCACTGAAGACATTCACCATTCGGATATTGTCACTCTGGCCCTGACCCGGCTTTCCCGTGACTACAACCTGGATAAAGATGACGTTCTTAAGAATCTAAAGAAGGGCGCGCGCCGGCCTAACCCCAAGGCCGCTTCTTTTGTGCGCGAGCCGGATACTGAAGGAACACAAAAACGCACTGAGAGCCCGCGCCGTGAGCAGCCCATGCCTCCTGTCACAGGACCAAGATAGAACTGGCTCTGCTGACCTGAACGCGAATTACTCAAATTTGGCTCACCTTCTCTGCAGCTTTCATCATCGAAGCATATATGGTGTGGAAAAAGCAGAAGCTTCGCCTTGTCCCTGAGACGTCAGCCGAGGGCGAGATTCTGGAAATTTATGCCGAGATCAAGCACACCCTCGGCATTCCTTACATTAACCCCATGTTCCAGGCATACGCTGCCTATCCGGCATACTTCAGGCTGTTGTGGCGCGCCCTAAAACCTGCGCTGGAGACCCGCGAATTTTTTTCCGCCGCCCAGCGCATTGCAGCTGAATCCTATACCCGCGTTCACAACTACCTAAGCGTTCCCGATCTAAACCGCAAGGTCAAAGAGATGGACTTCAGTCCCGGCGCGCAGGAAGAGCTGAAGGATGTAATCGATCTTTATCTGTACAACAACTCTGTTTTGTTGCTGATCTGTGGGGCACAGATGCAGGCCTTTGAAAATCCTGCCGCAGGAGATCGCCCGGCCACAGCGCCGGCTGAGCATCCCTCGCATCCGGAGCGCCCGATCCTGGTAAACGAAAGCAACGCCCCGCCGGAGACGCGCAAGATTTACGACGACATTAAGAGGACTATGGGGACGCCCTTCCTCAACACCAGCTATATCAATTTTGG
>Ga0070741_10010746_pt1 | contig 17171 bp, 17 predicted proteins | sample Coa_R1_4_FD_66440 | JGI IMG/M metagenome (GOLD analysis project Ga0070741, IMG submission 66440) | Surface soil microbial communities from Centralia Pennsylvania, which are recovering from an underground coalmine fire - Coalmine... | ecosystem: Environmental > Terrestrial > Soil > Unclassified ...
AACGCAGCCGCCGCCACTGCGCCCGCCGCAACCGCATCCCATGCCACTCCGGTATTCGCTTCTTGTGCCACTACGGCAGTGTTCATGGGGGAATTCATAAAACATCTCCAATGTCGCCCTTCGCGCGACCTAAAAATTCGCTGCCCCCGCTGAAAGTTCCGCGGTGCGGTTGCTTTAATGCTGCATCGCGGCCTGCTTCGCGCCGCAGCATGAGCAACAATGAAGACGCCCGGCAAACGGCAACACCGCCACGATGACGGATACATCAGCGGGCATGGAACAAGAGTCGGTTATTGAACGTTATGTTTGGTCCGTTTTGCATCCCAAAGGAGGCAATGATGCAAAAACTGATTCTTTCGATTGCTGCGTTAGCGGCGCTTGCCGTGATCGTCCCGAATGTATCGCCCGCCAAGGCCGAAGAGACGGTCGTCATCAAAAAGCATCATCGGCATTTTATGCCGGTTGAGCGTCATCACCGGACGGTCATCATCAAGAGAGAGCGCCACGACAACGACTGATCTTCAGCGCTCACCGAAGCATTCACGGCGGCACTGCCCCACAGCGGGGCAGTGTCGTCTTTTTTGGCGCCTGATCGGACGGGCTCCTCAAGCCCCGAAAATCGGCAAGCGGCCGCGTCATGAAATGTATTAGACTGATCGGAGACCACGCACCCGGCATGGGTCGTTCCTGCGTCGCCGATGGGGGCCACAATGAAGCGCAGGCAATTGCTTCGGCTCGCCGCCGCGGCGGCGGGACTGCCGCTGCTCCATCGTCCGGCCTGGGCGCTGGATTATCCGACCAGGCCCGTTCACATCCTCGTCGGTTTCGCCGCCGGCGGGCCCAACGACATCTCGGCGCGGCTCATGGCGCAGTGGCTGTCGCAGCGCCTTGGCCAGCAGTTTATCGTCGAGAACCGCACCGGCGCCGGCGGCAACATTGCCACCGAAGCGGTGGTGCGGGCGCCCGCGGACGGTTACACGCTGCTGCTGGTCCCGGCGCCGGCTGCGATCAACGCGACGCTCTATCATAATCTCAGTTTCAATTTCATTCGCGACATTGCGCCGGTTGCCGGCATCGTGCGCGTACCCGAGGTCATGGTGATCAATCCTGGCGTGCCGGCCAAAACCGTTCCCGAGTTCATCGCCTACGCGAAGGCCAATCCCGGCAAGATCAACATGGCATCGGCGGGCAACGGCAGCGTGCCGCACGTCGCCGGCGAGCTGTTCAAGTTCATGACCGGCCTCGACCTTGTGCGCGTCGGCTACCGCGGCGGCGGCCCCGCGCTGGTCGATCTGCTCGGCGGCCAGGTGCAGATGATGTTCGAGCCGACGCTGTCGACGCTGCCGCATATCAGGGAAGGCAAGCTGCGTGCACTGGCGGTTACGTCGGCGGCGCGCTCCGATGCGCTGCCGGACGTTCCCGCCTTGGGCGAGTTCGTGCCGGGCTACGAGGCCACGGCGTGGTTCGGCATCGGCGCGCCGAAAAACGTGTCCGCCGAGATCGTCGACAAGCTCAATCGTGAAATCAACGCCGGCTTGGCCGATGCGAAGCTCAAGGAGCAGCTGGTCGGCTTGGGCGGCGCGCCCATGCCCATGTCGCCCGGCGAGTTCGCCACGTTTATCGCGGCCGAAACCGATAAATGGGCGAAGGTGATCAAGTTCGCCGGCATCACCGTGGAATGAAAAACCATCCCGCCAAAGCCGCGGTGCGAGGTCACACGAGAAGCCGTTGACCGCCGCGGCGATGACTCCTAACACAACGCCCGGAGCGCGGGCGGCGGATGGGGCCGCCGCTTGCGGCGAGAGCATCCCCGGGGAGACGCGACATGCGCCTTGCGACCTATAATTTCCGCGGCCGGCCGAGTTTCGGCGCCGTCATCGGCGACGGCATCGTCGACCTGCGCGGGCGCCTGAGCCGGTTCTCGAGCTTGCTCGAAGTTTTTCGCGCCCAGGCGCTCGGCGAGGCCAAGGCGGCTTCGGAGGGCGTGCGTCCGGACGTGCGGCTTGCCGACGTCGAGCTGTTGCCGCCGCTTTTGGCGCCGGAAAAGATCCTGTGCATCGGCATCAACTACGCCAACCGTGGCCAGGATTATAACGTCACCAACAATCCGAAATATCCGAGCATGTTCTACCGCGCTCCGAACTCGCTGGTCGGCTCCGGCCAAAATCTGGTGCGGCCGAAGATTTCCGAGCAGCTCGATTACGAGGGCGAGTTCGCCATCATCATCGGCCGCGAATGCAAGCACGTGCCGAAAGACAAGGCGCTGGAAACCATCGCCGGCGTCACGCTCGCCAACGAAGGCACGATCCGCGACTGGACCCGGCACGGCCAGTTCAACGTCACCCAGGGCAAGAATTTCGACGCCACCGGCGGCATCGGCCCGTGGATCGCGACCGATCTCGACGTGAGTAAACCGCTGCACCTTACGGTGCGCAAGAACGGCGAGGTCACGCAGGACGACACCACCGCCAGCATGATCTTCTCGTTCGCCGACATCATCGCCTACACGACGACGTTCATGACGCTCAAGCCGGGCGACGTCATCTGCACCGGCACGCCGATCAAAAAGGTCAAGGCCGATCCGCCGGTCTGGCTCAAGCCGGGCGACACCATCGAGGTTGAATGTCCGGACATCGGCCTGCTGCGCAACGCCGTGGCGGACGAGGCGTGAACGCGCGGCCTCGCGCCGCGTGTGTGATTGGCTGGCCGATTGCGCATTCGCGCTCGCCGCTCATCCATAATTATTGGCTCAAGCGCTACGGCATCGCCGGCGAATACCGGCGCGAGGCGGTGCCGCCGGACGAGTTTGCCGAGTTCGTGCGCACACTTGCGGCGCGCGGTTATGTGGGCGCCAATGTCACGGTGCCGCACAAGGAAGCGGCGCTCGCGCTGTCACAGCCGGACGAGCGCGCCCAAGCGGTCGGCGCCGCCAACACGCTGTGGCTCGACGGCGGCGTGCTGCGCTCGACCAATACCGACGTCGAAGGATTTTTGGACAATCTCGATGCCGCGGCGCCGCAATGGCATCGCGGGCTTGACAGCGCGGTGGTGCTCGGCGCCGGCGGCGGCGCGCACGGCGTGGTCTATGGCCTGATCGAGCGCGGCGTCGGCCGCGTCATTGTCGTCAACCGGACACGCAGCCGCGCCGAAGTTTTGCGCCGGCGCTTCGGCAGCCGCCTTCAGCTCGCCGATTGGGGCGATGAGAGCGTGCTGGCCGATGCCGGCCTGCTGGTGAATGCGACCACGCTCGGCATGGCCGGTCAGCCGCCATTGCCGATCGACGTGGGGCGCCTGCCCGGTCATGCAGTCGTCGCCGATCTCGTCTATGTGCCGTTATCGACGCCGCTGTTGCGCGCTGCCCGCGCGCGGGGCCTGCGCACCGCCGATGGGCTTGGCATGCTATTGCATCAGGCCGTGCGCGGCTTTGCGGTGTGGTTCGGCAAGACGGCCGAGGTGACGCCGGAATTGCGTGCCCTGGTCGAAGCCGACCTCGGCTCTTCCGCGGTCTAGGCGACTGGAATAACCTCCCCGCAGCGGGGTTAAGAGACTTGCGCGCCGACCGGCCGGACGTGCAACGCAGGCGTAGTTCCTGGGAGGATGCAATGATCACAATGACACGAAGAATGGCGAGCGCGACGGCGATTGCGCTCTTGATCGCGGCTTCGTCGGCGGTGGCACAGGCGCCGCAGGTGGTTCGGGTGCGGGCCACGATCGAGAGCGTCAACGGGTCGGTGCTCGACGTAAAAACCAAAGAGGGTACCGCGTATAAGATCCGGCTCGCCGACAACGCGCCGGTCAATCAAATCGTCAAGGCCCCACTGTCGGATATCAAAGACGGGTCGTACATCGCGGTCACCGCCATGCCGCAGCCGGACGGCAGTCAAAAAGCGACCGCAATTTACATCTTCCCACCGAACGTGCACCCGGGCGAAGGGTTTAGCCAGTGGGACTTTGCGCCCGGCAGCACGATGACCAATGCGACCGTGGCCAATCAGGTCACCGGCACCGATGGTCAGACTTTGACCGTCAAATACAAGGACGGCGAGAAGAAAATCATCGTGCCGCCGAATGCCGAGATCACGATGTCCAAAAAGGCCGGCGTTGGCGATCTGAAGGCCGGGCAAAAAATCTTCATCTTCGCTGCGAAGAAGCAGGCGGATGGGACGTTGCAAGCGCCGAACGTCTCTTTTGGCGATTACGGAGTTTGGCGTTAGCTACGGGTCCTCGTCCGGTCTCACGATCGGTCGCGACCAAGTGGGATTGGATCGCGTCTCCAGTCCCATCGCGCGACTCATGAAGGAGGACACAATGAACAGACTGCTGGCCGGCATTCTCGCCGTCGTGTCGCTTGTCGTAATGCCGGCGTTCGCGCTGGCACAGCAGCCGCCGGGCGGTCCGCCGCCGGTGCGCGTCCGCGGCACCATCGAAAAGGTCGAGGGCAATACCGTGACGGTGAAGGCCCGTGACGGCAAGACCGAAGTCGTCAAGCTCGCCGACAATCCGCGCATCATCGCGATGGAGAAGGCGACGCTCGCCGACATCAAGGTCGGCTCGTTCATCGGCGTCACCGCCATGCCGCAGCCGGACGGCAGCCAGAAGGCGATCGGCTTGCACATCTTCATGGATGCGCAGCGCGGCGTGGTGCCGGCGCGTTTCGGCCCCTGGGACCGCGAGCCCGGCAGTACCATGACCAACGCCGACGTCTCCTCGACGGTCGCGAGCGTCGACGGTCAGGTGATGACGGTGAAATACGCCGACGGCGAGAAGAAAGTCACCGTGCCGCCCAATACGCCGGTGGTGCGATTCGAACCGGGCAACATGGGCGACGTGAAGCCCGGCGCGCAGATGATCCTCTTTGCCGGCAAGCGCAATCCGGACGGCACGATCGCTGCGCCGGGAATCAATGTCGGCCGCGGCGGCGCCGCGCCGCCGATGTGAACGCCTCCGCTGCCTTTCCGCGAAAGCGGGAAACCAGCGTCTGATGAACAAGCCCCCGCGTCATCTTGCGCGGCGGGCGAACGCAAGCCGAACCGTATTCATGAATTCATGAGAGCGTAACATGATCAAAAAATCACTGGTCCTCGGAGTTGTCGCGGCGGCGTTCGCCGTTGCAACGGTCTTTGCCCAGGCGCCGCAAGGCGTGCGCCTGCGCGGCACGGTCGAGAACGTCGACGGCAAGACCGTGACCGCCAAATCGGACAAGGGCGCGCCGCTCAAGCTCAATCTTGCCGACAAGCTTATGGTCGTCGAAGTAGCAAAAGCCACTGTGGCCGACATCAAGGATGGCGCCTACATCGGCAGCGGGGCGATGCCGCAACCGGATGGGACGCAGAAGGCGGTCGAGGTTCATATCTTCGCCGACTCGATGCGTGGCACCGGCGAAGGTCATGGCCCATGGGATGGCGCGCCAAACGGCACCATGACCAACGGCACCGTCGGCGCTACCGTGACCAACGTGGCGGGACCGGTCGTCACCGTCAAATACAAGGACGGTGAGAAGAAGATTGTGGTCGGCCCGGACGTGCCGATCGTGCGCTACATCATCAGCGATCAAAGCGCGCTCAAGCCCGGCGTAGCGTTCGCGGCGCTGCGCGCGCAGAAGCAGCCGGATGGCAGCTACAACGTGAGCCGCATCAATGTCGGACGCGGCGGCGTCGTGCCGCGCTGAGGAAGATGCGGCGGTTTCCGACTCTCATGGCCGGGGCAAGCCCGGCCATGAGGTGATAAATTAAGCATGGGAGAAGCGAGAGGCGTTGGCACGGCACTTGCTTCCTGATGAGGCGCCGGCGTGCCAACGATGGGAGGGTGACATGACGCGAGCCGAACTCACCGAGAAGATACTCGGCATCAAACGCGACAAGGGTTGGACCTGGAAATACATCTGCGGCGAGATCGGCGGCATGTCGCCGATGCTGGTCACCGGCGCGCTGCTCGGCCAGATGAAGCTGACCAAGCCGCAGGTCGCCAAGGCGGCCGAGTTGTTCGGCCTGTCGAATGGCGAGCAGGCGCTGCTCAACGAGACGCCCTATCGCGGCACGGCGATGCCGCCGACCGATCCGCTGCTCTACCGCTTCTACGAGCTGGTCATGGTCCAGGGCCCGGCGCTCAAGGCGCTGATCGAGGAAGAGTTCGGTGACGGCATCATGTCGGCCATCGACTTCGACCTGCAGCTCGAGCGCCAGGCCGATCCGAAAGGCGACCGGGTCAAGATCACCATGTCGGGCAAATTCCTGCCCTACAAATACTACGGCGCCACCGGCAACGCCCAGGCGTACGGGTATAAGGAAGAGTAAGAAGCGTCCTATCCCGCTCGTCCCCGCGAAAGCGGGGACCCAGTCTGGACTCCCGCTTGCGCGGGAATGAGCGGAGCTTAACCAAGCCTCACATCACTAGTGAATCGCGGCCGATCTCGGCAACGCTCTTGGTCCCGGTCAGCGCCATCGTGACGTCGAGCTCGTTCTTGATGATCTCGATGGCGCGGGCGACGCCGGCCTGGCCGCCGGCGCCGAGCCCGTAGATGTAGGCGCGGCCCGACATGCAGGAGCGTGCGCCGAGCGCCAGCGCCCGAAATACGTCCTGGCCGGAGCGGATGCCGCCGTCGAACATCACCTCGATGTCGGAGCCGACCGCGTCGACGATCTTCGGCAGCATCGAGATCGTGGACGGCGCGCCGTCGAGCTGCCGGCCGCCGTGATTGGAGACGATCAGCGCCGACGCGCCGGTCTTGGTCGCGATGCGCGCGTCCTCGACGTCGAGGATGCCTTTGAGGATGAGCTTGCCGCCCCATAGTCCGGCGATCCACTCGACGTCTTTCCAGTTCAGCGCCGGATCGAATTGCCCGGAGATCCAGGTCGACAGCGAATTGACGTTCTCCATGCCGGCGACGTGGCCGGAAATGTTGCCGAACGTCTTGCGCTTGCCGCGCAGGATGCTCAGCGCCCAGGTCGGCTTGGTGGCGATGTCGAGCAAGGTGTCGATGCGTGTCAGCTCGGGCGGCACCGTCATGCCGTTCCGGATGTCCTTGTGCCGCTGGCCGAGCACCTGCAGATCGACGGTGAGCACCAGAGCGCTGCATTTGGCCGCTGCCGCGCGCTCGATCAGCGAGCGGATGAAGCCGCGGTCCTTCATGACGTAGAGCTGAAACCAGAACGGCTTTTCCACCGCGGCTGCGACATCCTCGATCGAGCAGATCGACATGGTCGACAGCGTGAACGGGATGCCGGCCTCCTGGGCGGCGCGGCAGGCCAGGATTTCGCCGTCGCCGTGCTGCATGCCGCATAGCCCGATCGGCGCCAGCATCAGCGGCAGCGCCGCCGGCTCGCCGAGAACTTGGGTCTTGGTGGTGCGCGCGGCGACGTCGACCAGGATGCGCTGGCGCAGCTTGATCTCTTGCAAGTCGGCGCTGTTGGCGCGCAGCGTCTGCTCGGCATAGGCCGCGCCATCGGCATAGTCGAAGAAGGCGCGAGGCACCTTGCGGCGGGCGGTCTGCCGCAAATCCTCGATGCAGGTCATGGCTTTCATGGCGGGTCCCCAGGCTCTCCCTCGCGCCTTGATAGCACAAAGCCGGTACGGCGGTCCGGCCGCCGCGGAACGGCGGAACACGGCGCCTTCCCGGCGGTTATCCGGCAGACCTCAGGCCGGCTCAGTTGGCGTCTGCCCGCGGCTTTTCGCTCGAAAACGCACAGGGAACCCGAACATGATCGACTCTCCGCACCGGCCGGACTCCCATTCGCCCCGCGGCGAGCATCCCGATCACCAGCGGCATGGCGAGGAACGCAAGGAGCGTGAGAGGAAGCGCAAAGAGGCGCTCGACGATGCGCTCGATCGCGGCCTGCAGGACAGCTTCCCCGGCTCGGATCCGGTCGCGGTGACGCAGCCGCCGCCGAGCAAGCGCGACAAGCACAAGCCGTAAAACTTAATGCCAAGAAACTTAATGCCCAGGCGCGGCACGCGGGCGCACTTGCCGCGCGGCAGGCCGTTGACGCGAGCGGGCCTTATTTGATCTATACTGAACGGAACGTTAGCGCATGCAGTAAGATTACTGCTGCCTTTTACAGCAACAGTCCGGGAAAAGCGGTTAGTATCCGCTTTCGAGAGGCGGGTGGCGGGGCATCCGAAAATGGCTCGTAAGTATTTCGGCACCGACGGCATTCGCGGCCGCGCCAACGGCGTGATCACGCCCGAATTGGCGCTCAAGACCGGCCAGGCGACGGGACTCGTGTTCCGGCGCGGCGAACATCGTCATCGCGTGGTGATCGGCAAGGACACGCGGCTGTCCGGCTACATGATCGAAACCGCTCTGGTCGCGGGCTTCACCTCGGTCGGCATGGACGTGCTGTTGCTCGGCCCGATACCGACGCCGGCGGTCGCCATGCTGACCCGCTCGATGCGCGCCGATCTCGGCGTCATGATCTCGGCCTCGCACAATCCGTTCGACGACAACGGCATCAAGCTGTTCGGTCCGGACGGCTACAAGCTGTCCGACGAGGCCGAGCACGAGATCGAGGCGCTGATCGATTCCGATCTCACCAAACGGCTTGCCCGCAGCCGCGATCTCGGCCGCGCCAAGCGCATCGACGGCGTGCACGACCGCTACATCGAATTCGCCAAGCGCACCTTGCCGCGTAACCTGTCGCTCGAAGGCCTGCGCATCGTCATCGACTGCGCCAACGGCGCCGCGTACCGCGTCGCGCCCGACGCGCTCTGGGAACTCGGCGCCGACGTGGTGCCGATCGGCGTCGAGCCGGACGGTTTCAACATCAATCACGAATGCGGCTCGACCGCGCCGGAAGCGTTCTGCCGCAAGGTCCGCGAGATGCGCGCCGACATCGGCATCGCGCTCGACGGCGACGCCGACCGCGTGCTGATCGCCGACGAGCACGGCCACCTGATCGACGGCGACCAGGTTCTGGCGGTGATCGCCGAAAGCTGGCGCGACGACGGCCGGCTCGCCAAGCCCGGCATCGTCGGCACGGTGATGTCGAATCTCGGCCTCGAGCGCCACCTGAGCGGCCTCGGCATCGAACTCGTGCGCACCCCGGTCGGCGACCGTTATGTGCTCGAGCACATGCGCGAGCACGGCTATAACGTCGGCGGCGAGCAATCCGGTCACATCATCCTGTCCGACTACACCACCACCGGCGACGGCTTCGTTGCCGCGCTGCAGGTGCTCGCGGTGGTGCAGAAGCAGGGCCAGCCGGTATCGCAGGTCTGCCGCCGCTTCGACGCGCTGCCGCAGGTGCTCAAGAACGTGCGCTACGAGAGCGGCAAGCCGCTCGAGCACGCCAACGTGCGCTCGGCGATCAAGAGCGCCGAAGCGCGGCTCAACGGCCACGGCCGCCTTTTGGTGCGGCCGTCCGGCACCGAGCCGGTCATCCGCGTCATGGGCGAGGGCGACGACAAGGCGATGATCGAGGAGATCGTCGACGGCATTGTCGACGCGCTCACCGCGAATGCGGTTTGAATTCTTAGGAACGCGCGCTGATCAGAAAACGTCCAAATCGTTGGCGGCAACGACGCGGCCTTTATAGCCGCTCCCGATCTCCTCTATCAGCACATCCTGGCCGGAGCTTGCGCCTTCTTCGCCGACGTTCGAGCGGTGATAGGTGATGAGTAGACGCGGCCTGACTTTGTTCGCGATGTCCGCCAGGTCAGCCGATGACGTGTGGTGCCGGCGACGAAACTCCGCCGATGGGCGCGCGACATTGCGAGCGGCCATTGTCGAATAGGCCTCGTGAATGAGAACGTCACAATCGCGGCTGTGGTCGATCAAGGCTTGGGTCGGCGCGGTGTCTCCCGAGATCACAATAGTGCGGTCAGGCGTGTCGAAACGATAGCCAAAGGAATCGACCATTTCCTCGTGACGCACAGGGAATGCCGTCACCGTGACGTTGCTGTCCCGATGCACGACGCCAGGCGTGATCTCTCGCGCCTCGACCTTGTATCCGGTCGGGTTGTGCTGGTTGAGACCACTGGTGCGTCCGTCGATGTCCACCTGCCACGCCTTCAACACGTGATCGGTCATCGCCTTAATTCCGTAGGGGCCGAAGACCGTGAGCGGGCTTCGCCGCCCCATCACCCACGGGGTGAAAATGAGATCGGGATAGCCGGCCGTGTGGTCCGAGTGGAGATGAGTGAGAAATACTGTCGTGATGTTGACGCCGCCATAACCGAACGCGGTGATGCCTTTCTCGAAGGCGGCGGTCACGCGCCGGACCACACCGGGCCCGAAATCGACGAGGTAGGGTGTATCGTTGACAACGATCGCTGTTGCCGGCCCCGACCGATCCGGCTCGGGACGCGGGTTGCCGGTCCCCAACATCACGATTTGCGTTGGCATTTCCGTCACCGCCGGTTTTCAGGGCGTTCACATGCAGCCGTGCATGCAACGCGCTTAATCGACGTGCATCCCGGTTGTTTTGACCACCTTGGCCCACAAGGCCGCTTCGGACTGCAGACGGGATTTGGCTTCAACACCGGTCGATGCGACGACCCTCATGTCCATCGGAAGCAGCCGCTCTTGAATATCCGGAGACGTGAGCGCGTTGTGGATCTCGCGCTCGAGCAGCGCCGCCACAGGTTCCGGAGTGCCGGCCGGCACCGCCAATGGAAATTTGGCCTCGAATTCGAAATTGGCATAACCGAGTTCTGCAATTGTCGGGAGGTCGGGGGCTAGCACCGAGCGTTGCGGGGCGGACGTCGCGAGCCCCTTCAATCGACCCGCGCGAATGTGCTGGATCACGCCACCGCCGCCCACGAAACCGAAATTGATCCGGCCAGCGACAAGATCGATCGACAATTGCGTGTTGCCGCGATAGGCCACCGGCACTGTCTGAAAACCCGCCAGGAGTGCGAAATACTCCATGCAGAGATGGCCGGGGGTGCCGGGGCCGCCATGGGCATAGCTGATCGGCTCTTTCTTCGCGTAGGCGACGAACTCCGCCACCGAATTGATGGGAACAGATGGATGCACGACCAATATGTTGGCGCCGCTCGCACTGAGCGTGAGGAATCTGAAGTCGACGTTTGGATCGAATGGAAGCTTTTTGTAGAGACTCGGGTTCACAGTGAAGGTCGTGCTGAGCGCGATCAGAAGCGTATATCCGTCGGCAGCGGATCGGGCGACGGCTTCGGCGCCAAGATTGCCGGCGGCGCCCGGCCGGTCCTCGACGATGACCGGCTGCTTGAGGCTTGCCGATAGTTTGTCGGCGACGGCGCGTGCGAGGATATCGAACGGGACGCCCGGCAGCCCCGCGACGATGATTTTGATCGGGCGCTGCGGATAAGATTGCGCCGACAGCGGGCGCGCGGCAACGAGACTGCAGCACGCGGCCGCGCCCGTCGTGATGAAATACCGTCGCGCAATCATCATGATCGCCTCCGTCTGCAGCGGTCCGCGCCTTGGCGCGGTCCACGTTGCTACTCCGATTCAGCGACGGCAACGTCGCCCATTCTCGCCTTAGCTGAAAAGTACTATTATCCTGCATCGGGTTAGCAGCTTTGCTAAGTGGACGATTCCCATGCGCTGGAACGACCGGATCGGCCGTCGCATCAAGCTGAGTGATTTGCATGTCCTCATTGCCGTGGCGCAGACCGGCAGCATGGCAAAGGCAGCGGCGCAGCTGGCCGTTTCCCATCCCGTCATCTCGCGCTCGATCAGCGATCTGGAGCACACCCTCGGCGTGCGGCTGCTGGAACGCAATCCGCGCGGTGTCGAAGTCACCGCCAGCGGCCGCGCGATCCTGGCGCGGAGCCACGCCGCCTTTGATGAATTGCGGCAAGGCGTGAGGGACATCGAGTTCCTGTCCGATCCGACGGTCGGCGAGGTACGCATCGGAACCACCCCACCGCTTGCCGCCAGTTTTGTGTTTACCGTCATCGATAGGTTGTCCCGGCATTACCCAGGGATCGTGTTTCGTATTGTTGCCGAGGGAGCCAACCAAGCGGCCCAGCGACAGAACCTGAACGAGCGCGTCGTCGACCTGCTCATTTTCCGAAAAGAATCCCGCATTGTGGACGACCAAGCCAGCTTTGAGTTTCTGTTCAAAAGCCCCTACGTGGTGGCTGCCGGCAGCAATAACCCCTGGACCAAGCGGCGCAAGATCGCGCTTGCCGAGCTGATAGATGAAAAGTGGACGATGCCGGCACCGGACGATGCATTCGGATCGTTTGTCACGGAGGCCTTTCGCGCCGGCGGGCTTGATTATCCGCGCGCCACCGTCGCCACCTCGGCCCTCGAAATTCGCGCCAATCTTCTGCGCACCGGCCGCTACCTTTCGATCATTCCAGAGTTTTGGCTGCAACTTCCCGGCCCGCATCCGTTCATCAGGAAATTGGCTGTGGACTTGCCGGTTACCGGGGCTCCGATCGGCATTGTCACGTTGAAAAACCGCAGACCGAGTCCGGTGGCGCAGCTTTTCATCGATTGCGCGCGCGAAGTCGCAAGACCGCTTGCGAAGAAAAACGCCTGATGGCGTGACGTTCGGCGTTCAAGGAAACAGCGCTTGTGATCACACATTCAGCCGGTGCATCTGCGCGACCGGATAGCGCGTGCCAGACGCGGCGCCGGGCGGCACCAGGCGATCGATCTCGGCGAGATCCTCGGCCGCGAGCACGATATCGGCGGCATGCACGTTTTCGTCGAGGTGCCGGCGCGATTTGGCGCCGGGGATGGGCACGATGAAGATGCCGTTGCGCGCGGCCTGCGCCATCGGCCAGGCGATGGCGAGCTGGGCGAGCGTGGCGTTCTTGCGCCGCGCCATCGCTTCGAGCGCGGCGCGTAGCGCGAGATTGCGCGCGACATGCTCGGCGTGGAAGCGCGGCAGCCGGAGGCGAATGTCGTCGGCGGCCATCCCGTCGAGCTCCGGCAGTTCGGCGCTGAGCATGCCGCGGCCGAGCACCGCGTAGGCCATCAGCGCCATGCCGCGCTCTTTGCAGGCGGCGATCTGGCCCTGGGTCTCGGCATCGCGTGAGAACAGCGAATACTCCATCTGCAGCGAGGCGAGCGGATGCACGGCGCTGCCGCGGCGCAGCGACTCGGCCGAACACTCCGACAGCGAGATGAAGCGGGTCTTGCCTTCCTTGACCAGCTCCGCCATGGCGGCGACGCTTTCCTCCACCGGCACGTTCGGATCGACCCGCGACATGCAGAACACGTCGAGCGTCTCGATGCCGAGATTTTGCAGGCTCTGCTCGCAGGTCTGTCGCAGATAACGCGGATCGCCGCCGCCGCGCACGCCGCCCGGCGCGCCGTCGCGGGGGCTGCCGCTCTTGGAGTGGATGACGGCGTCGTGGCGGCGGCCGCGCAGCGCCTGGCCGATCAGCCGGTGATTATGGCCTTGGCCGTAGCTCGCCGATGTGTCGAAGAAGTTCACGCCGAGATCGAGGGCGCGCTGGATGGTGGCGATCGACTCGGCGTCGTCGGCCGGACCATAGACGCCGGACATGCCGTAACAGCCGAGCCCGATGACCGACACCATGAAATCGGTATTGCCGAATTTGCGGCGCTGCATCGATCACCTGGCTTGCGTTTGGCCGCGCCGACGGGTCGCGGATGTTAGCTCTTCACCCGAGCGCCGACTTGCGACCACCGCGCAATTTCGCTGCGCAGGTAGGGCCCGAAACGATCGGGGCCGTCGCCGATCGGATCAAAACCCTGCTTCTTCAGTGTCTCGACGGCTTGCGGCGCGCGCATCGCTTTCTCGGCCGCCTGCGCCACGACATCGATCGCCGCTTGCGGCGTTCCGGCCGGCGCCATGAGGCCGAACCACAGGCTGGTATCGAAGTCGGGCATGCCGGCTTCCGCCATCGACGGCACATCGGGCAGCACGCTGGCCCGTTTGGCTGCCGCCGTCGCCAGTGCGATGACTTTGCCCGCCGCGATCTGGCCGATCACCGTCGAGGCCGGCGAGAAGAACATCGTCACCCGGCCGGCGATGAGATCGTTGACCGCCTGAGGGCTGCCCGGATAGGGCACGTTCACCAGTTTTATTCCGGCACGCTGGGCGAAGTATTCCGCCGCCATATGCGGCAGGCTGCCAACGCCCGCGTTGGCGCAGAGCATCTCGCCGGGCTTCGACTTGGCGAGCGCGATGAGCTCGGCCACGCTGTGCAGATTGGACTGCGGACTGACGACCAGAACGACGGCGCCGCTGGATAACAGAGAAACCGGTGCGAAATCCTTAGCCAGGTCGAAGGCCGTGTCGGGATTCATCACCTGGCTGGTAACAATCGATAGTGTGGACAAGAACAGCGTGTAGCCATCCTTGGGAGCGCGGGCGACATATTCCGCGGCCACGCTGGAGCCGGCGCCGGGCTTGTCCTCGACGACGACCTTTTGGCCGAGGATGCCTTCCGCGCCACTGCCGAAGGCGCGCGCGGTAATGTCGGCGGCTGTTCCCGGCGTAAAGCCGACGATGAGATGGATGGGGCGGGACGGAAAACTGTTTTGCGCCATTGCCATGCGCGGCACGAACGGCAAGATCGTGCCGCCGGCCGTCATTTGCAAAAGTACGCGACGGGAAAGCTGGCTCATTGGGTCTCCCCGATACTCACGTTTTTTCAGCGTTAGCTTATGCTGCTTTCCACGCGCAGGGAAGCAAAGCGCCGCCCCCACAACGCCGCCCTCATTGCATCTGAGAAGGCGCTAAACACCCGGTGGCCGATTGTCGGCTCGCACAGATCACGGCAGCTGCGCACCGCGAATGTGATCGACCACCGCGCCGGGATCGGCCGGCTCTTGATCGCCGCGCCAGGCGACGTGTCCGTCCGGTCGCACCAGAACCAACGCACGTTCATAGAGGGTGCTGATAGCGGGATCGGCGATGTTCACGATACTCAGCGGCACGTGCCGTTCGCCAAAAGCCCGCTCCAGCCCGGAGGGATGCGGGGGGTGCGCGCCAAGACGCAGCAGCGTAAAGCCCGTGCCGAATAAATCGATTGTCGAGCGTCCCTCGGACAGAAAAGCATGCGGGGCGCGGCTGCCGGGCGCAGTCGTCGGGCGATATTCGCTCGCAGAGCTTGGCGGCACGGCTTCACCGTCGCTCCAGACAATCGGCGACGGCGCATATCGGTAACCGAGCGCCAAGCCGTCGGTCACGACGCGGTTGATTTGGACACGAACAAGGTCCTCTCCCATCTTGCGCCGCGCTTCGGCGCCTGCGGCAGTCGGCATGGCGATCTCGGGATGGGTCGGCTGTGTTCGTTCGCTGGCGTGACTCATGTCGGCATGAGCAACGTTACGCTCACCGACCGGGCGCCGCTCCGCCTCGTAGCTGTCGAGGAGCCGTGCGCCGCCCCAGCCTTGCAGCACCGCGGCGAGCTTCCAGCCGAGATCGACCGCGTCGCCCAGCCCGGTGTTGAGCCCAAGGCCGGCCGCCGGATGATTGAGATGGGCCGCGTCGCCGGCCAGTAATATCCTTCCGTGGCGATAGCGATCGGCAACGACATTGCGTGCCATCCAGCGCCGTACCGACAGAATCCGGTGCGGCACGTCCTTGCCGACGGCATCGCGGAACAGCCCTTCGGCATCGACGCTCTCCGGCGCGTCGTAGAACGGCTTGCCGCTGACGCCCAAACGATAAAGCTCACGGCCATCGAGGCTGATGAGATTGCGCCACAGCCCTTTCGAGTCGACGAACGTCACCAGCGCCGCTTTGCCCATGGCGTGATGCGTCCACAATTCCGGCGCCCGCACGAAAATGCTGAGGAAGTATCCGCAATAGTCGGACCCGGTCATGCCGATGCCGAGCGACGGGCGAACGACGCTGCGCCCGCCACTGCAATCGATCAGGTAACGTGCGGCGATCTGAAAACGGCAGTCCTTGGCGCGATCGTGCACAACGGCCGTGACGTGGTCGGCCGCTTGCGCGACCGACTCGACGCGGCACCGGTAGCGTAGCCCGACATTTTTCAAGCTCGTCGCGAGCTCGGTCAGGATGGGATCGAGAAAGAGCTGGTTGCAGCGTTGCGGCCGTTCCGGGCTGTGCTTGAGTGGTGCGCGCCCGCCATGGGAGGGACGCTCAAGGCGTGCGATCTCGTAGCCCGTCAATGCGGTGCAATAGAGCGCAGTATGTGGAAAGTCGTCCGGCGCCGCGGCCGCATGCACCGCCTCGGCAATACCCCAGCGCCGCATGAACTCCATCGAGCGTGAATTGAGCGCGGTCGCGCGCGGGTGATCCGGCGGTCCTTCGCCTTGCTCGAGCACGACACAGGACGCGCCGCGCAGGCCGAGATCGCAGGCGAGCGCGAGTCCCACGGGCCCGCTGCCGACAATCAGCACAGGCGTTTCCAGTGTTGGGCCGGATAAGGACATCGCCGCCGCGCAGCTCTACCGCATCGCTTCGATGAGGAATCGATTGGTCCAGGTTCGCCCCTCGATCAGTTTCGCAGTCGTTGCGGCGTTCTCGCCGACGGCGTGGCGGAAGAGTTCCTGCGCGCGCTGCCAGTCGGCCGCGGAATCCTGGCGCGGCCGAAAGGTAAATCCGGTGACGTTGAGCGTCTCCTCGAGATCAACCAGATTGAATTGCGCATACGCGCCTTTTTTGAGCACTTCCGCCGCTTCCGAAGGGTGATCGGCAATCGCGTTGCCCGCCTCGATCAGGGTTTTTATGACGCGCTCAATCACGACTGGATGGGAGTCGATGAAGTCCTGGCGCGTTTGCAGGCCGGTAAACAATGCGCCTTTGAGCTCCGGCACCTCGCGAAAGTCGACCAGCACTTGGCCGATGCCGAGCCGCTTCACGGTGTAACCGGATGGCGGCGATTGCACGAAACCGTCGATCCGGCCGCCCTGCAGCGCGCCGATCAGGGGCGCCGTTCCGCCCACATTGACGGCGTCGAGATCGCGGTCCGGATCGAGCCCACCATATTTCATGAACCAGCGTGCAAATGCCGCATTGGTGCCGCCGACGGCGCTGTTGCCGACCTTGATATCCTTGAGCTTGGCAAGACGCAGTTTCGCCGGCGCCGACATATCGATGCCGCGCTGCCTGATAATGGCATTCGACGCCACGAAATCGAAGCTTACCGCGTGCACCAGCGTCAGGACGCGAATTTCGTGCCCGCTTTCTGCGACCTTGAGAAACTCATAAGGATCGGCGGCGAGGAATTGGGCGTCACCGGACAACAGGGCGGAATTGGCCGGCGGTCCGCCGCGAAACACTGGCAGGTCG
>Ga0070741_10010747_pt1 | contig 17169 bp, 15 predicted proteins | sample Coa_R1_4_FD_66440 | JGI IMG/M metagenome (GOLD analysis project Ga0070741, IMG submission 66440) | Surface soil microbial communities from Centralia Pennsylvania, which are recovering from an underground coalmine fire - Coalmine... | ecosystem: Environmental > Terrestrial > Soil > Unclassified ...
AGATCCAGACGGTCCAGGACGCGATGGATTATCTGAACGAGCATATGAGCTAGCCCACGGCCCCCAGGTGCCCATCCTGGTCACGGCCCTGTCATGGCCGCGGATGCGGCAGCGGCAGTGAGCGCCGGGACCAATGAGCGGACGGCCGTCCTCGCGCCGGCGCCCGCGGGCGCCGCGCCCGCCAGGGCTAGCTCTCTCCCGGCAGGCGCCGGCTCCGACGCCGCGGCCGGGGGGCCGTACACGAGTCGCCGGAGAGTACCTTGAGCGCCCAGGCGCCGCCCCCCGATACGCCCAACGACGCCTCTAGCCCCGAGACGGCACGTGCGGCCGCCCCGCCGCCGAACGGCTCTAATCCGCCCGAAGAAGGCACGATGACCATCATCGAGCACCTGGAGGAGCTGCGGCAGCGCGTTATCATCGCTGGCGCCGCGCTTCTCGTCGGGATGGTTATCGCGGCGTTCCTCCTGACGCAGCGTGTGATGGAGCTGCTGGCCGATCTGGCCAGAGAGGCCACGGGCCACGCGCCGATCAACACCAACCCGCCGGAGATCTTCATCGCGTACCTGAAGGTGACGCTGTTCACCGGCGTGGCGCTGGCGATGCCGGTCATCGTCTACCAGGCTTTCATGTTCGTCTTACCGGCACTGACGCCGAAGGAGAAGCGTCTGGCCTACATATTCGTGCCGGGCGCGACAGTGTCGTTCGCCATCGGCGTCGTGTTTGGCTATCTTGTGCTCGTGCGCCAGGCGTTGATCTTCCTGGGCGGGTTCAGCGCGGGCCTGATCGATCCCATGTGGACCATTGGCCCTTACCTCAGTTTCGTCACGACGTTTCTCTTCTGGATCGGCGTGGCGTTCGAGACGCCGCTCGTGATCATGTTCCTGACCAAAGTGGGCGTCGTGCGGCGGCAGCAGCTCACGCGCTATCGTAAATACGCGATCCTCGCGGTCTTCGTCATCGCAGCGATCATCACTCCCACGCCCGACCCGTTCAACCAGACCCTCGTCGCGCTGCCGCTGTACCTTCTCTACGAGCTTGGGCTGCTGCTCGCCCGCTGGGCGTGAGCGGCGCTGCTGTCGCCCCTCGCGACGACGCGGTCGTCGCGTTCACGGCCGCCGGTGGCTGGCGCGTCGTGGTCGCCCCGCGACCCGACAGCACGACCGTCGCGCTCCGCTACCTCGTCGCCGCCGGCGGCCGCCATGATGGTGCCCTTCCGGGCCTCTCTCGCCTTGTCGCGCACCTCGTCTACGACGCGCGGGCGCCGCGCCGCCGCGACTTGTTCGGCGCGCTCGCCGCGCTCGGGGCCGAGGCCGCGAGTATCACCACCCGTGAGTACGCCGAGTTTTGCGCCGTGGCGCCCGCTGCGGAGCAGGCGGCGCTGCTCCGGCTCGTGCCGCAGCTTGCGCGGCCGCCGCTCCTGAGCCCGGCCGTAGTTGCCCGCGAGCGGGCCGCGCTGGCCGCCGCGCTGGCGGCGCCTGTCCCGTCCAGCGCCGTCCTCTGGGACCTGCTGCTCGCGGCGCTGTGGGGCGACCACGCGCTCGCGCGCTCACCTGGCGGCAGCGCTGCCAGCGTCGCGGCGCTCCAGTCGTCCCAGCTCGCCGCCCACCACGCCGCGCGGTACACGCCGGCTCACACCGTGCTCGCCGCGGCCGGCGCCTGCACGGTTGAAGCTGTGCGCGCCGCGGCAGACTTGCTGCCGCGGGCGAGCGCGCCCTCCGACACGCGCGGCATAAGCCGACCCGCCGCCGGCCGCTCGTCCGTCGGACGTTCAACAGTCGGGTCAGAGCCGGGCAGCGCCCCGCTGCCGTATAGCGAGCCGTCTCCGGACGCCGTTGAGCCGGTTACCGGGCCACCCAGCTTCCAGGGGCCGGCAGATCGCTACCAGTGGACCCCCGGTACGGTGGCGCAGGTGGCTGTCGCCGTCCCGGTGCCCGGCATGGCCCACCCGGACCGCTCGGCGCTCCGGCTGCTCGATTACCTGCTGGGCCGGGGGGGCAGCGCCCGCCTGTACCAGGCGCTGCGCGTGCGGCGCCAGCTCGTCTACTCCTGTGGGTCAGTCTACATGCCGTATGCTGATGTCGGCGTGTTTGCGGCGCAGGCCGTGTGCGCGCCCGCGCGGGCGCGCACGGTAGCCCGCGCGTTGGCCGACTCCCTGCTTGGCCTAGCGGCCAGGCCGCCGAGTGCGGCTGAGCTGGCCGCCGCGCAGACCCGCTACGCGGGCAATCTCCAGCGGGTCTTCGAGACCAACGCGAGCCTGACGGCCATCCTGGGTGTGGAGACGTTGCTCGCCACCTGGGAGCCGTTCGCCGTCGCCGCGTCGCGCGTCGCGGCCGTGACTCCCGGCGAGGTGGCGGCCGTCGCGCGCGCGTACCTGGCTCCCGAGCGCCTCGTCCGGGTAACGATCGGCCCCCTGGACCCCGTGCGGGCAGACTAGCCGGCGGCACCTGGGCTCAGGTTGTTCAGACGTCGGTTTGAGGCTTGCTCTCGCGGCCCACGAGCTCGGCGAGCGCCCAGTCGCGTAGGGCCACGTCGGCGAACGCAAGGTAGGCGGCAGTAAGGGCGCCGTCGGTACCCGCGTACGTCAGGCGCACGGCAGGCCAGCGGTGCAGGGCGGCGTACTGCCAGCCAGCCCGCACGTCCACCAGCGCGGCGCGCGCGACCGCGAGACGCGCCACGGCGCGCTCATAGTCCGCGGCCGAGTTGTACACGAGCCGCGATGCGCCGACCAGCGTCTCTGGTTGATACACCCACTCGGGATAGGGCGTGCGCTCCCCGCTGCGAAGCTGCTCGGCAGAGGGCTGGCCGCGGGTCGGGAACGCCTGGCGCGCGGCGTCCGGCGCGGCCTGCAGCGGCGGCGGCGACACCAGGTGCAGCGCGCCCGTCGCGTCGAACGCGAGACTCGCGCGGGCTAGCAGCCGCCACGCCGTCCGGGAGCTGCCGGCGAAGTAAGCGCTCGCCCGGCAGCGCGCGGTGCGCTGGGGGGCCACCGCCGCGCGCGTGGACAGCGGGCGGAAGACCACGCCCGGCGGGAGCAGGAACAGGCGCCAGGCCGCAAAGCCGAGCAGCAGCGGCAGGGCCAGCACGGACAGCACGGCCGCCGCAGTCGGCTCCCGCACCGCGAGGCCGACAAGCGCGTACCAGAGCGCGACCCCGCAAACGGCCCCGACCGCGACCAGCGCCCGCCGCGCCAGCAGCAGCAAGCCTAGCAGGCGGTACGCTGCTTCCACCATGCCGGTCCTGCCCCTCGCGCTACAAGCCCAGCTCTTTGCGGCAGGCGGCCAGCCGGGCAAGCGCGCAGTCGACGAGCGTGCGATGCCCGGGATCGTTCAGCCAGCGGCTTACTCCCGACGAGTGGGGCAGCGGCAGGTATCGGCGGCCGTCGCGCTCGACCAGTGTTCCCACCACCTCCTCCAGCCGACACGGCCCCAGGAAGTACTCGATCGCCATCTTCCCAACGAGTAGGACGACCGCGGGGTCGAGCAGGCGCAACTCCGCTTCGAGAAATGGCCGGCACAGGCGCAGTTCCGTGGGCGTGGGGCGCCGGTCGCCCTGGCCGCGCGGCGCCGGCCCGGGGAAACAGCGGGTGAGCGAGGAGAGGTACGCTTGCTCGCGGAAGTAGCCTGGCGGGAAGCCCGCGCGGTCGAACCACTGCTCCAGCACGCGCCCGGCCGGTCCCGCGAAGTGCCGCCGCCGCACGTGCGACCGCACGCCGGGCGCCTGGCCGACGACCAGCACGCGCGCGTGCGTCGGCCCGTGCGCGATGGGCGCGGCCTCAGCCAGCAGCCCCGCGTCCTGGCACGCGCGGCAGGCTGCAATGCGCGCGCGCAGGGCCACGATGTCTTCGACGCCGTGCAGCGAATCCACGCCCTATGGTTCCACACCGGCACGCGGCGCGTCCACCGCCGAGCGCGGCGTAGCGGCCGCTTCCCGCGTCCAGCTACAATCCGGCGACGGCCGCGCCCCGGTCGCCGCACTACTCTGGCGAGAGGTGCCTCCGGTGATGGAGATACACGTCGAGCAACGATCGTTAGCTGAATTCGCCACCCCGCTGCTGGTAGTGGGGCTCTTCGAGGACGCGGACCCGCTGGGCGGGGGCGCTGCCGCCGTCGACGAGGCGCTGGGCGGGCTGCTCAGCCGCCTGCGGGAATCGGGCGAGCTGCGGGGCAAGGCCGGCGAGATCGTCGTGGTCCACAATTCGGGCTACCATGCGCTGCAGGCTGAGCGGGTGGCCGTCGTCGGCCTGGGCCCGCGGAGTGGCTTCACGGTGGAAGGCGCTCGCCGCGCCGCCGCGGCCGCCGCGCGCAAGGCGCGGGACCTGCGGGTAGCTAGCTATGCAACCGCACTCCACGGTGCGGGCGCAGGCGGCCTGGAGCCAGAGGCGGCTGCCGAGGCCCTGGCCGAGGGCTCGCTGCTGGCGCTGTATGCCTACGATCAGTTCAAGCACGAGCGGGTGGCGAACGGGCACGAGGTGGCCCGTGCGACGGTGATCGAGCGCGACGCCGCGCGCCTCGACGCCATCCGGGCCGGCGTCGCCTCGGGCACTGTCATGGCAGAGGCCACGATGACGGCGCGCGATCTCGCGCAGGGCCCCGCCAACATCGTGAATGCCACCTTCCTGGCCCAGCAGGCGAGCGAGCTGGCCGAGCGGTTTGGCTTCGAGTGCGAGGTGTTCAGCCTGGATCGGATCCGCGACATGCGGTTCTACGGGCTGCTGGCGGTCAACCAGGGCAGCGCCAACCCGCCGAGCTTCGTGGTCATGCGCTACCGTGCGCCGGACGCTCAGCGGACTCTGGCCGTCGTGGGCAAGGGCATCACCTTCGACAGCGGCGGCATCTCCATCAAGCCAGCCGAGAATATGCACCACATGCGCCACGACAAGTCAGGCGCGGCCGCGGTCATCGGCTTTATGCAGGCGGCCACGGCGCTCAAGCTGCCGGTAAACGTCATGGGCGTCTTCGCGGCCACCGACAACATGCCGAGCGGCTCGGCCTATCGCCCCGGCGACGTGATCCAGCCCCGCGGGGGCACCACCGTCGAGATTATCAACACCGACGCCGAGGGGCGCGTGATCCTCTCCGACGCGCTTTGTTACGCGGCCGAGCAGGAGCCGGATGCGATCGTCGACCTGGCCACGCTGACCGGCGCCTGCGTCATTGCGCTCGGGCACCATGCCAGCGGGCTTTTCGGCAACGACGAGGACTTGATCGAGACGATGCTGGCGGCGGGCAATCTGTCCGGCGAGCGCGTGTGGCCGCTGCCGCTCTGGCCCGAGTACGACGAGCAGATCAAGAGCAGCATCGCCGACATCAAGAACACGGGCGGGCGCCCGGCCGGCGCCATCACCGCCGCCTGGTTCCTGGCGCACTTCGTGAAGGGGCGCCCGTGGCTGCACCTCGACATCGCCGGCACGGCCTGGACGGAAGGCGCCTGGGGCGAGCTGCCGCCGTATCTCGCGAAGGACACGGCCACCGGGGTCGGCGTGCGGCTGCTCGTCCACTTCGCGCGCCTCTGGGCCGCGAGCTAGCGGCCCGCCGCCGAGCGCTAAACGGGGCGGTGCTAGCCCATTTTTGAGACGTACTGGGCCGCCTTTGCGCGCCTGCTGAGCGCGTCGCCGGCGCTAGCGGCCGGTTGGGTGGCGCTCGCGCTGGCCTTCGCCGCCGGCAGCACCTGGCTGCTGCGCTGCCTGCTTCCGCGTGCGGCCACCGACAACCCCGTCCGCCGCGTGGCTCTTAACTCCGCTTTCCCGATGGCCACCGCGCTGGGCAACAAGGCGCTCGATCTCGCCTTCGCGATCGTCATGCTGCGCGTCCTCGGCCCAGGCCCGGCCGGCGCCTACGCCTGGATAGGTGTGGTCGTCGGCTACCTCGACATTCTGCTCGGCTTTGGTATGAACACCTGGCTGACACGCGAGGTGGCGCGCCAACCGGAGCGGCTCGGGCGCGAGCTGGGCCGCGTGCTCGGCGCGCGGGCGCTGTTCTGGCTCGGTGTGGTGCTCGTCACGCTCGTTCTCGCCGGGCCGCTGGCCGGGCCGCTCGACGTAACACCCGAAAAAGCGCTGGCCCTCCTGCTGCTCGCGCTCGCCATGGCCCCGGCCGGCCTGTCGGCCGCGCTCACCGCCGTCTTCCAGGCCTACGAGCGGATGGAGTATCCGGCCGCCGTCACGGTGATGACCACGGTGCTGAAAGTCCTGCTCGGGCTGCTGGCGCTCGGCCTCGGCTACGGCTTCGTTGGCCTGGCCGCGGTGGCTCTCGCGGTGAACGTCCTCACGCTCGCTTCTCTCACGGTGCTGTTCGTGGATCTCGTCGGCTGGCCGCGCCCGCGGCTTGACCCGCGCGCCGGCGTGGGCCTCGTGGGCGACGCCTATCCCTTCATGATGAACAACCTGCTGGCTAGTCTCTTCTTCCGGCTCGACAGCTTGTTGCTCCCGCCGCTGGCCGGCGATGTTGCGCTCGGCTGGTACAGCGCGGCCTACCGCGTGGTCGACGGGTTCAACCTGATCCCCGCCAACTTCACGCTCGCCCTGTTTCCGCTGCTCTCGCGGCGCGGCCAGGCCGACCGCGCCGCGCTCGGGCGGGTCTACGCTCGCGCGCTGAAGGTGCTGCTTGGGTTGGGAGTGCCCCTTTGCGTCGGCACCGCGCTGCTGGCCGAGCCGCTGGTGCTGTTCTTCGCGGGCCCGGCCTACGTGCCGGAGGCCGCCTGGGCGCTACGCGTGCTCATCTGGTTCCTGCCGTTCAGCTTCGTCAACGGTGTGACGCAGTACGTGCTGATCGCCGTCGATCGCCAGCGGTTCCTGACGATCGCCTTTCTGGTCGCCACCGCCTTCAACCTTGGCGCCAACCTGCTGCTAATTCCCCGCGCCAGCTACCTGGGCGCGGCCCTCGTCACGGTGCTTTCCGAGATCGTGCTGCTGGGGCCGTTCTGGTGGGCCGTGACGCGCAGCCTCCCCCCGGTGTCCCTCGGGCGGCTGGTGTGGCGCCCGGCGCTCGCCGCGGCCGGCATGGCGGCCGTGGTCGCCCCGCTCGCGGCCTGGAGCTGGCCGCTCAGTATCCCCGTCGGCGCGGCGGCATACGGCGCCTTGCTCGCCGCGCTCGGCGGCCTCGATACGGACGATCGCGCGCTGTGGCGTCGCCTGCGCGGCGCGCCCGGCTAGCCGGCCGAGGCGCGCGCACCGCGGCGGCGGGGGCGCGTTTTACGGGGCGGCTGGCACGGCGACCGGCGGCAGATTGCCCGCGGCGGTACGCAAGAAATCGAGGAAGCGCGCCGTCATCGGCGAGAAATACTTGTGCGGGCGGTAGACGAGCACGAACTCGTGCGCCAGGCCGCTGGCGGGCACGCGCACCTCCCGCAGCAGGCCGAGGCCTAGCTCCTGCGCAACCTCGCAGCGGAACAGCATGGCTAGCCCCATGCCCGCTTGCACCGCCCGCTTGATGGCCTCGGCCTGCTCCAACTCCAGGACGACCTGCCAGGACGAGGCGCCGTCCTCCGCGAACTGGCGCTCCAGTAACGCGCGCGCCGCCGCGCCTGGCGGTCCCAGCACGAACGGCTGGCCCTGCACCTCGGCCCAGGTCACGGCCGGCCGCCCCGCCAGCGGGTGATCCGGATGCGCCACCACGACTAGCTCCTCGCGCCGCAGTGGCTCAGCCGTCAGGCCCTCTGGCACCGGCCCCGCCTCCACGAGCGCGAAGTCGTGATGACCGGCGAGCGTCTCGTCCCGCACCGTCGCCGCGGGCGCCACGCGCAGCACAAGGTCGGCGCGCGAGTTCCGCTGCTTGAAGCGGCTGAGGAGCTGCGGCAGTACGTAGCTGCCTACCGTCGGCGTCGCGCCGATGGCGATGCGCCCAGTCTGCGCGTCACGCAGCTCGCTGATCAGCGCGCGCACCTGCTCGGTCTCGCGCAGGACGCCGCGGGCGTACCGATAGACGGCCGCACCCGCCTCGGTCGGTAGGCTGCGGCGACCCTCGCGGTAAAGCAGGCGAGTGCCAAAGAACTGCTCCAAGCTGCGCATGTGGACGCTGAGCGCCGGCTGGGTGGTGAACAGGTGCTCGGCGGCCAGTGTGAAGCTCTGCCGCTCGACGATCTCGCAGAAGACGCGCAGCTTGTATAGCGTGAGAGGAGCCTCGTCCATAAGCGGATTGTAGCCAGTTGCTCGGCGCCGCGCTATTGGCTTTATGGTGGCGCGCGGGCTACCATTCAGTGACGCGCCGCCTGGCCGCCGCACGCTGAGGGGAGAGCATGGACCGCGAGACGTTCCGCGACCGCCTGCAACGCGCGCCACTGCTGGCTGACGGCGCGCTCGGCACGCTGCTCTACGAGCGCGGCGTTCCCTACGAGCGCGGCTTCGACGAGCTGAACGCCACGCAGCCCGCGCTCGTCGAGCGCTTGCACCGCGAGTACCTGGCCGCCGGCGCCGAGCTGATCGAGTCCAACACATTCGGTGCCAATCGGCTGCGGCTGGCGCTACACAGCCTCGAGCCGCGGGCGGCCGAGTTGAACGCTCAGGGCGTGCGGCTGGCGGCCGCGGCGCGCGCCGAGGTCGCGCCCCAGGCGTACGTGGCCGGCGCCATCGGCCCGGTGGGGCAGCCGCTGGAGCCAGTGGGCGTCATCGGCCTGGGCGACGCGCGCGCCGCCTTCGCCGAGCAGGCCGCGACCCTTGCGGAGGCCGGAGCCGACCTGCTGTTGCTGGAGACCTTCTCCGACCTGCGCGAGCTGCGCGAGGCGATCATCGGTGCCCGCGCGGTCTGCGATCTCCCGCTAGTGGCCCAGATGAGCTTCACGGCCGATGGCCGTACGCCGACGGGCGAGAGCCCCGAGGAGGTCGCTCGCACGCTCGAAGCGCTCGGGGTAGACGTATTTGGGGTGAACTGTGGGGTGGGCCCCCAGGGCGCGCTTGACGTGATTAGCGGAATGGCCGCCGTCGCGCGCACGCCGCTGGTGGCCCAGCCGAACGCCGGCTTCCCCGGGCGCATGGGCGGACGCATCTTCTACCTCTCCACGCCGCAATACCTGGCCGACTACGCGCGGCGGTTCGTCGCGGCAGGCGTGCGACTGATCGGCGGTTGCTGCGGCACGACGCCCGAGCACACGCGCGCGATGAGTGCGGCGCTCGCCGCCGAGCGACAGCGGCCGCGCGTCGTGGCCGCGCCCCCGCCCGCGGCGAGTCGAACGCCCGCGGCGGTGGCTGTGCGCCCCGAGCCCACGCCGCTGCAGCAGCGCCTCGCCGCGGGCACGTTCGTCCTTTCGGCTGAGCTGGAGCCTGCCGCAGGCGAGGCGCTGGCCGAAGTCCTCGCCGCCGCGGAGACGCTCGTCGCGGCCGGCGCTAACTGTATCAACGTGCCCGACCCGCCGTCGCCGCGTGGGCGGCCCAGCGGCCTCGCCCTCGCCGTACACCTGCGGGCGCGGCGCTCGCTCGACGTGCTGCTCCACTACACCACCCGCGACCGCAATCTTCTCGCGCTGCAGGCCGATCTGCTTGGCGCCCACGCGCTCGGCATTCGCGACGTACTGGCGACGACGGGCGACCCGCTGCGGATCGGCAGCTATCCTCACACCGCCGGCGTGTGGGACGTCGACGGCGTGGGGCTGATCGAGATCCTGGCGCGGATGAATCGCGGCGAAGACTGGGCCGGTTCGGCGCTCGCTGAGCCGACGGCTTTCCACATCGGCTGCACCGTCGCCGTGGCCGGCGACCGCGCCGCGGCGCGCGAGCGGCTGCAGCGTAAGCTAGACGCGGGCGCGCAGTTCGTCCTGGCCGCGCCCGTCTTCGACAGCGCGCAGCTCGACGCGCTACTGCGCGACCTGGGCCCGCTGCCGGTGCCGCTGCTCGTCGGCGTGCTGCCGCTGGAGAGCAGCCGCCACGCCGAGTTCCTCCACAACGAGGTGCCGGGGATGGCGATCCCCGAGGCGGTGCGCGACCGATTGCGGCGCGCGGGCGCGGACGCTGCGCCCGAGGGGCTACGGCTCGCCGCTGACCTGCTGGCCGCCGCACGCGCCCGCGTGGCCGGCGCCTACCTCGTCCCACCGAACGGCCGCGCCGAGGCCGTCGTCGAGCTGCTGCGCCTCGGCGGCGCGACCCATCCCGCCGCCGCAACGCGCTAGCCGCGGCTGTTAGCCGAGCCGGGCCGCCGCGTATAGCTCCCCAACCACAAACTGGAAGCCAGGAAGCGCCGCGCCGAAGTCCACCACGTCGGCCCCTTGCAGCCGTTGCTCGGGGACTCCAGGGCGGTGGGCAAGAACGGAGCGGTCGTCAGGAATGCACAGGATGGCGAGCGCGACTCCGTTCGCCACGTACCACGCACAGTCATCGCGTAACTGTTTCCGGCTCTGCCGCGGTAAGGCGATTTCGATCGCGACCAGCGGCGGCTCGCGCAGAGGCCCGGCTGGCCAGCCGTGGTGGTCACGCGGAATGCGTCCCCACTGGCAGACCGCCACGTCCGGCACGTGGGAGGCCCCAGCGAACGTCGTCCGTAATTCTGGTGCGGCGACGGCTAACCGGCGCGGTACCGCGTAGGCGTCGATCCATTGGCACAAGATCTTCTGCAGCAGACTGTGAAGTATCTCGGGCGACACCTTTTGCCTCACCGCCCCCGCGACGAATTCGAGCGCCGGCTTCTCTTCGGGTAGCTGCAGGAACTCTTCGAGGGTCAGCGCCTGTCGAGTGGTCGCCATGGCATGCCTCCTGGTCGTCCGGCCAGGTACATCATACCGTCGGCACGCGGATAGAAGGCGGTGGGGCCGGCGTTTGCTACACTTCTCTTCAGCATCGTCATGTGGGGCGCCATGAAGCCTGTCGCCGCATTCGCTGTCCTCGTGGGGCTGTGGCTGATGGCCTGCACGCCGGCGCCAGGCAAGCCCGCCGCCAATGCGCCAGCGCCCACGGGCGGAAAAGCAGCGCCTAGCAGCGGGCGGGCCGCGGCCGCTGCTCCATCCACGAGCGCGGCCGTGACGAGTGCCGCTCCACCCGCGGCGCAAGCGGGCGGTCCGCTCGTGCCGACGCCGCTCGAGATCCCACCCGGTACTCGGGCGGCGCCATTCGATCAACCGCGCACGCTGAACTTGCCCCCCGGTCTTCGTGCGCAGCTCTTTGCCTCCGGTCTGAGCGATCCGCGCATGATGGCCTTCGACGAAAACGGCGTGCTCCACGCCACGCAGACGGACGCCGGCTCGGTAGTGGCCGTGCCCGATCGCGATGGCGACGGAGTCGCGGATAGCGTCGTAACTGTCCACGGCGCACTGAACCGCCCGCACGGGCTGGCGTTCCGCGACGGCTGGCTGTACGTGGCCAACACCGACGGCGTCGTCCGCCTCGGCGGCGGGACCGGCGACCTGGCGCGACCCCGCCAGGAGAGCGTGGTCCGGGGCCTTCCCACCGGAGCGGGCCACTATACGCGCACCCTGGGCTTCGGCCCGGACGGCGGTCTGTACGTTTCCATCGGCTCAAGCTGCAATGTCTGCCAGGAGCGTGACCCGCGGCGCGCCGCGATCGTCCGCTACGAACCCGATGGCCGCGGTGAGCGCGTTTTCGCGAAAGGGTTGCGCAATGCGGTCGGCTTTACCTGGCGGCCCGGCACCGACGAGCTGTGGGCGACCAACAATGGCCGCGACCACCTGGGGGACGACCAGCCGCCGGAAACACTCAACCTCGTTCGCGACGGCGACGACTTCGGCTGGCCGCGCTGCCACGCCGGCCGCATCCCCGACCCTGAGTTCGGCGGCCCGCGGGCCTGCGAGGGCGTCGCCGCGCCGCGGGCTGAGCTGCAGGCGCACGCGGCGCCGCTGGGGCTCGCCTTCTACCCCGATGCGAATAGCGTGATCATCGCCCTCCACGGCTCGTGGAACCGCTCGGTCCCCGTGCCGCCGCACCTCGTCCGTGTGCTGCTCCATTCAGATGGCCCGGCCGAGGTCGAGGACTTCGCGACCGGCTGGCAGCTCGGCGCCGATACCAGCACGCGCTGGGGACGCGTCGCGGGGGTGGCGGTCGGCCCCGACGGCAGCCTGTACGTCTCCGATGACACCGCGGGTGCGATCTATCGCCTCACCGCTAGCCGCTGAGCGCGGAGCGGCGCGACCGATAGCCTCACCTCGAAGCACGACGGGGCTGGGCGTCCTCCACTTAACTTAACAACAGGCCGCGAGCTGCGCACTCGCTCATTATCCCCGGCGCCGGCGTTTGCCCGGTGTTCCCCCACGGGGTGATGCGAGACCGGGGAAGGGTGGGCACCGCCGGCCGCGCCGTGATCCGAAAGGCGCCTGGCCGCGTTATTATGAGCGGCGAGACGACGTGGGGAGGGAGCGCGATGGCGAGGCGGCGGCTGGTGGTGGTGGCTGGGGCGACCCTCTTGCTCGTGGCGTCGAGCGTCGCGGTGCGCGCGGCGACCACGCCGCCGCCACGGACGAGCGACGTGCCGGCGCTCGAAAGCTTCGACCCGGAGCGCGTCGGCACCGTCGAGCAGCAGGCCTGGGCGGCCTACTATTATCGCGAGTGGGCGCGCCTCCTTCAGCTCATGCTGGCTATGATCCAGGGCCAATTCGGCCTCTCACCCGCGCAGTCGTTGGAGGCCGCGTACTTCGCCACCCAGGCGCAGGTGGTGTGGGCCGATCGCGGGGCGGCCGGCGGCGAGGCCGAGGATCTGATGCGCCAGTTCTACACGCTGGTGCGCGAGCCCGCCGGGGGGGACTACGATGTCGACCGGGCAGCCGCGCTCGAGGTGAACTGGTGGGCGGTCCACCGCAACCGCGACCAGTATCCCGACAGCAGCGCCCTTGCGCGCGCGCTCGCGGACCTGTACGCGGAGGTCTACCGCCTGCCCGTTGAGGCGGCGCTGCCCGCTGGCGAGCACCGCGCGCGGGCGATGGACCTCTCCGACCAGTGGATCCGTGAGGGCAAGGTGCGCGACAGCCCACTCCTGGCCGCCGTCCGCGCCGAGCTGATCGCGTCCTACCAGGTCCTCCACGACGCGCTTGCCGCTCGCCGCACGGCCGCACCCCAATAGGCCATGCCACGGTAGTCGGGCTACGGCGGCGCGCCGCTAGGACCGGTCCGACGGCTTGTGCTCGCTCACGTCGCCGCGCAGGATCTGGATGGCGTGCGGCAGCAGCGGCGCCAGGATCTCCAGGGTCTCGACACAGGCCTTCGGGCTGCCCGGCAGATTGATGATCAGGGATTCCTGGCGCACGCCGGCCACCGCGCGCGAGAGGTACGCCATCGGCGCCTTCTTCGCGCTCTCGGCGCGCATCGCCTCCGCCAGGCCCGGCACCTCGTAGTCCAGCACGGGCAGCGTCGCCTGGGGCGTCCGGTCGCGCGGGCTCAGGCCGGTGCCGCCCGTTGTCAGGACGAGGTCGAGGTGCAGGTCGTCCACGACGTGGATGAGCGTCTGCGTGATGATGTCCTGCTCGTCCGGGACGATCTCGTAGTGCCGCAGGGTGCCGCCAAAGCGGTGCAGGTTGTCTTTGATCGCCTTGCCGCTGAGGTCGTCGCGCTCGCCGCGTGACGCGGTATCGCTGATCGTCACGATGCCGACGCCGATGTAGGGATGGTCGCGGGCGACCGCCTCGGGCGTCGTGTGGTGGGGCTGGTCGCCGCCGTGGCCGTGGCCGGCCTGGTGAGCCTCAGGGTGCATCCTCGCCCTCCCGTCGGTACTCGCCGCTCTTTCCCCCGGCCTTGTGCACGAGTCGGACCGCGTCGATGCTCATCCCCCGGTCCACTGCCTTGCACATATCGTAGATCGTCAGCGCCGCCACGCTCACCGCCGTCAGGGCCTCCATCTCGACGCCCGTCTTGCCGACGATGCGGGCCGTCGCCTCGATCTCCAGCGTGGAGGCGGCCTCATCCGGCGTCACGTCCACGTCTACCGAGGTGATCGGCAGCGGGTGGCACAGCGGGATCAGCTCGCCGGTTCGCTTGGCGGCCATGATGCCCGCCAGGCGCGCGACGGCGATGACGTCGCCCTTCGCCACGCCGCCGCGCAGCACCAGCGCCAGCGTCTCCGGCCGCATGTGTACGCGCCCGCGGGCCGTGGCCACGCGCGCGGTGTCGGCCTTCGCGCCGACGTCTACCATGCGGGCGCGGCCCTGCTCGTCCAGGTGCGATAGGCTCATCAGTCGCAACAATCCTCGGCGCCGCTGGCGCTCGCGGCGAGCGGCGCGGCGGCCGGCGCTTCGGCCGCCGGGGCGTCCAGCAGCTCGACGCCGATCGTGTCGCCGGGCGCCACGCGGGCCACGTCCTCCGGAATGACGATGAAGCAGTTCGCGCGCACCATCGCCGTCATGATGCCCGCGCCTTCTGGCCCGGCCGGGCGCACGCGGTAGCCGTCGCCATCGCGGTAGAGATAGCCGCGCACGAACGAGCGCCGCCCGCCGCGGTTGTCCAGCGCCGCGTCCGACACCGCCTGCAGCGTCGCGTGGCGCAGCGCCTGCCGCCCCTGCATCTTCAGGATGGCGGGGCGCACGAACTCCTCGAACGCCACCATCGAGGCAGCAGGGTTGCCGGGCAGGCCGAACATCGGCACACTGCCCAGGTGGCCGAACGCCAGCGGCCGGGCCGGCTTCATGTTTACGCGCCAGAAGTCGATGTGCCCGAGCTTGTCCAGCACCACCTTCACCACATCGTAGTCGCCCACCGATACGCCCGCGGAGGTTACCAGCAGGTCGGCCGTCATACCCTCGCGCACCTTCGCCTCTAGCTCCGCGACCGTGTCGCGCGCCACGCCCAGCGAGATCGGCTCGCCGCCGCACCACCGCACCTGCGCCATGATGCTGTACAGGTTGACGTTGCGGATCTTGCCGGGGGTGACCGGCTCGTCCACGTCCACCAGCTCGTCGCCCGTCGTCAGCACCGCCACGCGCGGCCGCCGCACGACCTGCACGTGTCGCCGACCGAGCATCGCCAGCATCCCCACCTCGGCCGGCCGGACGTAGCTGCCGCGCGGCAGGATCAGATCGCCGGCCCGCACGTCCTCGCCCGCGAAGCGCACGTCGCGGCCTGGCCGTGCGGCAATCCGCACGCGCACCGTGCCCTCGCCGCGCTCGGTGTCCTCGACGCGAACGATCGCGTCGGCGCCCGGCGGCATCGGCGCGCCTGTCATGATGCGAATGGCCTCGCCGCGGCGCACCGGCGTGTCGGGCACTTGCCCGGCCGGCAGGTCGGCGACCACCCGCAGCACGGCCGGCCGCTCGCGCGTCGCGCCTTCCGTATCGGCGGCGATCAACGCGTAGCCGTCCATCGCCGAGTTGTCGAAGGGCGGCACCGCCATGTCGGCGTGTACGTCCTCGGCTAGCACGCGACCCAGCGCGTCGTCGAGCAGCACGGGCTCGGCAGGCAGCACGGGGATGCGCGCGAGGATCGCCGCCAGCGCCTCGTCTACGCTCAGCAGCCGCTCGGCCGTCGCGGGATTGTGCACGTTCATCGCCTCAGTCTACCGCGGGCGCGGTGCCTACGCGACGCCGGCCCGCAGCTCCTCCGCCACGAGGCGGAAGTCCAGGCCCGCGTATCCCATGAAGCGCGCCAGCTCGTCCACCGGATACTTCTGGCCCTCGCGCCACAGGTCGCGCAGGAAGCGCCCCACGCGTGGCACGCGGAACCACTCTTCATCGTACTCTCTCTGTAGGTACTGCCGAAGCTGCGGCTCGAACACGCCCGCCCGTAGCGACAGCGCCGCGCCCAGCCCCGGCGCCACGTCGGCCAGGAACGCCTCGGGCGCATGCTCCACGCCCAGCGTGCGCGTAAACAGCTCGGCGTATGACTGCGCCAGCGCCTCGTAGTCGTCGCCGGCGTACAGCGCCCGCTCGTACAGGAGCGCGGTCGCCTGCCGCCGCAGCTCGTACAGCCGCTCGAACAACGCGAGGCGCCGGTAATCGGTCGGGTGCGCGAGGTCGAGCGCCGGCCGCGCCCAGCTCGGCTCGGCTAGCAGCGACTCGAAGAGGAGCCCGTACCCCTCGCTCACCGAGCGATCGCCCAGCCAGCGCGCTGGAAAGGCCAGCGTGCGGTCCACGTTCGCGTAGTGCTCGGCGTGCCCAGCCTGGTGGAACAGCGCGCGATAGTCGAGTCGCCCGCCCGTCGGCTGCAACACGACCCGCACGTCGCGCGGCACGTCGAGGCGAGCGCAGAACGCGCGGGGCGCCTTCAGCGGCCGCGGCTCCACGTCCACCGCGACGTTCGTCGCCTGCTCGATGTCCAGTCCCAGGCCGCGCAGGGTGCGGTAGAGCGTGAACCGCATCGTTTTCGCTGGGAAGTAGGCGTCCAGCGGCCGCGCGCGGAACAGCCAGGCCAGGTCGCAGGGCAAGGCGTCGGCCGGGGCCAGCTCGATCGTGCCGAGCAGCTCCTCCAGCGCGCCGAAGTAGGCGGTGTCGGTTGCCGCCAGGAACCGCTCGCCCGCCTCGACCAGATCGGCGTAGTGCAGGTCGCGCAGCTCGTCGTACAGCGCCACGTAGCTGCTGCTACCGATGCCGCCCAGCGCTTCGAGCACCGTGCGGTGGCGCTCCTCGTGGAGGGGGTTCAGCCGGGCCGTGGCGGCCTGGTAGAGCGCGTCGAGGGCGTGGCGGCGGTGGGCCTCGGGCTCGTTGGCGAGGAAGATGGGCACCATCCGGTACGACAGCTCGCGCTCGTCCCACACTACCCGCGCGGCCGCCTCCGCGGCGGCCAGGCGCTCGTCCAGCGCGCGCGTCTTGCTCCGCAGGTAGCCCGTGGCGACGAAGTCGAGCAGGTAGCGCTTCGGGCGCGGCTCTAGCTCGGCCTCTAACAGCTCGCCGTAGGCGTCGGGGTGAAACAGGTACTCGAAGTCGGTGAACAGCGGCTCGAGATCGAGCGTTGCCTGAAAGCCAGCGTAGTGGAGATAGCGCTCCCGCTCGATAGCGCGGCAAAACGTCTCCGCGTCGCGCTCGAAAACGGCGATATCGAGCACGCTATACTCCTGGGGAGAGCCTGGCGGTTGGTCCGCAATTCAGGCGGAGACTCGGGAGATTATAGCACGCGCCCGGGCAGCGGCCCTGGCCCGGCCCCATGCGCCGCGAAGCGCGCCGCTTCGCGGGAGAAGCGACGAGCTAACCGCTCGGCTCTTTCCCGACGGGTGGCGCCGAGCCAGCGGGGTCAGGCCCCCTCTCCCCCGGAGAGCGAGCCGGAGATGGATCGCGTCCGGCCCCTCTCCCGTTGGGAGAGGGCGGGGGTGAGGGCGACCA
>Ga0070741_10010748_pt1 | contig 17168 bp, 15 predicted proteins | sample Coa_R1_4_FD_66440 | JGI IMG/M metagenome (GOLD analysis project Ga0070741, IMG submission 66440) | Surface soil microbial communities from Centralia Pennsylvania, which are recovering from an underground coalmine fire - Coalmine... | ecosystem: Environmental > Terrestrial > Soil > Unclassified ...
TGGAGGACAAATATCTGGGCGCGCTGGTCAAGACCTCGATGAACCGCTGCATCCAGTGCACGCGTTGCGTCCGCTTCTCCGCGGAAGTCTGCGGCGCGCCGGAAATGGGCGCGACCGGACGCGGCGAGGACATGGAGATCACGACCTATCTCGAGCACGCGCTGACCTCGGAGCTGCAGGGCAACCTCGTCGACATCTGTCCGGTCGGCGCGCTGACCTCGAAGCCTTACGCGTTCGCGGCGCGGCCGTGGGAGCTCGGCAAGACGCAGTCGATCGACGTGATGGACGGCGTCGGCTCGGCCATCCGCGTCGATACCCGCGGCCGCGAGGTGATGCGCATCCTGCCGCGCATCAACGAGGCCGTGAACGAGGAATGGATTTCCGACAAGACCCGCCATGTCGTCGACGGGCTGCGCACGCAGCGGCTGGACCGGCCCTATATCCGCGAGAACGGTAGCTTGCGCGCGACCTCGTGGAGCGAGGCGTTTGGCGTGATCGCCGCCAAAATGGGCCGTATCGACGGCAAGCGCATCGGCGCCATTGCCGGCGATCTCGCGGGCGTCGAGGAGATGTTCGCGCTGAAGGAGCTGCTCGCCAGATGCGGCTCGAGCAATCTGGCGGTGCAGGGCGGAGACGCCTTCGCAGGCGTCGGCCGCGCCTCCTACATCTTCAATCCGACGATTGCCGGCATCGACCAGGCCGATGCGCTTTTGATCATCGGCTCCAATCCGCGCAAGGAAGCCGCCGTCCTCAACGCGCGCATCCGCAAGCGCTGGCGCAGCGGCCAGCTCAAGATCGGCGTGATCGGCGCCAGGGCCGATCTCACTTACAGTTACGACTATCTCGGCGCCGGCACCGATACGCTCGGCGAGCTCGCCGGCGGCAAGGGCGCGTTCCTTGATGTGCTGAAGAACGCCAGCCACCCGATCGTGCTGGTCGGCGCCGGCGCGACCGCGCGCCACGACGGTGCGGCCGTGCTGTCGCTTGCCGCCAGGCTCGCGGCCGATGTCGGCGCCATCAAGGACGGCTGGAACAGCTTTGCGGTGCTGCATGACACCGCCTCGCGCGTCGGCGCGCTCGATATCGGATTCGCCTCGGGGCTGACGGCCGCTCAGATGGCAACTTTCGGCACGCTCGACGTGCTGTTCCTGCTCGGCGCCGACGAGGTGAAAGTGCCGGATGGCACGTTCGTGGTCTACATCGGCACGCATGGCGATGCCGGCGCGCACCGCGCCGACGTGATCCTGCCGGGTGCGGCCTATACCGAGAAATCGGCGATCTACGTCAACACCGAGGGCCGGGTGCAAATCACAGGCCGCGCGTCCTTCCCGCCGGGCGAGGCGCGCGAGGACTGGGCGATCATCCGCGCGCTGTCGGAGGCGCTGGGCAGGAAGCTGCCTTGGGACTCCCAGGCCGCGCTTCGGCAGGCGATCTTCAAGGCTGCGCCGCATCTGATGCGCATCGACCAGATCGAGGCCGGCAAGGCCGATGACATCAAGACGCTGGCGGCCAAGGGCGGCAATGTCGAGAAGACGCCGTTCAAGGCGGCGGTCGACGATTTCTTTCTGACCAATCCGATCGCACGTGCGTCGGCCGTGATGGCCGAATGTTCGCGTCTTGCGTCCGGACAAATGCTGACGGCTGCGGAATGAGCGTGACCTGATGGAATTTTTCCAAACCGCATTCTGGACCGGCTTCCTCTGGCCGCTGATCATCATGGTCGCGGAAAGCGTCTTGCTGCTGGTCGTGCTCTTGATCGCGATCGCCTATATCCTGCTCGCCGACCGCAAGATCTGGGCGGCGGTGCAGATCCGGCGCGGTCCCAACGTGGTGGGGCCGTGGGGCCTGTTCCAGTCGTTCGCCGACCTCCTGAAGTTCGTGCTGAAGGAGCCGATCATTCCCGCCGGCTCCAACAAGGGCGTGTTTCTCCTTGCCCCGTTGGTCTCGTGCGTGCTGGCGCTGGCGGCCTGGGCCGTGATCCCGATGAATCTCGGCTGGGTGATCTCCGACATCAATGTCGGCGTGCTCTACATCTTCGCGATCTCGTCGCTGTCGATCTACGGCATCATCATGGCCGGCTGGTCGTCGAACTCGAAATATCCGTTCCTGGCGGCGCTGCGCTCGGCCGCGCAGATGGTGAGCTACGAGGTCTCGATCGGCTTCGTCATCATCACGGTGCTGCTCTGCGCCGGCACGCTGAACCTGTCGGGCGTGGTCGAGGCGCAGAAGCTGCACGGCTTCGCCAGCCTGATCGGCCTGCCGCAGCTGACCATCCTGAACTGGTATGTCTGGCCGTTGCTGCCGATGTTCGTGGTGTTCTACGTTTCGTCGCTGGCCGAGACCAACCGGCCGCCCTTCGACCTGGTCGAAGCCGAGTCGGAGCTGGTCGCGGGCTTCATGGTCGAATACGGCTCGACGCCGTATCTCTTGTTCATGCTCGGCGAGTATGTCGCGATCACCACGATGTGCGCGCTGGCGACGATCCTGTTCCTCGGCGGCTGGTTGCCGCCGGTCGACCTGCCGCCGTTCAACTGGATTCCCGGCGTGATCTGGTTCGCGCTGAAACTGTTCTTCATGTTCTTCCTGTTCGCGATGGCGAAGGCGATCGTGCCGCGCTACCGCTATGATCAACTGATGCGGCTCGGCTGGAAGGTGTTTTTGCCGCTGTCGCTGGCGATGGTGGTCATCGTCGCCGGCGTGCTGCATTTCGCCGGTATCGCGCCGAAGTGAGGTCGTCATGTCCACAAACGCAACCGCACGCTCGCTCCTGCTGTCCGAATTCGTATCGGCGTTCTTCCTCGCCATGCGCTACTTCTTCCAGCCGAAGCCGACGCTGAACTATCCGTTCGAGAAGGGCCCGATCTCGCCGCGCTTCCGCGGCGAGCACGCGCTGCGCCGCTATCCCAACGGGGAAGAGCGCTGCATCGCCTGCAAATTGTGCGAGGCGATCTGCCCGGCGCAGGCCATCACCATCGAGGCCGGGCCGCGCCGCAACGACGGCACCCGCCGCACCGTGCGATATGACATCGACATGGTGAAATGCATCTATTGCGGCCTGTGCCAGGAGGCATGCCCGGTCGACGCCATCGTCGAGGGCCCGAACTTCGAATTCGCGACCGAGACGCGCGAGGAACTCTACTATGACAAGGCGAAACTGCTCGCCAATGGCGACCGCTGGGAGCGCGAGATTGCGAAATCCATCGAACTCGACGCGCTGTACCGGTGAGGTGAGGGCATGATCCTTCCCGCGCTGTTCTTCTATCTGTTTGCCGGCGTCTGCGTGGCGTCGGCCGTGATGGTGATCGCCTCGCGCAACCCCGTTCATTCCGTGTTGTTCCTGATCCTGGCTTTCGTCAACGCGGCGGGCCTGTTCGTGCTGATGGGCGCAGAGTTCCTGGCGATGATCCTGATCGTGGTCTATGTCGGCGCGGTCGCCGTGCTGTTCCTGTTCGTGATCATGATGCTCGACGTCGACTTCGTCGAATTGCGCGAGGGCTTCATCCAGTATCTGCCGGTCGGCATCGTGATCGGCGGCATCTTCCTGTTCGAGCTTTTGCTCACCGTCGGCGCCTGGGTCATCAACCCCACCGTCTCCAAGACCATCACTTCGCCGATCCCGAGCAATGTCAGCAACACCGAGGCGCTCGGCCTCGTGCTCTATACGAAGTACATCCACTACTTCCAGCTCGCCGGCATGGTGCTGCTGGTCGCCATGATCGGCGCCATCGTGCTGACCCTGCGCCACAAGGCGTTCGTCAAGCGCCAGGATATCAACGTGCAGAACGCGCGGACGCCGGAGCTCGCCATGAGCGTGCGCAAGGTGGCGTCGGGGCAGGGACTCATCGAGTCCGATGCGGCGGAGTGGGTGAAATGACGGTGGGGCTCGGACATTACCTCGCGGTGGCCGCGATCCTGTTCACGCTCGGGATCCTCGGCATCTTCCTCAACCGCAAGAACATCATCGTCATCCTGATGTCGATCGAGCTGATCCTGCTCTCGGTCAACGTCAACCTGGTGGCGTTCTCGACCTTCCTTGGCGACATCGTCGGCCAGGTGTTCGCGCTCCTGGTGCTCACGGTCGCGGCCGCCGAAGCCGCGATCGGTCTTGCGATCCTGGTGGTGTATTTCCGCAACCGCGGCTCGATCGCGGTTGAAGACGTCAATCTGATGAAGGGCTGAGCGCGGCTATGTATCAGGCAATTGTCTTTCTGCCGCTGCTCGGGGCCATCATCGCCGCCCTGATCTCGCTGTTCGGCGCGCATGCGCGCTGTCCGAGCGGCGATACCGTCGAACATCATGACGACGCGCATGGCGCCCACGCCTCCGAAGCGCATGACGAGCACGCCGACGATCACGGTCACGACGATCACGCCCCGGCCGAACCTGCGGCCGTTGGTTCGCGCGCGGCCGAGCTGATCACCACGGGGCTGCTGTTCGTCTCGATGGCGCTGTCATGGATGGCCTTCGTCGATGTCGGCTTCATGCATCACGATGCGCGGATTGCGCTCTTGCCCTGGATCCAGTCGGGAGACCTTCAAGTCGCCTGGTCGCTCCGCGTCGACACGCTGACCGCGGTCATGCTGGTGGTGGTGACCACGATCTCCGCGCTCGTCCACCTCTATTCCATCGGCTACATGGACGAGGACCCGTATCGGCCGCGCTTCTTCAGCTATCTCTCGCTGTTCACCTTTGCCATGCTGATGCTGGTGACATCGGACAATCTGGTGCAGCTGTTCTTCGGCTGGGAAGGCGTCGGCCTCATGAGCTACCTGCTGATCGGCTTCTGGTACCACAAGCCGTCGGCGAACGCGGCCGCGATCAAGGCCTTCGTGGTCAATCGCGTCGGCGATTTCGGCTTTTCGCTCGGCATCTTCGCCGTCTTCATGATGATCGGCTCGCTCGATTTCGAAACGATTTTCGCGGGCGCGCCGGGACTGGCCGGCAAGACCATCGATTTCCTCGGCTGGCACGCCGACGCGCTGACGCTGATCTGCCTGCTGCTGTTCATGGGCGCGATGGGCAAGTCGGCGCAGTTCCTGCTGCACACCTGGCTGCCGGATGCGATGGAAGGCCCGACCCCGGTCTCGGCGCTGATCCATGCCGCGACCATGGTGACCGCCGGCGTGTTCATGGTGGCGCGGCTGTCGCCGCTGTTCGAGCTCGCGCCGGACGCGCAGGCCGTGGTGATGTTCTTCGGCGCCACCACCGCGTTTTTCGCGGCGACCATCGGCCTCGTGCAGAACGACATCAAGCGCATCGTCGCCTATTCGACTTGTTCGCAGCTCGGTTACATGTTCGTCGCGATGGGGGCGGGGGCCTATTCCGTCGGCATGTTCCATCTGTTCACGCACGCCTTCTTCAAGGCGCTGCTGTTTTTGGGCTCCGGCTCGGTGATTTACGCCATGCATCACGAGCAGGACATTCGCATGATGGGCGGGTTGTGGCGCAAGATTCCCTTCACCTTCGCTGTCATGTGCGTCGGCACGCTGGCGCTGACCGGCTTCCCGCTGTTCGCCGGCAATTTCTCCAAGGATGCGATCATCGAGTCGGCCTATGCTTCGCATAATCCGCTCGCGAGCTACGCCTTCATCCTCACCGTCGCCGCCGCCGGTCTCACCGCGTTCTATTCATGGCGTTTGATCTTCAAGACCTTCTTCGGCGAACCGCACGACCAGGAGCATTATGAGGCGGCGCACGAGAGCCCGCTCTGGATGCTCGTTCCATTGTTTGTATTGGCCGCAGGCTCGATCCTGTCGGGCTTCCCGTTCAAGGAGCTGTTCGCCGGCCACGGCGTCGAGGAGTTCTTCCGCGACTCCCTGAAGATGCATCCTCACATCATCGAGGAGATGGAGGAGATTCCGGAATACATCAAGGTGCTGCCATTCGTGATGATGGCCGGCGGCCTGTTGGTGTCCTACATCTTCTACATCCGCCGGCCTTATTTGCCGGAGGATCTCGCGGCTCAGCAGCCGATGCTGTACCAGTTCCTGCTCAACAAATGGTATTTCGACGAGCTGTATGAGCTGATCTTCGTGCGGCCGGCCAAATGGATCGGCTATCAGCTCTGGAAGAAGGGCGACGGCGCCATCATCGACGGTCTCGGTCCGGACGGGGTGTCGGCGCGCGTGCTCGACGTCACCCGCAACGTCGTCAGGCTCCAGACCGGTTATCTCTATCACTACGCCTTTGCGATGCTGATCGGCGTCGCGGGGCTGATCACCTGGTTCATGTTCATGGGAGGCCAGTGAGATGGTTACCTGGCCCATCCTTTCCGTCGTCACCTTCCTGCCGCTGCTCGGCGCGCTGATCGTCTGGACCAGCCGCGGCGACGATGAAGCCGCGCGCCGCAATTCGCGCTGGATCGCGCTGTGGACCACGCTCGTCACCTTCGTCGTCTCGTTGATCCTGGCGTGGCGCTTCGATCCCGCGCAAACCGACTTCCAGTTCGTCGAGAAAACCTCGTGGCTCGCGACCGGGATCACCTATCACATGGGCGTCGACGGCATCTCGCTGCCGTTTGTCATCCTGACCACCGCCTTGATGCCGTTCTGCATCATCGCGAGCTGGAAATCGATCACGGTCCGGGTGCGCGAATACATGATGGCGTTCCTGATCCTGGAAACGTTGATGGTCGGCACCTTCTGCGCGCTCGACCTCGTGCTGTTCTACCTGTTCTTCGAAGGCGGCCTGATCCCGATGTTCCTTATCATCGGCGTCTGGGGCGGTCCGCGCCGGGTCTACGCTTCCTTCAAGTTCTTCCTCTACACGTTCCTTGGTTCGGTCCTGATGCTGCTCGCGATCATGGCGCTGTACTGGAACGGCACCACGACGGATATCCCGACCTTGATGCACACCGCCGTGCCGCGAAGCTTGCAGACCTGGGCGTGGCTGGCCTTCTTTGCCTCGTTTGCGGTGAAAATGCCGATGTGGCCGGTGCACACCTGGTTGCCCGACGCTCACGTCGAGGCGCCGACCGCGGGCTCGGTGATCCTGGCCGCGATCCTCCTGAAGATGGGCGGCTACGGCTTCCTGCGCTTCTCGCTGCCGATGTTCCCGCTGGCCTCGCACGATTTCGCGCCGCTGATCTTCACGCTCTCCGTCGTCGCCATCGTCTACACCTCGCTGGTGGCGCTGATGCAGGAGGACATGAAGAAGCTGATCGCCTATTCCTCGGTGGCGCATATGGGCTTCGTCACCATGGGCATCTTCGCCGGCACTGTGCAGGGCGTCGCGGGCGGCGTGTTCCAGATGATCTCGCATGGCATCGTCTCCGGCGCGCTATTCCTCTGCGTCGGCATCGTGTACGACCGCATGCACACCCGCGAGATCGCCGCCTATGGCGGGCTGGTCAACCGGATGCCGCTTTACGCGATGGTGTTCATGGTCTTCACCATGGCCAATGTCGGCTTGCCCGGCACCTCCGGCTTCATCGGCGAGTTCATGACGCTGCTCGGCACCTTCAAGGTCGCGATCCCCGTGGCGTTCTTCGCGACAACAGGCGTGATCCTGTCGGCGTGCTACGCGCTGTGGCTCTACCGCAAGATCGTGTTCGGTGCGCTGGTCAAGCCGTCGCTGATGACGATCAAGGACATGACCTTCCGCGAGTGCCTCACCCTGTTCCCGCTGGTGGCGCTGACCATCCTGTTCGGCGTCTATCCGAAGCCGGTGCTCGACATGTCGGCCGCCTCGGTGGCGCAACTCGTCAACAATTATTCGACCGCGATCGGGGCCGTGAAGGCTGCCGCGCTGATCCATTAGGGCCGTCGCCAATGAGCTTTGAGAGCGCAGGTTACCAGTTGCTGCCGGTCTTGCCGGAGCTCGTGCTCGCCGTCGGCGCCATGGTGCTGCTGTTGATCGGTGCCTGGCGCGGGCAAGGGACGACGGCGCTGGTCACGACGCTGGCGATCGTGCTGCTGGTTGTCACCGGCGTGCTGGAATGGATGCTGCCCGCGGGCAAGCTCGTCTCGTTCGGCGGCAGCTTCATCGTCGACAGTTTCGCGCGCTTCCTCAAGATCACGGCGCTGATCGGCTCGGCCGCGACCTTGATTCTGTCGCGCGAGTTCCTGTCCGATCCGTCGCGACGGATTTTCGAATATGCGATCCTGGTGCTGCTCTCCACCCTCGGCATGATGGTGCTGATCTCGGCGGGCGACCTGATCACGCTCTATCTCGGGCTCGAGCTGATGTCGCTCGCGCTTTACGTCGTGGCAACCAGCAACCGCGATAATGCGAAATCGACCGAAGCCGGCCTGAAGTATTTCGTGCTGGGCGCGCTATCCTCCGGGATGCTCCTGTACGGCGCCTCGCTGGTTTACGGCTTCACCGGCACTGTGAACTTCGCCGGGATCGCCGCTGCCGCCAAGACCGGCAGCATCGGCATCATCTTCGGCATCGTGTTCGTGCTGGCCGGCCTTTGCTTCAAGGTCTCGGCGGTGCCGTTCCACATGTGGACGCCCGACGTCTATGAGGGCGCGCCGACGCCGGTGACCGCCTTCTTCGCCTCCGCGCCAAAAGTCGCGGCGATGGCGGTGTTCGTACGCGTGGCGATGACGGCGTTTCCGGGCATCACCAATGAGTGGCAGCAGATCGTGGTGTTCGTCTCCATCGCCTCGATGGCGCTGGGATCGTTCGCCGCGATCGGGCAGAGGAACATCAAGCGGCTGATGGCCTATTCCTCGATCGGCCATATGGGATTTGCGCTGGTCGGCCTTGCCGCCGGAACCGCGGAGGGCGCGCAGGGCGTGCTGGTGTATCTGGCGATCTATGTGGCGATGACGCTCGGTTCGTTCGCCATCATCCTCGCCATGAAGCGAAACGGTCAGGCGGTGGAGCAGATCAGCGATTTCGCGGGCCTGTCGCGCACCAATCCGCTGCTGGCGTTCTTCTTTGCGATGTTCCTGTTCTCGCTCGCCGGCGTGCCGCCGCTCGCCGGTTTCTTCGGCAAATTCTACGTGTTTCTGGCGGCCATTCACGCCAACCTGTTCACGCTCGCCGTCATCGGCGTGCTGACCAGCGTGGTGGGCGCCTTCTATTATCTCTCGATCGTCAAGGTGATGTATTTCGACGATCCGCTGCCGCAGCTCGATCCGGTACGCGTCGAGTTGCGCACGGTGCTCGCGGTGACCGGCCTCTTCAATATCTTCTTCTTTGTCTATCCCGGACCGCTGGTCAGCGCGGCGACGGCAGCGGCGAAGTCGCTCTTCTAGCGCATGATCCCGAAAAGTGGGCACCGGTTTTCGGACAAGATCATGCGCAAGAATCTAAAATGACATTCACGCTCGGACCGCTTGCTGCGAGCCGGGGCTATCGCCTCGTCGCTTTCGATGAGGCCGGTTCGACCAACACGGAAGCGATGGCGCGTGCCCGCGCCGGCGAGCGCGGGCCGGTCTGGTTCGTCACGACGCTGCAGACTGCGGGACGGGGACGTCGGCACCGGCCGTGGGTCGCGCCGCGCGGCAACCTCGCCAGCACCATCCTGGAAGTGATGCAGGTGGCGCCGCCGGTCGCAGCGACTCTCGGCTTTGCCGCGGGGCTGGCGCTGGAGGCGGCGTTGCGGAAGCTCTGCGCTGATGGAGCGCGATTTGCCCTGAAATGGCCGAACGACGTGCTGGCGGGTAGCCACAAGCTCGCAGGCATCCTGCTCGAGGCCGAGGCCGTCGGCGACAGCCTCGCCGTCGTGGTGGGCATCGGCACCAACGTGGTGGCTGCACCTGAGGGCACGCCGACCCCGGCGACGTCGCTGCGCGCGCTCGGCATGGACGTCGACGCGGAAACCCTGTTCGCCGCTTTGTCCGACGGCTGGGCCGAGTTCCGCGGCATCTGGGACAATGGCCGCGGTTTTGCCGAGATCAGGCGGCTGTGGCTCGAGCGCGCCGCCGGGCTCGGCCAGGCGGTTGCGATCAAGTCCGGTGGGGCGGTGATCGAAGGCACCTTCGACACCATTGACGAGCAGGGCTGCATGATCGTACGGACCGCCGCGGGCAGGCTGGTGCCGGTCACCGCCGGCGACGTCTATTTCGGCACGGCGGCCTCGTCGGGAGCGGCCTGATGCGCCCGGACGAACTGACCTTTGCGCCGCTCGGCGGCGTCGGCGAGATCGGCATGAACCTGTCGATCTACGGTCTCGGCAACCGCCACCAACGCGCCTGGCTCGCGGTCGATCTCGGCGTCTCCTTCGGCGACGAGGAGCATCTGCCCGGCATCGACCTGATCATGCCCGACATCTCCTTCCTCGAGAAAGAGCGGAAGAACCTCGTCGGCCTCGTGCTGACGCATGCCCATGAGGATCATTTCGGCGCCATCATCGATCTCTGGCCGAAGCTGGGCTGCCCGATCTATGCAACCAAATTCAGCGCGGCGCTGTTCGAGGCCAAATGCGAGGCCGAGCGCGATCCGCCGAAAATCCCCGTCACCGTGATCCCCTCGGGCGGCCGCGTCGACATCGGCCCGTTCAACGTCGAGTTCATTCCGGTGGCGCATTCGATTCCGGAATCGCATGCGCTGGCGATCCACACCGAGGTCGGCACGGTCCTGCACACCGGCGACTGGAAGATCGATCCGACGCCGGTGCTGGGCGCGCCGACCGACGAGCGGCGGCTGCGTGAGCTGGGCGAGGCCGGCCTGCTGGCGCTGGTCGGCGATTCCACTAATGCGGTGCGCGACGGCCGTTCGCCGTCGGAGACCGAGGTCGCGCGGACCATAGCCGAGCTGGTGAAGGGCGCCAAAGGCCGCGTTGCCGTCACCACCTTCGCCTCCAACGTCGCGCGGGTGAAGGCGGTTGCGGACGCGGCAAAGGCCGCCGACCGCGAAGTCGTCATCGTCGGCCGCGCCATGGAGCGCGTGGTGCAGGTGGCGCGCGAGACCGGCTATCTCGATGGCGTGCAGAATTTCCGCGGGCCCGATCTCTACGGCCATTTCCCCGCCGACAAGGTGCTGGCGCTGTGCACGGGCAGCCAGGGCGAGCCGCGCGCCGCACTGGCGCGCATCGCCAACAACGACCATCCGGCCGTGACCCTGAACAAGGGCGACTGCGTGATCTTTTCCTCCCGCACCATTCCCGGCAACGAGAAGGCGGTCGGCGGCATCATCAACGGACTCATTTCACAGGGGGTCGAGATCATCACCGACCGCACCCATCTCGTTCACGTCTCCGGCCATCCACGCCGCGACGAGTTGCGCGACATCATCGCCTGGACCAAGCCGCAAGTCCTGATCCCCGTGCATGGCGAGCCGCTGCATCTGTCCGAACATGCAAGACTCGCGCGCGCCGCGGGCGTGCCGAAGGTGATCGGCTGCCGCAACGGCGATCTGGTGCTGCTCGGCCCGGGCGAGCCCGGCATCATCGACGAGCTGCCCTCGGGACGGCTCTACAAGGACGGCACCATCCTGGAGGACGCCAAGTCGCGCGCCGTGGTCGAGCGGCGGCGGATGGGCTTTGCCGGCTGCGTCTTTGTGGCGATCGCCATGACCGAAAAGGGCGAGCTTGCCGACGATCCCGAGGTTGATCTTGTCGGCATCCCCGAGAAGAATGGAGCCGGCGAGGAGCTCGACGAGATCGTGTTCGACGCGGTGGTCTCCACCGTGGAGGGACTGCCGCGGGCGCGGCGGCGCGATCCGGATGCGCTGGCCGAGTCGGTGCGCCGCGCGGTGCGATCGACCTTGAATCAGGAGTGGGGCAAGAAGCCGCTCTGTCTGGTTCATGTTCTCGAAGTTTAGGAGAGATCAATGCTGGGCCGGCTCAATCATGTCGCGATCGCGGTGAAGGACGCCGAAAAGGCCGCCAAAATCTATGGCGCGGCGTTCGGCGCCGAGATCTCCGGGGCGGTGCCGCTGCCCGAGCACGGCGTCATCACCGTGTTCGTGACGTTGCCCAACACCAAGATCGAGTTCATCCAGCCGCTGGGCGAGGCCTCGCCGATCGCGAAATTCCTGGAGCGCAATGCCGACGGCGGCATCCACCATGTCTGCTACGAGGTGTCGGACATCATCGCCTCGCGCGACACCCTGGTCAGGGAAGGCGCCCGGGTGCTGGGCGATGGCCAGCCGAAGATCGGCGCCCACGGCAAACCCGTGCTGTTCCTGCATCCGAAGGATTTTTCGGGCGCGCTGGTCGAGATCGAGCAGTCCTAAATGGTCTATCAAATCTCAACTGCGTTTGCGATTTACTTCGTGCTGTGGTGGCTCACGCTGTTCATCACCCTTCCGTTCGGCGTGCGCAGCCAGCATGAGGACGGCGTCGGCGCGCCCGGCACCGATCCCGGCGCGCCGATTGCGGCGCTGATGGGACGCAAGTTGATCTGGACAACGCTGCTTTCCGCGGTGATTTTTGCCGTCGGCTGGTGGGCCTATCAGGCTGGCTATCTCTCGGTCGACCGATTGTCGAAGTTGATGGGGATGCCGTTTTGACGACGCGCGCATGATCGGGAAAGCAGGTACGGTCGCTAAAATCATGTGCAAGGAAACAGAGGCAGGGGACACAGCGCATGACATTCCAGAGGATCGCAATCGGGCTGTTCGTCCTGCTCATCGCCGCGCTCGGCGCGGCCTTCTACATCGACTGGCGGTTGAACGTGCAAGTCCGCACCTTGAAGGCCTTTGTCGAAGGTTATGTCTTCGCGGAGGCGGTCGCGGCCTGCGAGAAGGCGCCGAGTTCGACCCCGTTCAAATGGAACGGCGCCAAGAGCGCCACGATCGTCGGTTTGAACTCGGTCAAGCTCGACAAGTACAACGTGATCGCCAGCTTCACGCTGGTCGCCGACAACGTGTTCTGCGACTACGATCCGATCAAGCACAAGGCCGAAATCGGCTCGAACTTCCTGGAGCGGGAAGGCTTCTAGTCATCCATGGCAGCCGGCTCCCATGACGACAGAGCATCGAGCGGCAAATCTCCTCAGCCCGATCCCTATCGAATCCTGAAGGAGGCCGATCTTCGCGACTATTTGTCCGGCCTGCCCGATATTGCGGGCAGGCTGGGTGGCGTGCCGACGGACTGGGCCGTCGGCGAGGTCGGCGACGGCAACCTCAATCTCGTCTTCATCGTCAAGGGGCCAAGCGGCGGCATCGCCGTCAAGCAGGCGCTGCCCTATGTGCGGCTGGTCGGCGAGAGCTGGCCTTTGCCGCTGTCGCGCTCGCACTACGAATATCTGGCGCTGACGCATCAAGGCCGGCTCGCGTCGGGCCTCGTTCCGGCGGTGTTGCATCACAACGAGGCGCTGGCGCTGATCGCAATGGAGCTGCTCGAGCCGCATATCATCATGCGCAGGGGTCTGGTCGCCGGGACGACATATCCGCGCTTTGTCGAGCACATCACCACGTTCCTGGCGCGGACGCTGTTCTTCAGCTCCGATCTGGCGGTCCCGGCCGCGGAAAAGAAGGAAGGCATTGCCGCCTTCGCGGGCAACCACGCGCTCTGCAAGATCACTGAAGACCTGATCTTCACCGATCCCTACCGCGTCGCCGAGCAGAACCGCTGGACCTCCCCATGGCTGGATGCCACCGCCGCTTCCTTCCGCGGCGATCTCGATGCGCATGTCGCGATCTCGCGGCTCAAGCTGAAATTCCTGAGCGCGCCGCAAGCGCTGATCCACGGCGACCTGCATACCGGCTCGATCATGGTCACCGAACGCGAGACGCGCGTCATCGATCCCGAATTTGCGTTTTATGGTCCCATGGGGTTCGACATCGGCGCCGTGATCGGCAACCTTTTGATGGCCTATCTGGCCTCACCCGGCCATGAACGCATAGCCGGAGAGCGGCGCGCGTTCGAGGACTGGCTCCTCGAGACCATCGAGGCTGTATGGAGCGAGTTCGCCCGCAAATTCCTCGATCTCTGGCGAAGCGAGGGCAGAGGGGACGCATACCCCGTCACGTTGTTCGAGGGTATCGCGGGCTCGCAACGGCTCGAAACCGAACGGCAGGCCTATATGGCGCGGCTATTCGAGGACACGGTCGGATTCGCGGCGGCAAAGACCATCCGCCGCATCCTTGGGCTCGCGCACAACATCGATTTCGAGCTGATTGCCGATGAGAAGCTGCGTGCTTGCTGCGAAGCGCGCAGCCTGCGGCTGGCTCGCGACATGCTTGTCAATACGTCGTCCTTCCCGACCATCGCCGCGGTCACCGCCGCTGCACGAAAGCTACGGGACTGGCGGCCGGATTTCGCCGCTGAAGCCGGCTAAATCGGCACCTACGTGCCAATAGTGGGAGAAACGACAGTCGCCTTTGCCTCATCCGGTTCGGTCCATTTGTTATCCACTGTCTCGGGACGGCCAACCAGCCAATCGAGAATTCTCCAGATGACCAGCGTCGCAAGCACGTCGTATCCGACCACGATCGCCGCGCCCTCATATGCAAGCCAAACTTGCCGCCAGCTTTCCGCCGTGAGCAGGGATGTCACGAGGCTTCCGGCCAGGCCGCCCGCAGCGAGGGCCGTACAATAGGGTGCCGCGCGGCCGATTTCCTTGATGCTCCATATTCCGAGGACGCCGGCGATAATCCCCACGAGGGGGGCGAAATGGAGCGGGAGAATTCCGGCGCCCGACGCGCTTGCGGCAACTCCCGCCAGCACACCGGCACAGTTGGTCGCCAGAGAGGGCCGTCCTTCCAAAATCCAGGCTGTAAAGCTCGCACCGAAAACGGCGGCTACGGTCGTCACGAGAGTCGCGAGTAGCGTCGTTGCGAGGTCGGTTCCTGCGGTGGCGAAGCTTGCAATCAAGGCAACGCCAACGACGGTCAATAAGGCGGTGCCATTCGATATCAGCTCCTCCTTGATCGACGGCTCAAAGCGACGATGCTCGAGCGCAAAGAGAGACGCAACGCCCGCGGCGCCTGCTACTGAAAAGATGACAACTCCGCCAGCACCGTCGAGCACGTATGCGATGTCGGACGCCGGATTGGAAAGCCAGCCGCCGGGCCCCCAAACCCAGTGGAGAATGGGTGCGTACACGAACAGCACCCAAATCCCGACGAACCAGATCTGACTGACAAATTTCGTCCGTGGCGCGGCGGCGGTTGCTGCGATCGTTGTCGCGAGCACAGCGACGGTAGTGTAGAGCAGAACGGAGGTGGCCTCGGAGAGCTCGGCCTGACCCCACGATATGACACCGCCGGTATTCTTCAGGAATGCCCGGCTGAAGCCGCCAATAGCTGCGCTCCCCTCAGACATTGCCATGGTGTACCCGAGGATGGTCCAGAGAAGAATGACCATGGCGGCCGTGACTGCGTTCACTCGGAAAACTCTCGTCAGGCTGAACTTGGAATTCCATCCGCAGAACGCGTAGCCGACGCCGGCAAAGCCGCCGAAAAGGATTATCGCAGCCGCGATCGACAGCCAGGCCGTGGCTTGGCCCTGCAGCCAGGCCACGCCCAGGATCGCGACAGCCAGCATCAGTCCCAGATAGCGCGCAGTCGTGTGCCAACTCGTCGGTGTCTTGGCGCGGCCGCGGACGCCGGCTTCGGAGGAACTGGCTTCCGCGCGCGGGGCCTCGGACGCGATCCCTATCTTGAGGAATGCCGGGATCATTCCGGCAACCGCCAGCACGGCGCCGAAGATTCCAAACCACCAGATCAGTTCAATCTGGCGCATATCAGCTCCCGAGCCGGGAAGGGATCAAAACTGCCATTGGCGATCCTGCGCCTCGTGCAAGGTTTCGGCCCACGCCAGAAGCAGCTCGAATATCAGCGTGAGCCCCAGAATGTATTTCGACATGGGCCAGGCATATTCGAATTGCCCCACCCATGAAGGGCTGCCATTGGCGGGTGTCGACTTGATGGCAATGTAGCCCGCTACCAGCAGCATTCCGCAAATCAACGCCGCAACTGCGACGCAGAACGTTCCGAGATAGGTGATCCTGCTCCGGTCATACTTGAACTCATCGTCGAAGACATGAGCAATCAGGTCGGTCAGGCAAAGGAAACCCGCGGGCATGCATGCCAAAATGACGTCGGCGAATTCGCCCGCGTTGTGACTGGCGTGCTCGGCGAAGGCGTCCCAGAACCATTGAGGAGAATGCCAAAGCGCCTTCGGGTCCTTGATCGCCAGGAGCGGACCGGCAAAGCCCACCAATATGCTGATGATAGCGATGACGATCCGCTTGAAGGCGTTTGCCCAGGCGAAAAGCAAAAATCGCCAGGCGCCGCTGGCAATTCGCCCGACGCTCTTGAAGAACTCGGCAATTTTCTTGCGGTCCATGGGGATGACAACCCGGCGGGGTTCTCTCGGGACGAACCAAAGCGTTACCGCAATCTTCGATGAACGCTCAATCATAGATTTAGAACGCGACCATTGCAATCCCTGCTCCGGGCTCAGGCTATTCGACCGTCCTGGTACGAAGCCGCTGCGCATAGACGTTGATGACCAGTGCCGCGAGCAGGATCAGGCCGCGGATCAGGATCTTCAGGAAGCTGTCGATATTGACGTGGTCGAGGCCATTGTTGAGCACGCCGAGCACGAACAGGCCGACAATGGTGTTGCCGATGCCGCCACGGCCGCCGAACAGGCTGGTGCCGCCGACCACCACGGCGGCGATCGAGTCGAGCAGATAGGTGTCGAACTCGTTCTGCTGCGCGCTGCCGAAATGGGCGACGCCGAGCATGCCGCCGATCCCGGCGCAGACCGCCGCGATCACCATGACGCTGCCGAGGATCAGATTGACGTTGAGGCCGGAATATTCGGCCGCCTCGCGGTTGCCGCCGACCATGTAGATGTAGCGGCCGAAGCGCGTATAGGTGAGCACGAGATGGCCGGCGAGCAGCATCACCGCCGCGACGATGACGATCCAGGGGATGCCGCCGATCGATCCTGAGCCCAGCGTCGAAATCAGCGGCGGGACCTTGTAGGCGATCTGTCCGCGCACCAGCAATGCCGAGATGCCGGCCGCGATCTGCATCATGGCCAGCGTCATGATGAAGGACGGGATGCCGATCAGCGTGAGCCCCATCGCATTGACGAGGCCGAGCAGGGCGCAGAGCAGCAGCGCGAGCAGGATCGCGGCCCATCCCGGCAGCGGAAGGTTGGCGATGTTCACATAGGATTCCTGCATGGTGAAATAGGCGACCGCAATCCCCGTGACGTTGGCGACGCTGGCGATCGAAAGATCGATCTCCGCGCAGAGGATGACGAAGGTCAGTCCGACCGCGATGATGCCCGTGACGGAGACTTGCGTGAGGAT
>Ga0070741_10010749_pt1 | contig 17167 bp, 7 predicted proteins | sample Coa_R1_4_FD_66440 | JGI IMG/M metagenome (GOLD analysis project Ga0070741, IMG submission 66440) | Surface soil microbial communities from Centralia Pennsylvania, which are recovering from an underground coalmine fire - Coalmine... | ecosystem: Environmental > Terrestrial > Soil > Unclassified ...
TCAAGAGGCACCGTGCCGTGGCTACCCGCTACGACAAGCTCGCCGTACGCTACGAAGCCACCGTCCTTGTCGCCGCCATCAACGACTGGCTATAAGAACCACTTCTTACACACGGCCTAGTTCTCGAGGCGAGATTGGAGTTATTGCAGGCGCTTGACACCCTCCGAGCTCTCAATGATCCAGCAGTCCCCGACCTTCTGCGCGATCTTCAGGAACTCGATCTGTGAGGCTATGCGGAAGTTCTGCGAAGTGTGATCTGAGCGCGTCGATCAGGGGACCCGTTCACGGGGATCAACGCGCCATACCGAGCGTGTCGGCGCCTCGTGGTCGGCGCCAGACGAGCACGCCCTTCAGGTGCTCTGTTGCCGGCTCCGGTAGGGATAGTCCAAGGCGATGGCATGCTCTCTGCAGAGATAGACGATGTTGCGGTCTTCAGGGCGGGGTACTGCGGAAAGGCCGCCCCAGACCTCCTGCGGGTCCATGGAGCGCAAGGCATTGCGCAGGGCTCTGAAGTCCGCGCCGACCTCGGCATATCGGGTCGGGCCCTGCCCTATCAGCGGGTTCCATAGAGCGGTGTCCTCGTCCGGGCCTCGTACGCCGCCTACAGCGTTGAGTAGCTTGCCGGAGGATTCGAAACTCGCCCGCGTTCGATCGCTTAGATGCATGCCGAGGGCAATGAGCGAGGGAGAAATCATAGGCACCGTGATTGCCAGTGTGGCTGCGAGCCCGTGGAGGAACGGCAGGTAGTCGCGCAGCCACGCCGGCATGCTGTTGAGGATGTACTCGCCCTGCCCTTCCGGCAACGGGTGGGGTCCGTCAGGGGCATATGGCCATTCGCACCAAAGGCTCACCTTTAGGCGGCGCGGGTGTCCTCGACCCTTACGTCCCAGATCTTCTACTGCGAAAAGGCTCGGGCAATGCACGCCGGTCTGGGTGCGCCGGGCGAGCAACAGCCGGACGCTGTTGAGCGTGTCGAGCTGCCGCTGGTCGATGCGGCTAAGAGTCTTAGTGTGGTCGGCGATCGTGCGAGCGAGTTGATCCAGGCGTGCATTGATCCCGCTGCCAGGCAGCCCGTCGAGCATCATCCTGGCATCGATCCACGTTCTCGAGCGGGGGCATCTCACCTCCTGACCGATACGCGAGTCTGGATCGGTCATCTGGTCGGTGAGGTCGTCGAGGTCGAATGTGTAGTCGCACAAGCCGCCGTTCTGTGCCTGGCAACAGCATCGCACCAGCCGCTGCTCGACCAACCTCGGGTAGCGGTGCTTGACGATGTTCTCGAAGGTCTCGACGAGCACGGACATCAGGTGCACCGGATATCTGGCGCGCACGCGCAGCGTGATCGTGGGCTGCTCCCGCTCGTCGTCGACCAGGAGGGCGTATGCCGGGTTCCTGGGGTCGCGGTCATGCAGGAGAACGCCGTGTGCCCAGTGCAGCCCGGTCGTGTAGCGGTGCTGGCGGGCGATGAACCAGATCGGGATGCCGGCCTGGCGTGATCGAAGCTTGTAGATAATCCCGATTTCCCTGATCCCCGGCCCGTCGAGCGCCTTCCGCCACCGCTCATTCACCTCGGGCGGACATGCGTCGTCGAGGCGATCGACGACCAGGGCGACGTGTTCACTGAGGTCCGCATCGCCGATCCGATAGGCCAGATCGAATCGTTCCATCATGCGCAGGAGTCGCTCCTGGAGATCGGGGTCGTCGAGGTCCGCCCACAGCCGGTCGCACTCCGCCCGCGCCAGAACCCCGTGCGCTGCGACGACCTGAGGACTGTCGAGAACCTGGGTGATACGCCGCTCCAGCCATTCCGGGCGCAGGATGACGCGCCGGTTCAGCTCAGGATCGTCCTCGAAGTACACGACGTCGCCGAGATCGTGCAGCGCGCGGATGATCGCGCGATGCGCCTGCGGATCGCGCACTCCGGCCGCTGTCATCGTCTGCCACACTGCACGGGCCGTGACGGCGTCGCCTTGCAACGTCCGTACCGCGTCGGCCGCAGCGACCCATGAGGCCGGCCAGCGCGCGCCCATCAGCGGCAAGTCGGCGCTCTCCCGCCGAATCGCCTCGCGCACCTCGTGGATCCCGCTTCCGGACTTGGAGTCGATCGTGAACGTGCCGACGATCTGCGGATAGCGCGCGACGATGTCCGCGGGCAGCGGGGCCGGCGAGGCGTCGTCGCCGTGCGTGGCCACGATCAGGATCGGCGATTCCGGCGCTCGCGCTGTGATCACGTTCAGCCAGGCGGTCAGCTTGCCGTCCCGCCATCGGGTCCGGGCGTTCCACACCAGCACGAACAGCGATCGGTTGGTCAGATAGAAGCGCTGTGTCGCGCGGTACTCCAACTGCCCGCCGAAATCCCAGAGCTTCAACGTCATAGTCACGCCGGGCTCGGTTGGGTGCTCCAGGAACAGCGGGTCGACATGGATGCCGTGCGTCTGTCCCTCGTCAGGATCGTAGACCTTGCCGACCAGCAGCTTGGCCAGCGAGGTCTTGCCTACCGCCGCCTCGCCTACGACGAGCAGCTTGGACGCCCACGACCGGGCTGCCTCCGATTCGGAGAGATCGCGCAGAAACGCCAGTACGGCCTCGCTGCCGCTCGCCGCTATCTCGGCCGGCGGGCTCGTCAGCCTATTGCCACCCACGTGCAGTGTGGTCAGGTTGGGCAGCGTTCCGAGCCAATCGGGCAGGACGGTCAGCTGATTTTCCTGCAGATAGAGCGTGGCCAACGTCGTCGAGCCGGCGAGTGTGTCCGGTAAATCGGTCAGCTCGTTGCCGTCGAGATCGAGTCTCTTGATATTGGGCAGAGCACCGAGCCGGGCGGGCAGCGTGACCAGCCGGTTGGCTTGAATGCACAGTGTGCTGAGATTCGTCAGTGCGTCGATCGACTCAGGCAACTCGGTGAGGCGATTGTTGTCGAGATAAAGCCCTGTCAGGCTGGTCAGCCCGCCTAGCGCGTCCGGCAATGAGACTAGGCGGTTGTTGTCCAGGTGCAGCCCGGTGAGCTTGGTCAGATCGCCGAGCCAGTCCGGCAGTTCGCTCAGCTCGTTGTCGTTGAGGCGAAGCTCGGCCAAATCCCTGAGCGAGCTCAGGGAATCCGGCAACGACGAAAGCCGGTTGCCGGCCAGGGAGAGTCTGGTGAGCTTGGCGAGGTTGCCGAGCCAGTCCGGCAGTGCGGTGAGTCCGTTGTAGTCCAGATGAAGCTCGGAGAGGTCGGCTAGCGCGCGGATCGGGTCCGGCACCGCGGCTAACTGATTGTCACTCAGGTACAGCTCGGTGAGGTTCGTAAGCGAGCTCAACGAGTCAGGCAGCGACGCCAGCCGGTTGCCCTGAAGGTAGAGCGTCGTCAGGTTCGTGAGCGCGCCGACGGACCGCGGCAGAGCGGCCAGCTTGTTACCGTCCGCGTCGAGCCTGGCGAGCGCCGTCAGCGAGCAGATCGCCTCGGGTAAGAAGAACATCGGGTTGTTGTCGATGAGCAAGGTCGTCAGATTGGCGAGCGATCCGATCGCCTCGGGAAGCGCGGTCAGCCGGTTGTCGTTGAGGCAGAGGGTGGCCAGTTCAAAGAGCGAACCGATCGAGTCAGGCAGGCGGACCAGCCTGTTCCCGTTGGCGTCCAGGGTGGTGAGACTCGCCAGTGAGCCGATCGTGTCGGGCAGCGCGGTGAGCTGATTGCCGTCGAGATGCAGCGAGCCGAGCCTGGAAAGCGATCCGATCGAGGCAGGCAGCGCGATCAGCTTGTTGCGACTGAGCCGAAGCTCGGTCAGGTTCGCCAGTGAACCGATCGCGTCCGGCAATGCGATCAACTGGTTGCTGTCGAGATGCAGAGTGGTCAGATTGCTGAGTGATCCGAGCCAGTCGGGCAGCTGAGCCAACCGGTTGTAGTCCAAGTAGAACTCGGTGAGGTTGGTCAGTGTACTGAGGGCTTCGGGCAAGTCAGCCAACGCATTGTCGTCGAGCCGCAGTGTGGCGAGGCCGGTCAGCGAGCCGAGCCAGTCGGGCAGTGCGGCCAGCCCGTTTCCATTGAGGTGCAGCTCGGTCAGGCCGGTGAGTGCGGCGAGCGACGGTGGAAGGGCGTCCAGGTCGAGGAGGCTTAGGTCGAGGCTCGTCGAATGGTCTTCCGCGGCCACCGAGATGCGGTTTACCGCCTCGGCGAATCCGTCAGGCATGCCGCTCCCCTCAGGCCGATGATCATCGCCACGTACGGCCAATTCGAGGCCTTAGAGTCATGTTCTCAGGGAAATGCTCTTGCAGCAGCCGATCAGTGAATTCAATCCCGTCAATCCGTGCGCGCTTAGCCGGCAGCTGCGATTCAGCCCCAGGAATGCATCGCCTGCGCGTCTGTCACGTCATCAACAATGATCACGGGATATGCGTCCCCCTCGCGTTGGTTATGTCGGGGAGGCCGGCCGGGCTGGCACGACGCGGCATCGTGTCAGTCGGCGCCGCTCGGGTCGGGTCGATCAAAATACCTGTTCCATTGTCGTTGCAATCTAGTACAATCTGAACAGGGCGGCGGAATGATTTTAGATCTACACGTGTATTCTTCGGTGTTTCATGGCCGTGTCGTGCGGACGTCTCAATTATTCATCATGCCATTGGGGAGGCAAGCGGTTGTCGTCAAACACGTATGCTGTGCACACCGAGGACGGACGGCGGCTATGGGTCAAGGAATGGGGCAAGCGCAGCGGTAGACCGGTTTTCCTGCTGCACGGCACGCCGGGCAGCAGGCTCGGTCCCAGACCCCGCGACGCACTGCTCTATCGACGGGATGTCAGGCTGATCACCTATGACCGGCCCGGCTACGGAGATTCGGACAGGTTGCGAGGCCGTCAGGTTTCGCACGCCGCCGCTGACGTGGCCGCGATCGCCGACCATCTGGGGCTGGCACGTTTCTCCGTCGTGGGGCGCTCTGGCGGCGGACCGCACGCGCTCGCCTGCGCAGCCCTGCTACCCAGACGCGTAAGTCGTGTCGCGGCACTGGTGCCCATCGCGCCGCTCGACGCTGCGGGCCTTGACTGGTCGGCCGGTATGACTCCCTCCAATGTCGCCGAATACGCCGCAGCCAGGCGCGGACATGACCATCTGCTGGGCAGGCTCGAAGCAATACGAGCCAAGATTGCGGCCGACCCCGCCTCCAGCCTGCCGTTCGGCGATACGGATCTGCCTGAATCCGATCGCCGTGTGATCGCTGACTACGGGATAAGGCACATGCTCGTGCGCAACTTCGCTGAAGGGCTGCGCTCCACGATCTACGGATGGGTGGACGACAGCCTCTCGTTCATCCAGCCCTGGGGTTTCAACCCCGCTGACATTCCCGTCCCGGTGCTTCTCTGGCACGGCTTGGACGACATCTTCTCCCCGGTCTCGCACACGCACTGGCTGGCGCACGAGATCCGCCATGCGGAAACGTTGATCGAACCCGGCGCCGCGCATTTCGGAGCCGTCACCGTGCTTCCCGAGGTGTTGCGCTGGCTCATCGCCGACGTGAAACCTGGCGCGCTCGTGGCTTAAGGCGCCGGCTGGCAGACGACCGGAGGCCACAGGCTGCGGCCATTACAGCGGCTGGGGCTCCAGTTCACGGTCGATCCGGCCGCCTTCCCTGGCTACGCTCGTCGTCGGATGATTTTCGCCCAGTACTTTCACGCTGGAAGCGAGAATCTTGCGGCGCAGGGCATGGCCCCGGTCCACAGCGCCGATCGCGTTCAACGAATCAGCCAGGTTGAGGCCGGATGCCAGAGTAGTCGGGTGTTCCTCGCGCAAAAGCTGCGAGAAGCTCTGATAGAGCGATTCGTCCAGCGCTATCGCCTTCTGGTAGTCCCCGAGGAAAGCGTGGCTGTTGGCGAGAGTGAGCAGCGCGGTGATCGTATAACGGTGGTCCGGGCCGAGCACGGTGCTCAGATCGGCAGCACACATCTTGGCGTATTTGAGCGCCTCCTGAGTCTGCCCCAGACGCCCGAGGTAGACGGCGAGGTTGTTCAGGGTGAAAAGCGTGAAAGGATGTTTGTCGCCGAAACGGCGGGCATAGTCGTCATGGGCGCTGCGTATGCGCTCGATAGCGACGTCGATCTCGTTGGTCGCGGCGAGGTCAGCCGCCAGATTCACTCGGCACGCGTAGGCGTCGGGAGTGTCCGCGTTGAACTCCTCGCGGTATCGGTTGAAGGTTTCCTCGGTCAGGTCTCGTGCTTTCGCATGCTCTCCTGCATACCGCAGGGAGATACCGAGCGAAGTCGCGGTGCGCAGCGACTCCACATAGTTCTCGTCCAGGACCTGGATGAATTCCGTGTAAGTGGACTGAAGTATCGAAATCGACTGCTGATAGTCCCCTGCTTCGCGCAGATCACGGGCGACGTGTTGCTTGGACGTGAGCGTGTAGGGGTGCGCGGATCCGAGCACGGCTATCCGGCGTTCAAGGGTGTCCTGGTCGAATTCGAGCGCTGTGAAGCAGTCCCCGTTCAGGCGGTAGTCCACGCCCAGGTTGTTGGCGGCGACGAGAGTGCGTTCATGGTCCTCGCCGAAGATCTCCTTGAGGCTCGCATACGTTGCCTTGTCGATCTCCAGGGCCTCAGCGAATCGGCCAAGCGACCGTAGGTCGGCTCCCATGCCGCCGGCGGTGATCAGGGTGTGCAGGTCTTGCGGGGGCAGGACCTGCTGTTGATCGCGAAGCACGTTCTGGTCCAGTTCCGCGGCGGCCTGGATCGCTCCCTGGGACCGATAGATGTTGGCCCGCTGTGAGCGCAGGTGCATCAGCTGCCTCAGCAGCAGGTCCCGTTCCTCGGGCGCGGAAGCTTGCTTCGTACGTCCGGCGAGCGCATCCTCCCAGGTCCGCTCCAGTTGAAGCGCGAGATCGAGACCCCGCTCGTAGTCACCGCTCTTCCAGAGGTAGCGCACCCGGTCGATCAGCAACTGGCGTACCGGTTCCTCATCGCAGCTCGCCGCGTCCGACGGCACCAGGTGCGGCCAGATCAGCTGGTACTGCGGCCAGTTCTTCGGGTCGTCCGTGTCCCCTCGCTGCGGGCGCGCCGCCGTAAGGATCCGGTGCACCTCGTGAATGAGCTGCTCGTACTTCGTCTTGCTCATCTGGTTGCGCAGGTAGGCCTGCACCAGCCGGTGCACCTGGATGGAGTTGCCCTGCCGGTCCACCTTCGCCAACGCGAGCCGGCTGATCTCCTGAATCACGCGGCCCAGCATCATCGGCACCCGCAGCGAGGTGTCCAGAGGGATCAGCGCGTCGATGGTCTGCTGCCGGTAGATCAGTTCGACTGAGATCTCCGGCGCGAAGAAGGCGCAGAGCTCGAGAAGGCGCAGCGCGGCCTGGGACCGCTCGGCGAGGCGGTCGAGGGAGATCTTCCACGTGGCCTCGAGGCTGCGCGGATAATCGGAAGGAGGGGTCTGCGACAGTACTCCGGTGCTGCCTTCCTGATTGAGCGACGCGATGTAGTTGGCCACCGGCGCCCCCGAGTCGGCCAGCCAGGCGCCGGCGACTTCGACGGCCAGTGGGAGGTCGCCGAGGGTTTCGGCGAGCTCCTGCGCCTCTGTCTGGGTGAGTGAGGGAACCCGCCGAAGCAGGAGGTCGATGCTCTCGGTTCGGGCGAAGACGTCGATCTCCAGCGGGTCCGCTACCTGGGTCCAGGACTGGTTTCGCGAGGTGATCAGCACGTGCCCGGGACCGCCCGGCAAGAAATTACGCAGGTCGGCCGGTTCGTCCGCGTTGTCGAAGACCAGCAGCCAGCGGTTGTACGGCTCCCCGAGGCGCAGTTTGTCCCGCACTTCCCTGGCGGCGTCCGCGTAGCTTTCGCCGACCCTGATGTTGAGATAGGGCGCCAGTTCGGCCAGCGAGCGGTTGATCTGGTCCGGCTGTTCCGCGTCGACCCACCAGACCAGGTCGTAGTCGGCTTTGAATCGATGTGCGTACTCAAGCGCGACCTGGGTTTTGCCCACGCCGCCGAGGCCGTGCAGCGCCACCGGCAGTACGACGGAGACGGCCTTGGTAGCGAGTTGGTCCCGCAAGTGCTCGAGGATGGAGTTGCGGCCGGTGAAACTCGCGTTGCGCGGCTGCACGTTCCATACCGGCGGGATCGAGCCGGGAAAACGCACGGAGCCGAGGCGCTCGTGACTGATCGGCTCCGTGTAGTCCAGTGCGCGCAGGACGGCGTCGATCGCGCCCTGCTCGTCTCCCACTGTCAGGTCGGCGGCGATGCGGTCGGCCAACGGGCTGGCTGGGCGCACGCCGCTCACGAGCATGGGCAGCAGTTGGCGTCGGCTTCCGGACGGGTCGGTGCTGGCTACTGCGCGGGCGAACTCCACTGCTGCGCGCGAGCGCACGAAGGCCGAGGAGAGCACGACGACGGTGCGGTGCCGGCTCGGTTCCGGTATGTCCGTCGGCAGCATGCCGGTCACGTCGATGGGCACGACCGTGAACGTGCCCGCCTGCAACAGCGTACTGATCCAATCGGCCCACATGCGGTCTTCCGGCACGTATGCGAGAAGCAGGTCGGACGGGCTCGGCGGTCGCTTGCGGGTAAAGGTGCTCAGGATCCGCAGCCTCTCCGCTTCGTCGAGCGGCGGAAGTGTGGATACCTGGCCTCCAGTGATCCAGTCGGTCAGCCGCTCCATGGCGGAGAGGATCGAACTGGTGTGCCCTGGCGGATCTCCGAAAGTCGCAAGCGTTTCCTCATAGGCGTAGAAGGGACGGTACGGGATCTCCGCAGTGCCCCAGTAACGCGACAGCTCGGCCGGGCTCAGACCGGACGGAAAGCCGTCGAACCTGGCTCGCGCCAGCGCCCGTCCGGCATCTGCCTTCTCCTTCTCGCCCTCGTCGATGCGCATCGGCACCGGCAGGATTCTGATACCCCGGTCGGAGTAGTTCTGTTGGATGCTGTGCGCGATCGCCGCAGCGCCTTCGATGCCCTGATCGCTCAGCGTGAAGCAGTCGATAAGAACATCGGGAAGATGAACGGTGCAGATGTCGGCGACATCGCTCAGGCCGGTTCTGCTGTCGATCAGCGTGTAGTCGTAGTTGCGGCGCATGTCCTCGCGTAGCGCGTCGAAGAAGAGTCCGCCGCCGTGCTCTTCGTAGAACTCGTCCCAGTTGATCGACGCGACCGTGTTCGAGTAGTCACGGTTCTGGCGGCCTGCGGACAGGAAGTCCAGCCGGCCGTTATCAGGGAACTCCCAGTCCAGCGAGATGGCGTACTTCTGCACTCTCGCGTAGTCCTGGTGGTAGTTGAGCGACCGCGGCTCCGGGCTCAGCGTGGCCACCTGGTATTCGCGGATCAGGTTGATCACGCCGTTCGTCGCGGAGATCGCGGCGGGGTCGAGGAACGGGCGGAAGAAGCGGTGCAGGCCCGGCGACTCGAGGTCCCAGTCCGCGACCAGGACGCGTTTGCCGTTGGAGGCGAGGATCCAGGCCGTGTTGGCCAGGGCCATCGTTCGTCCTGTGCCGCCCTTGTAGGAGTAGAACGTGACCACCTGGCCGTGCTTGCTCTCCGTCATGATCCCTCGCTGTCCGGATGCGCTCCGAAATCACGGTCTCGGGCCGGCCCCATCCCCACGGGACCGCCCAGGCGGGGCTTGCCCGGATACGGGCCCGCCGGCAGATACTTCGGCGATTGACGCAGGAACTCGCTGAACGCGATACGCAGGGCCTCGCTGACCGCGAGGACGAATGAGGCGCCGTCTGCCGGTCCCGGCTCGCCGCGCCGGGAGGGGATCCGGCCCTGCGATTTGGTGTAGCCGAGCTTCGCGTCGATGCCGCTGTGCAGAAGATTCGCGTTGGCGAGCGTCTCCGGATCGCGGGTGTTCCACGGAATGATGATGCGCATCCACGGCTTGTGCTTGGCGATCTTGTCGAGGCGGTCCAGCAGGATCCATCGTGAGCGGTCCTGAGTGGTCCACGGGTCAACGAGCATGATCGTCGGCGCAGTCGGGATGCCGGCGGTCCGCAGTTCTTCGGAGCGGGAGGTGAGTTCGGTCACCTCGGTGACGTGGCTGTGTTGTCGCGCGACGTCGGAGGCGCGTCGGACTACTGGCATCTCGCGCCGCAACCCGTTCGCCGGATCCAGATACGGGATCCAGTCCAAGCCGGTGCTGCCGTAATAAATCGAGCTGCGGTTCGGCGGGAGCCGGGATCGGGTGTCAAGTGCCAGAACCGTGATGCGGACCTTGCCGGCCTCGCCGCCGAGGCCACCCAGCTCGGCGAACTCGTCCGGCAGGCTCTCGAGATCGGGTATCTCGCGCAGTGGGCGCAGTGGGTCTGGCGCCCCCGCCACATCGACGATCCTCCGGGCGAGGAACCGCACGGACCGGCGGTAGTCGGCCTGGTGATCTTTGACTCGCAGTAGCTCCTGCAGGCCGTACGTCGTGTACGCGTGGCCGAGCTCTTCGTAGGCGTAGTCGATCTCGCGCGGCCACACCGGCATGTCCTGCGGGCGCACCGGGCCCCACAGCACGGGAACGATGATGTTCGGACGCGACTTGGCGGCGACGAGGTGTAAATTCTGACGCCGCCTGATTATGGACCATTCCCGGCCGCAATCCGGCTGGCGGAAGTAGTCTCTCGAGTACAGCGGAATGAAGACCGCGCATCGGGACAGTTTTTCGGCGACAGTCTGCGGGCTCGCCTCAAGGAATCCCCGGTCGATGAACGGCGAGTCCTGGCCCTGTGGCGTATCCACCAGCCGCTCGATCTCAGCGCACAGATCGTCGTAGAACTTGTGCGCCCAGAGGTCGGCGTCCTGCTGGTCTGCGGCATCGTCCCAGCTGGTGTGCGCGTAGCTGAAGAACAGTATGGGAAAGCCCTGCTGATCTTGAGCGCGCGCTGCCATCCGCCCTCCTTGTCGACCCCCACCGGCTTCCACTATAAGAAGCCTGTATCCGGAGCGAAAGGGGCGCGTGGCAGTCGGTAGCCGCGAGAGTTCAGCGCCGGTGTTTGCGCATCCACTGCTCGGCGAAGTCCACCGCACTTCGCAGTGGATAGAGTCTGGCCACTGCGCTTCCGACGCGCGCCTTGCGCACGATCTTGGTCTTTCGTGCGAACTGCCTGCCCAGTTTACCGAAGTCGCTGTCATCGAGCTCGATATCGGTGAAACCGGTCCATGCGTGCCCAGACGCCGAAGCGGCGGCCTCATCCGCGATCAGGCACTCGTACGGTCGAACCCGTCGCGGAACGAGCCGGTACTCAGCCAAGTGGAAAGCAGTGCTCGTGTCATATCCGGTGCCGAGCATGAGAACCAGCGCGTTGTTCGCGTAAAGCGCACCGAGCGGAGACTTCTCTCCCAGATGGCAATCGAGCAGGTGCACACTCATCAGCTCCTGCGCGTGAGCCCCGACCGCGGCGAACGAGGTCTGCGGATGCGAGCTGCGCACGGCTTGCGGCAGGGTCCTGACCTCCTCGGCCAGCGCCCCCATGCCGGAGGAGGGTGTGCGTTGCGCGTCGAAAGGCGGCAACGAGTCCTTGTAAGCGGCGACCTGACCGGGCGTCATGCCGGCGGTCGCCTTGCGGAAAGCGCGCGAGGTCGTCGAGTTCCACGCGGTCTGGGTGGGCACGACCAGGGTGCCCGTAGGTCCCAGCACATCGATGAGCGATGCCGCGACGATCGAGGGGTTGGCGCCGAGCGGCGCGACCCGTCGCATCGATGCGTGTACGAGCACGACAGCTCCCTCGATCAGGCCGAGCCTGTCGAGGTCCGCGCGTAGCCGCTCCTGCGAATGGCCTCGCCGCACGGGTGCCCCAGGGGTGGCTTCTTGGGTCGCGATATCGCTTGCCTGAAGCCGGACGTCCATCATCCGAGGCCTCTTCGTCGCTCTTCGAAGCGTGCGCGGTGCTCGGCCGAATCGCGCTCGGCGTTGAGCCGGGCGGCGGCGGACACGGGTTCGTCAAGCCACGGTGCGACCGTCTCTCCCATCGCGGCGACGAGGCGGGCGCCCAGAGCGGTGAGGGAACCAGATCGCTGCAACTCGTCCACGGCTTCGGCGGTGTGGGTCCGCCATCGAGCGAACTGAGTCTCGGCCGCAGTCGCGGTCGCGGCCTGTCCGGATGTGCTCTGATGCAGTATCCGCCAGAACTCGGTGACGGCGAGGTGGGCGTACGTGCCCTGGAGGAGTCCCTCTAAGGGGCGCGGATCTGGGCGCCATGGCGCGTAATAACGAGCCTCGACGTCCGCGGGATCGAAGAGTTCGTAAAGGTCCAGAATTGCGCCGAGCTTCACATGCTGATACTCGTGCACTAATAGGAGCGCTAGCATCCTCGGATCGTCTGGCAGAGCAGCGCCCACTGCGCCGAAGGCGTACCGCACCGCAGAGCTTCGGTCGCCCCCTTGCTCGGGAGCAGTCATCGGCATGAGCGTGTTCAGACCCGCGCGCAATCCGGGTGCATATCTTGGCAGGAACTCGTCGATGAAGGCGATGGCGGACGGGAACGCGGTTTGCCAGCGAAGGAAGTCGGCGTCGGACAGTCGTGCGGCAGCGTACCCGTGGCAGGTTCGATATGGGTCGAGATCTTCAAGCGCTACGGTCAACCCGTCGGCGGAGAGGCGGCGCACGGGATGCCAACCCTGCGTTGGATCCAGCAGGTCGAAGGTTCGGCTTTGGCTATCCCAGGTAGCGGTGACCCGCTGCCCGTTCTCGATCTGGATCGAGACCTTGCGTGCGCCCGGATCGACGGGCAGCGCCCCGATTCCGGGCAGATGGACTAGGCCGTCTTGCGCGGGCAGGGTCAGCGAGACACTCTCGTGAGCGCCGAGATAGGCGCTCGCTGTGATGGCCGCGAGACGACCGTAGTCGCCGCCGAGCGATTCGACGGGCTCCCCGCTGTCAGAAGCCTCGAGGCAGCGCACGGCCCATACCCTGTTATACGGGTGGGTCAGCGTCGCCTCGACAGCTTCCGGCCGGCGTCTGTCCAATGTATCGAGCAAGTCCCAAGCGCGCGTGAAAGCGCGGTCTTCTTGCGGGCCTGACGTGGCGATGCGGCCGAGCAGGATCCGGCGGATCGAGCGTTGGGCGCCCTCGAGGACTTCGACGACCTCCGGTCCGCCGTAGCCGGCCGCGAGCGTGTCGAAAGCACTGATGCTGAGTGAATAAGGCTGTGGTGCTGCTGCGGCCGCTGTCGGATTGCCGAGTGGCAGCGCCTCCTCGTCGGCTGCCGTCGCGACCATCTGGTAGAGGTCGGCGCAATACACCGAGGGGTTGTCGAATCCGGCAACGCCGTCATAGCGGTGCGCGTACAGTCCGCCGCCGCATACCGCCACAGCCGGACAGGCGCGGCAAGTGGGGCTTAGGCTCGCAGCACCGCCCTGGCGGGCGTTGATTCCCGGGTGCGCGGCAGCCTCGTCAAAGCTGTTGCGGACGACGTCCATGCCGGTCGCCGCAGCTCCGTCGAAGGCCGTCTTGAGCGAGTCAGCTTGTTCCAGCGCCCCGTCGACCTCGATGACGAGCAGATCCTTGGCATCAAGCCCGAGTGATTCGGTGCCGTTTGGTCTGCCATGGAGTAATGCGATCAGCGAATCAAAGGTTCTGATCGGCACGGGGCGTCCCGCGCGATTCCACTCCACGAAGATCTTGTTCAGCCAGAGCGCGTAAGGCGCGGGGCCGCTCCTGGGCCTGGCGAGATCGCGTAATCGGTCCAAGCCTGGCGGCTGGTTCTGCCAGGTTGCGTGGGGCAGGAGGAAGTCGATTCTCGGCGGCTCATGCTCCAGGAGCGAGTGGTACACGTCGCAGGGATCGTTGCGCAGATCGACGGTAGCCAGAATGCCGGAGTACAGATGCCGATAGTTCGGCTTCCGCAGCAGGGCGAGTGCCTCTGTCACCCGATCGTAGCTGCTTCGTCCTCGGTGATCGAGTCTGTGAAGGTCGTTCGCGGCCCGCCCGCCGTCGAGGGAGATTCCCAGCTTCACGTCATATGCTGCGAAGAGATCGAGGAATTCGCTGGACAGGCGCACGCCGTTCGTGTGCATCTGCAACGAAAGTCGGGTGACTGGATCGACGACTCGGCGGAGCGTTTCAAGAATGTCTTTGGTGCGGGAAACGCCTAAAAGTAACGGCTCGCCGCCATGTAAAACTACGCGTACGTGCGGTAATTCGTTTCGAGCCGCGTGCTCTGCGATTCTTCGGGCAGTCTGTGCGGCCGTCTCCGAGGAAATTCCGCCCTTGGGACGGCCGCGCCAGCTTTGATCCGCGTGCTCATAAATATAACAGTGATCGCATGCCAGGTCGCAGCGGCTATGCACCTTCAGCACGAATTGCCTGAACGGCACGTTGTGTGAAATCATGGGGGCCTGACCGGCTCTCACCGTGATGCTAGACGTGTCGCCGTCCGCGGAATCAGTAAACCGTCGCTAAATGGATGATTGGAAGGCGGCGACGGGCACACGCCGGGCGTCGGCGTCAGGCAGGACCCTGGCCATGCCCTCGGCGTCCGCTCCCAGCTGAGCGGCCTGCCCTAGTGGCACCGCGGCGACGTTATTGATGTTGCTGATCAGCGCCATCGCGATCGCGCTAGTCGTTTCCATTGTGACGCTCCTTGGGGTACCCGCAGTCGACGGTGTCGTGACACTCCGCAAGCGTACCAGAACGGAGCGTTACCGGCCTGCGGGTCGGCTCACATGGGCGTCACGTCGCGACGAAATTAGGATGTTGAGTTGGAGAACCGTGCATTAATCCGTTAATAGCGTCCACCGTTGGATAGACCAGAAACCGGTCTTGCAAAAGCAAGACCGGGGACCGGTGGCCGCGCCAGTATACCCTCCGGGCCAGCGTCCTACTCCAGGAATCCATGTATTGAGCTCGCGAACGCCACGAGCTCGTCAGAACGCTACTTCGAGCCGGCAAAGGCTGCGTTGCGCCGCTGACTGCTGGCGCGATCTGTCCTGTGCCGTGGGCGGCGGACTTTCCGTCCGGACTTGCCGACGCGAGCGCAGGTGCATCTTCGATCCACCCCTTACCTTTCTCGAGTGGGGGCCTTCTCGCGTCAACTTTCGCGCTTGTTCGGGGCCACCGGCCGGGCTGCATTTCCAGGTAGTTAGGGTTTTACCGTCGCTGGGCAAGCAGGTTGTATGTCGACAGACCTCCGATCGTTCGGAGGGTGTGACCGATACCATGTGGGTCGCGAAGTTATTCCAAAGAATTATCGGCGGGCATATCTGTGAGCGAAACACTGGGCGCTCAGATCTTGCTGCACTCTTCACGATGGTCGCCGGACGACGGTCGCAACGGGGAAAAGTAACGCTCTCGGAAGCGGCAGGCCTAGCGGTCAGAAATCAGACCGCGAAGCGTCGCTGGCTGTGGCTTAGGCGCAACGGCGATAGCCGGTTTCTTCCTGCCACAGAGGTGCACAGGTAAACGAGGACTAAGAGTTTGGTACCTCTATGTCGAAAATCCGCAGGGTTGGAGCCGGATTCTCCGCTCACCTGGCCGAAGGCCTCTGGCGTTAACGATCAGCTCCTGGCCGGCCGCTCAGGCCAGGGCAGAAGCAAGCACTCGAGCTGGGATTGGGCGAGCCGCACGCTCGGATCTGCGGGCAATGGCGGTGTAAAAACAAGCTCGTGCGCTTGTTTTGTTGCTCCGGCCGTGCCACGCTCGCGGTGAAGGGCACGGCACACGACCGGGGAGCGCTGCGTGGACGGACCGCTGCGGATCGGCAATGCCTCGGGCTTCTACGGGGACCGGCTCTCGGCGATGCACGAGATGCTGGCCGGCGGGCCGATCGACGTGCTGACCGGGGATTACCTGGCCGAGCTGACCATGCTGATCCTCGGCCGCGACCGGCTGAAGGATCCCTCGCGTGGCTACGCGCGCACGTTCCTGCGCCAGCTTGAGGAGAACCTGGGCCTCGCCAAGGACCTCGGCGTCAAGATCGTCGCGAACGCGGGCGGGTTGAATCCGGCCGGGCTCGCCGAGGCGGTGCGCGGGCTCGCGGACAAGCTCGGCCTCGATGTGGCGGTCGCGCACGTGGAGGGCGACGACCTGCTCGCGCGCTCGGCCGAATTCGGTTTCGCCGGGCCGCTGACCGCGAACGCCTACCTCGGCGCGTGGGGGATCCGGGAATGTCTTGTGCGGGGCGCGGACGTGGTGGTGACGGGGCGGGTGACGGACGCTTCGCTGGTGGTCGGGCCGGCTGCGGCGCATTTCGGCTGGGCGCGGGATGACTACGACGCGCTGGCGGGTGCGACGGTCGCGGGGCACGTGATCGAGTGCGGCGCTCAGGCGACCGGAGGGAACTACGCGTTCTTCACCGAGCTCGCTTCAGCGCGGGGGAGTGGTCTCGGGGCGCTGGGATTTCCGATCGCAGAGGTGAACGGCGACGGGTCCAGCGTGATCACGAAGCACCCGGGCTCGGGGGGTGCGGTGACGGTCGGCACGGTCACCGCGCAGCTCGTCTACGAGATCGGCGGGGCACGGTATGCGGGGCCTGATGTTACGACTCGCTTCGACACCATGGCACTGGCAGAGGACGGGCCCGATCGGGTGCGCATCAGCGGGACGCGAGGCGAACCGCCGCCCCCGACGCTCAAGGTGTGCCTGAACTCGCACGGCGGATTCCGCAACGAGGCGACGTTCGTGCTCACCGGGCTGGATATCGAGGCGAAGGCCGACCTCGTACGTGAACAGCTCACGCTCGCGCTGGCCGGTCGTCCGCCCGCGCAGGTCCGGTGGACGTTGGCGCGCACGGATCACCAGGATGCTGACACGGAGCAGCGTGCCAGTGCCCTGCTGCAGTGCACGGTTCGGGATGCCGACCAAGCGGTAGTCGGCCGAGCGTTCAGCGCTGCCGCGGTTGAACTCGCGCTGGCCAGCTATCCCGGTTTCCACGTCACCGCGCCGCCGTCGGACGCGAGCGCGTACGGCGTGTGCACGTCAGCCTTCGTCGACCGCACGCGGGTGCCGCACATCGCGGTTCTGCCGGATGGATCAAGGCTCGACATCGCCCCTGCGGCAGAGGTGACGGAGTTGGCGGAGGTGGACGAGCCGCCACTTCCTGTGCCGCTCGCGGCCGGAGCGACGCGCCGCGTGCCACTCGGCACGGTCTTCGGGGCGCGCAGCGGCGACAAGGCGGGCGACGCGAATCTCGGGGTGTGGGCGCGATCGGACGAGGCGTGGCGATGGCTCGCGCACCATCTGACAGTGGACGAGCTACGGCGGCTGCTTCCGGAGACCGCTGATCTGCCGGTGCGACGGT
>Ga0070741_10010750_pt1 | contig 17167 bp, 12 predicted proteins | sample Coa_R1_4_FD_66440 | JGI IMG/M metagenome (GOLD analysis project Ga0070741, IMG submission 66440) | Surface soil microbial communities from Centralia Pennsylvania, which are recovering from an underground coalmine fire - Coalmine... | ecosystem: Environmental > Terrestrial > Soil > Unclassified ...
GCCGACATTATTTTGATCGGAGATTATCATGCCTTGCCCGCCGCGCAACGCTGTGCGGCCTCTCTGCTGGAGCAGCGGGCGCTGGCCGGCGACCGCCCGGTGGTGCTGGGGCTGGAAACCATTTTTGCCCGCGACCAGCACATCGTGGATGAGTGGTGGCGCCGCGAGATCGAGGAGGCGGAATTCCGGCAGCGGATCCGTTTCGACCTTGACTGGGGCTACGAGTGGGGGCCGTTTTACGATCTCCTGTTAACTGCCCGAGATCACGCTGAAGCGGTGTATGGCCTGGATTGCATGCCTCGCGAAGATTTGCGCAAGATTGGAGCGCGTGACCATCATGCCGCGCTGAAGCTGGCCGAGATTCGCCAGCGCCATCCCGAAGCGGCAATTTTCGTACTCTTCGGCGAGTCCCATCTGGCGCCCTCGCACCTGCCCGGGGAACTGCGCGCACAAATGCCGGACGCAAAGATGCTGACGGTGCTCCAGAATATTGACGCTCTTTACTGGCGGGCGGCGGGAGAGCGTACCGATTCGGTCGAGGCGGTATGCGTGAATGACGACGTGGTATGCGTGTTCAATGCCACGCCGCTGGAAAAGTACGAGAGCTACCGGCTGTGCCTGGACCAGTGGAGCCGTTGCGATACCGCGCCCGATTTTGCGCCGACTATCTACAACCTCGTGGATAGCCTGGCCAATTTCCTGGAGATCAATCGCTACTCTCCCCATAATGGCACGCAGCCGAAATTCCTGGTGGACATGATGCCGGAAGTATGCGGCGGAACGTCGGATGCGCTGCTGCGGCGGCTGCTGTCGAGTAAAGGCATCAGCGAGGCGCAGCGGGAAGCGATGTTGTCCCGCGTGGAACAGTGCGGCAGCGCGTACGTGCCCGAGGTGAACGCGTTCTACGTACGTGAATTCCAGATGGTGCACGCCGCCGAGGACGCTGCCCGTTTCCTGCACCAGGCTTGCCAGGGCCTTCCGCAGCGCGGAGAAGGGAACAACCCGGCGGAACAAGATGCCCAGGGCAAGGCGGATCAGCACAGAGCGGTGGATCGTTTTTACGCGCGGGCAATGGAACACGCGATTGCGTATTTCGGGTCGCGGGTGCTTTACCCTTCGCGGCCAGCAGCTGAGCATGGGGATGGCGGGCTGATTTCGTTTGCGGCCTGCGCCAAAGCAGCGCAGTCCGCATGTCGCGCGGACGCCGGCAAATCCGAATCCTGCGCACAGGAATGGGGCTTCCGCATCGGCAGCCAGATCTACGACGCATACCTGGCGGGAAAGATTACGCGCGGCGGCCTGCGCCGCCTGTTCCTGGCTCACCTGCGGGAGCCGGGAGTAGCGCGGAAGGTCTGCGCCGCCGTGATCCGCAAGCTGCGCTCCGTCTCACGGTCGCTCGCCCGCGCCGCCCACGCGTAAAGCGCCAGATGCTAAGCTAGAGTTCGCGCCTGTGGGAATGCCAGGCGCTGAGCGCCGCTTGAACGCCGAATCCATCCGCAAGCTGTTTCAACAAGTACGGCAAGGCGAAATCTCGCCTGATGACGCCGTGAATCGACTGCGTCATCTTCCCTTTGAGGACCTGGGATTCGCGAAGGTAGACCACCACCGCGCCCTGCGAAACGGCATGCCCGAGATCATCCTGGGGGAAGGAAAGACGCCGTCGCAGGTTGTGGGCATCTTTTCCAGACTGGCGAAACACGGTGGGAATGTTCTCGCGACCCGCGCCACCGTAAAGCAGTTCGCGGCGGTGAAGAAGAAAATTCGTGGCGTCGAATATCGGGAACTGGCGCGGGCCATTGTGCTGAAGAAAGATTCAACCAAATACGGCAAGGGAGTCATTGCCGTGGTCTCCGCCGGGACCAGCGACATCCCGGTTGCCGAAGAAGCGGTGGTGACCGCCGAACTCATGGGGAATGAAGTGCAGCATCTGTACGATGTGGGAGTGGCGGGCATTCACCGCCTGCTGGCGAACCGCGAAGCCTTGACGCAAGCCCGCGTGGTAATTGTGTGCGCCGGGATGGAAGGCGCCCTGCCCAGCGTTGTGGGCGGCCTGGTGGGAGTGCCGGTGATTGCAGTGCCGACGAGCGTCGGCTACGGCGCGTCCTTCAAAGGAATGGCGGCGCTACTGGGAATGCTCAACTCATGCGCTTCCAACGTCAGTGTGGTCAACATTGACAATGGATTTGGCGCAGGCTATGTGGCCTCGCTTATCAACCGCTTACCCTGAACCTCAAGGAGGAGATCATGTCTATTCCGCTCTCTCCGGAAATCAAGCAACTGATCGATCGAGCCAATTTCGCCCACCTGGGGACCCTGATGCCTGACGGTTCTCCGCAGAGTGTGCCGGTGTGGGTTGGGCGTGAAGGGGAACGCCTGGTGATTTGCACGGGCGAGAACTCGCTGAAGGCCCGGAACACCCGCCGTGACCCGCGGGTAGCGTTATCTGTGATCGACTTCAGCAACCCTTATGAAGAGGTGCAGATTCGGGGCCGCGTGGTTGAGCGCCGGCCTGATCCCGATTTGAAGGTGATGGATCCCATCTCGCGAAAATACACGGGCAAGCCGTTCCCGTTCCGCAATCCGGAAGGTCGTGTTGCCCTGGTGATTGAAATTGAAAAGGCGCGCTACACCAGGCTGCCGTTCGAGCATACGCCGGAGCAAAAATGAAAGGCGCGGCTTTCGCCACGCCTCCCATCAGCGCTGTTGCAAGTTAAGACCGATCTACCTCCAGCTTGTTATCCACGGTGAACGCGCCGAAGATCTGGTTAGCGCGAATTCCCGCGAGGTTCTTGTCCATGACGCTGTCGACCGAACCGTACAAGGTCACGTGCCCGTTCGCGACGATAATGCGGATCGGGTGTGCCGGATCCATCGCGTACTTGCTGAGCACGGGATCGCGATAGATCGCCTGCAGAGCCCGGATTCTGACTTCGTCATCGAAGGTAGAAACGGGCGCGACGGAAATGTTATCGATCACGTCCTTGACTCCGGGCATGTTCGCGATTTCGGCACGCGCTTCATCGCGCCCCACGCCCGTCCGGTCCTGCCCTTCCACCGTGACCACGCCGTCCTTCACACCCAGCGCGAAGTAATCGAAGGCATTGTCATAGCCGACCCTGACGTAGCGCAGCTTGGCCGCCAGTTTCTGCTCCAATTGCGCATCCGGGACACTGGGTCCGCCGACGGTGATCAGGTTGCGCACGCCCTGCACATTCGCAGTCTTGCGCGCCAGTTTGGCGGCATCCAGCTTGCGCTGGTACAGATCGACTGTGCCTGTCAAGGTTACGATGCCATCCTCGACGGTTGCCGTTACGCCGCGAAACTGTTTCCTGGCCTCTAACTTCTGCGTGATAGCGTTCTGAACCTGGTTATCATAACGTGACGCTGCGCCGGTTTCGGCCAACAGCGTAACGCTCAGCAGGGCCGTCGCGATCAATGCACCTGCCATGTTTCTCAAGGCTTTCTTTGCTGCCATAGGTCACCTCCCGACCCATTGACGAATCTTTACGAATTAACTACCTGGTTAATTCATTCGATGCTGAGGGGTCAGGGGAAGATGCATCTCGGGAGGAGCATTGCCGGGCGCAAGAAGAAGAGAAGCCTCCTCCCGGCAGAGCTGCGCAACTTTACTCCACGATCCGGGTTATTGACGTGAAGAACTCAGCTGCGGGTTTGCAGGAGTTCCGCCTGGAGTCTTCTCCGTTTTCACAGGAGACGACGCTCCAGCCATCTATCGGAGCCTGCCACCATCGCGGGTTGAGGGCTGGCATCCCATTTCGAAACACTCCGTTTTTCGGATTACCCCGGTAACTTTCGAGTCGGTACTTCGCGATCTACCCTAAGGCCTGGCGATGGGAGGGGGATTTCGCGTGGGCGAACGTGTCAGCCAGCGCGCCGCGGCCGATCTGGCGCGGGCGGAGAAGCTGCAACAGGCTCTGCAAAACGGGGCTGTGCCCTCCTTTGTCGAGCCCGAGGCGGCGGGGGGCAACGGTTCGTACTCTGCAATTTCCTCTGCGGTCCCGCTCCACCTGCCGATTTGGAGTAGTCCTGAGTCCAGGCTGCAGTTGCTGGAACAGATGTTCGCAGCTTCGCCGGACGCTCTCAGCGTTGTGGACAATGCACATCAGGTGCTCTGGGCCAACGAAAAGTTCTTTAGCCTGTTCGGCTACGCTCCTCCGGAGGTCATGCGACATTCCCTGGAGAACCTGGTGGTGCCGCCAGACCGCCTGGCCGAGTCGAAGTGGGTGACCGAGGTGCTGGCGCGGGGCGAACGCATCTCCCTGGAAACCAAGCGGCGAAAAAAAGACGGAACCCTGATCGACGTTGCGCTCTCCTGTGCGCCGCTTTCGTTCGAGGGGAAGGTGGAAGGGTTCTACGCGGGGTACCGTGACATTTCGGATCGCAAGCGGGTGGAGGCGCTGAGTTCCGCGCTGTACCGGGTTGCCGAAAAAAGCAGCAGCGCTCACGATCTGCAGCAGTTCTTTGCCGCGGTGCACGGCATCGTTGACGAACTGATGTACGCCCGGAACTTCTACATCGCTCTCTACGATGCGGCGACCGATTTACTCACCTTTCCCTACTTCGTGGACGAGCGGGATGCGCCGCCCCCGCCGAAGAAATTGGGGCAGGGCTTGACCGACTACCTGATTCGCAGCGGAGAAGCGCTGCTGGCCACGCCGGAGGTTCTGCAAGCAATGGAAGACCGTGGCGAAGTGGAACGCAGCGGATCACGTTCGCTGGACTGGATGGGCGTGCCCCTGAAAGTCAACAGCCACACCTTTGGCGCGCTGGTGGTGCAGAGCTATTCCAAGAGCATCCGGTACGGAGAACGCGACAAGGAAATTCTGACATTCGTGGCGCGCCAGCTGGCCAGCGCTGTAGAGATCAAGCGCAACGAGCAGGCGCTACGCCGGTCCGAGGCGCGCTACCGCTCGCTGGTGCAGAGTTCGGTGTACGGGATTTACCGCTCCAGCCTGGAGGGCCGCTTTCTGGACGTGAACCCGGCGCTCATCACCATGCTGGGCTACGGATCGGCGGAAGAGGTGCTGTTGCTCGATCCCGAGAAGGACGTATTCGCCAATCCCGACGAGCACGTACACCTGATCCAGGAGTTCCGCCGCACCGGACGCCTGGACGGGCTTGAGGTGAAGTGGAGGCGGCAGGACGGAAACACGATCACGGTGCGGATCAGCGGGCGGGCGGTGAGCAGCGCCGACGAGCCTGCGGATGTCCTGGAGGCCATCGCCGAAGACGTGACCGACAGGCGCGCGCTGGAAGATCAATTCCGCCAGGCGCAGAAAATGGAAGCTGTAGGGAGGCTCGCAGGCGGGGTCGCCCATGACTTCAACAACCTGCTCATGGTAATCAGCGGGTACGCGGAAGTCATGCTGGCGAAGCTGCCGCCGGAGAACTCGCTGCACGAAAAGGGGAAAGCCATACAACTGGCAGCCGATCGTGCCACCACGCTGACTCGCCAGCTGTTGGCGTTCAGCCGCAAGCAACTGCTGGAATTGAAAGTGGTCGACGTCAATGCCATCGTCCAGGACATGGAACGCCTGCTGCGCCCGCTGATCGGCGAGAACGTACAGCTGGTGACCCTGCTTTCCCCGCAAGCGACCCAGACCCGCGCCGACGCGGGTCAACTCGAGCAGGTACTGATGAACCTGGTGGTCAATGCCAAAGACGCCATGCCCGCGGGTGGCAAGCTTACCATCCAGACGCAAGCTACGGAGGTGGATGGCAGTCCCCGGCGGGGACAGCAGTTTATCCGGCCCGGAAAATACGTCACGCTTTCGGTCAGCGACACCGGCATGGGCATGGACAAGGAGACGCAGTCGCGGATTTTCGAACCCTTCTTCACGACCAAGGAAAAAGGCAAGGGCACGGGGCTGGGGCTTTCGACGGTGTATGGCATTGTGAAGCAGAGCGGGGGCTACGTGATGGTGCAGAGCGAGCTGGGGCAAGGCACCACCTTCCAGATTTATCTGCCCCAGGTCGACGGCGCCGTGGAAAGGCCAACAGCGCCTGTCGCCGACTCATTCCTGGGCGGGAGTGAAACGATCCTGCTGGTGGAAGATGAAGATTCTGTCCGCCAGCTGGTACGGGATACCCTGGAGGCGAAAGGCTACCGCGTGCTCGAAGCCGGCAGCGGAGAGGCGGGACTCGCCGCGGCCGAACGTCACGAGGGAAAGATCGGCCTGGTGATTACAGATGTGGTGATGCCTGGGATCGGAGGCCGCGAACTGGTCCGGAAACTGGCAACGGCCCGGCCTGCCACAAAAGTTCTTTATCTCTCCGGCTATACCGAAGATGCCATTGTGAGCGACGGTTCCCTGGAAAAGGGCACTGCCTTCCTGCAAAAGCCGTTCAGCCTGCAAAGCTTGTCGCGAAAAGTACGCGAAGTGCTGGGATAGTTGCGGCTCCTTCGCGTTTCGTCTCCCACCCGGGTGAGACGGGCTTTTTACCCTGAAACTTTTCTGCATGCCAGGCGTCCTATGGTTGAGAATAGAAGCAGAGCGGCTTCGTGGTCCTAACTGTGGGAGTGGGGTCTATGTTAATCAAGAAGGCAGCAGATATTCGCCCGTCCGAAATCACGCCAAAAAGCGTCTATTTGAACCGCCGCAAGTTTCTGGCGGGTGCCGGAACCGCCGGAGCTGCGGCGGCGCTGGGCATCGGGTTACGCGAAGCGATCGCGCCATCCCTGACCGCACACGCGGGCAATAAGATTGACGGGATTAGAAAAAGCCCCCTGAGTACCACCGAAACCGTTACCCCTTACAAAGATGTGACGCACTACAACAACTACTACGAGTTTGCCACATCGAAAGACGAGCCGGCCGAATTGGCCAAGCATTTCCGGACACGTCCCTGGAAGGTGAAGATCGACGGGCTGGTCGAGAAGAAACAGGAACTCGATCTGGACACGATCCTCAAAATGGCGCCGGCGGAGGAGCGGATCTACCGGCATCGCTGCGTTGAAGGATGGTCTATTGTTGTGCCTTGGGTCGGGTTTTCACTCAGTGAACTGATCAAGCGGGTCAATCCCACCAGCAAAGCCGGATTTGTTGAGTTCACCACGATTCTGGACAAGAGCCAGATGCCCGGGCAGCAGCGCGACGTGCTGGAGTGGCCTTACGTCGAGGGCCTGCGCATGGATGAAGCCATGCATCCTCTGGCGCTGCTCTGTTTCGGAATGTATGGGGAAGAACTGCCGAATCAGGATGGCGCGCCACTGCGTATTGTCCTGCCGTGGAAATACGGCTTCAAGAGCGCCAAGGCGATAGTGCGCATTCGCTTTACCGAGAAGCAGCCGCTCAACACCTGGAACATTTCCGCTCCGCGGGAATACGGCTTTTACGCCAACGTAAACCCGAACGTGGACCACCCGCGCTGGAGCCAGGCCAAGGAACGCCGCCTGGGTGAATTCACCAAACGTCCCACTCTGATGTTCAACGGCTACGACCAGGTGGCGAGCCTGTATAGCGGGATGGATTTGAAGAAGAACTTCTAGAGCCAGACCTCGGCCGCCGATCCGATTGCTCCGCTACCTCAAACTCGTCATCTTTCTGGCCTGCCTCATGCCGCTGGGAAGGCTTGTCTGGAAGGGCTTGCATGCGGACCTTGGGGCCAATCCTATCGAGGCAATCACGCACGGAACCGGCGACTGGACATTGACTTTTCTGCTGCTGACCCTCTCCATAACTCCGCTGCGAAAACTGACGCAGCAGTACTGGCTGATAGGGTTGCGCCGCATGCTTGGCCTATTCGCGTTCTTCTATGGCTGCCTGCACCTGATGACGTATGTCTGGCTGGATAAGTTCTTCGATGTTCACGAAATGCTGGCGGACATCGCGAAGCGCAGGTTCATTACCGCGGGCATGACTGCTTTCACGTTGATGATTCCTCTGGCGCTGACCTCGACGAAATGGTCCATCCGCAAACTTGGGGGGAAGCGCTGGCAGGCACTGCACCGGCTGATTTATTTCAGCGCGGCAGCAGGAGTGATTCACTACATCTGGCTGGTCAAAGCCGACCTGAAGAAACCGTTGGAATATGCCTTCGTCCTGGCAGCGCTCATGCTGGTGCGAGTAGTGTTCTGGGCGGCACGGAAAAGCACGGCCCCGAATCACAGCAGCACAGGCCTATCGAAGTCCGGATCGCTGCTCAGCCAGTAAGCAAAAGCAGCGGAGCTTCCGGCCGCCGGGAAATCTCCGCCGCCGTTTCGCATCAGCCATTACTGGTGTCGAACCCGATTCTTCGGCGAGACCGAACCCAGGTGAGGCAGCACCCGGGGCATCAGAACAGCGGAAGCGCTCCGCAGGGATGCCTGCGACGCGCTCCCGGGAGCACTCTGCATCTGGAACGAACCCAGTGCTGTCACCGAAGCATCCGCGGTGATCAGCAGGGATGTGGAACCATCGATGGGATAGAAGAAGATATTGGGCAAGCCGCTCTTGAAAGTCGCGGAGCCAAATCCGTTTCCAACGCTATAAGTTCCCGTCACCGTCCCGCTGGCAGGCTGCCCACCGTCATTCTGATCGACCAGGCCGGTCATGCCGGAGGCGGTTGTTTTGAATTCGGCAACCTGGTCGATCTCGAAAAAATTCGCCATGTCCTCACCCGTCAGATTGAGACCATATCCCTGCGACGGGCTGACCGTCGCGCCGGATTGCTGGGGCAGGGCGACTCCAGCCGTGATTCCGCCGCTGACCGTGTCCACTTCCAGCATCAGCAGGCCGCCGCTGGAAGGATAGGCGACAAAATTAGTTCCTCCGACGTAATTGGTCAGGGTGACCTGGAAGCGCGACATCGGAGCCAGTCCACTCGACACGAAGGAGCCACTGAACGCGAATGGGGTCGCGGGATTTGTGCCATTATCCACGACGCCCGCATCATTCACGTCTTCAGCCCCGTTGGTGAACTGGCCGACGCCATCGGATGCCATCACGCCGCCGGTTACGAACAGGTTGTTTGCTGAATTTGTGAAATTCAGTCCACTCATCGTGAACGCCAGGGTTCCCACGGGAACGGACGCTGTGGGCTGCGAAAGCAGGTCGCCTGCGAGCACGAACTGCCCATCATTTTCGATGAGCTTGAGATGAGTGGCATCGATCGGGTAGACGCTAAAAGTCAAGGAACTGGTAGTAGAGCCTGAGGTCGTGGTCAGGACTGCCTGTCCGGGGGCCGTCCCCGAACCGACCGTGACTGATCCGGTAAGAGTCAACTGCGTGGATGGGGTGCCGCTGTAATTAAAGTCTTCGACTCCGCTGGTAATCGTGCCCGAGGAATCCAGGGCAAGAGCCCCCGCCGTAGTTACCGGCGTATTGTTCAAGTCGCCACCTGAAAGGAAGAAAGCGTAAGGAGTAGAAACCAGAGCGGCGGCGGTGACTCCGGCGGTTTGCAGGTCAATGGTTCCGCTGCCGGTTCCAGCACTGTCGAAACGGATTACGACCCCGTGCGAACTTGAGCTCAAGACAAAGTCGAGGTCAATTTCGTTCAAGGGCACAGTGCCGGCCGTGATGAAGAGCCGCGCGGTTCCCCGCCCGTCAGAGGTGATGCGGTACGTGCTATTGCCGCCGATGGTCGCGGCTGCAGCGGGGCCGAGCGGATCATTCAGATCGACGGTGCCGGATGAGATCGTCCCCTGGCTGCAGCCGCAGGCAACGAGCGTTCCTGCCATGGCGAAAATCCCGTTGCCATTCGCACCGGTCACAGAAAACGTGTATGTGCCGTTCAATGAGGTATTACTGAAGGCTCCGCTGGGCGGCGGCGTTGGTTGAGGAGCGCGGCTGCCACCGCCGCACCCCGCCAGGATGGCAAGGGCCGAGAAAATTGCCGGGACGACCGTACGAGTGCCGAATGACATAACATCCCCCTTACGAAAGTGGCGCGGAACAAGGGTTTTGGGCTCAGAGTAGCACGTTCAAGTTAACGGTGAATTTAACCCGAATCCGGAGGATAAGTAGCGCCCGGCAAGCCAAATGTGCGCGTTTTTTTACGAAGTTTTGCTGCTCAGGCTCGCTGTTAAAGCCTTCTGCGCAGCGACTTCGCGCCGAGACGCGGGATGGATCCGCAAGCGCGGACTAGGGATGCACTTCCGCCTCCAGGGCGGCAAGGCGGCGGAGGGAATCATCATAAGGAGGCCTGGCAATCCCCTGCTCTGTGATGATCGCCGAGACGTAGGCGGCAGGCGTTACATCGAAGGCTGGATTCTCCACTCCCACTCCGTCCGGAACCATCTGCTTGCCGGCAATATGGGTCACTTCTTTCCCGTTGCGCTGCTCGATCGGGATCTGGGTTCCATTCGGGCAGGCGAGATCGACAGTGGAAATCGGCGCGGCGACGTAGAAGGGGATGGCGTGCTCTTTCGCCAGCACGGCAACCGTGTAGGTGCCGATCTTATTGGCGACATCGCCATTGGCGGCGATGCGGTCCGCGCCCACGACAATCGCACCGATCTTCCCCTGTTTCATCATGGCCCCGGCCATGTTGTCGGAAATGACCGTGGTGGGGATTCCATCTTTCATGAGTTCCCAAGCGGTCAGGCGTGAACCCTGCAGAAAGGGGCGGGTCTCGTCGGCATAGACGTGAATCTTCTTGCCTTGTTCGACGGCGGCGCGGATGACTCCCAAAGCGGTGCCGTAACCGGCGGTGGCCAGCGCTCCGGCATTGCAGTGAGTGAGGACGCCGCCGGCGCTGGGCATCAAGGTCGCGCCGTGACGGCCCATGGCTTGATTCGCGGCAATGTCTTCAGCGTGCATACGCCGGGCTTCTTCGATCAGGCTCTGCTTGATTTGGGGAATGGGTCGGATGCGAATGCGCTCGAACTTCTCCTGCATCCGGCTGATGGCCCAGAACAGATTGACCGCGGTGGGCCGGGTCTTGCCGAGGATTGCACAAATCGCGTCAAAGTCGCGCTTCAGGCCGGCATTCGATTCGGCGGTGGAATTGTTGACGCCCAGCGCGATGCCCATGGCAGCCGCGACGCCAATGGCCGGCGCCCCACGAACGACCATGTCGCGGATAACGTCTGCGACCTGTTCATGAGTCGTGCAGGTTACGTAAACTTCTTCCGTGGGCAGCTTCGTCTGATCGATGAAGCGAACCCCTGCGTCGGTCCATTCCAGAGTTTGGATCATAATTTTCAGGCACGTCCTGGTGCGGCGGAATTTCCGTAATTTGTCTAGGTGCGGTGCGCTTCGCAGCGGTTTCTCGGGTTGTTTGTCACGGCCGGGAGCCCGCAAAGTTCGCAAACCGCAGCGACCGCAAACATCGGCTGGGTGTCATCGTTTTGCAGGGCGTGCTGCTGGCGGACGTCGCTGGCGGTGAAGATGGAAACGAAGGGCGCGGGAGCCGCCGCTTTCTCGACATTCGGCCGACCCTTGGCCTCTTCCCGCTCGATCAGGCACATCACGCCCACGACGTGGAATCCGAATTCCCGCGCCGCCTCAATTGCCTGGATCGTGGATGCGCCCGTGGTGCAGACATCGTCGACGATGACGACGCGAGCGCCCTTCTCCCGGAAGCCCTCAATCCGTTGCGCCGTGCCGTGCTGCTTTTCGGCTTTGCGCACCAGAAAACCATCCAGTTCGCCACTTACCACCGAAACCGCGACCACGATGGGATCCGCTCCCATGGTCAGGCCACCGACGGCCTGTGCTTCCCAGCCGCGGCGCTGGATCTCTTCGACAAAGACTTCGCCCGTCAAGCGTGATCCTTTAGCGTCCAGCGTGGTGGTGCGGCAGTCAATGTAATAATCGCTGGTGGAGCCCGAAGAGAGCTTGAACTCGCCCAGCCGGAAAGATTTTTCGGCCAGCAGGTTGAGCAGTTTCTCGCGGGCAGGATTCATGAAAATCTACGATACCACGACGCCAAGGTTCGCCTCAGCAGTCCGCTAGCCGGTTCCGGCAGGACGATCTTCAGGCCGTGCCGGAAGCGCGCAGACAACCTGCGTTGCGTGTTAACCTGAAGTTTCCAACAATCCCCCATAGCCATGATTGCCGGGGCTTTCCGGACATCTCATCGAGGTATGACATTGCAGAGTGTGCTCAGGATTTCACGTACAGGCCTTTTTGTGGTATTCGCAATCGCGATCGCTTGCCGCGCGAGTCAAGCGGAAGGAACCCGGACCTGGGAGCAGTCCAAGTTCGAGGAACTGTTGAAGGGCACGTCCACAGGGGTGGCGATTCGCAGCGCCGGAGGCCTTGAACTGGCGCCGTCGTTCAAACTGCTTTATGCGACGCCCTCGACCTACACCTGGGCGCTGGCCTCCGACGATGCCGGGAATGTGTACGCCGCGACCGGATCTCCCGCGCGGGTCTATCGCATCGCGCCCGATGGAAAGTCGACCATCATCTTCGAGCCGCAGGAGTTGCAGGTTCAGGCTCTGAAGGTCGGCCCCAACGCGGTCATTTACGCGGCTACGGCGCCCGACGGCAAGGTCTATAAGATCGAGCACAAGCCGGGCGAACCAGCGGAAAAGGACGACGCGCGCAAAGCGGATGCGAAGGCCGCTGATGCCGGTTCCAAAGACCCCCCGAAACCCGGATTGGACCGCTCCTGGAGCAGTTCCGTGTACTTCGCGCCGGGCACGAAGTACATCTGGGATCTTGCCCTGGACAAGTCCGGCAATCTTTTTGTCGCGACCGGCGACCACGGGGAGATTTACAAAGTCACGCCCAAGGGGGATCACTCGGTCTTCTTCAAGAGCGATGAGACCCACATCCGCGTGCTGGCACTTGACACGAAAGGAAACCTGATAGCGGGCACGGACGGCAGCGGATTGGTGTACCGCATCTCTCCGGAAGGCGAAGGTTTCGTGCTGTACAGCGCTGCCAAAAAAGAGATCACGGCATTAGCCCTGGACCGGGAGGGCAATATTTACGCCGCCGGCGTGGGAGAGAAGAGGGCAGGTGCGGGGCCGTCGCCGGGGGCAGGACCTTCGATGCTGATCACGATGGGGCCAAATCCGGCGTCGCCCGCGGGTCCTCAACTTCCGGGCGGGCCCGTCCCAACCACCCCGAGCACGATCAATGTGGGCGCCTTCCCGGTTCCCGGGGCGGGAACCAGTGGAGGTTCCGATGTGTACCGCATCGCGGCGGACGGTTCGCCGTTGCGTATCTGGACATCGCGGGACGACATCGTGTACGCCCTGGCATTTGATTCGCACGACAAGCTTCTGGCGGGCACAGGCAACCGGGGTCATGTGTTTGAAATTGACAGCCCGGATCAGTTCACGGACTTGCTGAAAGCTCCAGCCTCACAACTCACGGGGTTTGCCAAAGCGCCGAATGGAGCGCTCTACGCGGCGACCAGCAACCTGGGAAAGATTTTTGTTCTCGGCCCCGGACCGGAGAGTGAAGGTTCCTACGAGAGCGATGTATTCGACGCGAAGATCTTTTCGCGGTGGGGGCGCGCTGATTTTCGGGGTACAGGAAAGGTCGATCTTCTTGCCCGCAGTGGAAACGTCGACAATCCCGACCGCAACTGGAGCACATGGAAGCAGGTTGACCTGAGCAGGGAGTCCGGGATGCAGGTTCCCCCGGCGCGTTACGCGCAGTGGAAAGTTGTGCTGCACGCAGGCGCATCGCGGCCCACGGTCGATACGGTCGCGCTGAACTATCTTCCCAAGAATGTCGCGCCTGAAATCGACGATGTTTCGGTGCAGCTTGGCCTTCGCTACCAGCCGCTTCCGAAGTCGACGGGGCTGAACCTGGGAACCGACGTGAGCGGATCTTCCGGTTCGCGTTTCGATTCGCCCGTTCCCAGCACGCACGACCGGGACTCGGTCGGGGTGAAATGGAGCGCGCACGACGACAATGACGACCAGTTGGTGTATTCGGTGTATTACCGCGGCGACGGCGCCAAGCAATGGCTGCTGCTGAAAGATAACCTGACCGACAAAGCCTACTCGTTTGATGCCAGTCTCCTTCCCGACGGAGGGTACAGCATCAAGGTCGTGGCTTCGGATGCGCCCTCGCACTCTCCCGGCGAGGCTTTGAGTTCCTCCCGCGAGAGCAGGCGGTTTGAAGTGGACACCACGCAACCGCGAATCGAAGGGCTGGCTGCCACAATGGAGGCGGGGCAGATCCATGTGCGTTTCCGCGCCGAGGATGGATTCTCGGCCATCAAGCGCGCCGAGTATTCGGCAGACGCAGGTGATTGGAAGTACATCGAGCCGGTAGGGCAGATCTCGGACGCCAGGTCGGAGAGCTATGACTTCAAGATCGCGCTCGAAGGAGCCAAGGACGCCTCTTCCGAACACGTTGTGGTCGTAAGAGTGTATGACAAGTACGACAACATGGGCGCCGCGAAAACTCTCCTGGGCGGGGAAGGGAAGAAGTAAAGCTTCGAGATGGGCCGGGATTTCTAGGCCGCCGCGAGATAGATGTAGCGGAGGATAAACAAGAGGGTAAGGATCCAGATCACCGGACTCACTTCGCGGAATTTCCCGGCCGCGACCTTCACCAGCGTGTAGGAAATCAGGCCGAGGCTCAGTCCGGTGGCGATGCTGAAGGTTAGAGGGGTTGCGAGCAGGGTAACGAAGGCAGGGATGGCCTCGGTGAAATCGGTCCACTCGACCCGGCCGATCGATTCCGTCATGAGCGCGCCCACCACGATCAGGGCGGGGGCGGTGGCGTATCCGGGGATGGCGGCTGCCAGAGGGGCGAAAAACGCCGCGATCAGAAACAGGCCGGCAACTACAACATTACTCAGCCCGGTTCTGGCTCCGGCCGCAATGCCGGCCGCGCTCTCAATGTAACTGGTTACGGTGGATGTCCCGGTGAGCGCGCCGAAGATTGTGCCGACCGCGTCGGACACCAGTGCCCGTCCAACCCGCGGAATTTTTCCATCCTTTACGAAGCCACCCTGCTCGCAGACTCCCACCAGCGTGCCGACGTTGTCGAATAAATCCACGAACAGGAAGACAAAGATGATTTCGAACAGGCCCAGGTGCAGCGCCCCACGCAGGTCGAGCTGCAACCAGGTGGAAGAGGGATGCGGCCAGGAGAAAAATGACGACGGCCAACCGGACATGCCGCGCAGGATTCCGAGCAGAGTGCCGGCGAGTACTCCGATCAGGATGGCGCCAGTGATTTTCCGGGCTATCAGGATCAGCATGATCGCCAGTCCCACGCAGGCCAACTGAGCTTCCGGATTGCGAAAGCTTCCCAGGCTGACGAAGGTTGCGGGATTGGCTACGACCAAATTCGCGTTCCGTAATCCCACGAACGCGATGAACATCCCAATGCCCCCGGCGGTCGAATGTTTCAGGCAGTCGGGGATACCGTTGACGATCTGCTCGCGCACCCGGCTCACGGTGAGGATCAGGAACACGACGCCGGAAAAGAAAATTACGCCCAGCGCGGTCCGCCACGGGACGTGCATTCCCAGGCAGACCACATAGGTGAAATACGCATTGAGCGACATGCCCGGGGCGAGCGCAATGGGATAGTTCGCATAGAGGCCCATGACCAGCGTGGCGGCAGCCGAGGAAATGCAGGTAGCGAAAACCACGCCATCGATGGGGACTCCAGCCTTGGAAAGGATCTGGGGATTCACCACGACGATGTAGGCCATGGTGATGAAAGTCGTCAGTCCGCCGAGGAACTCGCTGCGGACGGTAGTCTGATTTTCCTTAAGACGGAAGAAGCGTTCGATCAAACCGAATCCTCGTCGCTAGTGAAGCCGACATTCTACGGCATTGCACGCCGGGCCGGAGGTAACGAGCCGACTGTCGGATGAGACTCTAGGTGGGAAGGCTCTCTCGGCCGGGTTCGGCATCGGTGGCGCTCTCCGTCGCGCCAGCCGTGATGGCATGTAAAGCACCGGCCTGGCGCAGTTCCGGAAACCACCAGGCCCATAAGGCGATCACAACCAGGGTTCCCACTCCTCCAAAGATAACCGCAGGCACGGTGCCGAACCATTGGGCGGTGATCCCCGATTCGAATTGCCCGAACTCATTGGAGGTGCCAATGAAAATCATGTCTACCGCCGTGACGCGCCCGCGCATTTCGTCGGGAGTGGCTAATTGGGTGAGGGTGGCGCGGATGATTACGCTGATCATGTCGCTGGCGCCGAGCAGAAACAACGCGATGAGCGACAACGTAAGGTTGTGCGAGATTCCAAAGATGATGGTGAAAATGCCGAAACCTGCCACCGCCCATAGCAAGGTCGGCCCCGATTTGCCCCGCAGCGGCCTGTGCGCAAGCAATACCGCCATGGCGGCTGCCCCCGCTCCCGGAGCGGTGCGCAGGAGTCCCAAGCCCCAGGGTCCGGTATGAAGGATCTCCCGCGCATAAACCGGAAGCAACGCGACTGCGCCACCCAGCAGCACCGCGAACAGATCGAGCGAGATGGCTCCCAGGATCAACTTCTTGTTCCAGATGTAATGCAGTCCGGCGAAGACTGTCTTCAGCGTCATGGGCTCGCGGGGGCGCGCCTTGACTTCCGGCTTGATGCGGAAAGAGGAAACGGTCGCGCCGATTCCGGTGAGCAGGGCGATCAGATAGACCGCTGAAGGGCCATGAAATGCGGCATACACAACTCCGCCGAAGGAAGGGCCGAGAATGGTCGCCGCCTGGAAGACGGTTGCGTTCCAGGCTACGGCGTTAGGGAAGTGCTCTGGCGGAACCAGTTGCGGAAGAATCGAACGGCTGGCCGTGCTGTTGAAGGAGCGCACCACTCCGATCAATACCAGAACCACGTAGATCGAAGCGATGGATGGCGTTCCCCGTTCGGTCAGCGCCAGGAGCAGGGCGAAGCAGGCGGCGTACCCCGCGTAACAGGCCGAGAGCACTTTGCTGCGTTCAAAACGATCGGAAGCATGCCCGGAGATGGGGAATAGCAGGATCCCCGGCAGGAATTGCGCCAGGCCCACATAGCCAAGATCGAGCGGGCGTTTGGTGATCTCGTACACCTGCCACCCGACGGCAACGGCTTGCATTTCGACGGCCGAAACGATCAAGAAGCGGGCAATCTGGAACAACACAAATCCGGGGTGGGTGAAGGCGGCGCGTCCGGCTCTGGCGTCGTCATTGGCGGGCATGAACTTCCAATGTGCCACAGAAACTCAGATTGTGCGAAACAAGAGCGGCGGGAGTTCCGGCGCTTAGGCCAGCACCGGAGCGTTGGCGACTCCCACGCTGCCAAACACGCGGCGGTAGCG
>Ga0070741_10010751_pt1 | contig 17162 bp, 12 predicted proteins | sample Coa_R1_4_FD_66440 | JGI IMG/M metagenome (GOLD analysis project Ga0070741, IMG submission 66440) | Surface soil microbial communities from Centralia Pennsylvania, which are recovering from an underground coalmine fire - Coalmine... | ecosystem: Environmental > Terrestrial > Soil > Unclassified ...
TGCGTTGCACCGTCTTCATCTCGCTGACCCGCGCTCGGTGGCCGGTTTTCGTCTGCTGTGGAAAGAGATCGTATATCCGATTGTCACAAACCGTTCGCGAGGCTCAAAGCTATGGGACGTGGACGGCAACGAATATGTCGACCTCACTAACGGGTTTGGTGCGATTCTGTTCGGTCATGCGCCAACTTTTGTGACCGAGGCCGTCGAAGCGCAGCTTAAACTGGGTATGGAAATTGGCCCGCAATCACCGCTGGCCGGGCAGGTCGCCGAGTTGCTGTGCCGAATGACCGGTATGGAACGCGCGACGTTCTGTAACACCGGCTCCGAGGCTGTGCTCGCGGCGATGCGCATTTCCCGAACCGTCACAGGCCGTGATAAAATCGTATCATTCGCCGGCGATTATCACGGCATTTTTGATGAGGTGCTCGTACGACCAGCCACGATCAAAGGAGAGTTGAGGTCAAGACCCATCGCCCCGGGTATTCCCACCAATACGACCGACAATGTCATCGTGCTCGATTATGGCACTCCAGCCTCTCTAGACTGGCTGCGCTCTCATGCCGGTGAGTGTGCGGCGGTGTTAGTTGAGCCGGTGCAGAGTCGCAGACTCGAGCTGCAACCGAAAGAGTTCTTGCAAGAAATACGGAAGCTCACTGCGCAATCTGGTACGGCGTTCATTTGTGATGAAATTGTTACGGGATTTCGTGTGCATCCCGGGGGTGCGCAAGCGCTATTTGGCTTTCAGGCCGACATTGCGACCTATGGCAAAGTCATCGGCGGTGGCGTGCCGATTGGCGTCGTCGCCGGCAAAGCCCAGTATATGGATGCGCTTGACGGCGGGGCCTGGCAGTACGGAGACGGTTCGGGACCGGAAGTCGGTGTGACGTTCTTCGCGGGAACCTTTGTGCGGCACCCGCTTGCCTTAGCGGCGGCGTGGGCGTGTCTTAATCACTTGCAGGAACACAGCCCTGAGCTGCAGCGGCGCTTGAATCAACGCACAAGCCAACTGGTAGAAACGCTCAGGGCTCATGCCGAACGAGTTGGCGCTCCAATTCGTTTAACCCATTTTAGTTCGCTCTTTTGGATCAATTTTCCTGCCGACTTTCAGTACGCCAATCTGTTCTTCGCCCACATGCGAGAAAAGGGTATCCATATGTGGGACGGTCGTGTTGGCGTACTCACAACCGTTCACTCAGATGAGGATTTGGAGCGTATGGTGAACGCCTACAAGGCGACGATCATCGAAATGCAAGCGGCCGGGTTTTTAGCAGGCTCATCACACGATCAACCGCCAGTGCCGGGCGCTCGGTTAGGCAAGGATAGCAGGGGTAACTCTGCTTGGTTTATCCCTGATCCAGAGCGACCAGGGAAGTATTTGCAAGTTGGAGAGTCGCAATGAAATCGAAAATCCAGGATTCGCCTACTCCACTCACGCTTACACCTGTCGACTTCGACCCTTTTGCCGAGACAATAGAGCCGGTTGGCTTTCCGTTGACTGAGGGGCAGCGGGAAATCTGGGCCTCTACGCAAATGGGGCCGGAAGCGTCATCTGCCTACAACCAATGTTACCCTCTGCGGATCAAAGGCAAACTGGTGGTCGACGCGGTGCGGAGTGCGATCCAACTGCTGATTGCGCGCCACGAGGCGTTACGGATCGTGTTTGATGCCCAAGGCGAATCACAGACAGTTCGTTCAGCGTTGACTATTGATATCCCCCTTGTCGACCTCACTGCACTCGGAGAGGCCGAACGAAACGGCGCCATCGCCGCGCGTCTCCGTCAGGAAACCCAAGAGCCGTTTGATTTGGTCCAAGGGCCGCTCGTCCGCGCCCACATTATTAAAGAGGCGCAGGATTGTCACCTGATTGTTGTCACGGCTCATCACATTGTGTGTGATGGCTGGTCCGCCGGCATTCTCCTCAAAGACCTGACGGCACTTTATGACGCCGACAGCTTCGGAATGCGTGCACAGATGCCTGAGGCTGGACGCTTTAGTGACTTTGCGCGCTATCAAGCGAGCGCGGAGTATCAAGAGCACGCCACGGCTGCAGAGAATTATTGGCGATCCCAGTTCGCTGATGCGGTGCCGGTGTTGGACTTTCCGCTTGATGGGCCGCGCCCGCCGATCCGAACGTACCGGTGTGACCAGCAACGTCTCTCTCTCGGAGAAGCCCTAACACGCGATCTGCGGCACGTCGCAGCTAAGCATGGCAGTACGTTATATACATTACTGCTAGCTGGCTACCAGACCCTGATTTATCGCCTGACTGGCCACACGGATTTTGTCGTGGGGCTCGCGGCTGCAGGCCAAGCGCTGATTGATGGCAATGCCTTAGTGGGCCATGGTACCAATCTTCTGCCCTTGCGGACGATGATCAATCCTGAGGCCCCTTTTTCGGCTCATCTGCGTGAGACCCGGAGTAAAATGTTTGATGCGTTGGAACATCAGGCGGTGACGTTTGGCTCGCTGGTGCGCCTCTTGAATCTGCCCCGCGACCCCAGCCGCACGCCCTTAGTAGCGGCCACTTTCAATGTTGATAAGGTTGAGGTTGAGTTTCCCTTTCACAGTCTCACCTCAGAATTACTGGCCTCACCGAAACAATTCGCTACGTTTGAAATCGAATGTAATATTCTCGATACCGGCACTGATCTTGTGGTCGAGTGTAATCACAATCTGGATTTGTTTAGCCCAGCCACGGTTCGCCGCTGGCTTACCCATTATCAAGTGTTGTTGGCCGGCATGGTCGAGAATCCAGACGAACGGCTCGGGACCTTACCCTTGCTTACTGGAGCCGAACGGCAGCAATTGTTAGTCGCTTGGAACGAAACAGAGAGAATAGCGGCGCCCGGTCAGTGCATCCACCAACTGTTTGAAGCACAAGTCGAACGGGCGCCCGACGCGATCGCCGTCGTACATGAAGATCAACAGCTAACCTACGCGGAGCTTAATGCCCGTGCTAATCGGCTCGCGTATTATTTGCGCACCCTTGGAGTCGGCCCGGAAGTTTTGGTTGGCCTTTGCATAGAGCGCTCTGTGGAGCTCGTAGTCAGTATATTAGCGATCCTCAAAGCCGGGGGTGCCTACCTACCGCTCGATCCTAGCTACCCGCACGAGCGGTTGGCATTTATGCTGGAGGATGCACAGGCAAAGTTTTTGCTGACGCAGGAACGGCTCTATAAAGATGCGAAGGGTCCCTCGGCAAGCAGCGCTTTGCCAAGCCTGCTCCGTGCTCCCATACACATCATCTCTATTGACAAGGTAGAAGAGTCGGCTCCTCACGGCACAGCCGTTGAAGCAACCAATCCTGCGAGCGGCGTCGCCCCCGACAATCTAGTTTATGTGATCTACACGTCAGGTTCCACCGGCAAGCCGAAAGGCACGCTGGTCTCGCATTACAACGTCGTACGGTTGTTTCAGAGCACCGCGGCGTTGTTTGACTTTACGGCCAGTGATACCTGGACCTTGTTTCACTCGTACGCGTTCGACTTTTCCGTGTGGGAAATCTGGGGCGCCTTGCTCTATGGTGGGAAATTAGTGATTGTCCCGTACAACGTGAGTCGGGCGCCGACAGAGTTCGCCACTCTGATAACGGAACAAATCGTTACCGTCCTCAACCAAACCCCCTCGGCCTTTCGCCAGCTTCTTCCTCACCTTATAGACAAGGTACCGCCAGACCGGCTCCCCCTACGCTATGTGATCTTCGGGGGCGAGGCCTTAGAGTTGCAGAGCTTACAGCCCTGGTTTGAACACTACGGTGACCAGCACCCGGCACTGATCAACATGTACGGGATTACGGAAACTACCGTGCATGTCACCTACCGACGGCTTCTGTCGGCCGACCTGCACTCCGGAGTAGGCAGTGCGATCGGCCGTGCCCTCCCAGATCTTAAAGTCTATGTTCTCGATCCCCACCAACAGCTAGTGCCTGTCGGAGTCTCCGGAGAGCTGTATGTCGGCGGAGCGGGAGTAGCGCGTGGATATCTGAGCAGACCCGAATTGACCGCGGCACGGTTTATCGCCGATCCGTTCAGTGACACCCCCGGGGCAAAGCTTTATCGCAGCGGAGACTTGGTCAGATGGCGCGGGCGCGGTGAACTCGAGTACCTCGGGCGCATTGATCAGCAGGTCAAGCTGCGCGGCTTCCGTATCGAACTGGGTGAGATCGAAGCCGTCCTCGGCCAACACCCGGCCGTCCGCCAGTCTGCGATTGTTCTCCGAGAGGAGAGCCCCGGGGACAAGCGCTTGGTGGCCTACGTCGTCTCTACGGCGGGTCAGATGGTAACTCATAGTGAACTGCAACTGTTCTTGCGCGAGCGTGTCCCTGAGTACATGATTCCCGCTGCCTTTGTCTTCCTCGATGCGCTCCCCCTGACCGCCAACGGCAAAATCGACCGCCAGGCCCTTCCCGCCCCGCCGCTCACGCGCCCCGAGCTGGAGCGGCTTTTTGTGGCACCGCGAACGTCAACAGAGGAAACTATTGCCCGAATCTGGTCAGCGGTGCTGAGGGTGCGGCCGATAGGTGTGTACGACAATTTCTTTAATCTTGGCGGGCATTCTATTCTCGCCGCACAGCTAGTGACACAATTGCGAAAAGCGTTTGGCGTAGAGCTGCCGCTCCATAATGTGTTCAGGGCACCGACTATCGCGGAATTTGCCACCATGGTCGAAGCGCTATTATGGGCCAACGGGCCACCGCAAGCCGTAACCAATGCCACAGAGCGTATTGAAATTGACCTATGAGCACGTTTGAGTTTCTTTCTCAGCTAAAGGCAAAAGATATTCGCGTGTGGGCCGAAGGAGACCGCCTCCGCTGTAACGCCCCAAGCAATGTGCTCACTACTGAACTACAAGAAGAATTACGTAACCGGAAAACGGAAATATTAGCCTTTCTCAACGCGGCACAGTCGTGGTCAGAGTCGACGACGACGCTTGTCCCTATTCAGCCAGTTGGTACTAACTCCCGCGTGTTCGGCGTCGCCGGGCATAATGGCGATACGTTCTGTTACGTTCCGTTGTCTCGGCAGCTCGGTATCGAGCGGCCGATTTACGGGCTGCAGCCTCCGGGAGTTGATGGGATCGGCGCGCCCATCAGAGTTGTTGAGGATCTGGCCTCTCTTTTTGTCCGAGCAATTATCGCGTTTCAACCGGATGGACCATATCTTGTTTCAGGATACTGTCTAGGCGGGGTTATCGCCTTCGAAGTTGCTCAACAACTTCGGCAGCAAGGGAAAGAAGTCGCCTTACTTTCCCTCTTTGGCTCTCCGTGCCCAACGGCTTTCTCATGGACGCACCAAGCTCGTCTCAAGATCGGGGACATAATGAAAAGGATGAGGCAACATGGGAAGGCGCTGTTATCGCAATCGCCGCTTCATTGGCCAGCGTATTTGCGATCGCGCGCCGACGCCCGCCGAGCAGAACATCAGAAAGAACAGCAGAGCGAAGCTGAGCACCCATATCGACGGAAGGTTGAGGACGCAACTGTACAGGCGGTGTTGCAGTATAAACCTCAGGTCTATCCGGGTCGCATTGCCCTATTCATCCCCAGCGATAATCCTACCTACCTCTTCGGGGATCGCTTCTACGACTGGCAAAGGTTTTGTTCTCAACCGTTGGATTTGTATACCGGCCCGAGTACATGTAATGGCGACGTCATGCTACGTGAGCCGTATGTACAGACATTTGCTGAGTACTTTCGTTCGAGCCTGAATAGAGCCGAGGTATGAGGCTCGAATCCCGAACCTGTGAGACCCGATAAGAGGAAAGACGCTTTATGAAAAACCGATTAGCTCAAACAGACATACCAAGCGCCGCTGGAGCCGCATGTGAGAATGAGGAGCAATCGATACAGGTGGTGCGCAGGGCCAACCTGACTCACGATGAATTTGTGAGAGAATACCTCTCTCCTCTACGTCCAGTGATACTGACAGACGCTATAACTCACTGGGCAGCGTTAACCAAGTGGACCCCTGCCTTCTTCAAGGAATACTACGGGACTCTCTCCCTCACGATAGACGACAAGTCCTATACCATGCGAGACTTTATCGATTTGGTACTTAAGTCCAATTGCGAGCACCCTGCACCCTACCTCCACAATCAGGCTATAGAGGGAGGATTGTCGGACTTGTTGTCGGATGTCTTTCCGTTGCCCCACTGTGTCTGGCCCAATTGGTTTGAGAGTAAGCTGTTTCCCTCGAAGCAATCGTTTACGTTCCTAGAAATATACATTGGGGGGCAAGGTGCCACCTTTCCTATCCTCCATTATGACAACTGGCATACGCATGCTTTTCTTATGCAAATTTATGGGGATAAAGAGTATACGATCTACTCTAGGGATCAGGAGCCGTATTTGTATCCAGGAGCAGGAAGTGCGAAGAATAAATCAAGAGTCAATGATATCGAGCACCCGGATTTAGAACAATTTCCTCTGTTTGCGAAGGCAACACCGATCCGCTGTTCCTTACATCCAGGGGAAACCCTTTTTGTGCCAGCCGGTTGGTGGCATACGGCGCGTATGCTTAGCCCTTCTATTACTATTTCTGCGAATACCGCCAATGCAACCAACTGGGCGCAATTCACGCAGGATTACGGTGCGACTGTCTCTCGACATAGATCACGAACATACAGCTACGCCTTACGGCTGTACTTATACGCCTTTGGTTGGCTTGCTCCATTTTTAGATTTTCTCTAACGGGAAACAGTCGGAATATCTCTGTATCTCCCCTGAGAAGGATTTTCTTACACATATTCCTTGCGCCAACAATGAATGCTGGTCTGCAGAAGGAACGGCCTATAGTGTTGTTGAATGCATCATCAGTCGCAATGCGATGCATGAGGTTATCATGAAACGTCACAAGTTCCGTGCTGGGGACCGAGTCATCATACGCTCTCCGGAAGAGATCCTCTCGACGCTTGACGCCGAGGGTACATTGCATGGCCTGCCATTCATGCCGGAGATGCTGGATTGGTGTGGTAAGCCCTTTCGCGTCGAACGTCGGGCTGAGAAGACTTGCGTAGATGTAGCATCTCCTGTCTATCCCAACCGACGGTTTGCCGCAAACGATGTGGTCTTCTTGGACGGGCCACGGTGTAGTGGTGACGGCCACGACGGCTGCAAGCGTGGCTGCAAGATCTTCTGGAAAGAGGCTTGGTTACGGCCCTTTGATTCCGTAGACATGCCGACACAGACATCCAAAACCGGACTCAATGAGTTGCTTCCCCGCCTGAAGATAAAGTCGGACGAGAACCACTATTTCTGCCAGTCCACTCAGCTATGCAAAGCCACAGAGGCTTTCCCCGGAAAAAAGAAGCCGTGGATGCTTCGGATTGTCTTTCGGGAAATCCGCAATGGAGATCGCTCCGTACCGGAGGTCATGAAACTGGTTGTGCTCTGGTCTTGGCAGAGGTTGCTACGCGTAGCGCATGGTAAACAGTGGCTTCTCGGACCTCACGAACGAACGCCTACCGTGTCGCTGGATCTAAAGCCCGGCGACGGAGTCCGCGTCAAGAGTCGCGCTGAAATGGTAGCGACTCTGGATTACAGAGGACGCAATAGAGGCATGGGCATCTGCTACGAAATGACAAGGTACTGTGGGGGGCAAGCGGAGGTTCGAGAGCGCGTAGATCGAATCATCAATGAAAGGACCGGCAAAATGCAGGAAATACGCGATACTGTAACACTACGGAACCTGCGTACCAAGACGATGACACTACGTGACGAGTGTCTTTGCTTTAATGAACTGGGTGACTGCCCGCGAGGCGAACTGATGTATTGGCGGGAGATCTGGCTCGAGCGAGCGAATGGTGGCAGTGGAACATGACAGGCGGAGTGAACCTCCCTCAATTTCGCGGACGTCCTTTCCGTTTCTTTCCCCGGTCGAATGCGGCTCACCGGCCGCGGCCTCACTAGATCGAGCACGCCCGCCATCGTTACATCGCCAACTTCACCAAGTCTCTTACTCTAATGAAAACCGCTGAATCCATGCGTCTCTTGTGTCAGTGTCGATGATGGCATACGCGCCACGGCGATCTTGATCGCGTGGTTGTGATACTGAGCCAGGATTAACGACCGTGACCGTGCCTTCGCGGTGCACAAATGGCACGTGCGTGTGCCCGAAGCAGACAAAATCCTGCGTCAGCGTGGCAAAGCGTGAGAGTCGTGTACTGCCAGGATAGATATATTCGTCGTACGGTTCCCAGGGACTCGCGTGCACTAGCAGGACCGCCGCGCCGTTGAGTTCGAAATGTCGCGTAAGTGGTGCCGTGGCGAGAAAGTCGAGAGCCGCGGCGGGGAACATTTCTCTGCACTTTTTGAGATATGCCGGGTTACGTCCGCCAAACAGCACGACTTCATGATTGCCTTGAATACAGAGGACGTTCGCGCCTTGGAGGATCTCGACCGTCTCCGTACAGAAGCGGTATTCGCTTATCGCATCACCGGGACACAGCAAGACGTCAGTTGAGGGCATGTCCTCTAACGCCCGGCGCAACGCTTTCGGGTCAGCATGGATGTCAGAAATGATACCAATCTTCATAGATAAGAATGCTTTCGGTACGTTGCCAGCGTGCCTTTTGTTGTATGGGCTTCGGCGCGGGCAAGCAAGAGGTGCGACGGAAAAGTTCTTTCTCAGGGCCCCAGAGTGGCGATAGTCGCGTCATACACTGCGGACGCTTCTTGCGGGTCGGCAATAGAGGCGTTTAAGTCACGCAGAAGTCCGTCGTGCAAACCGTAGATCCAGCCGTGCAACGTGAGTTCTTGTCCACGTTTCCAGGCACTGTGGACGACGGTCGTGTTGCTGACGTTATACACCTGCTCGATCACATTTAGTTCGCAAAGCTTCGCCCATCGTCGGGTTTCATCCGTAACATCGGCGAAATACGCCTCGTGCTTATAATACACGTCTCTGATGTGACGTAACCAATTGTCAATGAGCCCGAGCTCCGAATTGCGTAAGGCGGCCTGGACCCCGCCACAACCGTAGTGACCGCAGACGATAATATGCTTAACCTTGAGGACGACGACGGCGTACTCCAAGACCGACAGGCAATTGAAGTCGGTATGAACGACTACGTTCGCGACATTGCGGTGAACAAACAGTTCGCCCGGAAGCAGGCCGGTGACGTCATTAGGAGGTAGGCGACTGTCGGAACAGCCAATCCATAAGTATTCCGGTGACTGTTGATGCGACAGTTTGTCGAAAAAATCGGGCTGGTGAGTGCGAATTCTTTCGGCCCACGCGCGGTTGTTATCGAGGAGTTTCTTCAATTCATGCACTGCGTCGTTCCTTTCACTGCGACTATTCTTGGCACGCTTTCGACGGGCGGAAACTTGCGAGCACTGTAGCTACTAGAGACGGAGAGGCAAGTCCCTCTGCCTAGAAAAGCTCTACTGCCGAGTTAAGCCAAGCTGTCATTGCGAGCGCAGCGGAGCAATCCCTGCCTCTCATGAGATTGCTTCGTCGCGGGGCTTGTCCTGAGCGTAAGCGCGTAGCGCTGAAGTCGCAGGGCTCCTCGCGATGACATTTCTTATCTAACTTAATGTTATTGCGCTCGAAAGAATAGGCACCACCTGACTCTCCAGCCGGTCTTCTGCCAGTAAGGGAGGCTGGACGGAGGGAATACATCCGCAGGCGAGCGCGAGAATTTGTAAGATCAAGTCACTTGCCACTCGTTCCTCGCCGAGACGATCCCGTGCGCCTTTCTGCAGAGTCAAAGAGAACACGTGTGTGTCCTTACTTGTGCAAAGTCCGACGTGGGTACGATGGTCCCCCTTCTTGGGCCGATCAGTGACGAGCGTTGCCGTGCAGGAGAGGCCGACGATCGGAGTCAGCTCGGATTCTTGTAGGGAGCCCGCACGTTGGTACGCTCTCCGTGCCAACGTCGCCGCAGTTTCCACAGAGACCGCCTGTGTTGGCGTTGCCCCGAGAAACTCAACGAACGACTTGTCACTATAGGGGACGAGTACCTCTAACACTGTCCGGGAGGCACCTGGAACGGCGAGCAGATCCGCGACGGCTTGGCTTCCGCCGCCGGTTACTACCAGCACTGCCATTACCGGGGAGGCGTGGATTTGGGTAATGAGAGCGGTTCTATCCATGGATTATAGTGTGCGATTTATGCAGGATTAAGAAAGTCAAATTGCCAAAGTCAAAACGCGAAAGACGAGGACAAGGTAAAAATCAAAAGGCAAAAATATCAGAAGCCTGGAGGATCCTTGCTCACTTTTTCTTTGCCCTTTGCCTTGGCGATCGCTTTTGAGAGCGTAGCTCGGAGCTGGGTGGCTTCATCAAGCGGACCGGTCAATCGTTCTGAGGGAAGGACTTACGCTTTGATCAGGAGACGTGACCGGTAACGTGATCCTCGCATTTCTTTCAGTGCGATCCGCAGTTTATGTACGAAATCACTCTTTGACTCTGCTCCCTAGGCTTCTTCGTAGTTGGCTCCTACTAATGTCGCGCTGCGTAAAATTGTTCGCCCATGTGTCCGCCGACAAGGGATCTTGGAAGAGCTTCAACTAACTTGATGACACGTGCCCCATATCCGAGCAATCGTCATCAAGTGCCTAGCGCTCTTCCATTTTTTTGATTTTTGCCTTTTAATTCCCGCCTTTTGATTTGTCTTACGCTTCTAATATCCGCCGCGCGTCTTCCGGCGTAGCGACTTCATGTCCCATGCCTTTAATTACAGCAACTGCGCGTTCGACGATTTGTGGATTGGTAAGTTTTCCCGTGTTGGCATATTGATAATCTTCCAGGCCGACACGCACATGACCACCAAGACTCACGATGGTCGGAACGAGGGGCAAGTTGTCTCCGCCGAGCGTTGCCGCGAACCAGTTGCAGCGCACACCTTTAAGCATGTCGAGATACGCTTCTAAGCTCTTCAACGACGGCGGTAAGCCGAACGGCAACTCCGGCCCGCCGAGGTAGAATTTCAACAACAGCGGTTCGGTGAGGATGCCCTGGTCGAGAAAGACCAGGGCCGCACGGAGAAAGCTGGCGTCGAAGATCTGCAGGGTAGGGCGCAACCCCAACTCGCGTGAATTTTCGAGAAAGTAACGAATAGTGTCATAGGAATTTTTATAGATGAAGTTGCTACCGTGAATCGTCTTACTGCGGACGTCGTACGCGACAAGGTTCACCGAGCCCATGTCGCCGGCACCAAGATCGGGCTTGGTCTTCGGATCTTTGGACAGTTCGATGAAATGCCGGAACCGTGGGGCCGGATCGTCACCAAATGGAAACGTCGGCCACAACAGCGGGTTGCATTTCTCCCGTGTCCGGCGATAGACCTCAGCATAGTACGGTACGTCTTGCACCCACTCCCCGTTCTCAGGGTTGCGAACGTGAAAATGGATTAACGCCGCGCCCGCTTTGCATGTCGCAATCGCATCATCAGCGATCTCCTGCGGGCTGTACGGAATATGCGGGTTCAGGTTACGCATCGCATTCCCGTTAATCGCCGACTCGATCAATACTTTGGCCATGAGTCCCTCCTTATATTTTCGACGCTCGTTCAGCTTCTTACTGGAAATTGCTGCAGGATGCCAGGGTTGGCCGAGAGCGGGCAAGTCAAAACGCAAAGTCACGGGCGAAGAAAGAATCGCTTGTCATTCTGTCTTCGTATCGCGCAACACGCAACACGTTTTACGCCATCCTCACACGAACTTGTCGTTCCGCCAGAAACCCCTTGCACTCACGGATAGTATATTCGCGGTAATGGAAAATTGATGCCGCCAGTGCGGCATCGGCACGCCCGGCAGTGAGTCCTTCATAGATATGCTCTAGCGTGCCAACGCCGCCGGAGGCGATGACGGGAATAGTGACCGCGTCGGCAATCGCTCGGGTGAGCTCAATGTCGTACCCCGCTTTGGTGCCGTCACGGTCCATGCTGGTCAGCAAAATCTCCCCCGCGCCGTATGACTCCATGCGCCGTGCCCATTCGATGGCGTCCAAGCCCGTAGGGGTTCTGCCGCCATGAATAAATACTTCCCACTGCAATTCTTCCGTTTTATGCTGACTACTGACTACTGAATACCGACTACTCGTCTTCCGCTTCGCATCAATCGCGACGACGATACATTGCGAGCCGAACCGCTCGGCCGCTTCTTTAACGAACTCGGGCCGGTTGACCGCGGCAGTATTGATTGAGACTTTATCTGCACCGGCATTCAGGAGGTCGCGAATATCCTGGATCTCCCGTACACCGCCGCCGACAGTGAGCGGCATGAACACGGTTTCTGCGGTGCGGCGTACGACATCAAGAATGATTCTGCGCCGTTCGTGTGAGGCGGTGATGTCAAGAAAAGTCAGCTCGTCTGCGCCCTCCTCATCGTAACGCTGGGCGACTTCGACCGGGTCTCCCGCGTCACGCAGATCAACAAAATTTACGCCTTTGACGACCCGACCGTCCTTCACGTCGAGACACGGAATGATGCGTTTGCTCAGCATGCCGCGAGTGTCGGGCGTTTCCCCGGGAGAGTCAAGAGCGGGCCCCGGCGCGCGATGCCTCGCGTTTCTCGCCGACCTCCGAACCTTCATGCTCATCCCAGACGATTTGGCTGTAATCAAAACGACGCGATTCTACGACGTTGAACTTGACGACCTCGAAGTACGGCGAGAGGTCGAAGTCACGAGGTGTGACTAAGGTGTGATGGCGGCGGCGAAACACGAGACGTGCCTGTGGGTCGGTGGGACGCGAAAGGAGGCGATGCAACCATGTGCGCCGGGCCGCTTCGTCCATGCGCTGCGCGACGAGCTCCGGAATAATCGGAAACCCCACCTTGTCAAAGGCCGCGGCCAGCATACTCGAGCAGATTACTTGCGTGGGAAGCCCGCTGCCAAACTGTAGTGCCTTGCGCCGGAACCGGCGCGGAATCAAACTCACCGGCAGAAAATAGCGTGCCAGGTCAAAGACATTTTGCATGTCATACGAATGTCCGAGTTGGCTGATGACATCATCGAGAATGATTTGCAGGTGTTCTTTGCGCAGGTGGTGCGGACGGCAGGCCCGAATGTTGAAGTTGATGTATTTCGACACCGGCGAGACGATGACTCCGGTTTCGACCAAGGCCTCAACAATCAAGTGGTTGACTTCGTCCCCATAACTTGCACGCAGTTGTCCGAGTTGCGGATGATTGCGGCGGACCAATTCATCCCCGATGTAAAGAGCCGAATGCGACCACGAACTCTGGGTCAGATACTTAATGACTTCGCTGACGCGTTGTTCGCCTTCGACGAGTAAAATGTCACCCTTTCTGATGTGACGTGTGAGCTCATGCAGATCATTCGGGAAGCGCGGAGTGTAGTTTTTTAGTGGCTTCGTCAGAAGGACCGTGAACTGACGCGTAATGGCACGACGTAGTGCTTGCCAGGGATGGAACGAGTGGCTCATTTCGGCCATTGTAAAAGAGGGGTGCGTAGCGATACAAGATGTGTAGAGCCGACGACCCTAGCGCAAGGGGGGATGTGTCAATGATGTTCGGCCCTCATCGCGCAAATGCGACAACGGGTTCCTTCCCCCTCCCGGAGAAGCCTGTCCTGAGCTTGTCGAAGGGCCGGCGGGGCCAGGATGAGGCGAGAGAATATTGTCGAATGCAGGGTGCGGATTTCGGGATGTTAAGAGCGAGGGCGTCGTCAACCCGCATTCCCCAATCGCCAATCGGCAATTGTAGTCCCTTCACCCGAGCCCTCTCCCGGAGGAAGGGGGAATAACGAAAGACACTTACCCTATACTAAAATTTATTCCAAACAGTATCGGAGACTATGGTCAATGTGGCAGATGTTTGCCAATCGCAATCGCTTCTGCAAGAGGCACGGCCCCGGTATACAGGGCTTTGCCAACGATGACCCCCCTCAGTCCTTTCGCTTCTAACTGCGCTAATTGTTGAATGTCTTGCAAGCTGGCGACTCCCCCGGAGGCGATAATGGGGAGCGCGACTGCACGGGCTACGGCCAAGGTCGCCTCGATATTCACTCCTTGTTCGGTGCCGTCACGGCTAATGTCGGTATAGACAATCTCGCTCACACCCATCTCCGCACACTGCTTGGCTAAGTCGACCGCTTTCATGCGGGTCGTTTCCGTCCAGCCGTGCACGGCAAGTCTGCCGTCGCGCGCGTCGATACCGACCGTGATCTTCCCGGGGAAACGCTGACACGCGGCGGCGACCACTTCGGGGTCACGATAGGCCACCGTCCCAAGAATGGCGCGATGGACGCCCGAGAAGAAAAGCCGCTCGACGGCCTCTACGCTGCGGAGACCGCCCCCGACCTGGACGGGGATAGACACCGCTTTGCAGATCTTGCGGATGATTTTGGTGTTGACTCCTGCGCCGGCCAGCGCGCCGTCAAGGTCCACGACGTGGAGCCGTTCTGCACCCTCACTCTGCCAGCGCAGAGCCGTGGCCACCGGATCCTCTGAATAAATCGTGGCCCTGCTCATGTCGCCTTGGTAGAGGCGCACACATTTCCCGTCTTTCAAATCGATCGCAGGAATAACAAGCATAACTCAAATCGAGTCCGGCGTCCGATGTCCGGCGTCCGATGTGTTCGGAGTTTGAGTTTGTACGGAGACAGACTCGCCAGTCACCAGTCTGCCAAAATTTGCCAGGATGCGAAGCCCAGTAACCTGACTCTTTTCGGGGTGGAACTGAGTAGCAAACACGTTGCGCCAACAGACACTTGATGTGAATTCGGTGTCACCATAGTCGGTTGTCGTGGCGATAATCGCCGGGTCGGTCGGCACCGGGTAGTAGGAATGGACAAAGTAAACCGAAGAATTTTCTGCAATCCCTTCGAGATGCCGAGTGCGCCGTTTGACATGCAATTGATTCCAACCCATATGCGGAATTTTCCCACCACCAACCGTAGTGTGGTCAAAGCGGACGACCTGGCCTTTGAGAATATCGAGCCCACGGACACGGCCAAATTCGACGCTTTCAGAGAAAAGGATTTGCATGCCTACGCAGATGCCAAGTAACGGGGTGCCCTGGTCAACCACCCGGTAGACCGTATCGACCAAGCCACACTCCGCGAGGCCGTTCATGCACGCAGCGAAAGCCCCAACGCCAGGCAGGACAACGCCTGGCGCGGCTTCGATCCGCCGTGGGTCACGAGTGATCTCAGCCGCACACCCCATTCTCTCGAAGCCCTTTTGTACGCTACGGAGGTTGCCCATGCCGTAATCAATAATGGCAATCATGAGGCCGCTATTATCTCGTTGTTGTCGCGAGGAATCAATGTCCTAGCTCTTGTTTCAGCCTCCAAAGTTCAAAGTTTGTGGTTCAAAGTAGGATTGTGGGCTTTCCTCTCCCGCAGGGCGGGAGAGGGAGTGAGGGTGAGGACCGTTCGAAACTACTGCAACTCATTCAACACTGTCCGTGCTTGTTGTAGATCTGCCGTGTCGAATCCTTCCGTGAACCAGCCATAAAGGTCGGCTAACATCGTGTGTGCTTCAGCGAGCGCAGTGCGTGAGGCGTGGGGCGTGGTACGTGTTGCGTGATCCTGGGCTTGGTGTTGCCGGAGTCGTACCAGGCTCATCAGTGCACGCAGCTCGAAGGACTTGGCGTGTTGTTGCCGAGCGACGGCGATGGCGTTGAGGAAACTCTCCTCCGGGGAAGAACGGGCGAATGGGCGAATGGGCGAATGAGCGATTTTGTCTTCTTCTCCGGTTCTCCCTGTCACCCGCTCGTCTATTCGGAGCGAGAACTCCCCGTACAGCCGATAAATCTCCGCCTCATAGACGCGTTCTCCCGTGCGCTCGATGACAGTGAACGCTTCATCAAGCAGGGCGCACGCTTCTGCGGTTTCCTCACGCTGTTGGTGGACTTGTGCGAGCAGCGCCAGATCATAAGGGCGTCCAAGTTCTTCGCCTTTTTCTTGATGACGGTCTAAAGCTTCTCGCATACTGAGGATGCCACCCTCTGTGTCATCCTGCGCGGCACGCGCCCAGCCGTAGCTCATCTTGGCCGCAGTCACCAGGTAAGGAAATCCGTGTTCGGCGGCAACTCGCATAGCAGCGGTTGCCCACTCTTGCGCAGGCCGAGGCTCTCGTCTCAGAACATACACCCACGCACCGAACACGAGCGCAAAAGCCAGGCTGTACGGATGTGAGATTTCTTGTGCGAGCGCGCGCGCCGCTTCGGCACGCCGCGATGCTTGGTCAGGATACCCGAGCATCCATGAGGTCCACGCTGCATACGCACACACTGTGACTCCGGGGTCTTGTCCATAGAGAGCAGCAAAAGAACGATGCTGTTGAGGATCATAGAGGGCGATTCCCTGCTCCAAATAAGCCCCGGCCACTCGCAGATCTGGCACATAGAATAGAGGCATCCCCAAGGCCATCCGTGCGGATAGTTGTAGGCCCGAGTCACCAAGAGTTTGCGATATCTCTAGGAGTTCTTCTGCAGTACGACGTGCGTACTGTATCTGCCCCCGCACGAGAACCGACCCCCAGACACCGAGCAGTGCAACAAACAGCCGATAGGTGTCTCCGGCCTGCCGGCAGAGATCACGCGCACGAGAGAACGTGGCTTCTGACTCAGGAGCGGTATAGCCCTTAGTGGCGATCAGCGGCCCCGCCAGCATGAAGAGCAAACCGAGTTCTCGTTGATCACGTTCGACGGAAGCAGGGAGGAACGCCAATTGCTCTAAGCTTCTCGTCAAATGGGCCACCGCTTCTTGTGGGGCGCTGAGCTGGAGTGCTTTGTGGGCTGCCTGCTCATAGTATGTCACTGCACGCGAATACTCGTGCGCGTGGGCGAAGTGGTTGGCCAGTGCTCCGGCAAATTCCCGCGACTGATCACCATACGTGGCTACCAGGGATTCACCGACCATGTAATGGAGCTGTCGTCGTCGCGTGGGTGTGAGCCCCTCATACAATACCTGTGAATACAATGAGTGCGGAAATCGGTAGCGAGCGGTTTGCCTTCGTTCGTTTCCCGGCGCCAACCCACTGGATTGAAGAAATAGGTGACGATGCGCTAAGGACTCGCACCATTGCTCGATCTGCACAGTCTCTCTCGCCAAGGCATTAGCAACCGTCGCCGCTGAGAATTCAACGCCAACGACGCTTGCGGCCTCTAATAGTCGCCGCTCTTCGTCACTGAGGCGCTCAAGCTGTTGTTCAATGAGTTGCTGAATATTGTGAGGAACCGCGCGTTCAAG
>Ga0070741_10010752_pt1 | contig 17159 bp, 10 predicted proteins | sample Coa_R1_4_FD_66440 | JGI IMG/M metagenome (GOLD analysis project Ga0070741, IMG submission 66440) | Surface soil microbial communities from Centralia Pennsylvania, which are recovering from an underground coalmine fire - Coalmine... | ecosystem: Environmental > Terrestrial > Soil > Unclassified ...
GTTGTAGTTTGCTTTGGAGGAGAGAAGATGAAAAACCGGCTTAGGTGGTTGACGGTTACGGCGGTATGCACGGGGCTGTACATGGGGACCATGGCCTACGGGCAGACGGCCAACAAGGCAGCCAAGCAAAGCTCGTCGGGAGAAGATGAATATCCGGACCTGGTGGAAATCGATCCGTTCGGAGGGGTTCAGCTCAACGCGCAAGTACAGCGCGGCTTGACCACGAAGCTGGTGGACGGCGGCGTGGGCGGAATCCGCATCGCATTTAATCCAGCCAAGTATCTGGGGTTGGAGTTGTGGGCCGATTACGCGCAAGCGAACGTAGAATTCCGCACCTCAAGCGGGGTGTATCCGGCTGGCTTCGGCGCGCTCGCGGGCTCACCGCTGCCAACCTATAGTTTCGGGTCGCGCAACTACTATTTCGGCTTAAACCCGATTTTCAATCTGCGGCCGCGCGGTTCCAAAGTGCAACCGTATTTAACGGTGGGTGTCACGGGCATTTTGTTCTCGCCCACCGACACGGCCCAAGGGCTGGCGCGCAGCACCACGCAACAGGCGCTCTATCATTCCGGCAATCTGGGCGACAACCTGCAAGTGGGCATCAACTATGGCGGTGGCGTGAAGTTCCACCTGTCCGATCATGTGGGCTTGCGTTTGGATGGACGCGGGTTCTGGTCGCGTAATCCAACTTACCAACTGCCGAATTATCCCGATGGCGGCATCTATATTCCGGCGAAAGACAAGCTGAACAGCTTCCAGGGCACGCTTGGTTTGGTGTTTTATCTGGGCCAGAGCAAGTGCCCGCCGATGCCGACACCGCCGCCTCCGCCCGCGCCACTACCGACGCCGACGATTTCGGGTGGCGAAGGCACCATCTGCCAAGGTAAGCCGGTAACGTTGCATGCCACTATACAGGCTCCCGCTGGACGCAACATTACTTATGAGTGGACATTGAACGGCGCGGCACAGACGGCCAACGGTCCGGACCTGACGTTCACGCCGAATAACACCGGCACCTTCACGGCGCAAGTGACAGTGCGTGACACCACGCCGCCGCCGCCGCCGATGGAACGGCCGAAGAAGTTCCCGGTGCGTTGCTGGATTCAACCGCCAGCTCCGGCTCCGGTAGCTCCGGTGACGGCAACGGCTTCGGTGACGGTCAGCGAGGCAGCGCCGACAATCAGCAGCGTGGCAGCCGATCCGAACACGCTGTCCTGCGCAGCCATGACGACGGGCACGCATACGGCGCAACTGACAGCGCAGGCCTCGAGTTCGGCTTGCGGCGGCAACTTGACCTACAAGTGGACGGTCAGCGAAGGCAGCGTGAGCAACGACAGCAGCGCGAACGCCACCTTCGATGCCTCGACGCTGAACTTCCCGCCGAGCACGGAAGGCCAGAGCAAGTCGGTAACGGCGACGCTGACGGTGACGGACGAGACGGGCAAGACGGCCACGCAATCGACCACCATCACGGTGAACTGCAATCCGCCACAAGCGATCCGGCTGGACGATGTGGTGTTTGCCAAGAACAACGCGCGTGTGAACAACTGCGGCAAGCGGTTGTTGATTGATGACGCGGCGCGCAGAGTGGCGAGCGGCGATTACGACATCGTGCTGGTCGGCCATCGCGACAACGATGAACGGGCGACTCTGCCTGGACGGCGCGGACGGCGTGGATCGCCGGAAGCGGGCCAAGGGCTGGATGAAGCGCGTACGCTGAATGCGGCAGCAGTGCTGACGGGTGGCGGTGGAACCTGCGGCAACGTCGATCCATCGCGGGTACGTGTGGATTGGGTGGGCACGGATCAGACCTCTGAGACGCGGCCGGGACAGTGCGTGACGTCGAACATCAAGGAGCGGAAAGGCTCGACGGTGAGCGACGCCGACAAGAACCGGCGCGTAGAGATCTACCTGGTGCCACGCAACAGCCAAACGCTGCCGCCGGCGGTGAAGAACATCAAGCCGCTGCCGGAGAGCGAAGTGAAGGCACTCGGCTGCCCCAAATAGACCCTAGTCAGTCCTAGAAAAAAGGCCGTTCGGTTAACCCCGAACGGCCTTTTTTGATGCCCTGCGAACCGCGACTCTTTTGCCGCGAAAAGAAAACTACGACAATAGTCTCTTAGTTGGGCGGCTTTTCCATCCGCTGTTTTAGTTGGGATTCGCTCTCATACTGCCGAAGCGTCTGAAGAAGAAGGTCGGATAGAACACGCGCATACTGCGGACTTACGTAGATGCGGGTGTGGATCCCGCCGTCTTGTTGGCCAAACTCAATCAGAAATTCAAATGGATTGTGACCAATCTGGAAGAAATTTGCGTAGCGGCCCTCTTTGGCACTAGCGCTCTTCGCGGATTGACGATGCTTGGATTCTTCTGAGGCCACAGATTTCGCCTATTGTGTCCTATCGTCCGAGTATTCCTATCTGACCTTCCCGTAACGGATACTTTGACGCGCATTTTCTGCGCGGGCTTTAAAATTCCGAGTTTCACGTTGACACATGAAACGAACCCGACTTTCGGCATCTTGGCCAATCAGACTAGCTAAGCGGACGAACTTGTGTTGACTCCGGCAAGCAGCACCTACCGGTAAAAATTTTATGCGACGGTCAGGAGAAATACGGATTTGGTTCAGGTTCAATTCATATGAATATAGGAGCCACTTATCGCCCGTAACCGCTTTTTCGGAAAGGAATAAAATGCCGAGAGCCGATGAGATCCCTCCCCCGATGGTGATGGCAAACTCCCGATCGGAGTGGAATCAAAGCACCATAACACCCTCTACCCCTACCCATCAGCCGACTCTCGACCGTCCGGCTTTGTGTCTTTCCGACGAGATAGTAGGTACATCAGTTCAGATTCAATCGATCAAACGGTGCATAGATCGTGTGGCGCCTTGCGACGCGACTGTGCTAATCACCGGTGAGACCGGCACCGGGAAAGAATTGGTGGCGCACAGATTGCATCGCATGAGCAATCGAAGAAATGGCCCTCTGATTTCAATCAATTGCGCAGCTATTCCAGACAGCCTTATTGAGAGTGAACTATTCGGTTTTGAAAAAGGCACTTTCACCGGGGCTGCTTCGCGGCAAGAAGGCCGGTTGCTTCAAGCGAATGGCGGCACACTTTTCCTGGACGAAATCGGTGATTTGAGCGCTTCAGCACAGGCGAAGATTTTACGCGTGTTGGAACAGAGGGAGGTCCAGCCGCTTGGTTCACGGACTACTCGCATCATGGATGCGCGGATCGTGGCGGCGACGAATCGCAATCTTGAGCAACTCGCAACTACAGATAGCTTCCGGTCAGATCTCTTTTTCCGGCTTAGCGTAATCAATGTGCACATTCCGCCTCTACGTGAAAGACCAGAAGATATCCCGCCCATTGCCGTGCATATTCTTCGCCAAATGGCCATTCAATATGCGCACCCCTTCGTAAGTTTGACGGCCGGGGCTCAAGCGTATTTGCAGCAGCTACCTTGGCGCGGAAACGTCCGCGAACTCAGAAACTTTCTGGAACGTGCCTTACTGTTCAGTAACTCAGAGCAGATTACGGAGCACGATGTCGGGGAGATGTATCATTCCACAACCAACTGGCAAGGGGGAACAGTGTCATCTCTCGCCGCGGATTTCGAAAGCGACATCCAAACTGGGCGGCGGACCGCCAGGACAAGTTCGCGAAGCCGCAAAGTGGCTTCATCGCAATGCTCTGAGCTGACTGAGTTGCGCAACGCTTTGGAGCAAACTAAATGGAATAAAACAAAGACCGCAGAAGTTTTGCAGTGGTCGCGCATGACGATTTACCGTAAGATCGTGCAATACGACTTACATCCGCCCGAGCAGTAAGTAGATCCCGAAATCGAATCTTCCAATCCAGATACGGACTAGAGCAAAGCTTCTTAGACGCTGCCGCCCGACAGAAATTTTGAAGCGCCTCTAAGAAGCGCGCATCAAAACTATGCCAAAATCAACGCCTAAAAATCCGGGAGAGTTGCAGAATTGCGCCAGAAGCAAGTTCTGTGCAGGTTCGCGTTGATGGTGGCGGAACGCCCTGCTTGAAGCATTGGGCCGTCTCTGAACAGTTCGCTAACGTGGAGGCTTTACTAATGTCGAGATATTTCGCTGAGTTTGTGGGGACATTCGTGCTCGTTTTCGGAGGATGCGGCGCCGCCGTATTGGCAGGCGACAAAATCGGATTCGCCGGAATTGCGTTCGCCTTCGGCCTTTCATTACTTGCGATGGTCTACACAATAGGGCATATTTCGGGTTGCCACATCAATCCCGCGGTTACGCTTGGTTTGTTTATCAGCAACAAGATGGACCGGCGTCACTTAGTGGGATATTGGGTCGGTCAGATTTTGGGCGCCATTGTTGCTGCTGCGTGCCTGCTGGCTATCGCGAAAGGAACCCCCAATGGATATGATCCATCGGTACTGGGATTTGCGGCAAACGGCTATGGGGCGCATTCTCCCGGCCATTACGGATTGGCCGCGGCGGCGCTGACGGAAATCATACTCACGTTCTTTCTGGTCTTGACGGTGATCGGGGCAACAGATCTCAAGGCACCGGTGGGATTTGCCGGCATTCCGATTGGTCTCGTTTTGGTCCTAATTCATCTGGTGGGCATTCCGGTGACTAACACGTCCGTGAACCCGGCACGAAGCATCGGACCAGCGCTATTCGTTGGGGGATGGGCCTTAGAGCAGCTTTGGCTATTTATTCTTGCGCCGCTCGCAGGCGCAGCGCTTGCGGCCGCCGTTTATCGCGCCTTTGCCGTGCCGACCCTTACAACCAGACAAGCAGAGCGAGCACTTCCGTCCGAACAGGAAGAGCGGCTTAAGAGCCGCGCCGCTCCGTGAGGCCGACGCCTAGTTCGAAACTAGATTAATTTTTATCGCGTGGCGGATCAACTCGGCTGTTGTTTGCACTCCCAGGGATTGCATCATCTCGTACTTGTGAGATTCGGCAGTTCGAGTTGATATGCCCAGCAGGAATGCGACCTCTTTCATCGTTTTACCTTCGGCGATGAGTTGGAGGACTTCACGCTGCCTGGTGGTGAGCTCGACGCAGAACTTAGGCGGCTCCTTACCGGCCTCCACCAAAAATGAGATCAGGTCGTTTGCAATGAGCGGCGTTATATAAGTGCGACCGGCCAAAATCTGTTCGATCGCTTGCACGAGTTCCTCGCCAGCAGACTGCTTGAGCACATAAGCTGAAGCGCCCGCACGAAACGCTTCCGCAACCAAGTTTCGATCCGAATGCATGGTGAGAAAAACGATCTTGGAGCGGACGCCATCCTTCTTCAGAAGCCGCACAGCGTCCAGACCATTCAAGAGCGGCATCGAAATGTCCGCGACTATAACGGAAGGACTCAACCGCTTTGCGGCTTCAACAAGCGCACGCCCATCCGAGACCCGCCCAACAAACTCAAATGTTCCTTCAAGAAGACTTTGCAGCCCTTCGGCGACGATCGCGTGATCGTCAGCCAGCAGAATGCTCGCTCGGCTCATGCTTGGTCCCCTTTCAATGGCACTGTTGCCCGCACCGCAGTTCCGTCACCCGGCCGCGACTGCAATTCAAATACACCTTGCACTAAGCCCACTCGTTCAGCCATGCCAATCAGCCCCAATCCCCCTTTTCGTCGCTCTCTTTCCATCTCGAACCCACAGCCGTCATCATTAATTGAAAGGCTGATACAGTCTTGGTAAAGCGATAGCTCGACCGTCGCGTGCCGGGCACCCGAATGCTTGCTTATGTTTCGAAGAGACTCCTGGGCAACCCTGTAGAGGCAGATCGCAACGTCATCAGGTAGTACTATCGGGCATTCCGGAACCCGCAGACCAAATTTGATCTTCTGCGACACACTACATTCCGTAATCATCGCCTTGAGAGCGACAACCAGACCAGCATGTTCCAGCGTTACCGGATGCAGTTCGTGGGACAGACTTCGTATGCCGTTGGCGATGCGGCTAGTGCGTTCCTGCACTTGGCCAACTTGATGAGCCATGAAGTCCGAAATGGGAGAAAGCTGGCGTTTGATGTTACTCAACGATATCGATAGTCCTGCAATCTGCTGATTCAGATCGTCATGTAATTCGCGCGCAATGTGCCGCCGCTCGTCCTCTTGCGCCTTCATCAGGCAGCCTGCCAAATGCCTGATTTGGGCGTGACTTCTTCGCAACTCCTCCTGGCTTTTGCGTAGCGCATCTTCCGCGCGTTTCTGTTCCGTGATATCGCGCCCAATCCCCTGGAGCTCGATGCCTCCGTCGCCATCGGAAAGTACGTGTTTAAACCACTGGATCCAGCGAACGCTTCCGTCAGGGGCAATAAACTTCTGTTCACTAGGACCGGAGTGCCGGCCTTCCAAAATGCCGTTTATCAAAGTGCGAACATCACAGCGTTCCGCTTCGGGAATCAGATCTAAAAAACTTTTTCCGATTAGCTCGCCTCGCGTTTTGCCGAAGTGCCGGCAATATGCGTCGTTTACAAAGGTCAGCGTTGTGTCCGGAAGACATCGGGAGATCATTTCGGTTTGTGTCTCCACAACATTGCGATAGCGTTCTTCGCTTGCACGAAGTGCCCGCTCGGATTCACGCTGCATCGTCATGTCGGTCATGGCGCCAATAACTCGAATTGCATCCCCATTGGAGTCATAGAGGATATATCCGCGGTCCATTACCGTCGCATAGGTTCCATTCGAACGCCGGAACGAGTACTCACCCGACCAGAATTGCCGATGGTCTTGAAAGGCAGCATTAATTTCTCGCCTTATCCGCGTTCGGTCGTGCGGCTCAATGCGATTCCACCACCATTCGTAGTCTGAACCTATGGGGCAATCGGGCGAGTAAAGCCGGCGATACATTTCGTTTCGCCAAACCGTCCGGCGACGAAGGTCGCAGTCATAGATGGCATCATGGGTCGCGAGCACCACCAGACGAAAGCGTTCTTCACTTTCGCGCAATGCCAATTCAACGATCTTGCGTTCCGTGACATCGCGCACTACTAACAAAAACTTGTCTTTTCCACTTCTAACCACGCGCGTTTCGGTATGCCGCAACCTGCCATGTACAACCAGGTCGTATTCGATCGTTTGTGGCTGATCGGTCTTCGATGCGTTGTGAAACGCTTGCTGAATTTTCTGCGCAACCTTAGCGGGCAGAATGTCCCACATGTTGCGGCCTAAAAGCTCGTCTGGCGGAAACAGAAGCTGATCGTTGCTTTTGGCATGGCATTCCAAGTAAATGCCATCCTCGCTCAACAGGAACATTAAGTCCGGAATAGCTCGCAGAGTCGCACGCGACCGCTCCTCGCTGTCGCGAAGGGCGGCTTCCGTTCGCTTACGCTGCGTGATGTCCTCGTTCGATCCAATCCACTCTCTAATAGCTCCGTCTTTGTCCTTAATCGGTACTCCACGCGATTGGAACGTATTGTAAGGACCGGATTCTGTTCGAACACGGAACTCGCTTTCAAAAGGTTCTTGCGTATTTAGGGCATATCGCCAATCCTCCAAATAATGCGGTAGGTCCTCGGGATGAATCGCGCTCCACCACCCATCATTCGAACCCTTCTTACCGTTCTTTTCCCGGCGAGTGGACGTTACAACAATTGAGGTCCCGTTGGGATCGCTTTGCCACACGTCCTGAGCAGTCGCTGTTACCAATGCGCGATAGCGTTGCTCGCTTCGCCGCAACGATTCTTCTGCGAGTTCGCGGTCAATAGCGATGCCCGCGAGCCGTGTGCCGACTTCCGCAAGACGTTGTTCGGCAGGACTGGGCCCCCGACACTCCCGGCAATGCATGCCAAACGCTCCCAGTACTTTTCCTTGAGGCGACCAGATCGGCGTCGACCAGCATGCCCGCACACCGTGCGCGAGAGCAAGACCGCTGTAGTTCTTCCATACAGGGTCGATTCGAACATCTGTTACGATAACCGGTTTTTTGTGGTACATCGCAGCGCCGCAAGAACCTTCATAAGGCCCAATCGGTTTACCGATTACACCGCTGGTGTACGAGTCCGGAAGATTTGGCGCTACAGTTGCACCGACGTGTATTCCATCCTCCCCCAGAAGCAAAACACAACAGCGCGTATCGGGCGAGTGCGACTCGATTAGCAGAATAATCTCGTTCAAAATTGGGCTGAGCTGCGCGCCCGCGGCAATCATTTCGAGGATCTTATTCTCGCCAGCGCGTAACGCTTCTTCCCGCTTGAGCTCCGTAATATCGACCATGATGCCCCGTAGGCGAAATGGTCGCCCGGCACGCTGTTCGACGGTTACGATATCCCGAAGCCATACGATTTGGCCGTCCGCATGAATCATGCGGTATTCCAGTTCGTGATTCTCATTTCGGCTACTGAGATCCACGCATTTTTCTATTGTTCGATCGCGATCTTCCGGATGTAAATGGTCGAGCCAAAATGTAGGCTGATCCAACCAACATGCGGTTGGATAACCTAGTAGCCGCTCAGCTTGCTGGCTGACGAAAGTAAATCTCCACGTCGCGTAGTCGACTTCCCATACAATGCCGTCAATAGACTGAATCAGTGAACAATATCGTTCCTGAGTCTGCCGTAATGCGAACTCAGTTTGCTTTTCCTCGGTAACGTCTTCGGTGATTCCCAACAGCGACTTGACGGTTCCGTCTTCCGCCAGTTCCGGAATAAGGCGCGTTCTATATTCTTTTCCTCTGACGGAAAAGTCGCGCCGGACACTTCTCCGGCTGACAATTGCCTCGCGGCACTTCGTTTTTAATCCGTCGGCGTCGTATATTTCGGAAGCAAAATCCTGAACCTTTTTCCCCAAGAGATCTTTAGATGTTAGTCCCGAATGCTGCTCAATGACTGGATCGATGTAAGTGTAGCGGAGGTTTAGATCGAGACGAAAGATAATTTCGGAATGACTATCGCTCATTCCGCTGGATGGAAGCGAAGTAAGCTCGAACCCGCTCCTGGAGAGGATGCCCTTGCCATTCACTGAGTGCGTAACTACGTCATCTGCGATTTCAATTGCAGACTCCGTACTTCTATTGTTGCCCTGCGACACCATAATTCAATAGCCATCTGTCGCCAGGGAGCCGTAGGAGCCCACCCCGAACGAAACGGGTATTCCATTTAGAATACCTCAGTAAAGTAGCTGGTTTCGACGAAAAATACGTCTCAATCCGTCTTGTCTGGTAACGTGTTCTGGCGAATTTTGTGGGCCTCAACATAATCCTTAGCGTTCCTTAAGCGCTTCTTTAGCCTCAACCCGATACAGTCGATGTGGGTTCGATGAAGGAATTCGGTAGCCAACTATGATCGATCTTTTCTACATAACTATTACCTTACTTTTTTTCGTATTGGCGTGGGGCTTCGCCAAGGCCTGCGACCGTCTTTAAGGCAAGTTCATGGACTACGTTGTCGGAGGAATTGCAGCGGTATTTCTATTTGTTTATCTCATCTACGCGTTGCTTAAACCAGAGAAATTTTAAGCGAGTTTTGAAAAATCCATGACACCCAACGGTTGGCTGCAAATCAGTGTTTTTTGTCTAATTATTCTGGCGGCCGCTAAACCGATCGGCCTCTACATGGCGAAGCTATTTGAAGGTGAAAGAACCTTCCTGCATCCTATGCTGCATCCGGTAGAAAGTGCTTTCTACAAGTTAGTTGGAATAAACGAAGTCGCCGAAGAAAGCTGGACTCAATATACGGCCTCGCTGCTGGCCTTCAGCATCTTCAGCTTTCTATTTGTTTACGCGTTACTGAGGATTCAAGGCTTCTTACCTTTGAACCCACAAGGATTTGGCGCTGCACAGGTAACATCGGATCTCGCTTTTAATACCGCAGTAAGTTTTATTACGAACACAAATTGGCAGGCGTATGCCGGAGAGTCGACGGTTAGCTATCTAGTGCAGATGGCTGCGTTAACGGTTCAGAATTTCGCTTCAGCAGCAGTGGGGATTGCCGTGGCGATTGCAGTTGTCCGCGGCTTCTCCCGCCAGCAAGTGAACAGCATCGGAAACTTTTGGGTCGATCTCACCCGGGCAACTTTGTATCTTCTGTTACCACTGTCTTTTATTGCCGCCATCCTCTTCTGTGCACAAGGCGTTATTCAGAATTTCCACGCTTACACGATTGCAACCACCCTGGAGGGCGCAAAACAGGCCATCGCCCAAGGCCCCGTAGCTTCCCAGGAAGCTATCAAAATGCTGGGCACTAACGGCGGCGGCTTTTTTGGCGCGAATTCCGCTCATCCATTCGAAAACCCTACACCGTTTACGAATCTACTCCAAATTGTTCTAATCTTCCTCATTCCCGCGGGATTGACCTACACGTTCGGAGTGATGATTGGAGATCGTAAACAAGGTTGGACTCTTTTCTCAGCCTGCGCGGTGATGTTTTTGGCCGGCGTGCTGGTGTGCTATTGGGCGGAGCAGAAGGGGAACCCGACTCTGATGAAGCTTGGCATCGAGAACCAAGCGACCGCTACTCAGACAGGCGGCAACATGGAAGGAAAAGAAACCCGTTTTGGCATTGCCGCTTCGGCTCTGTTTGCCACCGTGACCACCGATGCAAGCTGTGGCGCCATCAACGGCCAGCATGACAGCTTTACGCCACTCGGTGGTTTGGTACCGCTTTTCAACATCGAAACAGGAGAGGTGATTTTCGGTGGCACTGGCTCCGGCTTATACGGTCTGCTGCTTTATGCCATATTGGCGGTCTTCATCGCGGGTCTGATGGTCGGGCGGACGCCCGAATATGTTGGAAAGAAGATTGAAGGCAAGGAAGTAAAAATGGCGATGTTGGCATTGCTAGCCGCGGCATTCAGCGTTTTAGTATTCACTGCCATTTCGTCGGTTGCACAATTTGCATCTCCAACCAAGAATGCCCAAGGACAGGAGATGTTGCACAGCTACTGGAATCCACCTGGATCGGCGGCTGCGAACGTCGGCAACCCAAACGCACACGGATTCAGTGAAATTCTCTACGCCTATTCAAGCGGAACAGGGAACAACGGCAGCGCCTTCGGAGGATTGAGTCCTAACACTCCCTGGTACAACTTGACCATCGGCTTGGCGATGCTCGCGGGACGATTCCTATTTCTTATTCCTTTGTTGGCCGCCGCGGGGAATTTAGCGGGCAAAAAGAAGATCGCGGAAACTGCCGGAACATTGCCGACACATGGTCCGCTCTTTGTCGGATTTCTAGTTGGAACGATAATTCTGGTGGGCGCATTGACCTTCTTCCCCGCCCTGGCGCTGGGCCCGATTGTCGAACATTACTTGATGACAGACGGCAAACTGTTTTCTCTTATGCTCTTTCCCCTCGCGAGTTAGTCATGGCTACTCTTCAGACACCGCCTCCAACACAGACGCTTCCCTCAAAATTGCCAGAGGGCACATCACATGAAGACCTTACGTCGCTGCTTCCCACGCGATTGGTTCGTTCGCGGCCACTACTTGATCCGGAAATCGTGCGACGAGCCGCCAAAGATTCGTTGCTCAAACTGAACCCGATTACTCTGCTGAAGAATCCCGTCATGTTTGTGGTTGAAGTCGGTGCGGCGCTGGTTACGGTTTTCTTGTTGCGCGACTTGTTTACGGGAATCGTGGGAATCGGCTTTGAAGTTCAAATTGCAATTTGGTTGTGGTTCACGGTAATTTTCGCCAACTTTGCCGAAGCGATGGCTGAGGCACGCGGTAAAGCGCAGGCCGACACGCTGCGCAAGACGAAGACAGATTCGGTGGCGAATCGCCTGTTAAGCAACGGAAAACTTGAAGTTGTCGCGGCTTCGAAACTGCGCGCCGGGGATATTGTCATCGCAAAAGCAGGAGAGCTGATACCGGGAGACGGCGAAGTTATCGAAGGCATCGCGACTGTAGATGAGTCGGTCATTACAGGCGAAAGCGCGCCTGTGATCCGTGAATCCGGAGGTGACCGAAGTGCGGTAACGGGCGGTACGCGCGTTCTCTCAGATCAGGTCAAGATCAAGATCATTTCGAACCCAGGCGAGACATTTCTTGACCGAATGATTGCGTTGGTGGAAGGTGCTGAGCGGCAGAAAACGCCAAATGAGATCGCTCTGAACATCCTGATCGCAGGCCTGACCATTATCTTTCTATTGGCCGTCGCGACCTTGCATCCATACGCCGTTTACGCTGTATCATCTGCTCGCGCGGGAACCGTCCCGACAATTGCGGTGCTGGTGTCTTTGTTAGTTTGCCTGATTCCTACGACGATCGGCGGATTGCTTTCTGCCATAGGAATCGCAGGAATGGATAGGGTTATGCAACATAACGTCTTAGCGATGAGCGGCAAAGCCGTGGAGGCGTCGGGCGACGTGAATACCCTTCTACTTGACAAGACAGGGACGATTACATTGGGCAATCGACAAGCCGTCGAATTCATCACCTTCCCTGGCGTTACTCAAGAAGAGTTGGCAGATGCAGCGCAACTGTCGAGCTTGGCGGACGAAACTCCTGAGGGGCGCTCGATCGTCGTGCTGGCCAAAGAAAAATATGGGCTGCGAGGACGGGATGTAGCCGAGCATGAGGCGCATTTCATTCCATTCTCCGCCTACACAAGAATGAGCGGAGTCGACATTGACGGCCGCATTCTTCGCAAAGGCGCGAGCACCGCGATTGAAAAATTTGTAACCGAATGCGGCGGCAAAGTGCCCTCGATCTTTCAAGAAACCTCAGATCGCATCGCACGCAATGGAGGAACGCCGCTTGCCGTCGCCGATGGGGCGCGCGCATTGGGCGTCATTCACCTCAAGGACATTGTTAAAGGCGGAATGAAGGAGCGCATCGGGCAGCTTCGGAAAATGGGAATCCGGTCGGTCATGATTACAGGCGACAATCCACTGACAGCCGCCGCCATTGCGGCTGAAGCCGGCGTGGACGATTTTCTGGCGCAGGCGACGCCCGCCGACAAGCTCGATTACATCAAGTGTGAACAGCGCGAAGGCCGGTTGGTTGCCATGACTGGCGATGGCACGAACGATGCACCGGCTCTAGCACAAGCGGATGTCGGATTGGCAATGAATTCCGGCACGATGGCAGCCAAAGAAGCGGGCAACATGGTGGATTTGGATAGTAACCCTACGAAGCTAATTGAGGTGGTCGCTATCGGCAAACAGTTGCTCATCACCAGGGGTGCGCTGACGACCTTTTCTATCGCGAATGACGTCGCAAAGTATTTCGCAATTATTCCAGCGATGTTTATAGCAACTTATCCGGCATTGGGGCAGCTCAATATCATGCGATTACACACACCGCAGAGTGCAGTGCTGGCGGCAGTAATCTTCAACGCGCTAATTATCATCGCGTTGGTTCCCTTGGCGCTACGAGGCGTGAAATACCGTCCCGCCGACGCGGCAGCACTATTAAGACGCAACTGCCTCATCTATGGAATCGGGGGCCTCATTGTACCGTTTCCAGGTATTTGGTTATTAGATCAATTACTGATCTTCTTGCATCTCGCGTAGGCAAAGGAGAAGTTAAATGCTCAAACAGCTAATGCCTGCTTTGAAAATGACGATTGTGATAACAGTCCTGACAGGTCTGATTTATCCCGCAGCAGTTACTGGCGTCTGTCAACTTGCTTTTAAAAGCAAAGCGGACGGCAGCTTGTTTGCAAAGAACGGTCGAGTAGAAGGCTCTTTCCTCATTGGACAAAATTTTAGCCGGCCCGAATACTTCCATCCGCGGCCGTCGGCCGCCGGCCCTCATGGCTATGATCCAACCGCATCCGGCAGTTCCAATTTAGGTCCAACGAATCAGAGGCTGTACGACCGCATACGCGCGTCGGCAGAGCAGTTCCGCAAAGAGAATCCAAAATACGTTGGATCCATTCCGGCCGACGCACTGACGGTGTCAGGCAGCGGCCTCGATCCCGACATAAGCCCCGCCAACGCGGCGGCTCAGACCGCTCGCGTCGCAGAAGCACGGGGGGCGACGGTAACTCAGATCCAGGATTTAATCGCTTCCATAACAGAAGAGCGCGGTTTCGGGTTCCTCGGCGAACCGCGGGTCAATGTTGTGAAACTGAACATGGCATTGGACCGCCAATTCCCAAAGCATTAAATCTTCAGTTCCTAACGGTCGACACCATGTCTGTATTCATATCGTTCACCCGCAGTGCGCGCGCACTCCTTGTCATTGCTCTGCTGCACGGACCAGCGTTAATAGGGCAAACTCAAACGCCAGACGCAAATCGCGATCAAGTGCTTCTGGATCGAATTGATCGGCTCGAAAAGCGAATCACTGAATTGCAAGTAAGGCTTGATGAAGTAACAAAGCCGTCTCCCAAGGCTGGAGAGTCTTCTAGCTTTGATCGCTCGCCTTCTCCGACCGATCCATCACTTGCGCGCGACTCGGGCCAACAGCAAAAGGTGCCGGCCAATCAAGCGATCGGCGAAAAGGTAGAAGCAATCGAGCCATTTACGTTTGCGGATTTCACTTGGTTGACCGGCAACTCCCGCACAACCGAATCGCCCCTCGAAACGAAAGTATTCACCGGCGAAGTCCGTATCGACACGGACTACGTTTACGATTTCAATCATCCGGCGGACCACAGTATTGGAGGGTCAAGCGAAATTTTTCGCTCGGGAGAAGTCCAACTCACTCAGTTTGGTATTGGGGGGGACTTTCACTGGAACAACGTGCGCGGTAGGCTGATGACTCAGTTCGGCATGTATTCAGAAACCACACCGCGTAACGACGCCAGTCCCGCGCGTGGACAGTGGGATCTCGCTACGGCTTATCGATACATCTCGGAGGCGTACGGGGGCTATCATTTCAACAAATTGAACGGCATCAATGTGGACGCGGGAATATTTATGTCTTATGTCGGATTGTTCAGCTACTACCAGTTCGACAATTGGGCATATCAACCTTCTTACGTTTCATCAAATACGCCTTGGTTTTTCAACGGCGTTCGGGTTCAAATATTTCCAACCGAGAAATTGAAAATTGAACCGTGGTTTGTAAATGGTTGGCAATCGTATGGCACATTCAACAAGGCTCCAGGATTCGGATTGCAAGTTCTTTATCGGCCCAACGGGTGGCTCTCGATATTGGGTAACCAATACACCGGCACAGACACTTTAGGGATTCCCGGGCGCCGGCGTGTTCACACGGATGATAGCGTGCAGGTCAAGTATTACGACGCTCCCGGCCGATTTCTGGATAAGGCAGCGATGACGTTGACCATCGATGCCGGCTGTGAATTTGGAACTCGAAGCGGCGTTAGCTGCACAGGCGCTCCCGGCAAACCGGCGCAATACTTCCTTGGATTCATGTCTTATCAGCGGCTCTGGTTCCACCATGATTTGTACGCCATTACATTGGGTGGCGGCGCGATCGACAATCCGGGCCGTTATCTTGTCTTACTACCGCCAATTAATGGCGCAACCGCAATTAGTGGATCGCCGTATTTCACAGAGAATCCAGGAGACCAATTCAAAGCGTGGGATACGTCTGTGACCTTCGACTGGATGCCAAAACAATTCATCACGTGGCGGTTTGAATATAACCATCGGGCGTCGAACGTTCCTTACTTTACAGGACCGGGTGGAATAACGCCGCCGGGAGGAAATACCGGAACACCGAGCCTGACAGTTTCCGGGTGGTCACCAGATCTGCGCAAATGGGAGAATCGCTTCACGATTGCCATTTTGGTGAAGCTCTAGCTGCTCAGTTCGTGGCTTGTCAATGCAACGATGGTGGGATCGAAAGATCGACTCCGTTGTCGGTCAACCCAAGGAGTCCCATTATGCACAGACAGCTTTTCAGTGGAATGGTGTCTTTGCTCTTGCTACCTGCTCTTATCATTGCCCAGGAGCCAGAGACGCCTGCATGCCAACCGGTTGACAGTAACGTTGAACTCAAGCAACAGCTCACTGAACTTCGTGCGCTGGTGGAGAAGCTCCAAGCGCGCGTCGATGGGCTCGAGAAGATCTTGCGTGCATCGCCCCAAACATCAACAAGCGATGCGGCGCAGAGCCAGAGCGACCGGGTAGCTGGAGCCCCGGCGGTCACACAATTGGGCTCTGAAGGGCAAACGGGAGGTTCAACGACTGCGTCAACAACCAACGTTGTGCCCCCCGGAACCACGATTAATTTTTTCCTGGATGCCTATTATGGCTACAACTTCAATCAACCGATTGGTCGCGTGAATCTCCTCCGCGCTTATGATGTTTCTAGCAACGCATTCAGCATCAACCAAACAGGTGTCGTCTTTGAGAACGCCGCAGACCCGGAGCACGGTAAACGATTGGGATTGCGTTTGGATTTTCAATATGGACAGGCAACTCAGTCAAGTCAGGGAAACTCGGCGAATGAGCCGCGACCGGATATTTACCGGAATATTTTTCAGGCGTATGGGACGTACGTTGCACCCATCGGAAACGGACTGACGATTGATATCGGAAAATTCGCCACTTCGCTGGGCTACGAAAATAATTACACAAAAGACCAGATCAACTATTCGCGCTCTTTCTGGTTCACGTTCTTGCCGTTCTATCACCTAGGGCTGCGCGCGAACTATAAATTCAACGATAAATTTGCCCTCAATTATTGGATCGTGAACGGCACCAACCAAAGTGAGCCGTTCAACGGCTTCAAAGATGAACTTTTTGGCGGCGCGGTCACACCAACCAAGAACATCAGTTGGAACATCCAATACTATCTTGGCCAAGAGCATCCCGACGTAATGTATTTCCCGAATGGCGGTGCTCCTTCGGGTGCGCCAACTCTACAAGGCGTACCGTTCGAGCCGATATCGAATCCACCTGGCGGCAAACTGCACATCTTCGATACATACTTAAGTTGGCAGATGACGCCTAAGTGGACGTTCGCGATCGAAGCGGACGATGTCATCGAGCGCCTATATTCCAATTCAGCACCGGCGCACACGGATGGAGGAGCGGTTTACTTGAAATATCAGGTCAACCCCAAGTTTTATGTGGGCGCGCGGGCCGAGTACCTTTCCGATCACGGGAAATCGTTTACCGGAGTGGCCCAAGCGCTGAAGGAGAATACAGTGACGCTGGCGTACCGGTTCAACGAAGGCTTTCAGGTGATGGGTGAGTGGCGGCGCGATTTTTCCAACCAGCCGTATTTCTATACCAACTTGTTAGGCGTGTTGAGAGGAGAACAGAATACCGCTACGCTCGGATTCTTGTGGTGG
>Ga0070741_10010753_pt1 | contig 17158 bp, 14 predicted proteins | sample Coa_R1_4_FD_66440 | JGI IMG/M metagenome (GOLD analysis project Ga0070741, IMG submission 66440) | Surface soil microbial communities from Centralia Pennsylvania, which are recovering from an underground coalmine fire - Coalmine... | ecosystem: Environmental > Terrestrial > Soil > Unclassified ...
ATTGAGCTGAACCTTGCCGTCAACCGTTTACGGAAGAGAGCGAGTCTGATCCAGTCGTTCTTTGCCGGTGCCGGATTAGACCTCTGAGAGGTTTAGCTATCAATGCATCACTCTATAATGCGGCGAAAGTCCGTGATAAAGGCTATGGCACAAACGTTCAGCGTTGTTTTGAAAGCTGAGCGATCAAATGAAAAAGGCCGAACTGATTGTCGGCCTTCACAAACTGGTTGTCGTCAGATTCGGCAGCGAATCAGTAATCCGCTGAAGACTACTTACCGCCGGCAAGCTGGATGCGGGTCTGGGCACGGAGGAGTTTCAGTTGAGCGCGGTCGAGATCAATGTCATCGCCGCTTCCCGAAAGTCTCCTCTCCGCCCGCTCTCTGGCCTTGCGCGCCCGTTCCACGTCAATCTCTTCGGGCTTTTCCGCCACGTCGGCCAGCACCGACACCTTGTCGGGCAGCACTTCGACGAAGCCGCCGCTCACGTGCAGCTGCTTTTTATCCGCGCCCTGCCGGTAAGTCAGGACGCCGGTCTGCAGCTGCGAAATCAGCGGCGTGTGATCCGGCAGGACGCCAAGCTCGCCGCCGGCGCCCGGCAGGACCACTTCATCCGCCAACTCACGCAGCGCCAGCTTCTCAGGTGTGATTACTTCGAGTTGAATTTTGTCAGCCATAAAACAGGATCCAGGAGATAGGATTCAGGATTTAGGATTGTGACGCAGGAGGTAAAATCAATCAGTCTTCTCCTCCCTGACTCCTGAATCCTGATTCCTAAATCCTGCTTTCTTACATCTTCTTTGCCGCCTCGACGACTTCGTCAATCGTCCCCTTCAGGAAGAAGGCCTGCTCGGGGATGTCGTCGTGTTTGCCGTCCACGATTTCACGGAAGCCGCGGATCGTTTCGGCGACCGGGACGAGCCGGCCTTCGATCCCGGTGAACTGCTGCGCCACGAAGAACGGCTGCGAGAGGAACCTCTGAATCTTGCGCGCGCGCGACACGGCCAGTTTGTCTTCTTCCGACAATTCATCAATGCCAAGGATGGCAATGATGTCCTGAAGGTCTTTGTAACGCTGCAGGACGCGCTTCACATCCTGCGCACACTTGTAATGCTCCTCGCCGACGATGCGCGCATCGAGGATGCGCGAAGTCGAAGCCAGCGGGTCAACCGCCGGGTAGATGCCCAGTTCGGCGATCTGGCGCGAAAGCACTGTCGTCGCGTCCAGATGCGCGAAGGTCGTCGCCGGAGCCGGATCGGTCAGGTCATCTGCCGGCACGTAAATCGCCTGAACCGAAGTGACCGAACCGGTCTTCGTCGAAGTGATGCGTTCCTGAAGCTCACCCATTTCGGTGGCGAGGTTCGGCTGGTAGCCCACCGCGCTCGGCATCCGCCCGAGCAGCGCCGACACTTCCGAACCCGCCTGCGTGAAGCGGAAGATGTTGTCCACAAACAGCAGCACGTCCTGGCCCTGATCGCGGAAGTATTCCGCGACGGTCAGCCCCGAGAGCGCCACGCGCAGCCGCGCCCCGGGCGGCTCGGTCATCTGGCCGTAGACCAGAGCCACTTTCGACTTGCTGATGTCATCATCAACGATGACGTTTGACTCACGCATTTCGAGCCAGAGGTCATTGCCCTCGCGGGTGCGTTCGCCGACGCCGGCGAAGACCGAGAATCCGCCGTGGGCCTTGGCGATGTTGTTGATCAGTTCCATGATCGTGACAGTCTTGCCCACGCCCGCGCCGCCGAACAGGCCGATCTTGCCGCCCTTGAGGAACGGCTGAATCAGGTCAATCACCTTGATCCCGGTGACGAGCATTTCCAGCTCGGTGGACTGCTCTTCAAAGGTCGGCGCGTGAGCGTGAATCGGGTAGCGCCTGGTGAATGGGATCGGGCCGCGCTCATCCACCGGCTCCCCGATGACGTTCATGATGCGGCCCAGCGTGCCGTTGCCGACCGGCACGGTGATCGGGCCGCCCGTATCAAGTGCTTTCATGCCGCGCACCATCCCGTCGGTCGGGAGCATTGAGACGGCGCGCACACGGCCCTCGCCAAGGTGCTGCTGGACTTCGCAGATGACATCAATCGGTCGCGGCACGTCGAAACCTTCGCTCGTGACGCGCAGCGCCTGGTAAATAGGCGGCAGGGCCGATCCCGAAAACTCAACGTCAACGACCGGGCCGATGACCTGAACGACCTTGCCAACATTGCCGTTCGCAGTGCTGGTAGCTGTACTCATATTGATTCAATGACTCCTTCGTCAGATGTTCGCTGCCTCAGGACAGGTCCGAAGCTCCAAAATGACCACCGGGCTGGTTAAGACTTGCACGGTCAGTAAAGTGAGAAATTTCACGACTCATTCAAAGGGGCGGAGTTTAGCATACGACCACGCGTTTTTGCCAGCGGCAGAGTGCCGTCTCGGACTGATGGACTGAAGAATTTCAGGCGGAGCCCAGAATGGCGCAGGCGCAGGTCTGATTCCTCTTCCGCCCCGGCCATTCGGGCCGTCGCGAAAAAAACAGGCCCGTGTGAAAACGCTCTGCCTGCGCATTCGACTCGACGCCGCTCCTTCGATCAGGTAAAAATACCGTTCGCGAATTCCCCCATGAAACAACGCAAGGATGATCAACGGCCCTGTCGCGTGTCATCATCCGCGTGAATTCGCGGGCGGTATTTTCCCATCGAAGGAGCGGGCATGAACCAGAGCAGATTTCTTCAGGGCAAGCGCATCGCGCCGACGCCGATCAACAAGAACACGACGATAGTCGACCTGATCGAAAGTAACTTTCAGGCTTATAACGCCGCGCGCCTGCGCGAGGGCGCGCAGCTTTTCGCCGAGCGCATGCTGGCCGATGATGTGACGGTCGGCATCACGCTGACGGGCGCGCTCACCCCCGCCGGGATGGGGATCTCGGCGCTGATCCCGCTGATGGAGGCGGGCTTCGTTGACTGGATCATTTCGACGGGCGCGAATCTGTATCACGACACGCATTTCGGCCTGGGCCTGGCGATGCACCGGGGTAACGCGCAGACGAGCGACGTCGTGCTGCGCGACGAGGGCGTGGTGCGGATTTACGACATCTTCTTCGATTACGAAGTGCTGCTCTCGACCGACGCCTTTTTCCGCGAGATCATCCGCGCCGAAGAGTTCCAGCGCGAGATGTCCACCGCGGAATTCCATTACCTCTGCGGCAAATACGTGGCCGAACGCGAGCGCGTGCTGGGTCTCAAGAACCAGTCGCTGCTCGCGGCGGCGTACCGCTGCGGGGTTCCCGTCTACACTTCGTCGCCCGGCGACAGTTCAATCGGCATGAACGTGGCCGCGATGGAATTGCAGGGCAGCCGGATTCGCCTCAACCCGTCGAAGGACGTGAACGAGACCGCGGCCATCGTACTCGCGGCCAAACGCGGCGGCGGCAAATCAGCCATCTTCATCTGCGGCGGCGGCAGCCCGAAGAATTTCGCGTTGCAGACCGAGCCGCAGATACAGGAGGTGCTGGGCATTGAGGAGAAAGGCCACGACTTCTTTTTACAAATTACGGACGCCCGTCCCGACACGGGCGGGCTCTCAGGTGCAACACCATCTGAGGCAGTAAGCTGGGGGAAGATCGACCCCGACCAGTTGCCCGGCACCGTGGTGTGTTATGTGGACGCGACGGTGGCGCTGCCGCTGATCACGGCTTATGCGCTGGCCAGACGCGAGCCGCGACCGCTCAAGCGGCTCTATGACCGGCGCGAGGAGATGATGAATCTGCTGCGGAGTGAGTACGAGAAGTCGGGGAGCAAGTAAGCGAGAATCAGTGGTCGCGTTCAGTGACGGCGATCCGGCTGAGCAGACAGCCGTGATCGCCGTCTTTATTTCCGCACTCATTCGTGCGGCTGAACTACTCACTGCCCCCGGCGATGGCCGGCACGATGGAAATCTCGGCCTTCTCGCCGACCGCGGTATCCAGCCGGTCGAGGAAGCGAATGTCTTCGCCGTCCACGTAAACGTTGATGAAGCGGCGCAACTCCCCGCCCTCCTCGCACAGGCGCGCGCGGATGCCGGGGAAGCGCGATTCCAGCTGGCCGAAAATTTCGCCGACCGTCGCGCCCTCGACTTCGACGGTTTCGATCTCATTGGTGAATTTCCTGAGCGGCGTCGGAATGATGACTGTTTGTGCCATAGTTGTTTCTCCCTCTCGGTTTCGCTTGTCAGTTTTCGAAAGATTTTTACGAGCCTGCGGCTGCAATTTGTGTGGCCCCAACCAGTGCTTCGAAGGCCGAGAGCTTCGGCTCGATGGATTTCAGATCTTCGAGCGCCAGCACTTCCTGCGTCTTGAGCCCGTTGCCCGTGATCGCGACCACCACGCGGTCATCGGCCTTGATGCGGCCCTGCGCGATCAGCTTCTGCGTCACGGCGAGCGTCGTCCCCCCTGCGGTCTCAGCAAAGATGCCTTCGGCCTCGGCGAGCAGCCGGATCGCGGCGACGATCTCCGCGTCACTCACGTCCTCTGACCAGCCGCCCGAACTGGCGATCACGCCGGTGGCAAAGTAGCCGTCAGCCGGGTTGCCGATTGCCAGCGATTTCGCGATGGTGTTCGGCTTGACGGGCCTGATGTCGCGCGTGCCGGCCTTGACGGCGGCGGCAATCGGGTTGCAACCCGTCGCCTGCGCGCCGTAAAAGCGCGTTTCGGCGGCTTCGACCAGGCCGAGTCTGGCCAGCTCGCTGAAGCCCTTATGAATTTTGGTGATGAGCGAACCGCCAGCCATCGGGACGACTACGGCATCCGGCGTGCGCCAGCCGAGCTGTTCGGCGATCTCGTAGCCGAAGGTCTTCGAGCCTTCGCCGTAAAAGGGCCGCAGGTTGACGTTGACGAAAGCGATGCGGTAACGGCCCGCGATCTCGCTGCACAGGCGATTGACGTCATCGTAATTGCCGCGCACCGGGATCAGGTTCGCGCCGAAGACCTGCGTGCCGATCACCTTGCTCTTTTCCAGATTGTCGGGGATGAGGATGTAAGCGGGGAATCCTGAGGCGGCGGCGTTGGCGGCGACGGAGTTGGCGAGGTTGCCGGTCGAGGCGCAACCGACCGCTTCAAAATTGAACTCGCGCGCTTTGGAGAGCGCGACTGCCACAACACGATCCTTGAATGACAGACTCGGGTGCGAGACCGCGTCGTTCTTGATGTAAAGCTCGCGCACGCCGAGAGCTTTTGCCAGCCGCTCGGCACGCACGAGCGGCGTACATCCCGTCTGCACCCCGACCGCCGGCTCGCCCTCAATTGGCAGCAGCTCGCGGTAGCGCCACATTGTTTTTGGGCGCGCCGCGATTGTGTCGCGCGTCAGCGTCTCTTTGATCGCGTCGTAATCATAATCAACTTCCAGCGGCCCGAAGCACTCTTCGCAGATCGCGACCGGCGCGACCGGGTAAGGGTGCCCGCACTCGCGGCATTTCAATCCTTTGATGTAGCTTCTGGTGTTGCTCATTCTCATCCCTCTCGAATTTGAAATCTGAAATTTGAAATACTCGATTCGAGGTGGGCAGCAAAAGCGACTCTCCAGCGGTTTGAACTCATGGCCCCACAAAGCAAAAGCCCTGCGCTAAAGATAGCGCAGGGCTCTGATGATTCCATTTCCCGCAGCTCTTTAGCAGTTTTTGTAAGTGGAGCAAGTCGCCTTAAATCGCCACTCGAATTGTCAATGATGACCGGCAAAACCGGCCCCGAAATCAGAAAAGCCCCGCGCTCAAACTGGCGCGAGGCTTTTATTGAATCCTCAGGCTGTTTAGCGCTTTTTTTTACGTGGAAGCAAGTAGCCTTAAATCACCACGATCAACTTTTCCTCGTGAACCTTACACCGCACGGCGAAGTTACGTCAAGAGATCAGCGGTTTTTTCCGGGCTTCAGGGTAAAAATTCCCCCGGTCTTGATCAACCGCACCTCCAAAGTTATGATGCGGCATTCTCTATGAGACAGAATCATTCACATCAGACACACTGTTGTTGTCGGTGACCGCAGGCCGACTGTCTCTTCCTTTATCCTGTCAAACCAACACCAGAGGAGGAAAGTTTATGTCCATTCGCATAGGCGATGTCGCACCTGATTTCACAGCCCAGACGACCGAAGGCCAGATCAAGTTCCATGAGTGGATCGGCGACAGCTGGGCCGTTCTCTTTTCGCATCCGAAAGACTTCACGCCGGTCTGCACGACCGAACTCGGCGAGGCCGCGCGCCTCAAACCGGAATTCGACAAGCGCAACGTCAAAATCATCGGCCTCAGTGTTGATCCGACCGATTCACATCAGAAGTGGGCCGAGGACATCAGGGAGACTCAGGGCCACGCGCTGAATTTCCCCGTGATCGCCGACGCTGATAAGAAGGTCGCGGACCTTTACGACATGATCCACCCGAACGCCAGCGACACGTTCACCGTGCGCTCGGTCTTCATCATCGGGCCGGACAAGAAGGTCAAGCTCACGCTCACTTACCCGGCCAGCACGGGGCGCAATTTCGACGAGGTTCTGCGCGTGATTGACTCGCTGCAGCTGACGGCGAAGCACAGCGTGGCCACGCCGGTCAACTGGAAGCAGGGTGAAGACGTGATCATCGTCCCGGCGGTCACTGACGAGCAGGCGAAGGAGAAATTCCCCGGCGGGTGGAAGACGCTGAAGCCCTATCTGCGCGTCGTGCCTCAGCCCAAGTAAACGATCAGGTGATCCGAAGGGGCGACACGGCAGGTCGTCCCTTCACAGATTGATCATGACGCCCATTGTTCTCTGTTCACTTCGATCTGGTAGCGCTCCAGTTTGAGGTAAAGCCCTCTGGGCGAGAGGCCGAGTTCTCTGGCGACGGCGCGGAGGTTGCCCCGGTTGCGCGCGACCGATTCCCTGAGCATGCGCGTTTCGAGCGCGCTGACGGCGTCCGCGAGTTTCTGACCCGGCACGATCTGAGGCAGGGGATTCCCGGTTTCCGGCTGGCGGGCAATGGCCTCGCGTGACAACAGCGAATCAACGGAGATGCCGGCGGGGCGGGGCGGGAATGCGCTGGAGAAGTAACTGGCGGATGATGATCTGCCGCCGCCACCCTGCGACGCGATGTTTCGCCGGATCAGCGGCGAGAGCTTGTCTTCGGTGATTTCGCCGCCCGACGGGGTGAGCGCGATGAGGCGCTGAATTTCATTCGCCAGTTGTCGCACGTTGCCCGGCCAGTCATAGACGAGCATCATATCCAGCGCCTGCGGGGCGATGGTGATGTCTTCCTTGTTTTCCTGAACCGAGTAGCGGGTGATCATATGGGTCACCAGCGCCGGGATTTCGTCGCGGCGTTCACGTAGCGGCGGCATGTGCAGGCGGATCACGTTCAGGCGATAAAACAGGTCCTCGCGAAACTTCCCTTCCGCCACCAGTTTTTCCAGATCACAATTGGTCGCCGCGATCACGCGCACGCTGACTTTGACAGGGCTGGTTTCGCCGAGCGGCTGAATCTCGCCTTCCTGCAGGAAGCGCAGCAGTTTCGGCTGCACGTCGAGCGCCAGGTCGCCGACCTCGTCCAGAAACAGTGTCCCCCCGGCGGCGCTGCGGATCACGCCCCGGTAATCGGCGTTGGCCCCCGTGAAAGCCCCCTTGCGGTGGCCGAATAACTGCGAGTCAATGATCTCCTTCGGCGCGACCGTGCAGTTGAAGGCAACGAACGGCGCCTCACGCCGGTCACTGAGCGTATGAATGGCGCGGGCAATCACTTCCTTGCCGGTGCCCGATTCGCCGGTCACCAGCACCGTCACGGTGCTGCCGCGAATCTTGTTGATCTCGTCCACGAGCGCGCGCATCGCGATGCTCTGATAAACCATCCCCGGCAGTTCGATCTCTTTCTTGTCGGCGCTCAGGTCATAGCCTTCAATCGTCCGCACGTGGCTGCGGAGCGTACACAGTTCCAGCCCCATCTCGGTCAGGCGGATCAGCGGTTCGATGAACTGGCGGTGCGGGTGGAGCGCGCCGCTCAGGTCTCCGAGGTAGAGGACGAGCGCGGCGGATTCACCCGGGTGCAGTTCATAAAGCGCTGCACGCGCGACTGCCGTCCTGTCCGAGCCGCGCAACTGTGCCACTTTTTCACTGAGGGCCTCGGCCTGCTGCTCGTGACAGCCCTGCCAGGAGAGCGGGACGGGCACGGAATCAGAGTTGAATTCATAAACGATCACCGGCTCAACGCCGAGATCCTGATGGATGATCCGCGTCAGTTCGTGCAACAGCAGTTCGCGTGAACTGGCGGCGCCCGCCAGCCGCAGCAGGGCCGCGTTGCTGGTGACGGCAAGGTCGTGCGCTTTGCCGCGGAGCGCCTGATCGCTGAGAGTCGGTTGCGGGAGGGAATCCGGCCCCGTTTTTTGCGTCAGCGCATCGAGCCTTGCCAGCGCGGCCTCGGTCCGCCCGAGCATCGGCGCGGCTTCGAGCCTCATAAAGGCTTCGCGCGCCCGGCCGAGTTCCGCGCGGGCCTTCTCCACCTCACCGGCCCGGGTGCAGGCGTTGCCGAGGTGATACCCGGCTCTGCCTGCACGGTAGCGGTTCGAGACCATCTCAAAAATCGAAACTGCCTGGCTGAGAAGGTTGACGGCCTCGCTGTGATTGCCGGCGGCTGAAGCCAGCCGGCCCGACAACTCGCGGAGGTGGCCGATCAGGACGGTGTTATTGAGCCTCTCAACCGGGCCGCTGACCTCGTCAACGATCCCGCGCGCGTTCCCGTAATCACCCGCTTCGAGATACGTTTCGGCGATCCAGAGCCGCGCCGCGGCCTGCCCCCGCTGATCCTCCGAGTCGGTCGCGACTTTGAAGCTGTCGTTGAAGGCGGCCTCCGCCTGCGCGTGACTGCCCTGCAAGAGGTGGCAGCGACCGAGGATCAGCTGGGCCTGAATCTCGACGAAGCGTCCCGACACCTGCTGCAACGCGGCAATGCCCGCACGCACCAGTCGCTCGGCTTCCTCAAACTGCCCGCAGATCATGGCCAGTTCGCCGAGCGTCTCCAGAGAATTGCCTTCCGCGATCCGGTCACCGACTTCACGCGCCAGAGTGATGGCCGTTTCGAGCGCTTCTCTGGCCCCCCGCGTGTCACCCAGATTCAGCAGATTGAACCCGAGATTGGTATAGGTTGCCGCCAGCAGCCGTTTGTTTCCGGAGCGCTCGAAGTAACGGGCGGCGCGCTGCAGCAGATCAGCCCCTTCCTTTTCCTGCCCCTGCTCCTGCAGCAGTACCATGACTGCGCTGTTCATGTAGATATGTCCGAACAGCAGCGGCGGATCATTTTCACTCAGCAGGTTGAGCGCCTGATCGTGATAGTCGCGCGCACTTTTGAAATCACCTTCGGTGATGGCGACCATCGCCAGACCATGATAGGCACTGGCGAGCGAAACCTTGTGGCCGGTCAGGCGGTGGTGTTTGAGCGCCTGCAAAAAGTGGTCGCGCGCGAATTTCGTCTCGCCGATGGCCCGGTAGATGCGCCCCAGCACCTGATGGCAGTTGCCGATCTCGGCAATGTCATCCCGCTCCTCGGCCAGTGCGAGCGCGTTCCTGGCGAATGAAATCGCTTTCGGCCTGTCGGCGGTGTAGCCGTAAGCCGACCCGAGCCGCAGGTAGACTTTGCCCAGCACGACCGGGTGCAGCATGGCGCGCGATTCCGTCTGGTCGTATTCAGACAGGACTTCAATCGCTTCGCGGTAGCGCGCCAGGCCTTCCAGCGCCTCCGCCGCCAGACAACTGAGCGTGGCGCGCTGCTCTTCGCTCAGCCGGTCGCTCGCCAGCGCCGCGTGGAAATACTCGACCGCCTCCTCGTTCTCATAGCGCGCGAAGGCCGCCCGCCCGGCTTCGATCAGCCCGGCCAGATCGCCAGCGTCGCGCGGCGCCTGAATTTTGTGGGCGCCGGAATGGGAACGAAGGTTTGCGGATTTCATCTGACTTTCGATTCTCGAATGAAGCGTCGGCTCGGCGCGCGCCGAAAAATCAAATTTCGCACCCGGCAAGACGAGACGAAAGAGGAACCGCTGCTGAAAAGCGCCCCAATTCTAGCATGGTAAACATCGAATCGAAGGCTGGTTTCAGTTCTATCGCCTGTCCGGAGTGCTGCCCGTCATTAATCGCGCTCCTTCAGCCATCCGATCAGCAGTTCTGCGAATGCGCCGCACGCGACGCCGACGGCATAACACGCCAGATCGCTCCACAAAAACCCGTAACCCAGCACCAGCCCGCCGATCCGGGTCCGCCGAATCGCGTCAATCCACGGCGCGTGATAAAGCTGGCTGACTTCAATCAGCAGCGAAAAGCCCGCGGCCAGCATCGCGACCCGCCGGGTTGACCACCGCGGCATCAAAAACCCGATCAGTAGAAACACCAGCAGCGCCCACAGCGTATCCCCGGCATAATCGGCGATGAAATGTGGCAACGCAATGTGGCGCGAGCGCGAAGCAAGGCCGAGAAAAATGACGAAGCCGCACAACAAGGCATAGATCAGGCGCGACCTCGGTCTGACGTCGGGCATTTGTTTGTCACCTTCATCCGGCCAGATGCCTGTCATAGCCAAGCTCGACCAGCTTTTCATAAGCCTGCCAGACATCATCAGGAATCTCCTGCTCGATCTGAAATCCCAGGCCTGGATAAAGCCTGATGCGTTGCAGATCGCCGATCATAATGTTGATGACCTTGTCTTTGGGAATTGTCGCGGTCGGATATTCAGGAAAAGGGATGGGGGGCGAGGCGGCAATGACCCGTTTGCCCGGCCAGCGCTTCATAAACGTGGCCCAGGCTCTGCGCTCCATGTAAGGCTTCTGGACGAGGATAAAACTGCCGGGGTTCATCCCCCGTGCTTCGAGCAGCCGGCAGCTGAAAGCGATGTTTTCTCCGGTATTGGTTGATTCAGGCTCAATCAGGATGGATTCGCGGGGGACGCCTTTCCGTAAAGCGACTTCGGCAAAAGCCTCGGCTTCAGGTTTGTCAAAAAGCTCTCTCGTCAGAGCGCCGACGTTGCCCGAAAACATAAGCAGCGGCGCCCAGCCCTGAAGGTAAAGGTCGGCGGCATATTCCGCGACGCGCAGGTCGTTGCTGCCGAGGGCGAGAATGATGTCACTGTGTTCCAGCGGGTGATTCAGGTGATGATAGTCCCAAATCTTCCGAGCGAGTTCGTCAACAAGCGAATCTGACACTGATCAACCTCATGGGGGCTGTTCCAATTTTATTTACCCTCGCGCCCGCGCCACCGCCTCTTTCCACCCTTCATACAAACGCTCGCGCTCGCTCTTCTTCATCTTCGGCTCGAAGCGTTTTTCCTCCTGCCACTGCGAGGCGATCTCTTTCTCATTCTTCCAGAAGCCGACGGCCAGCCCGGCCAGGTAAGCCGCGCCGAGCGCCGTCGTTTCAGTTACGACCGGGCGCACGACGGGGATGCCAAGGATGTCGGCCTGGAACTGGCAGAGGAAGTTGTTGTGCGTCGCGCCGCCGTCAACGCGCAGTTCCTTCGCCCTGATCCCCGAATCCTTCTGCATGCACTCGATCACGTCGCGCGTCTGGTAGGCCATCGCTTCGAGCGCCGCGCGAACCAGGTGGGCGCGGGTCGAGCCGCGTGTCAGGCCGCTGATTGCGCCGCGAGCGTTCATATCCCAGTAGGGCGCGCCGAGGCCGACGAACGCGGGGACGAAATAGACTCCGTGATTGTCGGCGACCGAATTCGCCAGTTCTTCCGTCTCGGCGGCATTCGCGATTATCCCGAGCCCGTCGCGCAGCCACTGCACCGCGGCCCCGGCGACGAAGACGCTGCCTTCGAGCGCGTATTCGGTCTCACCGCGCGTCCGCCATGCAATCGTCGTGAGCAGGCCGGTCTTTGACGGCGTCGCCTTCGCGCCCGTGTTCATGAGCATAAAGCAGCCCGTGCCGTAAGTGTTCTTCATCATTCCCGGCCTGAAGCATGCCTGGCCGAACAGGGCCGCCTGCTGATCGCCCGCGATTCCCGCAATCGGGATCGGCGCGCCGAGCAGGTCGGGATCAGTTTCGGCATAGACTTCGGATGAGGACTTCACTTCGGGCAGGAGCGACGGCGGGATGCGCAGGCGGTCGAGAATTTCAGTGTCCCACTTCTGCGACCGGATGTCGTAGAGCAGCGTGCGCGAGGCGTTCGAGACGTCGGTCACGTGCGCCCTGCCGCCGCTCAGCCGGTTAACGAGCCAAGTGTCAACCGTGCCGAAAGCCAGTTCGCCGGCATTCGCACGTCGCCGGGCGTTCTTCACGTTATCGAGCAGCCAGGCCACCTTGGTGCCCGAAAAGTAAGCGTCGGTCACGAGCCCCGTTTTGCGCCGGATCACGCGGTCGAACTTTTCGGCCTGCAATTTTTCGCACATCGGCGCGGTGCGGCGGCACTGCCAGACGATGGCGTTATGAATCGCCCGGTCAGTCCGGCGGTCCCAGACTACTGTGGTTTCGCGCTGATTGGTGATGCCGATGGCGGCGATGTCTTTCGCCTCGATGCAAGTGTAAGCGAGGGCGCGGCGGGCGCATTCGAGTTGCGATTCCCAGATGGCTTCGGGGTCGTGTTCGACCCAGCCGGCCCGCGGGAAAATCTGGGGGAATTCCTGCTGCGCGAGGTGGACGATGGCGCCAGCGCGGTTGAAAATGATGGCGCGCGAAGATGTCGTTCCCTGATCGAGGGCGAGAATGTAGCCGGGCATATTTCAGTTCACCAGTGCTTCGGATGTGATTCAGGTTTTCAGACATTCAGAGGGCGGCCTGCTTGCTTCGGATGTGGCCCTGATGGATACTGGCGTGCCAGAAATTCATCACAACTGCTTCAGAGACTTCTCCATCAACCGGGCAGGCAGCGAAATCAAAGAAACCCTCTCGTGCGTGGTGCTTATTTTTAGCTTCGCGGCGGGTTTGTCAATCAATCCAGTGATCAGGGGAAGGCAGGAATGATTTTTACAGGAGAAATGTATCCGCTGCTGGCCGTCTTCGCCGCCGACAGTCACACGAAGCTGCTGCTTACGCTCTTCGTCATGTTCGTCACGGCCAAGCTGTTCGCCGAAATCTTCGAGCGGGTGAAGCAGCCCGCCGTCGCCGCCGAAATTCTGGCCGGCATCATCATCGGGCCGAGCGTCCTGGGCTGGGTGCAGCCGAGCGAACTGACATCAACTCTGGCGGAAATCGGCGTCCTCTTTCTGCTCTTCCGCGTCGGGCTGGAGACGCGACCGTCAGATATTTTTCGCGTCGGGCTGCGCGCAACACTGGTCGCCGTGCTGGGGGTGATCGTCCCGTTCATTGCCGGCTACACGTTATTCCGCCTCTGGGGCAGGCCACAGATCGAGGCAATCTTCGTGGGCGCGGCGCTGGTCGCGACCTCGGTCGGCATTACGGCGCGAGTGCTGGGACAGATGAATGTTCTTGGCCTGGAAACGAGCCGCATCATTCTGGGCGCGGCCGTGATTGACGACGTGCTGGGGCTGCTGATTCTGGCAGTCGTCAGCAGCATGGCCAAGGGCGGTGTTGATTACGCGGAGATCGGCACGACGGCGGCACTGGCCATCGGCTTCACGCTGCTCGTGGCGCTCGTCGGCGCGCGGACGGTCAATAAAATCCGCCACCGCGTCGAGAAGCTGAGGGTCGGACAGGCGTATCTGGTCTTCGGGCTGGCCGTCTGTCTGGGCCTTGGTCTGGTGGCAAGTTACATCGGCGTGGCGGCTATCGTCGGCGCATTCCTCGCCGGAATGGCCTTATCCGAATCAACCGAAGGCACGGACATGCCGATGCAGGCCGAGGCCGTCACCGAATTCCTGTTGCCGTTTTTCCTGGTCAACATCGGAATGCAACTCAGGCTGGACGCTTTTCTCACGCGCGAAGGGATCGTCCTCGCACTGCTCGTTACCTTCCTTGCCGCCATCACCAAAGTCATCGGCTGCGGTCTGGCCGCCGCGCCGCTCGGATTCAAACGTGCGATGCAGGTCGGCGTCGGAATGATTCCGCGCGGCGAAGTGGGAATCGTGGTCGCGCAACTCGGGCTGGGGATGCACACCATCAGCGATCTGGCTTACGGCGTGGTGCTGTTTATGGCCGTCATGTCAACGCTGATCGCCCCGCCGTTCCTCGTGCCTTTATTCAAAGGCGAGCAGCAGACGGAGGACGACATGCTGCCCATCAGCTCATTGTCCTGACCCCAGGGTGTCAGGCAACGGCTGCGATCTTCCATCTGGTCATCAATTCTTATTATTTTTGCCCGATGCCCCCTGCCATCGAATTCGACCGCGTTGAGTTCCGCTATCCCGGTGGGCCGCTCCTGCTTGATGGTTTGTCACTGGCGATTGAAGCGGGCGAGACGCTGGCGCTCGTGGGCAGAAGCGGGATGGGCAAATCCACAATTCTGAAACTGATCAATCATCTGCTGCTGCCGACGTCAGGCGTCGTGCGTGTCGAAGGCCGCGACACGACCGAGTGGGACGCCATCAGGCTGCGGCGCCACATCGGTTACGTGTTGCAGGAAGTCGGACTGTTCCCGCACCTGACGATAGAACGCAACGTCGGCATCGTCCCGCGACTCGAAGGCTGGAGTGAAGATCGCATTCGCGCCCGCGTTGATGAACTGCTCAGGCTGACGGGCCTCGACCCCGAGACTTATCGTGACCGTTACCCCCGTGAACTTTCAGGCGGGCAGCGCCAGCGCGTCGGCGTGGCGCGCGCGCTGGCGCTTGACCCGACGATTCTGCTGATGGACGAACCGTTCGGCGCGCTCGACCCGCTGACCCGCGTGGAAATTCACCGCGAGTTCCGCCGCATTCAGGAGACAATCCGCAAAACCGTCGTCATCGTCACGCACGATATGGGCGAAGCTTTCACGCTCAGTACGAGGATGGGGGTGCTGGCGGCGGGTAAGCTGGCGGCAATCACGACGCCGGCAGAGATCGTGCGTTCGACGAGTCCCGAAGTACGAATGCTGCTCGACACAGTCACGTCAATCCCACGACCGCAATGAGGCTGCTCGAATTCTGGCTGAACAACCGGGCTGATTTTCTCGCCGCGCTGGCGCGGCATCTGGCACTGGTCGTTGCCGCGACGGGCATCGCAGTCGCCATCGGCGTGCCGCTCGGCGTCGTCGCGTATCGCCGGCGGCGGCTCGGTTCGTGGCTCATCGGTTTTGCCAACATCGTGCAGACGATCCCGAGTCTGGCGATGTTCGGCTTTCTGATCCCGCTGCCGTACGTCGGCGGCATCGGCGCAAAGGCCGCGCTGATCGTGCTGATCCTTTACGCGCTGCTGCCGGTCATGCGCACGACGGTGAGCGGGCTCGCCGGCATTGACCCGGCGGTGCGCGAGGCGGCAGTGGCAATGGGCATGACCGATCAGCAGATGCTGCGCATCGTCGAACTGCCGCTCGCGCTCAACTCGATCATCGCGGGCATCCGAGTGGCGACCGTGGTCGGCGTCGGCACGGCCACGATTGCGGCGGCGATTGGAGCGGGCGGCCTGGGCGAATACATCTTCCGCGGCGTGGCTTCGGTGGACAGCACGGTCATCCTCGCGGGCGCGATCCCGGCGGCTGTGCTGGCGCTGCTCGCGGATTTTTCGCTCGGCGCTCTGGAACGATGGCTCGCGCCCGGGCGCGCCCGCGGCAAAGCGACCCGCGCCGGTCTGGCGGCAGTCGTGGCAGCGGCTTCACTGCTCCTGATCCTGGGCGTCCTGTTCTGGAGCGAAATGGCGCGCGGACGCATCGTCGTCGGCTCGAAGAATTTCAGCGAGCAGTTGATCCTCGGCGAACTGATCGCGCAGACCATCGAGCGCAGCACCAGTCTGAAAGTCAGCCGCAAACTCAACCTCGGCGACACGCTGGTCTGCGAAACGGCGATGCGCGCGGGCGATCTGGATGTTTACATCGAATACACCGGCACGGCGCTGACCGCGGTTTTCAAACAGCCGACGCTGACCGACGTGAACGAAGTCTCGCGCCGCGTGGCGGAAGGTTACGCCGCCACCGGTCGCACGATGATGCCCGCGCTCGGCTTCGAGAACACGTTCGCGATTCTGGTGCGCGGCGACGAGGCGCGCCGGCTCGGCCTGCGAACGATCTCTGACGCGGCAAGGTATACGCCCGGGTGGCGCGCGGGCTTCGGCCCGGCGTTTCTGGATCGCGAAGACGGTTACCGCGGGCTGGTGAACGCTTACGGGCTGCGCTTTGCCGAAGCGCCGCGCGCAATGGATCTGTCGCTCACTTACCGCGCGCTCGCCGAACGGCAGGTTGACCTGATCGCCGGCAATTCGACCGACGGCTTGATTGATAAGCTCAACCTGTTCATGCTTGAGGACGACAAAAGATACTTCCCCCCATATCAGGCCGTGCCGGTGATTCGCACCGCGGTTCTCAACCGTCATCCCGAACTGCGCGCGACACTCGAACGACTGGCCGGGAAGATTTCTGATCAGGAGATCCGGCAGATGAATTACCAGGCGGACGCCGAACGCAAAGACGCAGCGACGATTGCGCGCGCCTTTCTGGAGCGGCACCCCGAAGTGATCGGCAGAAGATAATTTTCATCACCCTTGCAGGAGAACATGATGAAGGATATTTCGCGACGCAAAGCTATTGAAACGATGATGGCCGGAGGCGCAGGGCTCGCGCTCTCCGGGCTGACGACGAGCGAGGCGCAAACTACAGCCCCCGCCACGACGAATGCTCCAGCTTTCCGCGGCCAGCACCAGCCCAGACCGCTGCCCTTCGATGCGACAAAGCTCAAGGGCATTTCCGAAAAGCTCATCAAATCGCACTGGGAAAACAACTACCAGGGCGCGGTCAAGGCGCTCAATGCGGTCGAGCAGCGGCTCGCCGCGATGCTCGCCGATAAGGACCTGCCCGCTTACGTTTACGGCGACCTCAAGCGCGAGGAACTCATCCGCACCGGCTCGGTCGTGCTGCACGAACATTACTTCGCCAACCTCGGCGGCGACGGCAAGCCGGGCGGCGACGTTCTCAATGCGATCAAACAATCGTTCGGCAGTTACGAGCAGTGGGAGGCTGAGTTCAAAAGAACGGGCAACGCCCTGGGCGGCGGGTCGGGCTGGGTGATCTTCGCCCACAACTTCCACACCGGCGAACTGCACAATTACTGGTCGTGGGATCACATGCACAACGCGCCTTTCTCGCGCCCGCTGCTCGCGCTCGATATGTATGAGCATGC